>Ga0207694_10002640_pt1 | contig 14537 bp, 13 predicted proteins | sample KBSC34metaG_FD_184353 | JGI IMG/M metagenome (GOLD analysis project Ga0207694, IMG submission 184353) | Corn rhizosphere microbial communities from Kellogg Biological Station, Michigan, USA - KBS C3-4 metaG (SPAdes) (version 2) | ecosystem: Host-associated > Plants > Roots > Rhizosphere > Soil...
CGCAGAAATTCCCCGATTCGCCCAATCAGCCCCGCTTCGTCTCAGCGCGGGTCGATCCGGGCAAACCCTATCACCATCTGATGGTCTATCGCCTGTCAGTGGCTCCCAAATGATTGTTCGAAAGCCCTTTTCTGCATGACCGACACACCGCCACCCGGCCTCCGTTCGCGCGCCTGGTTCGACAACCCAGCCAATATCGACATGACCGCGCTCTATATCGAGCGGTACATGAATTTCGGGCTGAGCCAGGAAGAGCTTCAGTCGGGCAAGCCGATCATCGGCATCGCCCAGACCGGGTCTGACCTTTCGCCCTGCAACCGCCACCATCTCGTCCTGGCTGAACGCCTGCGCGAAGGCATTCGCGAGGCGGGCGGAATCGCGATCGAGTTCCCGGTCCATCCGATCCAGGAGACCGGCAAGCGCCCGACTGCGGGGCTCGACCGCAACCTTGCCTATCTCGCGCTCGTCGAGGTGCTTTACGGCTATCCGCTCGATGGCGTCGTGCTGACGATCGGCTGCGACAAGACGACGCCCGCCTGCCTGATGGCGGCGGCGACCGTGAACATCCCCGCCATCGCCCTGTCGGTCGGCCCGATGCTCAACGGCTGGCACAAGGGTGAGCGCACCGGATCCGGCACGATCGTCTGGAAGGCGCGCGAGCTACTCGCGGCCGGCAAGATCGACAATGCCGGCTTCGTAAAACTGGTCGCCTCGTCGGCGCCGTCCACCGGCTATTGCAACACGATGGGCACGGCGACGACGATGAACAGCCTTGCCGAAGCGCTCGGCATGCAGTTGCCCGGTTCAGCCGCGATCCCGGCGCCGTACCGCGATCGCCAGGAGATTGCGTATCTGACCGGCAAGCGCATCGTCGAGATGGTCGCCGAGGATCTGAAACCCTCGGATATCCTGACCCGCGACGCGTTCCACAACGCGATCGTCGTCAACTCGGCGATCGGCGGCTCGACCAATGCGCCGATTCATCTCTCGGCGATCGCCCGCCATATCGGCGTCGATCTGCCGCTCGACGACTGGCAGACTCATGGCCATCATGTGCCCCTGCTGGTGAACCTTCAGCCCGCCGGCGAATATCTCGGCGAGGATTTCTACCATGCCGGCGGCGTCCCCGCCGTCGTCGCCGAGCTGATCCGTCAGGGGCTGATCCACGAAGGCGCGATCACCGCGAACGGCCGCAGCATCGGCGACAATTGCCGCGATGCGACCATCGAGGACGAAAAGGTCATCCGCCGCTTCGAGGCGCCCCTGATGGCGGATGCCGGCTTCATCGTGCTACGCGGCAATCTGTTCGACGCTGCGATCATGAAGACAAGCGTCATCTCGCCTGAATTCCGCGCCCGATATCTCTCGAACCCCGATGATCCGGAAGCGTTCGAGGGCCCTGCAGTCGTGTTCGATGGCCCTGAGGATTATCATGCGCGCATCGACGATCCAGCGCTCGGCATCACCACCGCCTCTCTGCTGTTCATGCGCGGCGCCGGCCCGATCGGCTATCCGGGCGCTGCCGAGGTCGTCAACATGCGCCCGCCCGCCTATCTCATCCGCGAGGGAGTCCATGCCCTTCCCTGTATCGGTGACGGCCGGCAATCGGGCACTTCCGGCTCGCCCTCGATCCTCAACGCCTCGCCTGAAGCGGCCGCGATGGGCGGTCTCGCGCTCATCCGCACGGGAGATCGCGTGCGGGTCGATCTGCGCAAAGGTACAGCCGATGTACTGATCGACGATGCCGAACTGGCCGAGCGTCGCCGGGTTCTGGCCGAGGCCGGCGGGTACGCCTACCCGGCCTCACAGACTCCGTGGCAGGAAATCCAGCGCGCCGTGGTCGGCCAGCTCAACGAGGGCGCGATCCTCGAGGGTTCGGAGCGCTATCAGCGCATTGCCCAGACCATGGGGCTGCCGCGCGACAATCACTGAGGCACCTCACCCGAGCGACATCTCGGTATCCACAAGCGCCCGCCGCACCAGCTCGGCCATCGCCGCCCGCGCCGCCTCGGCATTGCCCTCGGCGATTGCATCGTAGAGCAGCTGATGGTCGGGCAAGGGGTCGCGCGGCAGGCGACGCTTGCGCTGCTTGAAGATGGTGGTCCACCCGACCGCAGCCGCGATCGAGCTCGACAGGGTCGTCAGCGGTTCGTTGCGCGTCGCCTCGAGGATCAGATGGTGGAACGCCTGGTCGGCCGCCCTGCCCTCGGCGGTGGTCAGCCCATGCCGCGCCATCTCGCCAAGCGCGTGACCGAGCGCCGACAGCTCGCGTCCGGTCCGCCGCTCGGCCGCCAATGCAGCAGCGGCCGGCTCGACGATCATGCGCAGCTCGAACAGGCTGCGGATGAACGCCTCGCTCGGCTCGCCTTCGAACATCCATTCGAGCACATCGGGGTCAAGCAGGTTCCAGCGGCTCCGCGCGCTCACCTGGGTGCCAGCCTTGGGCCTGCTCTCGACCAGCCCTTTGGCGGCAAGCATCCGCACCGCCTCACGGTACGCGCTACGCGAGACGTGAAGGCTCTCGGCGCATTCGATCTCGCCGGGCAGGGTATCGCCCGGCTGATGCACTCCGGTGACGATCGCCACCCCCAGATCATGCGCGATCGACGCATGGATGCGCCGGGCCTTTGGCATGACTGCCTTCATCGGGCGTCCGGGGTCGCGTACATCCATTAAGCCCTACAGCACCCGCACATCGACGGCACGCGGCTTCTCGACCGCGATCGGGTTGCGCGCGGGCAGCCGGAAGGGCGGCGCGGATATCTCGAACACATCCCCCTCCTCGGTCTTCACCCCCTCGGAGAAGGACAGGGTCGCCGTTCCGAAGAAATGGACATGCACATCGCCCGGCTGGCAGAACAGGTCGTATTTGAAGTGATGATGCTCGAGATTGGCGATGCTGTGCGACATGTTCGCCTCGCCCGTCACGAACGGCTTCTCCCAGAGTATCTCCCCGTCGCGCAGGATGCGGCTTGTGCCGCGCACGTCCTGGGGCAGATCGCCGAGCAGCAACTCGGGCCCAAGAGCCGCCACGCGCAGCTTGGAATGCGCGAGCCACAGATAATTGCCGCGCTCGGTGACATGGTCCGAGAATTCATTGCCGAGCGCGAAGCCGAGCCGCGCGGGCACGCCGTCGTCGCCGATCATGTAGATGCCGGCGATCTCGGGCTCCTCGCCCGCATCGAGCGCGAAGCCGGGCGACCGCAGCGGCGCGCCGGGCGCCACCAGCGAACAACCATTGCCCTTGTAGAACCATTCGGGCTGGGCACCCGCCTCGCCCGCCACCGGCTTGCCGCCCTCGACGCCCATCAGGAACATCCGCATGGAATCGGTCTGTTCATTGGACTCGGTCATCGACCGGTGCATCTTGTCGCGCCCTTCGGCCGAGCCGAGATGGGTCAGGCCAGTCCCGGTCAGCGCCAGATGCGCCGGGTCCTCATGGTCGATCGGCGGCAAGAGAGTCACAGCATCGAGATCCACTGTTCCGCCGTCTCCAGCCGCGTCGACCTGAGCGACAAGACTGGTCCCCGCGGCCAGCGCAGCCCGCGCCAACGCCCGTACGCTCTCCACTCCAGCCAGGCGTTGCGGCGGCTCCATATCGCGCAATACCGCCACGCCACGACCGGCACTGTCCTCGAACTGGACCAACGACACGCGCATTTCCGACTCTCCGCCTTTTCGCTTGTCCAATGATATACTCGGACAATATAACGCCGATAGCCATCGATCATCAGCGTGGCAAATGGAGGGGATGGCAATGGTTGGTTGGACACGCAAGGCGCGGTTCGCGCTGCTCGGCGCATTGGCGCTGGCGACGACCGCCGGTGCTGCGGCGAAAGAAGCGACCGTCACCATCCATGCCGATAAGCCCGGCCCCAAGGTCCAGCGCCAGATCTTCGGCCAGTTCGCGGAGCATCTCGGCACCGGCGTCTATGGCGGCCTCTGGGTCGGCCCCAAATCGCGCATCCCCAACACCAATGGCTTCCGCAACGACGTGATCGGTGCGCTCCGCGCGATCAAGGTGCCGCTCATCCGCTGGCCGGGCGGCTGCTTCGCCGACGAATATCACTGGCGCGAAGGCGTCGGCGCGCCCGCCAAGCGCCCGACCAAGGTCAACACCCATTGGGGCGGCGTCACCGAGCCAAATGCGGTCGGCACCAACGAGTTCATGAACTTTTCCGAGCTGGTCGGCGCCGAGGCCTATGTCTCGGGCAATGTCGGCAGCGCACCGCCGCAGGAGATGGCTGACTGGGTTGAGTATATGACCTCGCCGACCGCCTCGACCCTCGCCAATGAGCGCCGCGCCAATGGCCGAAAGGAGCCATGGAAGCTTCCCTATCTCGGCCTCGGCAACGAGCTGTGGGGTTGCGGCGGCAATATGCGGCCCGAATATGCAGCCGACGTCACCCGCCGCTACGCCACCTTCGTGAAGGCGCCCGCCGGCACCCGCATCATGAAGATCGCAAGCGGCGCCAGCGACGAGAATTACAACTGGACCGAAGTGATGATGCGCGAGGCCGGCAAACAGATCGACGGCATCGGCGTCCATTATTACACGGTCGGGGAAAGCTGGGCGCACAAGGGCCCGGCGACCGGCTTCGACGAACTCTCCTGGGCGCGCATCCTGTCCAAGACGCTGAAGATGGACGAGTATATCACCAAGCACAGCGCGATCATGGACAAATACGACCCCGATCGCCGCGTCTGGCTCGCGGTCGACGAATGGGGCACCTGGTATGATCCCGAGCCGGGCAGCAACCCCGGCTTCCTCCAGCAGCAGAATTCGCTGCGGGACGGGCTGGTCGCCGCGATCAACCTCAACATCTTCACCCATCATGCCGAGCGGGTGAAGATGGCCAACATCGCCCAGATGATCAACGTGCTGCAGGCGATGATCCTGACGCGCGACGGCCAGATGGTGCTGACGCCGACCTATCACATCTATCATATGTATCTGCCCTGGCAGGATTCGACCCAGCTTCCGGTCGATCTCGCCAGCCCCTGGTACGACAAGGATCAGTTCGCGATGCCGGCGCTCAGCAGCTCGGCGGTGCGCGGTGCTGACGGCGCCATGCATGTCTCGCTGGTCAATCTCGATCCGAAGGAGCCGCTGACGGTCACGCTCAAGATCGACGGCGGTGCCGCGACCATGCTGACCGGCGAGGTGCTGACCGCCGACCAGATGGACGCGCATAACAGCTTCGACAATCCGACGTCGCTGCAGCCGCACGACATCGCCCAGGTTCCGGTGGCAAACGGCACGGTCACGCTGACCCTGCCCGCGAAATCGGTGACGGTCGCGACACTGCGGTGAGCGAAGCTCCGATGCTGCCCATCGCCATTATCGGCTTCGGCAAGATCGCGCGGGACCAGCACGTCCCTGCCCTGCGCGACGATGCCCGCTTCCAGCTCGTCGCAACGGTCGATCCGCATGCGGAACTCGAAGACGTTGCGCACTATAGCGATATCGAAGCGTTGCTGGCCGCCGATACCGGGGTGAAGGCGGTGGCGATCTGCACGCCGCCGACGGTGCGGCACATCGTCGCGCGCGCTGCGATAGCAGCGGGCCTGCATGTCCTGCTTGAAAAGCCGCCGGGCGAGACGGTCGAGGAAGTGCGCGAGCTCGAAAGCCTGGCTGACGAGGCCGGGGTCACCCTGTTCACCGCCTGGCATTCGCGGGAAGCCGCTTCGGTCGACGCTGCGCGCGACTGGCTGTCGGGTCGCACGATCCAGGCTGTGCGGATCGCCTGGAAGGAAGATATCCGCGTCTGGCATCCCGGACAGGAATGGATCCTCGATGCCGGCGGCTTCGGCGTGTTCGATCCCGGCATCAATGCGCTGTCGGTCCTCACGCATATCCTGCCCGACGCCCCGGTGCTGGTCTCGGCGAAGCTGTCCGTGCCGCGCGGCCGTGCCTCGCCGATCCTGGCGGCGCTTGAACTGCGCGCCGGAAACACACCGGTCTCGGCCGATTTCGACTTCCTCCATGAGGGCGTGCAGCGCTGGGATATCGAGGTCGATACGCCAGACGGCATGCTCCGCCTGAGCCAGGGCGGCGCGACCCTGTCGATCGCCGATGTGCCGGTCCCGGCATCGCCCAACCGCGAATATCCCCGGCTCTACGCCCGCTTCGCCGATCTGGTCGCTGCCCATAAAAGCGATGTCGACCTGTCCCCGCTGCAACTCGTCACCGATGCGATTGCGATCGGCGAGCATGTCGAGACAGAGCCTTTCGCCTTCGAGCGTGATATCGTCTGAACGACGCGAAGCGCGCTGCACAAAAGGAGAGAATGGATGAGGGCCTATGCGATTTTGGGTTTGATCGGCGCGCTTGCGCTGGCGGTACCGTCTTTCGCCCAGACCGCGCCCCTCCCCGCGCCGGCCAAACCGCCGGTTGGCCAGGGCGAGAATGGCGACTGGGCCTATATCGCCCGCTACCGCGACGCCGATCAGCCGCTTCTCGCCACGACTGATCCGAAGCGAGTCGTGTTCATGGGCGATTCGATCACCCAGGGCTGGGCGGCACAGCCTTTCCTCAAGGACAATGCGAGCTTCGTCGGCCGCGGCATCAGCGGCCAGACGACGCCGCAGATGCTCGTCCGTTTCCGCAGCGACGTGATCGCGCTGAAGCCGGCGGTCGTCCACATCATGGGCGGCACCAACGATGTCGCGCAGAATACCGGGCCGGAAACGGCTGAAGAGGTCGAGGGCTATGTCGCCTCCATGGTGGAGATAGCCCAGGCGAATCATATCAAGGTGATCATCGCCTCGATCCCGCCGGCGGCCGATTTCCCGTGGCGTCCGGGCCTCGCACCGGGGCCGAAGATCCAGGCGCTCAATGTCTGGCTCAAGGACTATGCGGCGAAGAAACACCTGGTGTACGCGGATTACTGGCCCGCCATCGCCACGCCCGAGGGCGCGATGAAGCCCGAATATTCGAAGGACGGCGTTCATCCCAATGCCGATGGCTATGCTGCAATGGCGCCGATAGCCCAGGCGGCGATTGCCAAGGCTTTGGGGCGCTAAGCCACCTCAACGTAACCCCGGGCTTGTCCCGGGGTCGATCGCGCCGCGTACACAACGCCCGTTGCGCATGCGGAGATATGGATGCCGGAACAAGTCCGGCATGACGGGCGCGTTTTACGGCGCGACCCGCCCCATCTGCCGATCCGCCCAGGCCACGAAATATTTGATATTGGGCGTGTCGGTATGCCCGCCGTCATGCTGCCGCCACGCGAGCTGGCCATCCAGCAATTCAGTCCCCTGCGGCACCATCACCGCGGTGCGATAGTCGTTGCCGAGCCCGAGATCCTTCGCACCAAGCAGCTTCCACACCGAGCCAGCCGCGATCGTCGCCATGAAGCTGCCCTGCTGGTCGAGCCAATTGGCGTCGCCCTTTGCGGGCAGACCATAGCTGATGAAGGTCAGGCGCGGCGCGCAGAGCGCGATCAGCTCGTGCGAATCCACCGGGATATCGCCCGCATTGCGGCTGCCGAAGCTCGCCTCCGACGCGCCATATTTCAGGAAATTGCCCGCCATCCAGTGATATTCGCCGGTCCCGGTCAGGCTCTCGACCGCCTCGCCGAAATTGCGGCGATGCGGCTTGGCCCCGCCCTCGCCCGACGAGCCGACCAGCACCATCGCGAAGCGCTGGTCGAACGCCATGGTGATCAAAGCCGCCTTGCCGTAACGCGACACGCCTTCGATCCCGACATGCTTCGCATCGACCGCCGGATCGGTCTCGAGATAGTCGAGCGCCCGGCTCGCGCCCCAGCCCCAGGCGCGGAGCGCGCCCCAGTCATCGGGATTGCGCGGGCCGCCCTTGTTGACGAGGCCGATCACGCCGCTCCTCAAGCCGGCGCCATTGTCGGCCTGAACGCTCGAAGGATCGAGCAGCGCGACGCCCCAGCCATCGGCGACAAGCGTGCTCACCCGTTCGTCGCTCGGCGCCGCCGGCATGAAGCTTGGCGGGTGGACGAACTCGAAGCCGGGATGCGCCTTGAACGCAGCCGCCAGCGAGGGGTCGCGCGCGATCAGATCAGCCTTCATCGCGGCGTCGATCCGCGCCGCTTCATCGGCATTGGGCTGGCTCGGCGCCGGATAGCGCGCCTGGCCGAACATGATCAGCAGCGGCACCGGCTTCGTCGCGTCGGCCGGGGTCAGCAATGTCATGCGGATGCCGACCTCGATCGCAGGATAGGCCGCATTGTCGACATGGCCGACCAGCTGCCGCGCCACCATGCGCTTGCCGGCGATGAATTCATTGTCGGTGCTCACCACCGACCAGGTAACCTTGGGCGCTTTGGCCGGCACACGGCCCAACACCTCGCGTTCGAACGCCTCCACGATCTCGGGGCGACGCTGCTTCCACCACATATCGGCGCTCGTCACCCTGCGCCCATTGTCGAGCGTCAGGATTTCCGGCCAGGTCGGGAAAGGATTGGCCTTGGCCGGATCATAATTGGCATGATCGGGCGCCTTTTCATTGCCGCTCGGCCCGGGGCGCAGCTTCCTGATCCCGAGCTGGTCCATCATCTGCTGATGATCCTGCTCGGCGGTGACGGCGCCCAACGATTGCGAAAGGGCCGGGGCGGTGACGGCAAGCGCCGCTCCCGCGATCAGGGCAAGCGCACAGGACGCGCGCGGCAGCGTGATGTTCATCGGGAATCCCTCTCCACAACGAGCGTCGCGCGCTCTTATCCTATAGGATATAGCATGACTCCGTCGAACGCCAGATGCTATGAAGACGACCCATGAGCACGATCAAGACCGCATCTCTCGCCGATATACCGAAGATGCACATGGTCCGTCTCGCGGTGCGGGAGAACCCGCTCACGGATCCGGCACGGATCACCGAAAGCTCCTATGTCCCCTTTGTCGAGGCTGGATCGGCATGGGTCGCGGTAGACCACGACCTGCAAATCCTGGGCTTTTCGGCGCTCGACCCTGTTACAGGAAGCGTCTGGGCGCTGTTCGTCCGTCCTGACCAAGAGGGCGTCGGTGTCGGCCGCGCGTTGCACGACATCATGCTCGACTGGGCCAGGGAACATGGCCTGCGTGCGCTTTGGCTCTTTACCGCCACAGGCACCCGGGCCGAACAGTTTTACCTCACGGCCGGCTGGAGGAAGAAAGCCACGACGGGGGTCGAGACGCGCTTCGAGATTATTCTCGGCGGCTGAAGCCTATTGCTTCACGATATGCCGCTTCATCGGCGCGAGCTTCGCGAGGAACCGGTTTTGCGCGAAGAAGGGCACTTTCTCGGCCCGCATCGCCGCCTGGAGATTCTCGACCACGACGCCCATATCGGCGGTCTGCACGCCAAGATCCTTGTGCGCCTGACTCATCGCCCGGCCGGTATAGGCGCAGCCGCCACCGAGGATGTAGCAGAACTGCTCCTTGAGCACGCGCCGCAACCGCACGATATCCTGTTTCTCGAAGATCTCGGCGATGCGCCTGTCATGGATGTTGCGATCGACAAAGCCGTCCACGATCCGGGCGATGCCCGCCTTGCCATGAAAGGCGTCGAACATCGCGGTTCCGGCAAAAGGCGTGGCGCCGGCATTGGCGTCGCTTTGAACATAGGGATCGACCGGGTCCTCGCCCGGCTGAACTGACTGCAGCACCGCTGCGGCGGCGAGAGCGAAGAGGAGCATCGGGAAATCCTTCAGAAACTGCCCTGGATCGACAGGAACGCGCCACGCTGGCGCTTCACTGTCGCGATATCGCCGAGATCGACCCAGGCGGCCGTCAGCGCGACGTGCCGCGCCACCGACCATGCAGCGAACAGATCATAGGTATCGTCCTCCTCGGCAAAACCGAGATTGTCCGGCTTGGTGCGATATTCGGCGCCGACCAGCAGCCGGCGCGTCAGGAGCACGCCGGCCGACCCTTCGAATTCCGGATTATATTTCATGTTCTTGTCGCCGCCAAAGCCGAGCAGCCCAAGCTGGTTCGCCTTGGTGAAGCGCAGCGTCGCGTTGAGCACCAGGCTGCGCGACAATATGACCTTGGTCGCCGACGCATAGACATCGGTCCCGGTGCTTGCCTTGCCGCCAACCGCCGCAATGATCGCGCCCTGACTGGCACGCTTGTGCTGCACCCCGATCGAGATTTGCGGCATCAGCCGGTCCTGATCGTACACGGCATCGCCGATCAGGCGGAGTTTCGCCCCGAACACGTCCTGCGAGAAGGTGAAGCCATGGCCGAGGCCGAGCATTGCCCCGACACTGCGTGTGTCGAAGCTCTGATGCGCATAGGAAAGCTCGATCCGGTTCCGAAAGCCGACCGCTCCACCATAGCTGGTCAGTCCGAAATCGGGCAGCGCAATATAGGTTGCGTGCGCTGTGCCGCCGATGCCCGCCTCGGTCTCGTCGCCCGCGATCACCGCCCAGGTCGCGAGCCCGCCGCCCGCCGCACCTTCGATGCTCGTGACACCGCCAGTCAGGAGCAGCTTGCCGCCATCGCGCCATTCCTCAGCCGCAGCCGGTCGCGGCACCACGAACAGGGTGATCGCAACCGCGAGGAACAAGCCAGGGCACCGGATCACGAACCACTCCATTGCGAACAGGTTCGTGAATTAGAGATTTACCCTTAGAATAGCGTAAATACGGCCTTCACACCTTGCACACGAGTTTGCGTTAAGGCCGTTGTAAATGCGGATGATTGCAGCCTTTTTGTGCGCCCTGTTGGTGCCCGCCGCTCTTGACGCGGCGACAGTCGACATCACTGTGCGCAGCGCCGACGGCAGACCGCTCGCCGGGGCGGTGATCATGGTCGACACCCCCAGGAAACCCGCCGGACCGATCCATTTCAGCTGGGGCACAGAGATGAACCAGCGGAACATCGCGTTCGAACCGCATGTCCTGATCGTGCCGGTTGGATCGACGGTCACCTTTCCCAACCGGGACAAGGTTCGCCACCATGTCTATTCCTTCTCCAAGGTGAAATCCTTCAACCTTAAGCTCTATGGGCGCGAAAAGGTGCCGAGCGTGCTGTTCGACAAGACCGGCGTCGTTTCGCTCGGCTGCAACATCCATGATTCGATGAGCGGCTTCATCCTCGTGGTCGATACGCCCTTTGCGGTTCAGACCGACGCCAATGGCCACGCATTGCTCACCGGCGTGCCCGCGGGCGGCGCGACGATCCGCCTCTGGCATCCCTCGGTCCGGGCGCCGGGACACATGCTTGCACAGACCGTCACCGTGGCACCGACCGGCTTTGCGATGGCCTATGCGGTGCGCATTAAATGAAGCTTGCCGCGCTGTGGAAACTGGCAACGCCGCCTTACGCCTTCACCCATCTGCGCACCAGGCTCGCTGTGCTCTACGCGGCGCTCTTCACCCTCACGCTGATCGCCATCGCCGGCGTCACCCTGATCATGATCTGGGGACAGGCCCGCGAATCGGTGCGCGCCGAGCTTGTGACCAGCGGCGCAGTCTATGACCGCATCTGGATGCTTCGCGCGAAATCGCTCGCCGGGTCGGCCGATGTGCTTGCACGCGATTTCGGTTTCCGCGCCGCAGTCGCGAGCGGAGACCGGCCGACGATCGAATCCGCGATCGCCAATCTGCGCGAGCGCGCTGACGTGTCGAACGCTTTTGTCGTCGACATGGCGGGCGAAGTGCTTGGCAACGGGCCGTCGGATCTCCGCGCCGCCGTTGCTAAGATCCCGTCAGTCCTTCCCGAAAATCGTCGCGACGCGGTAATCCAGACCGGGGGTGGCGCGTATCGACTTATCGTCTCGCCGATCCTCGCGCCGACCGAGATCGGCTGGGTGGTCTTCGCAGTACCGCTCGATGCCCGCGAGATGCGCGCGCTCGAACATCTTTCAGCGATCCCGTTGACGGCGACGATCCTGCATCGTGACTCAAACGGCCATTGGGTGTCCGGCGACGGCGCCATCGTTCCCGATCCACAGCTGGACCGCCTGGTCGAACGGGGCGGCGGAATCGACAATGCGGTGCCGGCGACGCTGCGGCTGCCGCAGGGCGCAGCCTTTGCGCTGGCGCGCCGGCTCGAAGGGCGCGGCGATCGGCCCGAGGCAGCCTTGCTGTTGAGCTATGCGCAGAACAAGGCACTCGCATCCTATTGGTCGCTCGAGATCGGCATCGCGCTGGCCGGTTTGCTCGGGCTGGTTCTCGTGCTGATCGGCAGCCGCCGCCTCGCCGGCACGATCGCACACCCGATCGCTGCGCTCGATGCCGCCGCCCGAGCGCTCGAAGAGGGCGCGCGCGCCACCGTCGCAGTCGAGGGCTCGGACGAGATCGCGCGACTCGCCGAAAGCTTCAATCTGATGTCGGCCGGCATTGCCGAACGCGAACGCCGCATCACCCACCTCGCCTTTCACGATACGCTGACCGACCTGCCCAACCGGACCTTCTTCCGGCAGCAGCTCGAAGCAGCGCTGATGCGCGTGCAGAAACGCGGCGAGAAGGTCGCGGTGCTCTGCCTCGATCTCGATAATTTCAAAGGCATCAACGATACGCTCGGCCATAGGACGGGCGACGTGCTGCTCCGCCAGGTCGGCTCGATGCTGATCGAGCTCGCCTCGGACGGCCTGGTCTCGCGACTCGGCGGTGACGAATTCGGCGTTATCCTGGCCGACCGGATCGACGACGATCGCCCGCGCGCCCTCGCCCAGGAGATTCTCGACCGGATGCGCCAGCCCTTCCTTGTCGACGGGCACCAGGTCGCCGCCGGGCTGAGCATCGGCATCGCGATCGGCCCGGCTGACGGTGCCGATGCCGATGCGCTGCTAAAAAATGCCGACCTCGCCCTTGACCGCGCCAAGCAGGATGGGCGCGGCATCTATTGCTTCTTCGAACCAGCGCTTGACGCGGCGGCGCGAAAACGCCGCCAGCTTGAGCTCGATCTGCGCGAGGCGCTCCAGACCGGCCAGTTCCGCCTCAATTTCCAGCCGATCTTCGACTTGAAGAACAATCGCATCACCGGCTTCGAATCGCTGCTGCGCTGGGAGCATCCAATCCGCGGCGACATCCAGCCAGGCGATTTCATCCCGGTCGCCGAGGATCTCGGCCTGATCGGCGGCATCGGCGAGTGGGTATTGCACGAGGCTTGCCGCCAGGCGGTCGGCTGGCCCGATCATGTCCGCGTCGCAGTCAATGTCTCGCCGCTTCAGTTCCGCAGCACCGGCTTCGCGAACGTCATTTTCCAGGCATTGTCGCGTAGCGGCCTCGCGCCCGGCCGGCTCGAGGTCGAGATTACCGAATCGGTGTTCCTCGAGGGCGAGGCTTCGGTCGTTACCCTGCTTCACCAGCTGCGCAGCATGGGCGTTCGCATCGCACTCGACGATTTCGGCACCGGCTATTCGTCGCTCAGCTATTTGCGCAGCTTCCCGTTCGACAAGATCAAGATCGACAAGAGCTTCGTGAACAGCGTCGCGCTCGATGCGAGCTCGGCCGCGATCGTCCACGCGATCGTCGATCTCGCGGCCACGCTGCACATGGAAACGACCGCCGAAGGCGTCGAGGACAATGACCAGCTCACCTGCCTGCGTGCTCAGGGATGCACCAGCATCCAGGGTTTCATCTTCAGCGCCGCAGTCGAGGGGGACCAGGTGCCTGGCCTGCTCGGCAAGCAGATGACGGTTGCGGCCTGACTCTCTTGAAAGTCAGGCGCTGAAAGGGGCAAAGGCGGAGCTCAATCAGGAGATCGCCATGCCGCTCTACGCCATCGAGGGAAAACAGCCGGTGCTCGGCACGGATGCATGGGTCGCCCCAAGCGCTGACGTGATCGGCGATGCCCATCTCGGCGACGAAGCGAGCGTGTGGTTCGGTGCAGTGATCCGGGCTGATAACACGCCGATCATCGTCGGCGCGCGCAGCAATATCCAGGAGAGCGCGATGCTGCACTCCGACCCCGGCGCGCCGCTGACGATCGGCACCGGCTGCACCATCGGCCACCATGCGATTCTTCATGGCTGCACGGTCGGCGACAATGTGTTGATCGGCATGGGCGCGACCATCCTCAACCGTGCGGTTATCGGTGACGGCTGCCTGGTCGGCGCCGGTGCGCTGGTGACCGAGGGCAAGATATTCGAGCCCGGATCGCTGATCGTGGGCAGCCCGGCCAAGGCGATCCGCACGCTCGATGAGCAGGCGCTGGCGGCGTTGAAGATCTCGGCGGCGGGATATGTGGCGAAGGCCAGGGCCTTTGCCGAGGGGCTTACGGTGGTTGGCTAACTGTTCCTCCCCATCGAAGATGGGGAGGGGATCACGAAGTGGAAAAAGCGGGCGGCCCCCCTCCCCGCTTCGCGGGGAGGAATTAAGCCGTTAGTTACCCACCCACTTCGTCACATCGGCCCGCATCCGGTCGGCACTCTGCCGGCGCACAGCGATAATCGCGACAGCACGCTTCGCCCCACCACGTGAGGCTTCGGGCAGGTTCTTCTCGGCAAAGGCAGTGATCTTGCCGTCCTTGTGTAGCACCGCAACCGGCTGAGACAGGATGTAGTCGCGCTCGAAGGAACCGAGCGAGAAGGTCTTTTCGCGCGTGTTGTGATGCTCCAGCCAGGAATC
>Ga0207694_10002641_pt1 | contig 14536 bp, 9 predicted proteins | sample KBSC34metaG_FD_184353 | JGI IMG/M metagenome (GOLD analysis project Ga0207694, IMG submission 184353) | Corn rhizosphere microbial communities from Kellogg Biological Station, Michigan, USA - KBS C3-4 metaG (SPAdes) (version 2) | ecosystem: Host-associated > Plants > Roots > Rhizosphere > Soil...
GAAGTTGCCGGTGGGGCCGTCGAACCAGTAGGCTCCATCGGCGGTGTGGCCTCCGGGGAGGATCGCGGCGCGATCTTTCATCGAGACGCCGATGACTTTGCCGCCTTTGCCGGAGCTTTTCAATTCATCGCCGACGGTGGATTGGAGCAGGCGGCGCGGCGAGGAACCGGCGCCGGTTGCACCTAGCAACTGGGTTTGCGGATCGGACACGCTGGTGACGGCGGCGCCGGTGGTGCGGTCCCACCATTCGTTGCCGATGATTCCGGATAAGGCGGGGGTGGCACCGGTCAGAAATGTGGAATGGCCCACGGCGGTCACGGTGGGGACATGTTGATAGCGGGCGTTGGTGAAATCGGCGCCTTGGTCGAGCATGCGCTTCAAGCCGCCGGTGTATTCGGAGCGGAAGCGCGTTAGATAGTCGTAGCGGAACTGATCGATTACGATGGCCAGGACCAGTTTGGGTTCAGCGACTTTTTGCTGCGCTGGGGCTGCCAGCGAAAAACAAACGAAGAGGGACAGGAACCAAGTGCGCACTATTGCCGGGGAACCTCACGGGCCAAACGAACGCGGGCGGCTTCGAGCTTACGTTTCACTTGCGCGATTTCGGCCGGGTCGATATCCGCGGGCGAACTGCTGTCCCACTCTTTGAGCGAAGTTTCCCACTGCGCCACGGCTTCCTTCACTTTGGATTCCTTCATGAGGATGTCGGCCATGTGATCGTGGACGGTGGGATCGCGAGGGGTTTTTTCGAGCGCGCGGCGAAGATTCTTTTCGGCGTCTTCGAGACGTCCCAGGCGGTACTGCACCCAGCCTAAGCTGTCGAGATAGGCTCCGTTGCCGGGTTCGATGTCGAGGGCTTTGGTAATCAGGTCGAGCGATTCTTCCAGGCGCAGGTTGGCGTCGGCCAGCATGTAGCCGATGTAGTTCATGGCGCCGGCGTTATCCGGGTCGGCCTTGAGCACCTTGCGAAATTCCACTTCGGCTTTGTCAAGTTTCTTCATGCGCTCCAGCATCGCGCCGCGCATGAACCAGATGCCGGTCTTATCTTCGGTCGATTCGGACAACTTCTCGGCCGCGTCGAGCGCTTTGCCCATGTCGTCCCAGCGCTTGCCTTTTTCGTAGGTGTTGGCCAGCGAGACGTAGACATCGCGATCCTCTTTGCCGTTCAGCAATTTCTTGAGATCGGCAGCGGCCTCGTCTATCTTGCCCATTTCGGCGAGCAGTGAATCGCGCGTCATGCGGATCATGCGGTCATCGGGAAACTTCTTGATGGCGGCGTCGGCTTCCTGCTGGGCCTTGGTGAACTCTTTGGCGGCACGATAGGTGTCGATGACCTGCGCCGAGGTCCGGGGGGCGAGCGTGGGGTCTACGTCGGAAATCTGGCGGTAGACGTCGATGGCCTGGTCGGTCTGATCCATCGACATGTACAAGCGGGCCAAGCGGTCTAGCAGCGCGGTACGATTGCCACGCTCGGCTTGGTTGTAATTCCGCTTGGTGGTGCTGTCGAGGATATCCTTCAAAAGCTTGGTGGCTTCGGTGGCGCGGTCCTCGGCTTCGAGGATGTTGACTTCGTTATAGCGGATCTCTATGGAGTTTGGCTCGACTGCTTTGGCTTTGTCGTTGGCCTCGCGGGCCTTCGCGAAATCGCGCTGCTGGCGATAGATCTGCGACATCCGCAAATAGGACTGGGCATCGGCAGGGTCGTCCATGACGAGTTGGTTATAGACGGCCAGGGAGGCGGCGTAATCCTGCGATAGCATCAGATCCTGTGCCAGATTGCGCTGCACTTCGCGTTCGTTCGCGGGATTGGTTTCGAGCAGTTTGCGCAGTACGCCGGCGGCGCCTTTGAAATCGCGCATCTGTTCATAGGCGGCGGCCAGCGCGGTCAAGCTGCGCGGGGTGGGATTCTTGTCGGCTAGAACTTTGAGCAACTCGGCGGCTTTGCGATTGTCGCCGAGGTCGGAATAAACCAAGGCCAAGCCGGTGAGCGCGTCTTCGTTGTCGCGCTCGATATCGAGAACCTTCTGGTAAGATTTCTGCGCATCCACAGAATTGTCGGCGGCTTTTTGCAGGCGCGCGAGCATCAACCAGGCGGGGATGTCTTTGGGCGCCAGTTGGGTGATCTTCTGATACTGATCCGTGGCGCGGCGCAGCATGTTTTCGTCGACTTTGCCGGAGCGGCCGTCGCCGACTAATCGTGTAAAGATGCGCGCCAGCAGGCGGTGCGCATTCAGGTCGTTGGGATTTTGCTTGAGTACTTCCTCGGCGTCGGTCTGGGCTTCACGCAGGCGGCCGGACTGGACGTAGAGATCGGAGAGTTCTTCGCTCAGCATGGCGGCGCTGGGGTCCGCCTTGATGGCTTCCTTGTAATTTTCGATGGCTTTGTTGACGAAATCGCCGCGATTGCCGAACATGCTGGCCTGTTCGGCGTACATGTGGGCTAGCGCGTAGTGGTAGTAGGAGGAGGCTTTATCGATCTTAGCGGCCGCTCCGGCAGCGGGGGCTTGGGCCCACAAGGCTGCACTTCCTGTCACACACCCAATCGCTGTAATCAGCAGAACTTTGCGCATGGAACCACCTTCGCGGACGTGGATTATTTTTCCCGCCATTTATAGTATACCTATGAAGCCGCTAGTGGCCGTTATCGGGCCTACGGGGTCGGGAAAGAGCGCCTTGGCGCTGTGCCTGGCCCACAAGTTCGGCGGCGAAATTGTCAATTGCGACTCCCTCCAACTCTACCGGGGCTTCGATATCGGGACCGCGAAAACGCCAGCACGAGAGCGCCGCGGGATCCCCCATCACCTGTTCGACGTGCTGACGGCAGAGGAAAGTTACTCGGCTGGTGAATATGCGCGGGCAGCGCGGGAAATCATTGCTGAAATCTCCGGGCGGGGGCGGCTGCCGGTGGTGGTGGGGGGGACGGGGTTCTATTTGCGGGCGTTGCTGGATGGGCTGCCGGCGTTGCCGGGTCGCGATGAGTATTTACGCGGGCGGCTAATGGAGCGGGAGCGAGGGCGTCCGGGGAGTTTGCACCGGATTCTGGGACGGCTGGACCCGGGGGCGGCTCGGCGTATCCATGCGCGGGATACGCAAAAGACTTTGCGGGCGTTAGAGGTGCGGTTACTAACGCGGCAGGCATTGCCGCCGGCGGAGGAGGCTCGGGCGATCGAAGGGTACGAGGTGGTCAAGTTGGGGCTCGATCCGGATCGGGCGGAGCTTCAGCGGAGGCTGGAAGCGCGGACGCGGGCGATGTTTGCGCAGGGGCTGATCGAAGAGGTAGAGGGGTTGCTGGCGGGGGGGGCTTCGGGGGACGAAAAACCGTTTGAGGCGTTGGGGTATAAGCAGGCGGTGCTGCATTTGCGCGGGGGGATCACGCTGGAGGAGGCGGTGGAGTCGACTGTTATCGAGACGCGGCAGTATGCTAAGCGGCAGCGGACTTGGTTTCGGCGGGATGCGGAGGTGCGGTGGCTGGCGGGGTTTGGGGATGAGGCTGAAGTGATTGCGCAGGCTTGTGCTGTGGATTTGGGTAGTGGTCAAGTTTGAAGGCTTCTGGGTAGACAGGCGAAGAGAGTGCCGGACCGTTTTGAGAATCTATCGGGGCGCGTCAACCCACTTTTCAACGCCGCCCACGGTCTTCAGCACCTCGGCCCGGACTGCGATCCCCTCCGGGATCCATGTGCATGAGGCACGCTGATCGACTTTGCAACCGTCGGCGGGATTCGTCTGGACTTGCCGCGTGAGGGAATCGAGCGCGTCAATCTTCCTCGCCGCGACAACGGCCATGTTATGGTCGGCCTGGCTGATGCGAATCAAATAAATCAGCCGGAGATAATTGGCCCGCCGAGCCACTTGGAAAAGGGGAGCAATCGACTGCGGCTGAGGCTGCGTTTTGCCTTCTTTGGTTACTTCGGCCGAATTGAATTCGACCCGCACGCGCCCTCCCCTCTGGCCTTTGACTTCATAGTGAGCGACCTCATACCCCACAAAGTCCGTTCCCGCAAGCGTGAAGCCGTTGCTGCTGGGTGGCTTGTCGGGTGTCTTGAGGACGTATCCTCCGGATTTCAAAATGGGCGTCACCACAGTCAACCGCCAGCCGTCCCGGATGTCTAGATAGTCATTGTTCGCGGAACCCGCCGGAGTCGTCGCCATGCGAGCCGTTCGCGAGGCACAGCCAGTCAGCAGGATGAGCACGCCAACGTATAGGATCAGGCGCGCAGTTTTTTTCGGGAACATCCATTGTAGTTTACGCCGCTCTTTCTACCCCCGTTCGTCGGCTTGCAGAAGGGCTACCAAGTCCGATACCTTCCCACAGCCTGGATTTGGGTCCGCTTGCTATCGCGCGCGGTTCTGTGTAGGGGGTGGGTGACGCTGGGCCCTGAACAGAAACCGCGACCTAAGGAAGCAGACCGGACGGGAGACTAGGGGCTGGCTGCATTAAACTAGGGTTTGATGCATTTGCTGCGGCTTGCCCTCCTGTTGTTGATATTCCAGACGGCGAGTTTGTTTGCCGATACTGCGGCGGTTCTGCCGTTCGCCAATCGCACTGCGGTTGCTAACCCGGTGCAGGCCTCGCTGGATTGGATCGGCGAAAGCATTGCTGAGACGGTGCGCGATGCGATTGGGGCGCGGGGTGTGGTTACACTTTCGCGGATGGAGATCGAGGATGCTTACCGGCAGTTGAATTTGCGGACGCTTAGTTTGCTGACGGAGGCGTCCATGCTGAAGATCGGCGAGGCGCTGGACGCGGAGCAGGTGGTTTATGGCTCCTTTGAATTTACGCCGGACCCGGCGGCGGCTCATGGGATCGCGGATGGGTCTCTGAAAATCACGGCGCATATTTTCGACAGGCGGCGGTTTAAGCAGAGCTCGGAGTTTATAGAAAGCGGAAATCTGGAAGACCTACCGACGCTCGAAGCGCATTTGGCTTGGCGGGCGCTGGTGCTGCTGGCGCCGCGGCTGGCTCCGGCGGAATCCGATTTCCGGACGCTGCGGCCGCCGGTTCGGCTGGACGCGGAAGAAAATTATGTTCGCGGGCTGCTGGCTCGTTCGCCGGAACAGCAGGAGCGATTTTTTCTGCAGGCGGCCCGGCTGGACGCGCGCTTCGGTCACCCGAACTATCAATTGGGGCGCCTGCATTACGATCGCAAAGAATACCGGCAGGCGGCGGACTGGCTGCTGAAGATCACTCCGGACGACGCGCATTACCGGGAAGCTACGTTTCTGCTAGGGCTGGCGTTGTTCCAGGCGGGGGATTTCGCGGGTTCGCAGAAGGCGTTTCAAACTGTCGCGGATGTGGTGCCGCTAAGCGAAGTCTTCAACGACCTGGGCGCGGCGCAGAACCGGCGCAATTTGCCGCAGGCTATCGAGTCTTTTCGCAAAGCGCTGGAGGGCGATCCTAACGATCCTATTTATCATTTCAACCTGGGGTACGCGCTATGGAAAAAGGGCGACTACGCTGCGGCGGCAGATCGCTTCCGGGCGGTGCTCGACCGGCAGCCGGAGGATGAGATGGCTACCTTGATGCTGGGGCTCTCCTTGAGGAAACAGAACACGCGGGCGGGCGATGCGCGCCTCGAAACGCTGGAGCGCCTCAAGAGCAACTACGAGGAGCGGGCGTATCTGCAGCTAAAGGCGCTGGTGAATCCGGCGCGGCCGTGAGCATCGGTGGTTATGTATAATTCGGTAAAACATGATTGAGTCCTTCGGAGTTTCGGACCCCGGTTGCGTCCGTACGAACAATGAGGACTATTTCCTCCTGTTGCCTGCCGCTGGATTGTATGTGGTGGCGGATGGCATGGGAGGCGCGCAGGCGGGGGAGCACGCTTCGCGGCTGGCTGTCGAGACGCTGCGCGATACCATTCAGGCGGTGGCGCCTCCCTCGTCGCCCGACGATTTGCTGGATGCTTTCGCTAAGGCCAATCAGCGGGTGATGAAGGAAGCTGATTCCGATTTAAGCATGGAAGGCATGGGCACTACGCTGGTGGCGGCCGTCGAGAACGATGGCGACTTGTTTATCGCCAGCGTGGGTGATAGCCGGGCTTACTTATTTGAGAACGGCAAGCTGCAGGCGATTACCGAGGACCAGACTTGGGTCAATGAAGTGGGGCGGCGGCTGGGGCTGGACGAGGAGACTTTGAAGATTCACCCGATGCGACATGTGCTCACGATGGCGATCGGGGTTTCCGGGCAACTGCGGGTGAACCATTATTTGATTCATCCGGAACCGGGGGCGCAGATTCTGCTGTGCAGCGATGGGCTGCATGGGGTGGCTCCGGATGAGCGCATAGGCCAGGTGTTGGCGGCGGAGGGGTCGCTGGAGGCGAAGTGCCGGAAGTTAGTGGATCTGGCGCGGGAGATGGGCGGTCCCGACAATATCACCGCCGTTATCTTAAAGGCCGCCTGAGCGGCGGTTATTCCGATTTATCTGCTGTGACGGGATCGACTTTCGCGCCTTCGCGGGCGCTGTCGCCAGGGTTGGCGATGATACGGTCACCCATTTGTAATCCGCTGAGGACTTCCAGGCGATCGCCGTAGTCGCGGCCGACTTGGATTTTCTGCAGGTGCACGGTGGAGTCGGGGCGAACGATTGCGACTTGGGTGCCGTCGGCGCGGACCATTAGGGCGTCGCCGGGGACTAGGAGTGGGGCGTTGGTGCGGGGGCTGCTTAGGTCGACTTGCGCGTACATGCCGGGGAGGAGTGCGCCGTCGGCGTTGGGGACTTGGACTTCTACCAGCATGGTGCGGCTGGAGGGGTCCAGTGAATTCGCGGTGCGGGCTACGGTGCCGGTGAAGCTGCGGCCGGGCAGGTTGGTGACTCGCAGGGTGGCCGGCTGTCCGGCGTGAATGTTGCTGGCGTTGGTCTGCGGCACGTTGACATAGGTCCGCAGGGTGCCGGTTTGGGCGATGCGGTAGAGCAGCGTGCTGCCGGAATTCACCAGGGCACCGACGTCTACGTTGCGTAGGGTGACGACTCCGGCGAAGGGAGCTTTCACTACGCGGTAGGCTTGCATTTGATCCAGGCGCGCGAGGTTGGCTTCGGCGGCGGCGATGTTGGCGCGCTGGACGGCTATCGCTTTTTCCAGGGCCTGCACGCCGGCGATTTGGGATTGGTATTGGGCTTGGTACTGATCGTTATCCTGCTTTGAGACTACGCCCGCGGCCACAAGGCTGGACCAGCGCTGGGCGGTGACACGCGCTAGCTCGAGATTCGCTTTCCCTTGCTGCTCGTTGGCGAGGGCTTGATCGAGGGACGCTTGCACTTGCTGCAAATTGGCTTTGGCCTGGATCACTTGCTGGTCGAGCTCGGGGGCTTCGATCTCGGCCACGGGCTGGCCGGCTTGGACGCGGTCTCCGATGTCGACCAAGCGGCGTTTTATGTAGCCGTCGGCGCGGGCGAGGATGGGGGCTTCGGTCACGGCTTCGATATTGCCGGGGAGCTGCAATTCGCTCATACCGGAAGAGCGGCCGACTTCGATCACTTCCACTCGGGGGAGCGCTTGTTCCTGCTCTTGCGCCTGGCTGCCGATTACGGCGTTGCGTTTCTGCAAGGGGATGTAGCCCGCGAAAAATGCTACAACGATGAGAACGATCGCGCCTAGGAAGAGCGCCCAAATGGTGATTGCCGAGGGATGCCAGGGCTTCGCCAAGGCGGGATGCGCGGAGCCATGTTGCTCGCGGAGCTGGCGCTTGAGGTCTTCGACCTCTTTACGGAGTTTTTCTTCGGTGCTTTCCTGCACGGCTAATTGTTCGGGTTGATTGGGGTCACTATATTTCATTCAGATTCCACTCGGCTTCGAGCGTGGCTTCGCGCTCCTCTTGTTCCAGTTCGCGCTCGTGATCGACTGGGGGCTTGGTGCGCAGATAACTATAGACGATGGGGACGACGAATAAAGTCGTCACGGTGGCGAACAGGAGTCCGCCGATTACGGCGCGGCCTAGCGGGGCGTTTTGCTCGCCGCCTTCGCCGAAGCCGAGCGCCATGGGCAGCATGCCGAGCATCATGGCGATGGCCGTCATCAGCACGGGGCGGACGCGGGCGTAGCCGGCTGAGAGCATGGCTTCGCGGGCCGAGGGGACGAGCGCGCGTTCGTCGTTGGCGAAGGTCACCATCAGAATACTGTTGGCGGTGGCGACACCGATGCACATGATGGCTCCCATCAGCGACGGCACGTTGAGTGTGGTGCCGGTGACGAAGAGCATCCACAAAATGCCGGCCATGGCTCCCGGGAGAGCTGTCAGGATGATGAAGGGATCTAGCCAGGATTGGAAGTTCACGGCCATCAGGAGATAGACCAAGACGACGGCTACTAGCATTCCCAGGCCCAGGCGGAAGAAGGACGAGCGCATGGTGTCGTACTGGCCGCGCAGGTCTAGCGTGGTGCCGCGGGGGAGATGCGGGATTTCCTCTTTCACGATCTTTTCTACTTCCGAGCCGACGCCGCCGAGATCGCGGCGGTCGACGTTGGCGTAGACGTCGTAGACGGGCCAGACGTTATAGTGATTCACGATTACGGGGCCGACGCCGCGCGTTACTGTGACTAGATTCGATAAGAGCTGGGTGCTGCCGGTAAGGGCTCCGGGGTTTCCATAGGCTTGCGACGCTCCACTGGGCGAGGCGCTGACGGAGGCGTTGCCGGCGGTGGCTTGGCCTTGCGATGCGGTGGTGGAGTTCACCACGCTGGTGGCGGCTGAAACTGGTGTGCGCAGGAGCGCGTCCAGGGTATTGATCTTGTATTGCGGTGTTTGCACGCCGACGTTGTAGTTGACGCCGTTCGGTCCGACCCAGTAGTTGGGGGCAATGGTGCCGTTGCCACTGAGCGAGATGAGCATATTGCCGGTGACGTCGCGTTGCGTGAGGCCCAATTGGCCGGCTTTGATGCGATCCACGTTCAGGCGGATTTCCGGTTGGTCGACTACTTGATGGATATGGACATCGGCTGCGCCGGGGATGCGTGCGATGCGGGCGGCTAGCTGTTGGGCGATTTTGTAGCCGGCTGCGGTGTCGCGGCCGACGATTTGCAGGTCGATGGGCGCGGGCAGGCCGAAGTTCAGAATCTGGTTGGTGATATTGGCTGGCTGGAAGAAGAAGGTGGTGTCGGGGAACTTCTCGTTGAGTCGTTTGCGCAGCGCGACTTCGTAGCCGCGTGTGGAGCCGTGTTTCTCCTTATTCAACGAAATGAGAAGCTCGCCGTCGGCGCTGGAGATGGTGGGAATGTCACCTTGCGCCAGGCTGGTCCAACTGTTGGGGACGCCGATGTTGTCAATGATGGTATCGATCTCATTGGCCGGAATGGCGGCGCGGATTTCACGTTCGATCGCGGCGAAGCGGACCTCTGTTTCCTCAATCCGGGTTCCTGCTGGTGCGCGCGCATGCAGCTTCATCTGGCCGGAATCGACGGTGGGGAAAAAGTCTTCGCCGACCAGCCAGAGCAGTCCCAGCGAGGCGATGAAGACCACGCCGAAACTGGTGAGCACGCGTCCGCGATGCCGCAGGGACCAGTCGAGCAAACCGATATAGCGGAAGCGGAGACGTTCAAACAGGCCGTTGAACCGATGGTGGACGCGCCAGAATAGACCTTTGCCGCCGGCGGCCTCGCCTTCGATACCGAGCTGATACATCGAAACTTCGGACTTCAAAAGGTGGTGCGCCATGGTGGGGACCAGGGTGCGCGACAGCAGGTACGAAGCGAGCATGGCGAACACCACCGCCATGGCCATGGGCGTAAACAAATACTTGGCCGTTCCGGTAAGCAACAGCACCGGGACGAACACGATGCAGATGGCTAGTGTGGAGACAAAGGTCGGGATGGCGATCTGCGCGGCGCCATCGATCACGGCGCGCACTAGCGACTTGCGCAGTCCGATGTTGCGGTGCGTGTTCTCGATCGCGACGGTGGCGTCGTCTACCAGGATTCCGACAGCTAGAGCTAAGCCTCCGAGGGTCATCACATTGATGGTTAGCCCTAGCAGGCTTAATACGCAGAGCGAGGCTAAGATCGAAAGCGGAATGGAGATGCAGACGATCAGCGTGCTGCGCCAGCTTCCCAAAAACAGCAGGATCATGGCGCCGGTAAGGGCGGCGGCGATCAGGGCTTCGCGCACCACTCCGGCAATGGAGGCGCGCACAAAGACGGATTGATCGGCGAGCGTCACTACTTTCAGTTCGGGCGGAATGGTGGCGAGAATTCTGGGCAGCGCGGCTTTCACGTCGTTGACGATGGCCAGGGTCGAGGCCTTGCCGGTGCGGGTCACCGTCATCAGGACGCCGCGCGAGCCGTTGGTGCGGACAATATTGTTCTGCACGGAGAAGCCGTCGCGGACTTGCGCCACGTCTTTCATGTAGACCGTCGCGCCGTTGACGGTCTTGATCGGCATGTTGTTCAGTTCGTCGAGAACGATGGGGCTGCTGTTGACCTTGATCTGATATTCGGTGCCCGCCAGCTTCGCAGTGCCCGCCGGCAGAATCAGGTTCTGCAAATTCAGGGCGTTCGAGACATCGATGGGCGAAAGCTGTTTGGCGTAGAGCTCGTCCAGGTTTAGGTCGACCATGACGGACCGGCTCTTGCCGCCAAAGGGATAGGAGACCGAGGCGCCTTGCACGGTGCCGAGGGGAGTCCGGATAAAGTTGTTGCCCAGGTCGAAGATTTCCTGTTCGCGCAGGGTTTTGCTGGTAAGCCCCAGTTGCAGGATGGGTACGCTGGCCGCGTCATATTTGAGTACGTTGCCGGGGAACATTCCGGGAGGCATGTTGCGAACGGCGCCGGTCATCTGCGCGGTGACCTGCGCGACGGCCATGTCTACCTGGACATTGGGATGGAAATAGATCCGGACTACGGCAATGCCGTTGTAGGATTGCGATTCGATGTGTTCGATGTCGTTGACGTTGGAGGTGAGGCCGCGCTCGAAGTTGGTGACTACGCGCTTCTCCATTTCATCGGGCGACAGGCCGGTGTATTGCCACAGCACGCTGACGATGGGGATGTCGATATAGGGGAAAATATCGACCGGCATGGTGACGATGGCGGCCACGCCCATGAAGGCGATGAGCACAGCCATGACCACGAAAGTATAGGGGCGGCGAAGGGCGAGCCGGACTATCCACATAATAAAGGTCTGTTTCTAATATTATCCGCCTGGGGACGGTAATTTTGCCCTTCCCGTTTGGCAGGGTGCGTTGGCCGTACTGCGCCATTTGGCAGAGCGGGCGGTTCGGCGACCCTGCGCTATCATATTATGCGTGAAACCGGACGCGGCTCTAGAGCTCGCCACCCAGCAATTGAATCGGGTGCGCGAGGAGATTGGGAAAGTGATTGTCGGCCAGCAGGAAGTGGTGGATGGCGTGCTCATCTGCCTGCTGGCGGGGGGGCACGTCCTGCTGGAGGGCGTACCCGGACTCGGGAAGACTACACTTCTGCGGACGCTGGCGCGAGTGCTGCACCTTAAGTATTCGCGAATTCAGTTCACGCCCGATCTGATGCCCGGCGATATTGTCGGCAGCATGATTATCGACACCGAGAGCGGAGCCAAGGCGCTGCGCTTTCAGCCGGGGCCGATTTTCGCGCACCTGGTGCTCGCGGACGAAATCAACCGGGCGACGCCGAAGACGCAATCGGCGCTGCTGGAGGCGATGCAGGAGCACACGGTTACCAGCGGGACGACGACGCATGAACTGGAAGCGCCGTTTCTGGTGATGGCTACGCAGAATCCGATCGAGATGGAAGGCACTTATCCGCTGCCGGAGGCGCAGCTCGACCGGTTCCTGATGAAGATTCTGGTGCGCTATCCGTCGCGCGAGGATTTGAGCACGATTGTCACGCGCACGACGCAGAAGGAAGAGGCGCATTTGCGGACGATTTTGAATCGCGAGGAAATTATGGAGCTGCGGCGGGTGTGCCGCGATGTGCTGGTGGCTCCGCATGTGCAGAGTTACGCGATCGATCTGGTGATGGCTACGCAGCCGGATTCGAGTGAGTCGCACGAGCTGGCGAAAAAGTTCATCCGCTTTGGCAGCTCGCCGCGTGGGGCGCAGGCGCTGGTGGAGTGCGGGCAGGTGCTGGCGCTGATGCGCGGACGGCTGCATCTGTCGATTGAAGACGTGCAGACGGTGGCGGCGGCGGTGCTGCGGCATCGCATCATTTTGAATTTCGACGCGCACGCCGATGGGCAGACGCCGGAGACGATTCTGGACAAGATCATCCCCAGCGTGGTGACGGCGCGGGCGGGCGCCAAGGTCTAGCCGGTGGCGGAAAACGGGCTGCTGATCGACACTCCTCTGCTCGAAAAACTGGAGAGGCTTGCGATCCAGTGGCAAAAATCTTTGCCCGGTGTGGTGGGCGGGCATAACACTTCGCGGTCCGCGGGTGCGGGGCAGGAGTTTCTGGACCACCGGCAATTTCATCACGGCGACGATTTGCGTGCGGTTAACTGGCGGGCGTATTTGCGCCTGGAAAAGATGTTCCTCAAGATGTTCCAACTGGAACCGCGCATTCCGGTGCGGGTGCTGGTGGACGTCAGCCAGTCGATGACGACTGGCGGGAGCAAGAATGCGCTTTCGAAATTCGATTATGCGCGGAAGCTGGCGGCGGCGATGTGTTATGTGGCGCTGGTGCGGTTGGATTCTATTTATCTGCAGCCGTTCGCGGAAAAGCTGGGGGATCCGCTGCGGTTGGGCGGGGGGCGGCAACGGTTTCAGCCGGTGGCGAATTATTTGCAGGCTCTGAAACCGGGGGGCTCGACGCGGTTCTTCGATATCACGCGCGATTTTATTTCGCGGTATCCGCAGCGGGGGTTGGTGATCGTGATTTCAGATTTTCTGGATGATGCGGGGTGTGAGAAGCCGCTGCAGTATCTGACGGATTTCGGGCACGAGATGATTCTCATTCATGTTTGGGCGGACGAGGATCGGGAACCACCGTGGGATGGGGAGTTGGACTTGGAGGACGCGGAAAGCGGCACTCGTGTGCAACTGGCGTTCGATGACTCGGCGCGCGCCCAGTATGTCGAGGCGTTCGATCAATTCGCGCTGGAGCTGCGTAACGTGGCGCTGCGTAATGGCGGGCGGTATGTTGGATTGTCGACGTCGATTCCGATTGAAGAAGCGATTTTCGGACCGATGGTGCGGGCGGGCGCCGTACAGTAAGCATGAACTTTCTGAACCTCAGTTTCGGTGAGTTGCTGGGGCTGGCGGGGATCGTCTCCGCCGGGATTGTCGCGCTGTATCTGCTGGATCGCACCAAGCGCAAGCAGGTGGTGGCGACGCTCCGATTCTGGACAGCGGGCAAGCTGCCCGAGGAACTGAAGCACAAGCGGCGCGTGCATCAGCCTTGGAGTCTGCTGCTGCAGATTGTCAGCATGATCTTGCTGCTGCTGGCGATCGCGGGGCCGCGGTTCGGCGACTTGGGCACGTCGCGCGATCATGTGCTGCTGCTGGATACTTCGGCGTGGATGGGGGCGCGGGCGCGGCAGGGGGTTTTGCTGGACCAAGCTAAGAACGCGGCACTGGTGTATGTGAATTCGCTGCCGCTGCTGGACCGCGTGATGCTGGTGCGGGCGGATGCGCTGGCTACGCCGGTGACGCAGTTTGAATCGAATAAGAGCGCGGTGGCGGAGGCGATCCGGCGGTCGCGTCCCAGCACTTCGGCGTTGAATCTGGAGCAGGCGCTGGAGTTCGCGCAGCAGGCTCAGAAATTGCAATCGCAAAAAGCCGGAGAGATTGTGTTCGTGGGGGCGGCGCGCATTCCTAAGCAGGAAAATGAAATCGCGGTGCCGGCGAACCTGCGCGTGATTTCGATTCCTTCGAACGGGGAAAATGTGGGGCTGCGGAAGTTGGGGGTGCGGCGGGCGGCTACGGGAACTGACGCCTGGGAAGCTTTCGTCGAGTTGCGTAACGATGGGCAGAAGGCTCGCGAGATCACGCTGTTGTTGCAATTCGCGGGGACGGCGGCGAGCAGCAAGACGATGACGCTGGCGGCGGGATCGGAAACGCAGGCCACCTTCGTGTTTCAGGCTAAGAAAGCCGGGTTGCTGGAGGCGCGCGTTACTTCTACTAACGGTCGCGGGGATGCATTTCCGCAGGATGATACGGCAGTTATCGAGGTGCCGATCGGGAAACCGCTGCGCGTTGCGGTGTATTCGCCGGAGCCGGACCTATTAAAACCGCTGCTCGCAGGGAATCCGCAAGTAGAGGCTAGCTTCGACGTGCCCGCTCAGTATGATGCGCTGGCTGCGGCCGATATCGTGGTGTTCGATCGCTTTGTTCCCAAAGACGCGCCCAAGAATATGGCGACGATTTGGATTGAACCGCCGGCGGGGTCGCCGTTCGCGATTCGCTCGACTGCGGCGAATGTGAAACTGCAGCAGTGGCATCAGGAAACGGCGCTCGGAGCGGGGCTCTATACAAAGGATGTGGATCTGGCTGCGACGCAAGTCTTCAGCCTGGCGCCGGGGGATCGGGCGGTGGCGGATACGGCGCAGGGGCCGGTGGTGGTGGAGCGGGCGGGTGCTGTCAAGATGGCGGCGTTGGGGTTCGATCCGGTGC
>Ga0207694_10002642_pt1 | contig 14533 bp, 16 predicted proteins | sample KBSC34metaG_FD_184353 | JGI IMG/M metagenome (GOLD analysis project Ga0207694, IMG submission 184353) | Corn rhizosphere microbial communities from Kellogg Biological Station, Michigan, USA - KBS C3-4 metaG (SPAdes) (version 2) | ecosystem: Host-associated > Plants > Roots > Rhizosphere > Soil...
ATTGCGCGAACGTGGCGTCACTGACGGGCAAATCCATCAGATGATGGTCACTAACCCCGCAAACGCCTTCTCGCGGAGACGTCGCGATGCCGTCTGACCGACCGAATTCCACCGAAGACATCTTCGCTTCGCTGGGCATCCAACCCATTATCAATGGCGTGGGTTATGCGACTCGTGTCACCGGCAGTTGTCCACATCCTGACGTTATTGCGGCCATGTCCGCAGCCAGCGGTGCTTTTTTCGAATTGGATGATCTGCTCTCTGCTGCCAGCGAATTGATCGCAAAGATCACGGGCGCACAGGCAGGGATCGTCACCTGCGGAGCCGGCGCGGCATTGTCGCTGGCGGCCGCGGCCTGTCTGGCAGGAAATGATCCGGACGCGATGGACCGCCTACCAGACACATCGAGGTGTGTGCGGGACGAGATCATTTTTCCTCAGCCCGGTCCCTTCGATTACGACCATGCGATTCGCGTTTCGGGGGCAAAACTGACTTTGATCGATTATCGCGTGCCTGATGCATTGCACCTGATTGAACGAGCGATCGGTCCACGCACAGCCGCCATCGGTTACGCCTGGCTGGAAGTTCAAGAACGACCATCGATCTCCGAATTGGCGGAGCTGGCCCACCGACACAGATTGCCATTGATCGTGGATGCGGCGTGTGCCCTGCCGCCGACAGATAACATCGGCAAATTCAGTTCAGATGGTGCAGATCTGATTGCTTATAGCGGAGGCAAACATCTGGGCGGTCCGCAGGCATCCGGCATCCTCTGCGGACGTGCGGACTTGATTCGCAGTGCGTGGGTGCAAATGGTCGACATGGACGTCCGCGCGGGGACATGGTCACTGCAATACTGGGTCGATCAAGGCTGGATCGCACGTGCTCCCCGTCACGGCATCGGCCGTTCGATGAAGGTCAGTAAAGAGGCGATCATCGGAGTGATGGCTGCATTGCACCGCTATCAGACCCGCGATCACCAGGCGGAACACCGGGCTTGGAATGATGCGATTGACGAAATTTATGCAGGTGTGAAGGACATAACACAAATCAACATCACGCGGCACTCGCAGGGCGCAAACGGCCAGCCGTATCCGAATCTGCGGATTGAGAGTGGTCCGGGACTGTCGGTGCGTGCGTTACTTCTGGCCTTGCGTCATCGACCTAAACGCATCGTGCTGGCAGAAGACGAACGGTCGCCCGATCGAGCCGTCCTTTATCCGTTTTGCCTGCAACCCGGCGACGCAGCCGAAATCGTGGTGGCGATCCGCCAGGTTGTCATCGACAACGGGAAGGGCCGCGCGTGAGCCCCACTTTAGAAACGCCCTCGGCCCGATCGCTGATTCGCGGCGGAACCGTTTACGACGGCACCGGCGGGGTCGCACGACGAGTGGATATTCGCATCGTGAACGGGCTGATCGACGAGATCGGTCCCGACCTGATGGCACGCGGCGAAACGATCGTCAACGCCGACGAACTGATCGTGACCCCTGGCTTGATCGACCTGCATGTGCACGTCTTCAGTGGCATCGGACTGTATTCGATCGATCCTGTCGAAGCCGGTTTGCGGACCGGCGTCACCACGATGCTCGACACTGGTACGGCCGGGGCGCTGACCTATGCGAACATGGCTCGCTTCATCATGCCGGCCGCCCAGGAAGAGATTTATGCCCTGCTGAATATCTCAATGATTGGTGCGATTCAGGGGCATCCGGACTTCCCGCCCTTTATGGGCGATCTGAACGACGGTCGCCATGCTGATGTGCCGTCAGCAGTACGCTGCGTTGAACGCTGGCCAGAACGCCTGGTCGGCATGAAGGTTCGTCTGACGTCTGGTCTGGCCAACTTCGATGAGAAGAATGAATGGGCCGGATTCCATGGCGTCTTCGAAGCGGCCGATCAGACCAAACGTCCCTGCATGATCCATCATGCGGCATCGAAGATTCCAACTACGACGGTGCTCAACACGCTGCGGCCCGGTGACATCTACACTCATCTGTACCATCCGCATCCCGATCATGTGTTCGATTGGCACGGCGCTCCGTTGGAGGAACTGCTCGCGGCACGGGCACGCGGTGTTCTTTTCGATGTCGGACACGGCGTTGGAGCATTCGCCTGGAGCGCGGCTGAGCCAGCATGCCAACAGTATGGCTTCTGGCCTGACACGATCAGTACCGATATCCATCATTTCAATCTGCGTGGTCCGGTCTATGACCTGCCGACGACGATGAGCAAGTTTCTGCACCTGGGCATGCCACTTGAAAAGGTCATTCAAGCGTCAACGGCAACTCCGGCAACAGCGATGCGATTGCAGGATCGACTGGGATCACTGAAGCCGGGTCTGCAGGCCGACGTCCTGTTAATGCGGCGGGAAACGGGCCACTTCCCGCTCGAAGATGTCGAGGGAAAGATCCGTGTCTCGTCATGCCGTGTTGTCCCGGTTCGTGTCTGCAAACGCGGTATCTGGTCCAACTGCACAGGAGCTCGCTGATGCCGCAGACACGCGTTCGCTATCTGACCGCGGGGCTGCTGACCATCATCGCCTGCCTGTTGTACCTCGATCGCTACGCAGTCGGTATTGCCTCAGAGCGGATGCGCGACGATCTGCACATGACGCAAACTGAGATGAGTTGGTTTCTGAGCGCCTTCTTCTGGTCGTACGCGCTCACCCAACTTCCGGCAGGATGGCTGAGCGATCGGTACGGCCCGCGGGTGATGCTGACAATCTACATCCTGGGTTGGTCGTTATTTACGGCACTGCTGGGCACGACGACGATCGTCCGGTTGATCCTGTTTTGGAGGTTCCTGTGCGGAGCCACACAGGCGGGAGCCTATCCGGTAGCATCAGGCATGATCCGGTCCTGGTTCCCGATTCGGCAACGTGGAACTGCCAGTTCGATCGTGGCGATGGGTGGCCGCGCGGGTGCCGTGATTGCTCCACTTCTGACCGCAGAATTGATTGGAATCTTTCGCGATCGGTGGCAACCCGTGCTGATCCTGTATGGGCTGCTGGGGATCGCGACGGCCGCACTCTTTATCGGCCTGTGTCGAAACTCTCCTCAGGCGCACCCGTTTTGCAACGACGCCGAGCGACAATTTATCGCATCGCACGTGACGTCTCTGGAAGAGACCGGAAATCGAAGGTCTGCGTTTCCATGGCGTATGCTGCTAAGCAGTCTCAGCCTGTGGGGAAACTCGCTCACTCAGTTTCTGACCAACATCGGCTGGCTGTTTGTTGTGACCTGGTTGCCTCGATATCTGGAAACGGTCCATCAGATTCCGTTGAAAGAACAGGCCGTCATGACAGCGATTCCCACGGCCGCGGGAATTGTCGGGATGTTCTGTGGAGGGTGGGGGACTGACATCGCTGTCAGAAGATTGGGGCTGAAATGGGGCCGTCGCGTACCGGTCCTGGTGACGCGGTTCCTGGCTGCGGCAGGATATGGCATGTGCATCGTCGTCGCTCAGTGGCCCACCGGCGACAGTCCGGCGTGGATTCCCTGGGCCATCGTCGGTTGTCTCGCCTTTGCTACATTTGCGTGTGATTGGGGTGTTCCGGCAATCTGGGCCTATGCTCAAGATGTCGGCGGCCCATTCACCGCCTCGATCATGGCTTGGGCCAACATGTGGGGCAACCTGGGTGCCGCGATCGCGCCGCCGCTGTACAACAAGGTCCTAGGTGAAACGCAGTCACCGACAGAATGGAACCACCTGTTCGCGCTGTGCGCCGGGGCGCTGATCTTGTCGGGACTGACAGCTCTGGCGCTCGATTCGACCAGATCGATTTCGGAATCGCAGTGACCTTGGCCGTCGATCGAATATTGGATTCATTGAATGGGTGTTGGTCCCCCTCGTCGCACTTCATACGTCAGCGCCACCATGCCGCTGACGTAAGCATTCACTTCGGCGAGATGCAGAGCAACGTCTCGATCGAGTCCTTTGAAGAAGGCGATTCCATCGCCGATCAAGACTGGCAGAATCGAATAACGGACTTCGTCGGCGAGTCCGAGACGAAGGCATTCGCCAGAAACCGCACCGCCACCCACGAACCACGTCGAATGAAACATGGGCCGCAAGCGTTCATTTACCAACCGTACGAGATCACCTGAGTAGAATTCAACGGTTTCCCGGATTCGTGGCAGTTCGCGATGAGTGAGTACGATCACGGGCTTGTCACCATACGCCCATCCCATCCCTTTGGCCTCAAAATTCAAGGCCGTCTCATATGTTCGTGAACCCATGACATAGCAGTCGATCGTCTTGAGGAATGCCTCGACGAATGCCGGGTCGAGTGTCTCACCGCCCACGTATTCATCTGCGGTCTCCAGCCAATCGACGGTCCCATCCTTCCGAGCGACGAAGCCATCGAGGCTCGCCACCATGTGAATCGTTACGCGGGAATCCGTGTTATTCATCGATTCGCCTCGCCGTCATCGAGTCATCCTTTGGAGAAAAGCCGTCGAAGCAAGTGTCCCTTCCACATCCAAAGCCCGGTCAGGATCAGGATGGGCAAGAAGATCATTCGAGTCGGCGGGGCATACTTAGGAATCTCTTCAAACGGGCTATAGATGTAACCAATGATCGGAATGCTGAAAATGAGGTGAATCCAGCGGACGATGGCGCGTTGAGTGGCTTGGGTCATGGAGTTTTTGTGTCCGAATGAGTGATCGGGATGTTTGGTCAAAATCGCCCGGGTGAGATGATCAAGTAGGATCGGGTGCCAGGTTCGCGACGACAGTGACGAGTCGTTCCAGCATCTGTGCCCAGCCGAACTCGGCCCCGCGGACCGCCTGAGTCCCGTACGGCTGCGACTCGTCGAAGCCGGCATGTTCGAAGTAGACGCGCGTTTCCCCTCCGGCAGACTCAAGCCGAAATGTGACCACAGTGTTGGCGACAGGGCCGGGAACCGACCATGAGAATGCGAGTCGACGGGGCGGATCGCATTCCAGAACTTCACATTGGACAGTCAGTCCGTCGAAACCAACGGCGGGTTTGGGCGGCACACGAAAGGTGAAACGATGACCGATGCGCGGCTCGAAATCGTTGGGATACAGCCATTCGGCGAGCGTCGCACTCTCTGTCAGCGCCTGCCAGACTCGCTCCGGTGACTGCGGAATCAGCAATTCTCGTTGAATCGATCTCGTCACTCTTTGTCCTTCTTGGCTAACAGCTTTTGCAGGCGCGATAGATGGTCGTCCCAGAATTGCTCGTAATGCGCCATCCATTGCCGCACCGGAGCGAGCCGCTCGGGTACGAGGTGATAATGGCGTTCTCGACCTTGCCGCTGCTCGCTCACCAATCCAGCGTCGAGCAGAATCGCCAAGTGCTGAGAGACCGCCGGACGGCTCATTTCGAAGTGTTGGGCGATCGCGTTGACGGAACGGTCGGAAAGAACAAGTAGATCCAGCATTCGTCGCCGTGCCGGATGACTGATTGCTCCAAACACATCTTGTTCGCGGTCGGCCGTCTTCATTGTGCGGCCAATATACGTAAGTATTCTCTTACTAGTCAAGCCGCGAGAGGATCTAGTTTGTCTGATTCAGGCACCCTATGATCGATTTGGTCCCTTCCAGGTACTCTTGGTTTCAGTTTGAGGTAGTCCGCACCATGTCGTCCAATCCGAAACTACGACCGCTGACGAACCATTCGGTCAACGAAGCTGCCGTGAACCCTGTGCAGCGTCCAATGTGCGATTGTCTGGAGGCGCAGTACGGCCACTCGAAGTGGTCCGAATTGAAGCTGCACACGGTGCTACAGGACACCACCTGTTTCGCCTGGCAGCGGTTGTTGGAATTGATCGACGAGGCCGCCAACGACGGACGAGAAGAGTTCTCGCCCGATCGGGAAATGACGCCAGAGCAGTGGACTCAGATTGTCACGCTACCCGCAAGCATTGGCAGACCGAAAGCGGTTAAACACTTGAGCTTGTACGGCAGCAGCCTGGTCCGAATACCGCCTGAGGTCGGAGCCATGACAAGTCTGGAACAGTTTACGCCGTACACCTCGTACCGCTTGCATTGGTTCCCTTACGAGATGACGCGCTGCGCCAAGTTGAAGGACAGCGCTGTCAGCACCCGTGCGCTCTACGGAAACCGAAAATATCGACCTCCATTTCCCAGGCTACCGCAGAGACACGATGCCTATGAGCCCGAATCGTGCAGCGTCTGTGAGACTCCCTTCCATGGATCGGAACCGCTGCAATACTGGGTCTCATTACGCGTGGGTTAAGATGTCATTCCATTACTCGTGCATGCCTGTTCGAAGGCGTGCGTGTCGGCGATTGCAAAGCCGCCGGATGAATACGTACAAGCGCCGCATCAAGGTGGACTCGGCCTCAATCAACCCCTTGCCGACTATTGAGTGATGATCACAGAAGCCTCGAACGATGAGGTGGCTCGAATGTCGATGGCCGATCAGGAACTTTTGAACGCGTTCGATGGGCACGACATCGCCGGTGCGCACGCCGCTCTCGAGGCAGGTGCAAATCCATGCGAACCGATTCGCGGCAAGCTGCCGGTCGACTGGCTGCTTGAAGAATACACGCGATCGGATCGACTTGGTGAGTGTCTTCGTTTGCTCTTTGAGCGCGGCGCCATCCTGCGAGACCCCGTGATCGCACCGGTCCTGTTGAATGATGCAGACGCAGTCAGGGACGCCATCAAAGCGAACTCAGCATTTTTGCGTCATCGGACGACGCTGGTTTCGGCATTCACCTCTCTCGTTGGCGTAACGCTGCTGCATGTGGCCGCCGAATATGGCAATCTCGACGCGGCTCGTGCGTTGGTGGACGCAGGGGCTGATGTAAATGCGACAGCAGACATGGACGAATACGGGTTGAATGGACACACGCCAATTTTTCACACTGCGAACTCGATCCACAATCGTGCCGAGCCAATCATGCGTTTGCTGTTAGATGCGGGTGCCAGGACCGACATTCGTCTTGACGGCATTACTTGGGGCAAGGGCTACGAATGGGAAACAACGTTTTTCGACGTCACACCCATTTCCTATGCACAATTGGGACTCATGCCGCAAGTTCATCGCAATGACGCTGACATCTATTCCAACATCAAATGTCTGTTGGAATACTCAGGCAGGCATGTTCCGCCTCTGGAAAACATTCCCAACAGATACTTACAGCCGAAGTCATCAGGTTCATGATGCTTGAAATTAGATTCACCAGACAGGTCGCGGCATTCAGTGCGAGAATATCTGAGTAGACTTGATTGAAATGACCAATTCGCTCATTTCAAAACCTTGATCGGTGACCGCTAGGAGCATTGAGGAGGCTTTCGATGGATCACAGCCCAGTCCTTGATCTCAACGCATTTGTACCATCGAAAGACTTCGAGCTTTCGAAGCGGTTCTATGCCGACCTGGGTTTCACACTTGTGTGGGGCAACCAGGAAATTGCCCAGTTTCAGGTCGGCCAGTTTCGTTTCCTGCTACAGGCCAATTTCTACGTGCAGGAACATGCTGGAAACTTCATGATGAGCCTGATGGTTGAAGATGCCAATGAATGGTGGGCGCACATTGAACGGGCAGGGCTGAAGGAGAAGTACAGTCTCCACATGGCCAAACCTCCGACGATGCAACCCTGGGGGCTGCGTGTCCTTTATCTTTCTGATCCGACGGGCGTCCTGTGGCACATCGCTGACAAGAAACCCGCTTGAATGACCCTGTGCGCACTTGCTGACAGATGACCAATTCTTCTGCGGGGAATCGATTCTGCTAACGTCGACCTTTTTTTGGCGAGTGAATCCGCCGATCAGTGCGACCGATTCAGGTGAAACTGTCAAAGAAGCAAGCACACTTGAAGACATTGTGTCTATTCAAAATGACCGGACGATACCGGTAGACTGCTTGTCGTATCAATCTCGTCCCGTTGTCGCAAAATCTTGTGAAGTGAGTGGAGATCGATGATGTGTCTGAACTCAAGAATGCCCGTCTCTGCAATGGCATTGAGTATTTGTTGTGCAGGCTTGCTGGTCGTGTTTGGCAATCCGGTCGGGTCGCAGGAAGCGAAGAAGGTCAATGCGCGAATCAAAGAACTGCAGATGAAGCGATTGACCGTGCTGGAGCAGCGAATGGAGGTGGCTTCACATCTTTTTACCAGTGCACGGATCTCTTACGAAGAAGTTCACAGCGCCAGTACCGACCTCTTGACGGCTCGGCTCGACTATGCCCAGACGCGCGATGAACGTCTCAAAATCTGTGATCAGGCAATCAAAAAAGCGTCTGAATGGAAGGAAGTTGCTCAACAAAGAAAGGAATCGGCCCAGGGAACCATGGTCAGCGTATTGAAGGCCGAGGCCGACATCCTCGAATTGCAAATCATGCGCGAGAAATTGGAAGCCGGTTCGTAACGCGGTTAAGCATGCCGCGACCAGACGGTTCTACCTAGTCCATTTTGCCAAGCTGGATCTTTCTGATCTGCGCGCCATCCATTTCTTGCGATTCGTAACTCGAAAAATCGTTTTGCGTCGAACACCCCGCATCCGGAAGTAAGCTCCTGAGAGATACTTTTCTCGGAACTTGGAGTTGGGCCATGCGTTCTTTGCTTCCGTTCAATGTCTCGTGCTTGTTTGTGGCGCTGATGCTGGTTCTTCCGGCGGCGACGGTTGGTGCCGATTTTGAGCCTGAAAGCGGTTGGAACGGACACCTGTTTCCATCGTACGTCGTTGCCACAGCGACCATGAAGCCCGTTGAAAACTCCAATTCAGACAACGACGACGATGACAACGTGATTGGCGATCGTCGCGGTTTGTTGGGCGTTTCGATCGAAGCCGACGAAGACGATCAGGAAGTGACTTTGACGATTTCATGCGACGCCATCATGGAGCCGAGCACGATCACGTGCACGTTGCCCGAGGCAGGCGAAACGTACATTGTTCGTCCGAAAATCAAATACAAGTACGATCAGTTGGCGCGGCGAACTCAGACCGGTCCGATCTCCATTTCCTTCGAAATCACTGCCGGCGAAGACTCAGAAGAACAGACCGAAACGGTGACATTGAGATCAATCAACGATTGTCCCTACAGCTTCAGCAAAGATGGTGTCTGGACCAGCACACGGTTCATGTTTGCCGCATATGTGAACGAGCAGCATCCGTTCGTGGACAAGATCCTGCGTGAAGCCCTGAACACCCGGATTGTCGATTCGTTTACTGGCTACCAGGCCAAAGACAAGGCGGAAGTTTATCGACAGGCATATGCTCTGTGGCACGCGTTGAGTGCCCGAGATGTCCGCTATAGCAGCATCACGAACTCGGTCGCCGATTCTGAGAGCGTTGGCAGTCAGCATATCCGCTTGATCGACGAATCGATCAATAACGCCCAAGCGAACTGCGTGGACGGCAGCGTTCTGTTGGCGTCACTGCTACGCAAAGTGGGAATCGAACCGATGCTGGTCCATGTTCCGGGACATTGTTTTCTGGTGTTCAGCCTGGATCCCGAAGGGAAAGAGCTTTGTGGTCTGGAAACGACGATGATTGGCAGCACAATCGAAGGCGATGCCATCGAAGTTCAAGGTCTGGAAGAGATCGTCGACGAAGAGTCGCAGACCGAGAATTCGTGGAAAACATTCGCCGGCGCAGTGGCTCACGCGAATGCCGCACTGAAAAATCATGAGAAAGAATTCAAAGACCCGAAGAATCACGATTACTCGCTGATCTCGATTGCCAAGGCGCGCAAATCGGGAATTCTGGCAATCGGCTTCCATTCTAACCAGAAATTCGCCAGGTCATCGAAAGATGCGGAAAAAGACGACCAGAATTAGTGCGCCGGGGAAAAGTCTCTGATTGATGACTTGCCCTGGCAAATCGACCGAATGCGTATCTTGATCGGAACAACTCACACGAGACAGTCATCCCCTGGAGGATGTTTCGTTACAATGGCTTGCCATTGGCAGGCGATGTCGACGCAAAAAATCGCACAAGTCATTTACCTAAAGCACTTTACCACGACAATCACAGCGCATGCGACTCGGGAAGCCGACCCCTGTCGCTCCGCAAGCTCTAGACGCCAATATTTGGCGACTGAACTTCCATATACGCTCTCAAGCGCAGATTGCCTTAATCCCACCCAAAGTGCAACACGGCGAATTGTGTCATCCCTAACATTTTTGTTATCTCTTCGGATCGCCTAAGTTTTATTCGTGATCCCCATTTTACGCTGAGGCAAAGTTGCGTCGGGGGGTTTTGAGGTGATTCGAAGTGAAGTTGCGATTCGGCCAGTGCGTTTCGTTCCGGACAGAGATGGTCCTTGCCGTGATGGCAATGATCGCGAGCTGTGCGTCGACGAATCTGCACGCCGGATCAATCCTCGATTGGCAACCCGAAGACTTCGATCAAATTGAAGGCTTTGCACGTCCCGATCAACCATTCGTTGCGGAATGTATCGACGGAGTGGGAGCCGGGGCAGGGGAGGCGAGTGCTCGATCGGATCATTCCGGAGCGCCGATCAATCCGTTGACGGGCTGGCCCTTTGCGTTTGGGTTGTATGGCGCCGTTGTTGTTCAAACCACACTGGATTCTGGATCGACGAAGAAAACCTCAGGCTCCGAACCGACAGAATCGGGTTTGATCGGGTCAAATTCGATTCACAATTCACTTCGAGTCTTGGGCTGGATGGCTGGCGAACCGAGGCCAGTTCCGCCGCGTGGAATTCCGATCGAACTTTTGCGCCCGCCGAATTTGGACACCGCGATTGCGATCTAAGGTGGGCCTCGCACCACGGGTTTGTGTAATGAACACTTAACGTGGTGATGTTCTCAGTTCGATTTGCCAAGATTTTACGAGTAGGATTTCACGAATATGTCCAAGAAATTGTTTTCAGTTGCAGCAGCTGCCGCACTCGCCGCCATCGGCGTTCTGACCGGTTCCGTCAGCGCCCAAGATACGATCTCCAATAGCGAGATCAGCCTCACGGTAAACGCGGACGGCTCGATTCAGGATGTCATCAAGGACGTTGGCGGCTTCTGGAACTACGGTGTTCCTGCCATTGGGTTTGGTATCGACAGTTCGAATGGCTACGGCAATCAGTACGGCAACCTCGGGTCTTCCAGCTTCGTCGCGACAAGCGGGATCGTGGGTGGCAGTATTGTTACCAACGGCGCGTGGGGGAACTTGGAGTACACTCGTACCTATTCGCTCAGCAGCAACAATGTCAACATCAGTACTGTGATCACCAACCACAGCACTGATGCCGAAACGTTCAAGTTCTTCGACGCAGGCGATCCAGACCAGGGAGTTCCCCGTGGCGGTAGCTTCAATTCGTTCAATGATGTGAATGGACTGTACGCCATTGCAACGAACTCTTCGGGCCTGCCTCCGGATCTGGTCAAGTTCTCAACCACGGATCCAACCGCTGTGTTGACGTTCCTTCCAGGTCTTTATATCGGCGACAGCTTTACGCTGTCATCCGTGTTTGCAAGCCCATACGATCCAAACTTTGCCGATCAAGACATCGGAATGGCGATCATTTGGGAAAGAACGCTGTTAGGCGGACAATCAGTCACATTGGATTATGTACAGTCGTACGGTACCGCCTCTGAAACGGGTGTCTCCGTGCCAGAACCTTCGACGTTCGCATTGCTGGGCCTGGGTGCCGTTGGTGCCGCAGTGGCAGCCATTCGTCGTCGCCGCCAAGCTGTCTGATTTAGTCTTGGTCGATAAGTTTGCCGTGTAATCGATGCCGGACGGTCCTCAGGGCCGTCCGGTTTTGCTTTGTATCTGGATGCCATTTTGCGACTGAATCCCAAAAACTGTGGGGTGGAACTGTCGCGTTGAACACCTTTCAAACGTCCACCTGTCGAAGCAACTCAATTTAAACGCATTTTCTTGCGAACAAAAATGACGCAAGCGAATACGCAAAACATTTGCGATTTTGAAATCCGACCCATCAGGTCCGCCTGCAAGCGGGTGAGTCACCTCCGACGGCGTTGAGATTCCGCAGGGTCGCCCGTTGGCTACTGAACCCCCGCATACGCTTTAAAGCGCAGAATACGAAAATCTTAACAAACTGCCGAATCTGCTGCTTGTCTCGAACCTTAGTTTTTGTTCATCTCTTCGGATCACCCAAGTTTTATACGCGATCTCCCCAGTTCGACCCGCGCAGCAGTCGCGCTGTGGCTTTGAGGTGCATCGAAGTGTCTTTGCCATTCGGCCAATGCGTTTCGTTCCGAACAGCGGTCTTCACTGCCGTGATAGCAGTGATGGCGAACTGCTCGTTGACGAATTTGCACGCAGGCTCAATCTTGGATTGGCAACCCGAAGAATTCGATCAAATTGAAGGGTTCGCACGCCCCGATCAACCATTCGTCGTGGAACAGATCGACGGAATTGGAGTCGGGGCAGGGGAGGCGATCGCCCGATCGGATCATTCAAGAATGCCGATCAATCCGATGACGGGCTGGCCGGTTTCGTTCGGAATCTACGGCACCGTTGTGGTTCAGACCACCTTGGACTCTGGATCCACGAAGAAAGTCACCGATTCCGACGGCAGCGAATCAGGTTTGATCTGGGCTGATTCAATTCACAATTCACTACGGGTTTTGGGCTGGATGGCGTGCATTGGCAGGCCGATTCCGCCCCGTGGGATTCCGATCGAACTCTTGCGCCCACCCAACTTAGAGATCGCGATTTCGATTTAAGTTTGGGCCTGCAACACGGGTCTGGGAAATACCCCCCAACGTGATTGCGGCGCAGTTTTCATTCATTCTGAATCTCATCGAATTCATCTGTTTGCAAGCAGATCCAAGGAAAAATCTAAATGAAACGACAAAGCGTATTGTGGCTCTTCTCGTGTGCGTTGGTTGCCGCAGTTGGCCTGTTTTCGGGACAAGTCAATGCCCAGGTCATTACGAACGGCTCTGCCAACGCGGGGATCGGTCCCGATGGATCGATCTACGACTTCGGCACTGGAATCGGGCTTCAAAGAGCGGCAGATGGTTTTGATGCCATCGCGCCGGGAACTCCACGCGATTCATGGGGTGTGTCAGAAAATGGTGTGGGTGGATACGCAGACCCAGCCTATTTTGGCACCACTGTCGGCAACGTCAGCACTGTCTATGGTGCGAACACCGCGACAACGGTTTCAAGTTTTGGTGGCTTGACCATCACGAATGCATTTTCGTTTGCCGCCGCCAACGTGCTCAAAGACACGGTGACGATCAGCAATACTGGCGCTTTGGCCTCAACGGTCGGCTATGCTCATAACACCGACGTGGACGTTGCTCCAACCGCATTTTCAGAACTGACGACCCTTGAGCCAGTCGGTGGCATGGTTGCAGCATCATCGTTCTATGGATTTGAAAATCCAGATCCGACAGCTCCGTTCGGCGCTCCAGGCGGTGCGGGCGGCACGTTTGGTCCAAGTGACCTCGGGTTCGCTTTCCAACTGACTCCAGTTGTACTGGGCGCCGGTCAAAGCTGGACGTTCAACGTTTTCTCGGCATTCAGCATTGACGGTCAAACTGCCGCTCAATTGCGTGCTCAGTTGCACGGCCTCGGAGCTGGCTGGGTTGCCACGTCTTCGGATCAATTTGGTATCAACACAGCCGCATTGGCCGTGGGTGGAACCGTTCCTGAACCTTCAACCTTCGCGTTGTTGGGTCTGGGTGCCGTTGGTGCCGCCGTCGCAGCGATTCGTCGCCGTCGCCAAGCTGCCGTCTGATTTGCTCGACGAGCATAATCTGTAAATAAATGCCGGACGACCTTTAAGGCCGTCCGGCATTTTTCTTCTGCAGTCCGCTTACTCGGTCACTTCGAATCGGGCAGTAATCTCGCGGTTCTCAGTTGCACAGAACCGGAGGGCTCGCGCCGTTCCGTTTTAAGATTTCTAGCGGCACGGCGCCAGCTGTCCGTTGTTGTTCTTTGCAAACCGTATTGCGGAGTCACGTCAAATCCACCGGGAGATGATTCGCTCTCAAGCAGCGATTTGCATTGATCGGCGTCGCCTTACGAGGACGATTCCGATTCCACCCAAGCCGAATAGTGCAAACGAGGAAGGCTCTGGGATGACATTATAAGGCAAGTCATTCGCCTTATACTGAAAGCCCCACCATTCTCCGCCATAGAGTGTGACAGTATGCGTTGTCACGCCCGCTCTTGTTGACACGCTGTCTGATGCCAGCACAACTTGAAATTGAACATCGACGATCGGGTTATTCTCGTATTCCGGGTAGTTTGGCGGTTGCAAAAAGTTCCTCTCAGGAACGCTAGGTTCATCGGCAAACCAGGCGTTATTCGGCTTGCCATTGATCGTTCCCATCGCGCCTGCGTACCAGGGAGGCAGAGTATTCGACTGGGCCTGGTACGCGAATCCTGCAACGCCTGGGGTTCCATTATCGAGGATCGGAGTTCCGCCGGCGATCGGGTTTCCGTAAATCGTCCCGGTGTAGGCTTGCAGCCAGACAGGATTCGCGATGACTGGTGCTCCGTTCAGGCCAGGTGTGTAAGTCAGACTGATGACCGCGCCCGCTTGTTCCGCTCGACCAACTCTGGGAAAGATCAGATTGTTTGGCAGATTGACC
>Ga0207694_10002651_pt1 | contig 14515 bp, 13 predicted proteins | sample KBSC34metaG_FD_184353 | JGI IMG/M metagenome (GOLD analysis project Ga0207694, IMG submission 184353) | Corn rhizosphere microbial communities from Kellogg Biological Station, Michigan, USA - KBS C3-4 metaG (SPAdes) (version 2) | ecosystem: Host-associated > Plants > Roots > Rhizosphere > Soil...
CGGTGGTCGCGGTCTTATTAAAAAAAAAACGGCGGTTGATCGCGCGCATCCACGGCGTGTGCAACGGGCGCTCGACGTCGGCGAACAGGATCACCCGCGTCACGTCGGTCTGGTTCTCGGCCCAGTGCACGAAAGTTTCGTCGAACACGATATCGCCGCCGTCGCTCCAGGCATATTCGTCGCCGTCGACGAAGATGCGGCAGTCGCGTGAATTCGGCGTGATCAGGCCGAGGTGATAGCGCAGCGAGCCGGCGAACGGGTCGCGGTGCGGCGTCAATCGGCTGCCCGGCGGCAGCAGCGCGAACATCGCCGCCTTCACCTGCGGAATCGAGCGCAGCAGCGCGACAGTTTGCGGGCACAGCGCCTGCGCGGTCGCGAGCGGCTCGCCGTACCACTTGAGATAAAACCGCTTCCAGCCTTGCTTGAAGAAGCTGTCGAAGCTCAGATCGTTGCGCTGCTCGGCCGCGCGGATATGGCCCTCGTCGAACAGTTGTGCCGCTTCGGTGCGAATCGTCTGCCAGTGCTCGCGCAGCAGGTCGAGGTGCGGAAAGCCAGCGCGGTCGAGAATCGGCCGTGCCGGCACGCTCGAAAATGCGTACATCAACAGGTTGTACGGGGCGAACAGCGCCGAATGGTCGGCAAGCTGACGGTCGAAGCGCAGGCGCACACGGCCACGCAGATGCACGAGCAGCACGCAGAGCACGAACAGCGCGAACAGGCCGAAGAAAATCAGGCGCAGGGACAGCAACATCGGTCTCGAACCAGGAAGGGACGGCTACGCCGCATGGCAAAACATTCTACTGCGCCGCGACAAACGGGCCGCAAAATATTTTTCGCCGGCGTGTCGATTTGGCCGATTCCCGTTCGTCGTTTCAGCAGGAGACCGGAAATGCGGTCTCGCCAACCTACGAGGAGACCGCCATGTCCATCCATCCCTACCTGTTCCTGGAGGGCCGCGCCGAAGAGGCGATCGAGTACTACAAAAAGCACCTCGGTGCGCAGGTCAAGGCGATGCTGCGCATCAAGGATGCGCCGGAACCGCCAAAAGACGGCATGGTGTCGCCCGGCAATGAAAACAAATTGCTGCATGCGGAATTCAGCATCGGCGGCAGTCTGGTCTGGGCGTCCGACGGGTTCTGCTCGGGCCAGCCCAAATTCGAAGGCATACGCCTGACGCTGACCTGCGCAAACAAGGTCGAGGCCGAGCGCGCGTTCGCCGCGCTGGCCGACGGCGGCCAAGTACATCAGCCGCTGATCGAAACCTACTTTTCGCCGGCGTTCGGCATGCTCGCCGATCGCTTCGGCGTGCCTTGGATGGTTCTCTCCGCGCCCGCGGCTTGATTCGAAATTTTTCTTTCATCGAATAGGAGAACAACCATGCGTTTTGCCGTCCTGGTCCGCGCGACCGAACAATCCGAAGCGGGCGTGATGCCGGAAGAAAAGCTGCTGGCCGACATGGGCCGCTTCAACGAAGAGCTTGTCAAAGCCGGGGTCATGCTCGCCGGCGAAGGCCTGCAGCCGAGCGCAAAGGGCGCACGCGTGCGCTTCAAGGATGCCACACGGACGGTGATCGACGGGCCGTTCACCGAAACCAAGGAACTGATCGCCGGCTTCTGGATCTGGCAGGTGAAGTCGCTCGAAGAGGCGATCGAGTGGGTCAAGCGCTGCCCGAATCCGTTCAACGGCATCGAATCGGAAATCGAGATCCGCCAGATCTTCGAAGCCGAGGATTTCGGTGCCGAATTCACCCCCGAGTTGCGCGAGCAGGAAGAACGCCTGCGCGCCGAACTCGGTCAACGCAAACCCAACTGAACCCAACGGAGGACACCATGAAGTACTTCAGCATCTACATTCCCGACCCGAAGACCAATGGCGGCGGCCCAACTACGGGCAAAGCCAGGGAAGAGATGGACCGCTTCGTCGGCGAAGCGATCGCGCGCGGCGAATTCCTCAGCGGCGGCGGCTTTCTTCCGCTGCGCCAGCACGGCGCGGTCGTGCGCCGCACGGATGGCGTCGCCCAAGTGATCGACGGTCCCTATGCCGAATCCAAGGAACTCATCGGCGGCTTCGCGATGCTGCAATACGACTCGCGCGAAGCGGCAATTGAAGGCGCCAAGCGCTTCATGGATGTAGCCGGCGACGGTGAATGCATCACCTACTGCATCGCCGAAGGTGGCGATCCCGAGCACGCTTGCTGATCGCGGCGGGCAGGATCGGCAACGTCCGGCCCTTGCTCAATTTGCGCGATGATGTTTTGATCCGTCGCCATGATGGCGACGGACAACCTCACCCGCGCAAGGCGCACAATCGACGCGGTCTGGCGCATGGAATCGGCCAAGCTCATCGCCGTGCTCGCACGCATGCTCGGCGACGTGGGTCTGGCCGAAGAAATGGCCCAGGACGCCCTCGTCACCGCGCTTGAGCAATGGCCGGACAAAGGCATACCGGATAACCCGGGAGCATGGCTCATGGCCACGGCCAAACATCGCGCCATCGACCGCCTGCGCCACGGCAAGCTCGCCGAGGAAAAGCACGCGGAGATCGCGCGCGAACTCGACGAGCAGCAGGAGGCGCGCGCGGACGATCTGCTCGCCGCGCTCGACGACGACATCGGCGACGACCTGCTGCGGCTGATGTTCACCGCCTGCCATCCGGTGCTGTCGGCGGAGGCGCGCGTGGCGCTCACTCTGCGCCTGCTCGGCGGCTTGACCACGGACGAGATCGCGCGCGCGTTCCTCGTGCCTGAGCCGACGATCGCCCAGCGCATCGTGCGCGCCAAGCGCACGCTGAGTGAGGCGAACGTGGCTTTCGAGCTGCCGCGCGGCGAAGATCGCGTGGCGCGTCTGGCCTCCGTGCTCGACGTGATCTATCTCGTCTTTAACGAAGGCTACGCGGCGACCGCAGGCGAGGACTGGATGCGCCCCGCGCTGTGCGACGAAGCGTTGCGCCTCGGTCGCATCCTCGCCGAACTGGCGCCGTTCGATGCCGAAGTGCACGGCCTCGTCGCGTTGATGGAGGTCCAGGCTTCACGTCTGCACGCGCGCACCGACAAGGACGGCGCGCCGATTCTGCTGCTCGAACAGAATCGCGCCCACTGGGACTGGTTGCTGGTCGAGCGCGGTCTCAAGGCGCTGGAGCGCGCAGAAAAACTCGGCGGCGACCGCGGCACGTATCAGCTGCAGGCGGCGATCGCGGCCTGCCATGCGCGCGCGCGCCGCGCGGAAGACACCGATTGGGTGCGCATCGCCGCGCTGTACGCCGAGCTCGCGCACACCGCGCCGTCACCGATCGTCGAGCTCAACGGCGCGGTCGCGATCGCCATGGCGTTCGGCGCGCAGGCCGGGCTCGACCTGGTCGATCGGCTGATCGAGGAACCTGCGTTGCGCAACTACCACTTTCTTCCGGCCGTGCGCGGCGATCTGCTCGAAAAACTCGGCCGCTTCGATGAAGCGCGCGCAGAATTCGAGCGCGCCTCGGCGCTGACGCGCAATACACGCGAGCAGCGCCTGATGCGCGAGCGTGCGGAAAAGTGCGGCCTGTCCGCGACGCGGGTTCACTGACGCGGTCGTCCTCGACCGCGCCGTTCAATTTTGGAGACGAAAATGAGCTATCTGATGCTGATCATGGAACGCGCCGACCGCCGCAACGGCCGACCGCCCGAGCAGGCCGAAATGGAATGGGAGCGCATGATCGCCTACGCCGGCAGCCTCAAGGAGCGCGGCGTGCTCGAATCCGCGCAGTCGCTGAAGAGCGTCGCCCGCGGCACGCGCGTCGAAAAGCGCAACGGCAAGACCAACGTCGTCGACGGCCCCTTCGCCGAGGCCAAGGAAATCGTCGGCGGCTTTTACTATCTCAAGAACGTCGACCGCGACGAGGCGCTAGCGATCGCAGAGAACTGCCCCGCCGCCGAGTGGTGCAGTATCGAACTGCGCGAAGTGGGGCCGTGCAACGAAAGCTGACGGCCCCGTCTCGGCGCGTTACTTGCTCTTGCCCTGCGCTGGAATGAACCGCTCACGCACCGCCTTCGCCAGCAGATCGGGCGGTAGCAGGCCCTGATCGAGCAGGAAGTTGTTGTACGCGCGCCGGTCGAACTGTTTGCCGAGCGCGAGTTCGGTCTCCATGCGCAGCTGCATGATCCGGCTGTAGCCGTAGAAGTAGCTGCCGGCCTGGCCGGGCATGTTGAACGTGTAGCGGTCGAGTTCCTGCCGCGCCATCGGCTCGGACAGCATCACATCTTCGGTCAGCACCTGGCCGGCGCGATCGCGGTCGATCAGGCCGAGGTTGAGCATCGGATCGAGCATCGCGCGCGCGGCGCGCAGCAGACGCAGTTGCAGCGCGATGAGCTGGCCGTCGAGCGGCTCGTACGGCACCATCTCGGCTTCCGCGTACAGTGCCCAGCCTTCAACGTTGACGCTGTTGAACGCGAACAGCGTGCGCGCGAGCGAGATGCCGCGCTCGACCATCGCGGTGAACTGCAGCTCGTGGCCCGGGCGGCCTTCGTGCGCGCTCAACGTCCAGCCGCCGGCCTCGAAGGTGAAGTCGTCGTAGGCGGCACTCTTGCCGTCTTTGCCGACCGAGGCGGGATTGCCGAGCGGTAGTACGAACTGGCCTTGCTGGCCGGTATTGCCGATCAGCGGCGCGGGCAGGAAATGCGGCGCCGGCTGCGCGGCCGACTCGGCCTCTGAAGCCAAGCGCATGATCATCGGCCGCTGTGGCAGGTCGACCACGGCGTTCTTCGCGATCTGCTTCTCGAGTTCGGGCATGACCGTGCCGCGGTAGTAGCCCTCGATCGAATTCTTGTCGAGCTGCTTCTTCTTCAGCTCGCGGATCACCGCACGATAATCGCTGACCTGCAGACCCTTCGCCTTCGCCACGAGCGGCGCGATCTGCTGCATCGCGTTGCGCGTCTCCATGAATTCGAGCTGGGCGCGTTGGATCAGTTGCTCCGGCGCGATGTCGATGCCGACCTGCTTGAGTTTGAACGCGTACAGTTCCGGCGGCAGACGCGTGTCGGCGCGCGCGACGGGCAGGACTTCTTTGCGCATCCAGTCGGCGTAGGCGCGGAACTGCTCGTCCATCGCGGTTAGCGCGGTGTCGCCGCCGTTGATCTGATACTTGGCGAACAGCTTGCGCACGCCGGCGGCATACGTCTCTGCGTTGCGCAGCGCCTGTTCGACTTCGAGTTTGGTCGGTTTCAGCAGGGCGGGGTTCTTGAGTTTTTCCTCGTAGCGCTGGCGCGCGAGCACGGCGATCGGCGTGGTGCCCTGGATGAGGCCGACATAGCGCTGCAGACGATCGAGCGCCTTCGCGCGGCGCGCGGGTTCGGTCTGGTCCTGCAGCAGCGCTTGCTCGCCCTGGAACACGAGTTGGCCGACGTCGGTGAACGGCAGCAGCAGGCGCTCGTTCAATTCGCTGCCCTCGATCTGCTGGTCGGCGCGGCTGATCATGATGTCGAGATCCTGGCGGACGAGCGGATTTTCTTCGGTCTTCAGGTCTTTCTGCAGCGTTTCCTTCGCACCGCGCAACGCCGCGCGCTGGCGTTCTTCGACGTTCGGCCCCAGATCGGCGACGCGATCGTCGTAACCCGGCAGACCGAAGAACGAGGCGAACTCGGGGGCGAACTCCGCCTGCGTCTTCAGCAGCGGCTGGGCGAGATCGTTGCTGCGCTTGACCCAATCCGGAGTCGAACGCACCGCGGCGGAAGATTTGGCCGGCGGGGTCGCGTCTTTCGCCGAGACAGGGGGAGTCGCAATCGAGACACAAGCGAGCGCACACGCGCTGGCCAATAGCAGACGACGCATCGGAAGGCTCCTTTTGCAGGGGAATGGGTTAGCTTGAACCCAAGAGTTGTAACAGCAAATGCGTGACGATACCCGTATCGAACGTCACGGTTCTGCATTGTGCGCTACGGAATTCGCCGCAAAGCAACTCAGTGCAGCCAGCGCCCCCAGCGCTTGCGTCCCGGTTCGTTCTCGGCCGGGGCGTGATGCGGAGAGCCCGCGAGTTCTTCCGGCGTCGGCGGCGCGTCGATCCAGTATTGGGCGACGGCGTTGACCGCGGCGGGCAGCTGCGCGAGGCAGTCGTCGTATTCCTGCTCCGACAGCGGCGCGAAATCGGCGTCGGTGGCGAACACGCCTTCCTCGACGGCGAGCGCCATGATCGGCCCAAGCAATTCGGTGAGCTGCGAATCCGCGCTCAGGCGCGATTCCCACAAGCGCGCGCGAAAGTCGACGCCGCGCGAGAATCCTTCGCACCAGCCGAGCGCAGAGAGTGCGGTATCGCCATCGTCGAGTTCGATTTCGCCGAGAATCGGTTCGTAATCGTCGGCTTCGATTTCGAGCAGCACGCTTTCGGACAGACGCGCGAGCAGCTCGAGCACGCGCCGGCCTTCTTCCTCATCGGCGAACGGCTCGTGCAATATCTCCGGCAGCCATTCGTCGGGCGTCACTTTTTCCGGTCCGATGCCGACCGCGGTCAGCAAGCCGTGCACGCCGTCGAGCAGCAGGTGATCTTCACCGGCATGCGAGCGCAGATACTGGTCGAGCTCTTCGAGTTCAGCGTCATCGAGCTCGGTGGGCCAATCGGCGTGATGTTCGAACTCGGTCATAGATTGATTTTATCACCTTGTGTTGCTGCGTTTGTCACCCAGCCATCATTCCCGCGCGCTTCTGACGGGAATGGCAAGCAGAAGCGTTGGAACTCACTCGAGTTCGAGCAGCACCGGCGTGTGATCGGACGGCCGCTCCCACGTGCGCGGCACGCGATCGATAGTCGCCGTGCGGCAGTGCGGGCGCAGCGCTTCGCTGGCGAGGATCAGATCGATGCGCATGCCGAGATTGCGGCGGAATCCCGCGGCGCGATAATCCCACCACGAATAATGTCCCGCCTCCTCGCTGAACAGGCGAAACGTGTCGTGCAGGCCGAGATCGGCGATCGCCTTGAGTGCGTCGCGCTCGGGCGTCGAACAAAGTATCTGTTCTTTCCATGCGACCGGATCGTAAATGTCGCGATCGTCCGGCGTGATGTTGAAATCGCCGAGCACGACAAGATTCGGATGACTGCGGATTTCCTCGGCGAGAAACGCGCGCACCTTGGTGAGCCAGTCGAGTTTGTAGGCGTATTTCTCGCTGCCGACCTCCTGGCCGTTGACGACATAGAGATCGGCGATGCGCAGATCGCCGACGCTCGCGATGAGGATGCGCCGCTGCGGATCGTCGAGTCCGGGGATGTCGGTGACGATGTCGCGCGGTTCCTCGCGCGCGAGGATGGCGACGCCGTTGTAGGTCTTCTGCCCGGAGAACGCGACGCGATAGCCGGCGGCATGGATCGCTTCGGCCGGAAACTTCGAGTCCTCCATCTTCGTTTCCTGCAGCGCGACGATGTCGGGCTGCGCTTCCGCGAGCCACGTCGTCAGATGCGGCAGACGCACGTTGAGCGAATTGACATTCCAACTGGCGATGCGCATCTATCTTATATCTACTTGATTTACTATGGTCTTCATATCTGAATTTCCTTTCATACGCAGTGACGCCCCAAAGAGTTTGATGCAAAACGCGTCCTATCAAGCTGTGCACAGATCACAACATTATCCCGCTTGCTGCCCCAGCACGAATTTTGCGCGCTCGCGCCGGAGCATTTCGTAAGGAGTGACGCACTGGACACCCAGACCGAGGCAGGCGTTCGGAATCTTGATCTTCTTTACCGTCTGAGCCGGCACTTCGTTGGTCACAATGACACATTGATGCGCCAGCGCGTGCGCCACTAGCCAATAGTCAGCCACTTGCAGGAAGGTCGCCACGGCCGCAGGTTCGTATCTCTGAGTATTCGCCCAACTGCTCACCTGACCAAGTGCCGGCACAACGACAGCGTCGGGAGCAGGAAAGAAAGCCATACCTCTGGCTACTGCCCAGTCAGCGAGAATGTCTTGTCCGGCTTTGAGTTCATCACCGACCTTCTCGATGCTCCCCACCTTGTCAGCATCGTGTTGTTGCACCAACCAGTCCCAGAATGCGGGGCAGAAATCGAACCCGTAATGCAGATTCTTGGCTTGTATGAATACACTGGAGTCAATCAGGTACTTCATCACAGCGCCATCCCTAGGCTACGGCCAAACTCGTTGAATGTTTCGGTCTTCGCGATACCGAGCATGCGGAACGCATCCCTATACAGCGTGCGACCTTCGAGCGTGCTTTCGACCAGCGCACGCGCAAAACGCTTGCTCACGCGCGCGGCTGTTGTCAGGTAGAAATTGCCGCCGCCGACATCACCCGACATCTTATTTTTCAACTTTTCGACTTCTTGCGCGTAGGCCGTCTCGAACTGTTGTCGTGTCAACACGCTTGCATCCAGCAACCGCCGTAGGATGACCAAAGTACTCACCTTGAATCGACGTGCCAGTCGATTGACAGCAGTTTCCAAATCTTCGTTCGCGCGTATCTCCGCACGAACGACAACAAGGGGCGCCAGCAACTCTGCTGCAACGCGATTGCACCAGCGTTCGATCTGATTCTGTGGCGTGCTACTCGGGCCGGCATCCGACAAGGCCGACTCACCGAGCCATAGATGCGCTAGTTCATGCGCGAGCGTAAACATCTGCGCCGATTTGCTATCAGCGCCATTGATGAACACGAGAGGCGCCAATTCGTCGCTCAGCGCAAAGCCGCGGAACTCGTCCGGATCGAGGTGGCGATAGTTGTTGTTCAAGACAACGCCGGAAACCATGACCAAGACGCCAAGGCTTTCCGCTCGCCTGATGAAATCGCGCAACGCCTCTGTCCACGTAGGGCAATCACGACGGGCGTCCAGATCAAAGTTCAGCGCGTCGGCAATCTGTTTGGCTGCTGCCTCCGCATCGACTTGAGTAGTCATCGACCCAACGAAGCGGAGTGCGGATTGCTGGGTAACTTGGGCATAGCTTCGAAACCAGCTCTGACGTTCTTGGCAGGCATAGATCGTGTCGAGCAAGTCCGGGCTGGGTCGTGTAACTGTGCGGCTGCCTACGGTGCGAAAGTCCGGAAGCGGTAAAGGTTCGGCAGGCGGTTCGGACAGAAACAGGTAGCCGAACGGCACATGCACCACGTTGGCGAAATCCTCCAACTGTTTCAGCGTGGGCTGCAACTCGCCGTTTTCCCACTGCGTGAGCTTCGGGAAGCGTGCCTGCATCTCGATCGTGGACTTCCGAGCACGTTCCCGCGCCCAGCGCAGCAAGTCCGGTTTGATGGCGACGCGAGTCATTAATTCAGTATCCCCCAAAGCCGTCTCAACTGCTGTGATCGCCTGGGCTTACGAGGGGTTTTAGCCATAACCGTCTTCTTCCTCTTCATTTTCTTCACATATGAGGAGAGTCATGCGCCAAATTAACCTAGATACCGATGAAGCTTCCAGCTTGCGATTTTCATGCGGCGGTTCCGAATCGAAGTGGCTCAATAGTACGGTGCCGGCTTGACGATCACGACCTTGCCGAGATACGTCCGCGCCGCTTCACGATCGCGCGCGGCTTCTTCGCCGACCCATTCGCGGAACGCGACGATTTTGCGCGCCTGCTCGCGCGCGACCGGATAGGTAAACCAGAACGCGCGGCCGTCGCTGGCGACGAAATCGTGCGCGGGAACGAGGCGCCCGGCGTCGATCTCATTGCGGAACAGGATCGGCGATCCGATCGCGATGCCCTGTCCCGCCACCGCGAGGGCGATGTCGAGATATTCGCTCGACAGCGTGGTGCGGAAGCGGCCCGGCGGGGGCGCTTCGGCAAAGCCGCGCGCGCGGTACCACAAGGCCCACCAGTCGTAGCGTCCCAGTAGCGGTACGTCCACAGGCTCGCCCGGATCGGCGATCGCCGCGGCCGCGCGCTTGAGTGCGGGAGAGCAAAGCGGCATGAAGATGCTCGGAAACAACTCGTGCGTGCGCAGTCCCGGCCAGCGGCCGTGGCCGTTGCGGATCGCCGCGTCGTAGCGGCTCGCGGTCAGGTCTTCGGCGAGCGGCGAGAGATCCAGTTCCAGCGAAATCTCCGTGTGGCGGCTGCGGAAGCGCCCGAGCTTCGGCGTCAACCAGCTGGTGCCGAGGCTGGGCAGTGTCGTCAGCGACAGGCGCGCTTCGTCGGCTTCCGCGGCGCGCAGGAAACTCGCGCGCAGGGTATCGAACGCGATCGTGGCTTCGCGTGCAGCGAGCAGGCCCGGTTCGGTCAGCGAGACATGCTGCGCGTGGCGCACGAACAGGCGCACGCCGGTTTGCTGTTCCAGTCGGCGCACGTGATAGCTCACCGCCGCGGCCGTGGTGTCTAGTTCCTGCGCCGCTTTGGCGAAACTGCCATGGCGTGCCGCCGCCTCGAAGGCGCGGATGGCGATGAGTGACGGCAGGTGGCGTTCGGGCACCATAAGTGTGGCTTAGCCTGCGCACCGATATTCCCATTGTCAACGCCGGGGGTGGATCACCACACTTGCGCCCAGCCAACCGGCCCTCTCGCGGAGAATTCGATGTCGCATCCTTCCCGCCGCCACTTTCTTGCCCAAGCCATTGCCGCCGCGAGCCTGCCGCTTTCGTCGGCGTGGACGACGCGACTGTTTGCCGCCGAGGGCAAGCCGGCAGACCCAGCGACCCACGCGCACGACTGGGACTGGCTGATCGGCAATTGGGACGTCAAACACCGCCGCCTCAAAGAGCGCCTGGTCGGCGACACCCACTGGGAGGAATTCCGCGGCAAGAGCGCGCTGTGGTCCGTGCTCGACGGCTTCGGCAACCTCGACGACAACTGGCTCGACCTGCCCGGCGGCGCTTACTACGGCATGACCCTGCGCGCGTTCGACCCCGCCACCGGCACTTGGGCGATCTGGTGGCTCGATGGCCGCAACCCGACCCACATCGACCCGCCGGTGCGAGGCAGTTTTGCCGGAGACGTGGGCACCTTCGTCGGCCGCGACACGTTCAAAGGCCGCCCGATCATCATGCGTTTCCACTGGCGCGACGTACACAGCGCCCGCCCCTGGTGGGAACAAGATTTTTCCGCCGACGAAGGCAAGACCTGGGAGATCAACTGGCGCAACTGGTTCACGCGCACCCAAGCCACGCCGACGCCAATGCCCAAGCGCGCGGACGCGCCGCACGACTTCGACTTCCTCGTCGGCAGCTGGAAAGTGCGCCATCGGCGGCTGCGCGACGATTCGCCCAACGCCAGCCAGTGGGACGAGTTCGACGGCACGCTGGTGAACTGGCCCGTGCTTGGCGGCCACGGTAATGTCGGCGACAACGTGATGAACCTGCCCGGCAACCCGATCCGCGGCCTCGGTCTGCGCGCCTACGATCCCGCGACGAAACAATGGTCGGTGTGGTGGCTGAGCAAACGCCGCCCCGCGGAGATCGGTCCGCCGATCCGCGGCGGTTTTGCCGACGGCGTCGGTACGTTCATCGGCGAAGACACGGTCGACGGACACACGACCAGGACCCGCGCGATCTGGTCGCAGATCACCGCGCGTTCGGCGCGCTGGGAACAGGCATCGTCCGAAGACGGCGTGAACTGGAAGACGAACTGGGTCAGCGAGCTCGAGCGCGCCTAACTCATTTCAAAATTCCGTTCGCCCTGAGCGTAGCGCCAAAGGCGCGGAGTCGAAGGGCCCAAGAATCTCGGCTATACGCGTGTTTCGACTTCGCGGAGCTTCGCTCCACTGCGCTCAACACGAACGGTTTTCGATGTTGAGAAAGACTCCAACGACGCTGCGCATCCGCAACGCTCAGGCCTCGCCCGCGGCGATCGCCTTCTGCCACAACCCGAGCCCGTGCTCGGCGGAAATTCGCGTCGCTGGGATCGCCTCGTTCGGCAGCGTGCCGAAATAGAACGGCCGGCGCGGCACGCGCGCGAAGGGCTTGCCACGAACGCGCACGTACTCTTCGTGGAACTCCTTCCACGGATGTGCGGCTTTCGGCGCGTTGCTGGCGACGCCGCCGTGGAATTGGTGGAAGCTGCCTTCGCCGAGCAGCATCACATAATCGCTGCGCTCGCGCGACAAAGCGCGCTGGAAGAAATCGAGCGCGACGAGACCGCCACCACGCGAAACGAAACGCTCATCGAAACCGCCGAGCGCGAGAAAGTCGTCTTTGCCGATGCCGAAACAGCCGGCTTCGAACGCGCAACCGAACCAACCCATGCCGGGATCGGCGAACGCGCCGGCGATCGTGTACAGCCGATAGCCGTTGTCGCGCCAGCCGCTGCGTGCGAGCAGGCCGTCCTCGACTTGCTGGCTGTAGCCTTCGAGTACCGATTCGTTCTGTTGCTTCGGCCCGAGATGAAACGACACGCTTGCAACGAGGGGCGCAGCAAATTGCGTGAATGCGCGCTGCGCGAGCGCATAGATGCCCGGCGACAGAATATGTGCGCCGTCGATGATCACCAGCAGCTGATCGCCGCGCGCTTCGCGGCAGGCCGCGTTGATCGCCGCGGCCGGCGAAACGGATTTCGTTTCGACGAATCGGTAGCGAAACTCGGGCCCAAATGCACGCACCTCGGCTTCGTCGAGCGGCTGGCCCGACCCGTGGTCGAGCGCGATCACTTCGAAATCGATCGCGCCCGCGTCGCGCTGGTAGGCGCGCGTCAGCGAGTACAGCGTGTTCTTCGCCTCGCGGCGGTTGTTGTAGAAGTTGACGACGACCGACAGCATCGCGCTTCGACGCCCTTCTACGCGGCCAAGCCGTAACTGCGCAGCAACGCCTCGGGCTCGGGTTCGCGGCCGCGGAATTCGACGAAGGATTCCAGCGCTGGGCGCGAACCGCCGACCGCGAGCACGCTGCGGCGGAACGCATCGCCCGCGGCGCGATCGAACACGCCGGCTTCCTCGAAGCGCGAGAACGCGTCGGCCGAGAGCAGCTCGGCCCACAGATAACTGTAATAGCCGGCCGCGTAGCCGCCGGCGAAGATATGGCCGAATGCGTGCGGCATACGTTGCCATTCGGGCGGCTGGATCACCGCGACTTCGTCGCGCACTTCGCGCAGCAGCTCCATCGCGCGCGCGCCGCGCGCCGAGTCGAATTCGAGATGCAGACGAAAATCAAACAATCCAAACTCGAGCTGGCGCACGAGGAACAGACCGGCGTGATAGTGGCGCGCGGCGAGCATGCGCTGGAACAACTCGTCCGGCAGCACTTCGCCGGTTTTCCAGTGCTTGGCGAACAGGGCAAGCGCCTCGCGCTGCCAGGCGAAGTTCTCCATGAACTGGCTCGGCAGCTCGACCGCATCCCATTCGACGCCATCGATGCCCGCTACGCTCGGCAGGTCGACCTCGGTCAGCATGTGATGCAGGCCGTGACCGGTTTCGTGGAACAACGTGACCACGTCATCGTGCGTGAGCAACGAGGGCATGTCCTTGGTCGGCGGGGCGAAGTTGCAGGTCAGATAGGCGATCGGCGGATGCGTGCGTTCGCCGTCGGCGTAGCGCGAGCGGCACGTATCCATCCACGCACCACCGCGCTTGCCCGAGCGCGCGTAAAGATCGAAGTAGGCGCCGGCGATAACGTTGCCGTGCGCATCGCAGACGTCGTAGAAGCGCACGTCCGCATGCCAGGTCTCTACGCCTTCGCGCGCGACGAAACGCACGCCGAACACACGCTGCACGATGGCGAACAGGCCCTCGATGACCGCGGGGGCGGCGAAATATGGCTTCAATTCCTCTTCGCTGAGCGCGTACTTCTTCACGCGCAGTTTTTCCGCGGCGTAGGCGACGTCCCACGGCTGCAGATCGGCGATACCGAGTTCGCCGCGCGCAAATTCGCGCAGTTCATCGAGCTCGCGCAACGCCACCGGTTTGGCGCGCGCCGCGAGATCGCGCAGGAACGCGAGCACGCGTTCGGGCGTGCCGGCCATCTTCGTCGCGAGCGAATCCTCGGCCGCGTTCTTGAAGCCGATCAGCTGCGCGCCTTCATGGCGCAGCGCCATGATCTGCTCGATGCGCTGCGAGTTGTCGAACTTGTCCGCGCTCGGTCCCTGGTCCGATGCGCGCGTCTGATAGGCGGCGTAGATGCGCTCGCGCAGGCCGCGATCGTCCGCGTAGGTGAGTACCGCGGTCACGCTCGGCTGCTTAAGCGTGACGAGCCAGCCGTCCTGTTCGGCTTCTTCAGCGTACTGTTTGAGCAATGCCCGCTCGGCCTCGGGCAGGCCGGCGAGCTGCGCTTCGCCGATCGTCTCCGACCATGCCTCGGTTGCGTCGAGCACGGCGTTCTCGAATTCGTTGGACAGCTTGGACAGCTGGTTGGCGATCTCCTTGAAACGCGAGCGCGCCGGTCCCTCGAGGGCAACGCCGGACAGACGGAAGTCGCGTAGCGCATGCTCGACGAGAGTACGCGCCGGGCGCGGCAGGCCGGCGAAGTCGGCGCGCTCGGCGACGGCCTTCACTGCGGCGTACAGCTCGCGATTCTGGCCAAGCTCGGTGGAGAACTCGGTGATCTTTTCCAGCGCAGCTGAGTAAGCCTCGCGCAGCGCCGGCGAATCGGCCACCGCGTGCAGATGCGAGACCGGCGACCAGGCGCGTTCGAG
>Ga0207694_10002660_pt1 | contig 14479 bp, 8 predicted proteins | sample KBSC34metaG_FD_184353 | JGI IMG/M metagenome (GOLD analysis project Ga0207694, IMG submission 184353) | Corn rhizosphere microbial communities from Kellogg Biological Station, Michigan, USA - KBS C3-4 metaG (SPAdes) (version 2) | ecosystem: Host-associated > Plants > Roots > Rhizosphere > Soil...
CGGTCTTTCGCTACGAAGTGCCGAAGAGCGCTTCGCACTTCGAGATCGATACGTCGGTGCAGGAGATGCAGGCGAATGGAGAAGCCATCCTCTGGGCTGGCGCAAGGAGCCGGGATGCGGGAGCCGTTTCGACGTGGAACCGCAGCATCCGCAGCAAACCGGCTTATCAGGGCTCGCTTTGGATCGACCCTGCGACGGGCACCATCACCCGGCTCACAATCATCGCTGATCTGAAGGGCAATCCGCGCTTTGAACGCGGAGCGATTTTGGTGGAGTACGGCCCAGTGCAGATCGCAAACAAGACCCTGATTTGTCCGCTGCGGAGCCTGGCACTATCTGAGGCGCCAATCTCCGTGAACAGCACAATTGCGGGCTTGGCAACAGAATGGGTCAATGAAAATCTCTTCACCGACTATCATCTCTTCTCTTCCTCATCGCGGATCGTCACCGAGGAAGCTGATGCCTCTCCCGGATCATCTGCTGTACCGCGAGCAAACACTCAAGCGGCCGAATCTTCTACCCCGGTTGTTCCGCAGAAAAATCAGCCTTCGGAAGGGGCTCGAACAGCAGGCGCCGGCGCGCAAACTCAGCCGGCCCGCGATGTGAGCACACAGAACGGCTCCCCTCAAACTGCCCCTGTCGAGACTGAAGCCGCTAGCTCCCATGCCGACGAAAAGCTGGATAGACCGCCAGATCCGCTGGCAGGGTCGGCCGCTCCGGCAGCCGGGCCGGCTCCGGCGCCGTCCACTGCACTTCCTTTAAGCAGCCCCGCTGACGATGCTCCAAAATTGCGAATCGATACCTCGGAGATCCTCGTGCCGGTTGTGGTCCGCGATAAGCAGGGGCACGCCATAGGCAACCTGACCAAAGACGACTTTACGGTCTTCGATCAGGGGAAGACTCGGCCCATCCGAGGGTTCAGCGTTATTAAATCGGCATCGAAGCTCAGGCCGGAAAACGACACCGGCGTAGTTGCAGAACCCGGTAATCCCGGCGCCTCGGTGGAATCTCCTGCTACGCGGCGCTTTGTCATCCTTCTGTTTGATGACCGGCATGTAGATGCTTCTGGTCTCGCTTACGCACAGAAGGCCGCGATGAGCATGATGGACCGGCCTCTCGCGAGCAACGACTATGCGGCTGTGCTGTCGTTGAGTGGAGCAAATTCCGGCATCACCCAGGATCGCGAAATCCTCAAAACCGCCATCGCGAAACTCAGTGTTCACGCCGCCTCTCAACATGGAAAAGAGGACTGTCCGGACATCGATTACTACGCCGCCGACAAGATCATTCGCCAGCATGACCCTGAAGAATTCCAACTGACCGTCGAAAAGGCCAAGAGGTGCAGTCATCTCAAGATCTTTGAATCAGCGGGAGCGCAGGACCTCTATAGCGGGATGGACAACCCTACCGACCCATTCCAGCGGATGGCAACCGCAGCAGCAAATCGCGCTTTAGTGCAGGGAGAAGAAGATGCACATCAAACACTGCTGCAGGTCGAGACTGTAATTCGAGCGATGACGAAACTGCAGGGGCAGCGCATCATCATTCTCCTGTCGCCCGGGTTTCTTTCACTTGCGCCCGACGCCATGACCTTCAAATCTCAGATTCTCGATGAAGCAGCGCGGGGCAACGTTGTGATCAATGCACTGGATGTTCGCGGGCTGTACGCTGGAAATCCGGACGCAAGCCTTGGCGAAAATGCTTCCCTGAGCCAAACAGTTGGTTCCTCTTCGACGAACCATCTCAATTCCATGGTGGCAAGTGAAAATGCGATGTCCGAGCTGGCCGACGGAACAGGCGGAACATTCTTCCATAACAACAATGATCTTGCAGCTGGGCTGGCAAGCCTGGCCGCAGCGCCAGAGTACGAGTATCTCCTTGGAATTTCTCTGGGCGACGTCAAAGCCAACGGCTCATTTCATCAGCTGAAAGTGAAAGTGAACGGTCACGACTTGAATGTAAAGGCGAGACGCGGATACTTCGCCCTGAAACATTAGGCCGCTAGATTTCTATCTCGAGCCAACCGTTCAAAAAACCTGTGGCGACCACTGAACAGGTGCGATCGCCGCAGGTTCCCCAGGAAAAGAATGACAGCTAGAAGGCAGCCACAGTCTGGCGAAGACTGTAAGAGCTGAGAGTCTTGATGTAATTGCCGCGATCGAAGGGCGACACGTCAGGAACGGAGCGTCGGCTCAGGCAGCCTCTAGTCTGCGAGAGCGACGTGAATTCGCGCTTCTCGAGCCAATACTGCAGGTCTGAGAGAACGCGCCCGATGTGGTCGATGCCGTGAATGTGAAGCGCCGAGCACATCATTGCGACATTGCCACCGGCCATGATGCTTTTGATCACATCTTCCGCTGAGTGAACTCCACCAGTAATCCCGATATCGATATTCAGATGTCCAAACAGAATCGCAGCCCAGTGCAACCGCGGCAGCAATTCGGATGGAGTAGAAAAGTGGAGTGTGGGCCGAACTTCCAGGCCTTCGATATCAAAATCAGGTTGATAGAACCGGTTGAATAATACAACGGCATCTGCACCGGCATCTTCAATCTTTGCAGCGATGTGCGGCAAACTTGTAAAGTTTTGCGATAACTTGACCGCCACCGGAATTTCAACAGCCTTGCAGACGCTGGTGATAAGTTCCAGAAGCTGCGATTCAAGTTCAGTAGAGGTCTGGCTGCGATCGGTCGCCAATGCAAAGGTGTTGAGTTCAATCGCATCGACTCCGGCCTGTTCCGACTCCTCCGCAAAGCGCACCCAGCCCCCGGTCGTCACGCCATTGAGGCTGGCGAGAATCGGAATGTTGACGGCCTCTTTGCACCGCCGGACATGCTCGAGATAGATCTCGTGTGACATCCGGTATTCATTCAGATCCGGCAAAAAACCGAGAGACTCGGCGAATGACTCCGTGCCCCGCGAGAGATCTTCGTCGAGCGCGCGCGACTCCAGTGCGAGCTGCTCCTCGAAGAGCGAGGTCAGCACGATCGCGGATGCGCCGGCATCTTCCATCCGGCGCACGTTGTCGATCGACTCCGACAGCGGAGTAGAGGAAACCACGATGGGTCCTTTGAGTTTCAAACCCAGATACTTTGTGGATACGTCGATCATTTTGTTCCTCCGGCAGGCGGAGCTGCCAGTTTCTCTTCAGACTTCTCTTCGGGCGCGATGTGAGGCGTCTCGCCGCGGCCGGGCATGCCCGCACGCGCTGAGTAGACACGCCACTGGCGCTCAACGTCGTCCTGTGCTTCTTTCAATAGCTCTGCGGCCAGATCGGGATTGCTGCGTGCGAGCATGGTGTATCGCGCTTCGCGATAGGTGTAATCCTTGAGCCGGATAGACGGGGCCCGCGAATCGAGCTGAAACGGATTCTTGCCTTCGTTGCGCAGCGCCGGGTTGTAGCGCATTAGTGGCCAGTAGCCCGACTGAACCGCGAGCTTCTGCTGCTCCAGGCCGTGCACCAGGTCGTAGCCATGGGCAATGCAGCTTGAATAGGCGATGATGATCGACGGCCCCTCGTGAGCTTCAGCCTCCTGAAAGGCCTTGATCACATGGCTGTCGTTGCCGCCCAACGCGACCTGCGCGACATAAACGTATCCGTAGCTGACAGCCTCCATCGCGAGATCTTTGCGGCTGACCATCTTGCCGCTTGCCGCGAACTTCGCCACAGCCCCGCGCGGAGTAGCTTTCGACGATTGACCGCCGGTGTTGGAGTAAACCTCGGTATCGAGCACGAGCACGTTGACGTTCTTGCCCGAGCCCAGCACATGATCGAGCCCGCCGAAGCCGATGTCGAATGCCCACCCGTCGCCGCCGAGGATCCACACACTCTTGCGAACTAGGGTATCGGCGATGGCGAGAAGGTTGCGAGCGTCAGAAGAATCGAGACCCGCGAGTTTTGACTTGAGGATCTTCACCCGCTCGCGCTGGGCATCGATCTCGGGCTCCGTCTTCTGAGTCGCGTGGACGATTTCAGCGGCAAGCTCAGGCCCGATTGCCGAGGTAAGGCGTGTGACCAGCGTCTCGGCGAAGATCTTCTGCTGGTCGAGTGCTGTACGCATGCCGAAGCCGAATTCTGCATTGTCCTCGAAGAGCGAGTTGGCCCAGGTCGGACCGCGGCCTGCGCCGTTCTGACTGTATGGAGTGGTAGGCAGGTTGCCTCCGTAGATGGAGGAGCAGCCCGTGGCGTTCGCGACATAGAGGCGATCGCCGAACAGCTGCGTGAGCAGCTTGATATAGGGCGTTTCGCCGCAACCCGCGCATGCACCGGAGAACTCGAAGAGCGGTTGCAGGAGCTGAAGGTCCTTCACCTGAGAGTGCGACAGCCTTGTGCGGTCGACCTCTGGCAGGTTCAGGAAGTAGTCCCAGTTCTCGCGCTCGGCCTCTCGGATTGCAGGCTGAGGCACCATGTTGATGGCCTTGTGGCTGGCGTCGCTCTTGCTCTTGACGGGGCAGACGTCGACGCAGACGGCGCAGCCGGTGCAGTCTTCGGGCGCAACCTGAAGCGTGTAACGATCGTTCTCCATCCCCTTCCACTTCGGCTTCGCCCATTTGAAGGCAGCCGGGGCCTTGTCGCCGAGCTCCGGCGAGTAGATTTTGGCGCGGATGACAGCGTGCGGGCAGACCATGACGCATTTGCCGCACTGGATGCAGAGGTCCTTGTCCCATTCAGGGATAAACTGCGCGATGTTGCGCTTCTCCCACTGCGCTGTACCTGTTGGGAACGTTCCGCCGGCAGGAATGGCGCTGACCGGAAGCAGGTCGCCGCGCCCGGCCGCAATCTCGCCGAGAACGTTACGAACGAATTCCGGCGCTGCCGGAGAAATTGACGGAATCAGATCGAACTCCGACGAAGACGTTGCGGGAAGCTCAACCTTGTGCAGATGAGCCAATGCGGCATCAACGGCGGCGAAGTTTTTGTTAACGACTGCCTCACCGCGTTTGCCGTAGGTCTTCTTGATCGCCTTCTTGATCTGCTCGATCGCCTCTTCGCGCGGAAGCACTCCGCTGATGGCGAAGAAGCATGTCTGCATGATCGTGTTGATGCGCGTGCCCATACCGGCGTCGCGCGCGACCTGGTAGCCATCGATGACGTAGAACTCGATCTTCTTGCGGATCATCTCCTGTTGCGTAGATTTCGGCAGCTTCGTCCACACCTCATCGGCGGGATAAGGCGAGTTGAGCAGGAAGACCGCACCGGGCATTGCCGCCTCGAGAACGTTGATCTTCTCGAGAAAGCTGAAATTGTGGCACGCGATAAAGCTGGCGCGAGTGATCAAATAGGTTGACCGGATCGGATTCGGCCCGAACCTCAGATGCGATGTGGTCATCGAGCCAGACTTCTTCGAGTCATACACGAAGTAGCCCTGCGCGTAGTTGTCCGTCTGGTCGCCAATGATCTTGATCGAGTTCTTGTTGGCGCCGACAGTGCCGTCAGAGCCGAGCCCGTAGAAGAGCGCGCGAACGGTCCGCGGATCTTCCGTGGAGAAGTTCGAATCGTACGTGAGACTCGAATGCGAAATATCGTCTTCGATGCCGATAGTGAAGTGGTTCTTCGGCGCGGCTTTGGTGAGCTCATCGAAGATGCCCTTCACCATAGCCGGTGTGAATTCCTTTGAAGACAAGCCGTAGCGTCCGCCGATGACCGCAGGCATCGCGGCGAAGGGCAGCTTGTCAGCGTGCTCGGCTAGAACGGTGACGACATCCTGATAAAGCGGCTCGCCAGCGGCGCCTGGTTCTTTGCAGCGGTCGAGTACGGCGATGGACTTTACAGTCGCAGGAAGCGCAGCGATGAAGGCCGACGCGTCAAACGGCCTGTAGAGGCGAACCTTGAGCAGGCCAATCTTCTCCCCCTGCTTGGCGAGGAGTTCGACAGCCTCCTCGGCAGCCTCGGCTCCTGATCCCATTACGATGATTACGCGTTCCGCATCCGCAGCGCCGTAGTAGTCAAACAGATGATACGCACGGCCGGTCTCAGCCGCGAAGCGATTCATGACTGCCTGAACGATGCCCGGCACGGCAGCGTGGAACGGCGTGCAGGCTTCGCGCGCCTGAAAGAACACGTCAGGATTCTGCGCCGAGCCGCGAAGGACGGGCCGATCCGGGCTGAGCGCATTCTGCCGGAACTGAATGATGTACTTGTCGTCTAGCAGCGCGCGAATGGTCTCGTCTTCAATCGGATAGATCTTGTCAACTTCGTGCGAAGTGCGGAAGCCGTCAAAGAAATGTATGAAAGGAATGCGCGATTCGAGAGTGGCGATCTGCGCGACGAGAGCGAGATCGTGGGCCTCTTGCACAGAGTTGGAAGCGAGCATCGCCCAGCCCGTTGAGCGGCAGGCCATCACGTCAGAGTGATCGCCAAAGATAGACAGGGCATGCGTCGCCAGCGTGCGCGCAGTCACGTGCATGGTCGCCGGAGTGAGCTCGCCGGCAATCTTGTACATGTTGGGGATCATCAGCAGCAGGCCCTGCGAGGCTGTGAACGTAGTGCCGAATGCTCCTGCCTGCAACGCTCCGTGCAGCGCCCCTGCGGCTCCGCCTTCACTCTGCAGCTCTTCAACGATGGGCAGAGCGCCCCATATATTCTTCTTCCCTTCCGAGCGCCACTGATCGGCCCACTCGGCCATTGGCGACGAGGGGGTGATCGGGTATATGGCAACGACTTCGGAAAGACGATAGGCAACGGAAGCCGCAGCCTCGTTCCCATCCAGGATGATCATTTGCTTATCACTCATTCGCTATGCCTCTTGCGGCGAAACCGGTGTGAGTTCAGGCTCCGCGCGATTGTGAAAGACTCGCCAATCCGCAGCCGCCGTGGAAAGCGTGGAACCACTTCACGTCCAAACACTTGAGTGGCCCGCAAGGGAGCGATCTGCGGAAGAAGAACCGCTAAGAGGAGTCTCTGCTTTGAGGCGTTTACCGGCTGTGATGCGAGACACAAGCCGACCCGTCGATACCATAATGTGAAAACATTTTTCGACTGGCGTGACGATCTGTCGATCCTGCAGCGCGCGTCAGGCCGGCGAAATCGACCGCGTCAAACTCACGCGTCTATACCGCGAACTCGTGCTCAAGCCCCCGAGGGCTTCGCATTAGTTCCAGAACGCCCTGACTTCAATTTTTCCGCGCCACGCTTCTCGATCTTCGCTTCGTCGAGAAGTTTGCCAATGGCTTCGAAGGCGGGTGTGGGACCTCGCCAGTGAAGCTCGTCGACATTTTTGAACAGGGGAATATCCGTCTTGAGCGTCGCAAGTGTGCGGAAGAGGAGTGCTTTCTTGCGTTCCCGTTCGAGAGTGTCGGCGAGGGTTGCCGCGTTGGTCACGTTCAGGTTCCAGTCGCGGTTGGACGCAGGGATCGACTCGATGTGGCCGAATTTCGCCAGCACCGTCGCGGAGGACTTCGCACCCCAGCCTGCAAGCCCCGGATAGCCGTCAGCAGCGTCGCCTACCAGGGCAAGATAGTCGGGGATGGAAGCGGGCGGAACACCAAACTTCGCGATGACACCGGGCTCATCGATAATCACGTTGGTTCGGCGAACCAGCTGAACTACGCGACTGCCGCTGACCGATTGCCCCAGGTCTTTATCGGGCGTGCAGATCACCACCTGCTCGACGCGCTTGTCTTTCGCGGCAATTGCCGCACCGGAGGCCAGCGCGTCATCCGCTTCGTACTCGACCATCGGCCACACCACAAGGCCAGCGGCCGAAAGCACCTCCTCAAGAATCGGGAACTGCGAAAGGAGATCTGGCTCGACACCCTCTCCGGTCTTGTACCGGGCCCAAAGGCCGTTCCGAAAGGATTCAATTACATGATCCGTGGCGACAGCGACGTGAGTAGCGCCGTCGCGCATCATTGCCATCATGGACGCGAGCACGCCTCGAACCGCGCCGACCTCCCTGCCCTTCGCGTCACGCGCCTTGGGCATGGCGAAGTAGTGTCGGAACAGCTCGTATGTGCCGTCGACCAAATAGACTTTCAACAAAGGCTCTCCGCTTTTGACGTTACCGGAGCTCTAGCAGAGGATCAACCTTAAACGACCGCCAGAGCCACGACAATCCGGCGCAAGATCGCACGTTGAAGCAAGAAGTTAGTCTGGAGAGGTTCCATGGAGCAGCCGAACGTGGTGAGCACCGCCGTACAAGCGACCAGAGCCGATCTGGAGCGGCACATCGCAGCTGTGGCTCCCCAGGTGCGCCGACCGGTTGAAGGCATCTTCGGCGCTGACTCGGTGAGCTGGAAGATCAACCGCGAATCGGCCTTGTTCCTCGGCGCCGGAAGGGCCGCCCTGCTCCAGCTCGCGCATCCCTGGGTGGCCGCCGCGCTCGATCAACATTCTTCCCTGTTGGCCAAACCGATCGCTCGCTTTCACAATACCTTTCGCGTTGTTTTCACCATGATTTTTGGTACATCCGACCAGGCATTCACTTCCGCCCGTGCGTTGTTCCAGATGCATACGAGAATTACTGGCGAGGTGCCGGAGAAGGTCGCTGGTTACGAAAAAGGCTCGCGCTACGAAGCGCTGAATGTACCCGCGTTGAAGTGGGTCTACGCGACTTTGATCGAGAGCGCGGTGATTGCCTATCAATGCGTATTGCCGCCCCTCCGCAGCGACGAACTCGCGCAATATTATGCCGAGTCGAAGATCCTGGCCGGCCTGTTCGGCTTGCCTCCCCGCGCGCTACCCGAAGACTGGAGCGCCTTCGAGGCATACGTCGCGGAAATGTCCAATTCCGATGCGCTTGGCGTGAGCGACCGCGCACGATACATGGCTCAGCGAATCATGTCCGGTTCCGGCTCGCGAGTCCACGTGCCTCGCTGGTACCGGGCCCTCACAACGGAGTTTCTGCCAGAGCGGTTTCGCCGGGAACTTCAATTCGACTTTGAGCAGGGGTCAGCCGCTTCCGCGCGTCGTTGGCTTCCGCGCGTATATTCCCGACTGCCGACCGCCATTCGCTTCGTCGGTCCCTATCGGGAGGCGCAGGAGCGCCTTCAAGGTCGCCCGCCGGGAATCCTGGCTCAGCGCAGCAATGTCTTCTGGATCGGGCAGCCGCGGATGCCATTCTCCAGCTGAGCCCTTTCACCAAGAAATACGTGCGCTATCGTGGGCTGCAGGTTCTGCCTGGGTGACGGCCATAAGGAAAGTGGAGTCTATACTCTGATATCGTTGGGCGATCCGCTGCGCCGCCGTGGCATCGGATTCAAGAATGAACAGGACTGCTCAAGTTTCGTTTGTACTCTTCGCCCTTCTACTGGCGTTGATCGCGTCATTGCACCTGGGCACTTTTCTCCTTACCGCTCTATTCGGCTATCTCGCCCTACAGGTTTTCCATCGTCGAGCCAGCAAAACTTTGAGTGTGGCGCTTTACCTGCTCACCGTCGTTATCGTAGGCGCAGGGCTCATATACTTTGCAGCAATCGCGTATCGCACCTTCCCGAAGATCGCCGATGCGGCCATACCGGCAATGGCTGAATTTGCAGAGAAGAACGGTATCGACCTTCCCTTCACCGACTACGCCAGCCTGAAAGTCTCCGCCCTGGAGGAAGCAAAGCAGGGAGTCGCCACAGTCGGGCGGTATGCCCGGATCGCCTCGCTGCAAACGGTGCTGCTGCTGGCCGGACTGGTCGTTGCGCTCAGCGTATTCCTCAATCCATCCTGGACAGCGGCCAGAACTGTGCCTGCCCCCGCGACCGCCTATTCCCAATTAACCACCGAGCTCGGCCACCGCTTTCGAAACCTGTATCAGAGTTTTGCCAGGGTCATGGGCGCACAGATCGTTATCGCCGCTATCAACACCATACTCACGGCGGCATTTCTGATCATCAGCAGATATCCATACACTCCCCTGTTGCTCGGTCTCGTATTCCTTTGCGGCCTTCTTCCCATCGTCGGGAACTTGACCAGCAACACGGTGATTGTCGGTGTTGGATTCACGATGTCACCGAGAATGGGACTGATCGCGCTGATCTTTCTGATCACCATCCACAAGCTGGAGTACTTCCTCAACAGCAAGATCATCGGAACCCGCATCGACAGCCCAATGTGGCTCACGCTTATCGGTCTGGTGCTCGGTGAGAGACTGATGGGTGTACCGGGAATGGTTCTCGCTCCCGTGATCCTGCATTACATCAAATCGGAAATGTCCGCTTATCGATCTGTTTCACCGGTGCCACCGCCGGCTGAATGACCCTCTAAGCAACATCAGGCGGCAGAATCACTCGCGGGATTGACCTCTGATGTCCGCACTTGGACCGCAGATCGGCCATGGCCGCGGCGCGGCTCATGCAGGATACGATGAATCAGATATGCAACTATTGCAATGTTGAAAACAAATATGACGATCCTGAGCGCCGTCGGTCGACTCATCATCTCGTACAACTCAAATGGAATGAGAGAGCCCGTGATGATGACGGTAAACCACTCGGCCCAGCGCTTTGCGAACCAGAGCCCGATGCCTTCCGTCGCAAATAGACCCGCATAGATGAAGCTCACCGCTCCAAGTTCCCACACTTGATCCTGGGGAATCTCGCAAACTCTCTGGATCGCGTGATTCAGCAGGCTGCTGCCTGGGTCGAGTCCTAGCTTCAGTACCCACCGTTCGAGTACAGTCCCCACATCGGCATGAATCAGGCTCAGCGCAGCAAAGCCAGATACGACCAGCGCAATTACCTTCAGTAACTTCAGGACCGCGATCAGCCGGAGCAAACCTGTATCTTTGTAATTCATTTCAATAAAGTTCAGCCGGTTAGTGTGATGCGCCCTGGGCGGGCAGAGTCAACTCGCACTTTCCGCGCCTCCTAGGACCAGAAACTTTCAATTCGTCACTCTCCTCTTGACAATCTAGATGTCGCGCTATTCACTAGATAATCTAGAGGAGCGGACGTGACCGGCTCCGGGCGGTTCTTGAAAGGATCATGAATGCGGTGGCTGGCCAATCTACTCACAGGATTTACATCCCTATTTCGTAAGAGCCAGCTCGAGCGGGATTTTGACGAAGAGCTGTCCCTCTATGTTGAAGACTCCTTCGCTGACAAGATGAAGAATGGGATGAATGCCGCTGACGCTCGCCGCGCGGCCCTCGGCGATCTCGGTGGTTCGCGCAATGCGGTCAAGCACCAGGTTTGGAACTCGCGATGGGAGTCGGTCCTGGAAAGTGTTCTGCAGGATCTGCGCATGGGCACACGCTCGTTAATGAAGAGCCCCGGATTCACAGCCATTGCCCTTATATCGCTGGCACTCGGCATAGGTGGCAACACGGCTATCTTCACGCTGATCAATCAGGTGCTGCTGCAGAACCTTCCTGTGCGCGACCCTCAGCAGCTCGTTGCATTTGGTGACTCGGTGTATGGGGGCGTGGCCGGCGGAATCGAGCTGGGCGGATTCGGCGGATACTTCCCATGGGACTTCTCAAAGCAGCTGGAAGCAAACCCCGGCCCGTTTCAAGGGATCGCGTCATACGGAAGCTTCTCGAACAAGGTGAGCATCCGGTTCGCGGACGCCGGCTCGTCAGGAACACCTGCCATGCTCGCACCTGCAACTCTGGTTTCAGGCAACTACTTCAATGTCCTCGGCGCACAACCTCTTCTGGGGCGCGCGATCCTTCCTTCAGACGACGCTGTTCCAGGCTCGGGGGCAGTCGTAGTTCTCAGCCATAGATTCTGGCGCCAGTCTCTGTCAGCAGACCCGGGCGTCGTAGGCAAGACAATCAACATCAATGCCACTCCTTTCGAAATCGTTGGAGTCATGCCGGAGGCATTTCACGGCTTCAAGCAGGAACTGGAGCCGTCAGATCTATGGATGCCGATCAGCATGCAGCCTGTCGTGCTGCAGCAGCCCTCCATGCTTACGCCGCATTCGGGCTTGTACTTTCTGCATGTTTTGGGTCGCTTGAGACCGGAAGCATCCGCGAGCAAATCCTCCTTCGCAGTTGCCCAGAACTGGGTCAACCAGCAGGTTCGGCTGGCAACTCTCGCCAACGAAGGCAGCAAAGCAACGCCTGAGCGTCGCGCCGAGATCAACAGGTTGACCGTGCCCCTGGTGCCTTCTGCCAACGGAGTATCGTTGATGCGCGCGCAATATGGCGACTCGCTGAAAATCCTGATGGCGGTGGTCGGGCTTGTCTTGCTCATCGCATGTGCGAATCTTGCCAACTTTCTGCTGGCCCGCGCAACCGCGCGACAGCACGAAATCGCAACACGGCTGGCTCTCGGTTCGACCCGGACACGAATTGTGCGACAAAGTCTGACGGAAACTCTGCTTTTGTCACTGACGGGCGGACTTCTCGGGTTGGGAATCGCATTTGTTGCCACGCGCGCATTGATCGCCTTTGTAAGTCAGCGCAATGGCAACCTCTCGATGAGTGCTACCCCCAATTTGCAGATAGTGCTCTTCACCCTTGGTGTATCGCTGCTCACCGCAATCTTGTTTGGGCTGGCGCCTGCGGTGCTCGCATCGCGCATTGGAAGCCGCGGTGCCCTGAACACCAGCTCGAGAACCGCGCAGGCAGCTGGCGGAAAAAGATCGCGCGTCTGGCCGAAGGTGCTTGTGACCGCTCAGGTGACCCTTTCCCTCGTGCTTCTGGTCGGAGCTGGCCTGCTGTTGCGCACACTGCGCAATCTCCAGAATCAGGACTACGGCTTCGAGCGCTCCCACCTGCTGCTTGCCGATTTCGGCGAAAAGCTTGCAGGCTATCAGCCGCGTCAGGTACCCGCACTTCACCAGCAACTCATCGAACGGCTGTCTGCAATTCCGGGCGTTCAATCGGCCGCGCTTTCGGCAACTCCTCCCGTCAGCAACGGCGCCTGGAGTTCCGACATAAAACCTGAAGGCTATACCCCGGCGCCGAAAGAAGACATGGTGTCGCTCCTCAACAGGGTTTCCGGGCGATACTTCGAGACTGCTGGAATCTCAATCGTCGCAGGTCGTCCGATCAGTCCTGAGGATACGGCCAGCAGCCTGAAAGTAGCCGTCATTAACCAGACAGTCGCCAAGAAGTTCTTCCCGCACGGGGATGCAGTTGGCCGCAAACTTGCGATCGGCATCGACTCGGTCGCCGGTCCCTGGATAATCGTAGGAATCGCCCGCGATACCCGTTCGCAGAATCCTCGTGAGACTGATCCGATCCGGATGACGTATCTTCCGCTCGCACAGATCGAACCCTACATGCCGGAGGGGAAAAATGCACCGGCCTCCCAAGCCACTGCCAGCCGGGAAGAGAACCAGGATCGCTACGCGGACATCATTCTGCTGCGAACCACCGGCGACCCGTCGAAGGTTTCCGCCGACCTGCGTGCAGCCGTGGCGTCGATTGATCCGAATCTGCCCATCTTGAAAATCACGACGATACGGGAGCAGGTGTCGGATCTCATCGCGAACGAAGAGTTGATCTCCACGTTGACAAGCGTCTTCTCAGCGCTTGCCCTGCTGCTGGCAGCGATCGGGCTCTACGGAGTCATGAGCTACAACGTGGCCCAACGCACTCCCGAAATTGGAGTGCGGCTGGCCCTGGGAGCCCGAATGGAAAGCGTCCGCTGGATGATCCTGCGGGAGTCTATCGTGCTCCTCACAATCGGAGTGACGGTTGGTCTGCCGCTCACCATCGCTGGAACACACGGCATTCAGAGCCAGCTGTTTGGACTTAGCGCAACCGATCCCCTGACGATTGCCCTCGCCATCGCCATGATCGCCGCAATGACTCTGCTGGCAACATGGATCCCGGCGACAAGAGCCTCAAGAGTCGATCCGCTGATTGCGCTGCGTTACGAATAGGCTGCTGGCAAATCTGCTGGCGCACAACGCATCAGGATCAACCCTCTGGTAACGCATTTGATTTGATACGCTGATCGCGTGCCCAACTCAAGCTCTGGGATCTATGTTGAGATTTTGATCCACAAGCCGCTGGAACGAATCTGGCAGCTCACCCAGGACCCCGCCCTGCACCAGCGCTGGGACCTGCGGTTCACGCGCATCGAGTATCTGCCACGCGCGACATCTTCTGAGCCGCAAAGATTCCTCTACGAGACGCGCATCGGCTTTGGGCTAGCAATCAAAGGGACAGGCGAGAGCGTTGGCGAACGCACCCTCGAATCCGGCAAGGCCACATTCAAAGACCTGGAAGCCTACATGCTCAAGAAAGGCGAAGCGAATGCTAACACCAGCGGTCGTCAGGAATTCTTGGAAAATTTGATTAATGAGTTCATTTAAGCTTGAAGCCCGATGGTATCAGGATAACAGAATCCATATTAGTACGATAGTTGCGAATACCGACACATATTTCATGCCTTTACATCATACCACGTACCCCTGAACTGTGGCTGGCTTTTAGGGGCGCTTTAGGGTATAATTCTGCAAGTTCGGGGAGTGGCGCAGCCTGGTAGCGCACCGCGTTTGGGACGCGGGGGCCGCAGGTTCAAATCCTGTCTCCCCGACCATTTTTAAACTCTCCGGGGTGTAGCGCAGCTTGGTAGCGCGCAGCGTTCGGGA
>Ga0207694_10002661_pt1 | contig 14477 bp, 11 predicted proteins | sample KBSC34metaG_FD_184353 | JGI IMG/M metagenome (GOLD analysis project Ga0207694, IMG submission 184353) | Corn rhizosphere microbial communities from Kellogg Biological Station, Michigan, USA - KBS C3-4 metaG (SPAdes) (version 2) | ecosystem: Host-associated > Plants > Roots > Rhizosphere > Soil...
ATCAGCGCGGCCAGCACGCCGGCGGCGGCCGACAGCATCACGCCCGCGAAGCCACGCCAGCCGATGCGCGCGTGCGCGACCGCTGCAGCCAGCGACACGCCCGCGGCGCCGAGCGGCAGCACGAGGGACGGCAGAGCCTGCGGCAGCGCATAGAGGCCGCAGGCGCCCGCGCCCCAGATCCACAGCGCCAGCGCCAGGTCGGTCTCGGGCTTCTCGGTCGTGCGCGCCACCCAGGCGCCGGCCGCCAGCAGCACCAGGGCCGCCAACGCGCCCGGGGCCCAGGGCGCGGCGTCTGCGATGGGGCCGTGGGCGCGCGTGATCAGGGCGAAGACGACGGCGGCGGCGAGGCCCGCGCTGATCCGGCTGACCCGCTCCGGCCGCCCGGTCGCCGACCAGGCCCCGGCGGCGGCGAGGACCGCGCACAGGCCGGCGTCCCAGGCCTCGTAGGCCGGCAGCTGGGCTGCGGCCGGGCGGAAAAGCAGGCCGAAGCTGAGCGCCGGCAGCCAGCCCAGCACCTGCGCCGCCGGCGGGATCAGCCCGCGCCGGGCCGCATAGGCGGTGGCCAGCGCCAGCCCCGCGCCGCCCAGGCCGCAGATCGTCACGGAGGTGGACTCCAGCGGCGTCGCGGCGACGAGCAGGGCGGCGGCCAGGAGGGCGGCCAGCGGACCGAGGGTCAGGGTGTCGACGGTCCCGTCGCCGATCACCGCGCCGCCCTTGCGCCGGCCCCACTCGCCGGCAGCGGCGGCCAGCACCAGCGGCGCCAGGGCCAGGGCGACCACCCGATCGAAGCCGTCGGCGAAGAAGCCCGCCACGCCCCAGAGGAACGCGCCCGCCAGGGTCGCGAGACCCGCCCGGCCCCAGCCGCGCAGCGCGGTGACGCCATAGCCGGTGAGGGTGATCAGGCCGAGGTAGCCGGTAAGCGCCGGCGCGGTCCAGTGCTGCGGCCCGGTGATCGCCGGCGCGAGGAAGCCGCCCAGGATCGCCAGGATCGCCAGCGGCTCGCCGTGCCGGAAGGCCAGGGCGAGCAGGCCGAAGGAGATGGCCGCCAGCAGCCCGCCCGCCACGGGCAGGCCGATGAAGGCGTAGAGCCAATAGGAGGCCCACGCCGCGCCGTAGAGCGTCGCCGCGCCGGCCCCGGCGGCGACGCCGGCGGCCAGCGGATGGCCGCTGCGGCGCTTCAACCATTCGCTGGCGCCGACCATGACGAAGCCCAGGACAACCGCCGCGGCGATGCGCAGTGGCGGGGTGAAGAAGCCTTGCTGCGCCGCATAGGCGACAAGGAAAAGGCCGCCCAAAGCCAGCGCCCCGCCCCCCGCCCAGGCGAGGCCATTCTCCTCCAGCCAGGCGCGGATCTCGGCCTGCGACGGTCCCGCCGGTCGCGCTGGGGACACGGTCGGCGCCTCGAGATGCGGTTCCGACGCCGTGTCGCGCGCCGCTATGGCCTGGTCCGGCGGCCGGACGCCGGCGGGCTTCGGGCGCGGGGTGTCGACGACGGGGGCGGCGACTTGCGGCTCCAATGCAACTGAGCGCGGCTGCGCAGATTCGGCCTCCGGGTTTCGCCGATCCAGCGCGTCCTTGAGGTCGGTGACCCGCCGCTCCAGCCACTGCAGCCGCGTGCGCGCGTCGCTCAGCCGCACGGACAGGAAGCCGACCCAGCCGACCAGCCCCAGCACGAACAACCAGACCATGCAGCCGGTCCCAGGCGCCGCTCCCCCAGCGGCCGGACGGCAACCGTAGCTTGCCATCGTCGGAACCGACAAGCGCCGTATCCCGGCTTCCCCGACGCGCCGAGGAATGTCAGGCATGCCCCCAACAGCCGGAGCACCACCCCATGACCGTCGAACTGCGCAAGGTCGAGACCGTCTACCAGGGCTACGTCACCCTGCTGGCCGCGACGTTCGACGGGCCGGATGGCAGTTTCCGGCGAGAGATCGAGCACCACGGCCGCGCGGCCTGCGTCCTGCCCTACGACCCGGCCCGCAAGACCGCGCTGATGGTCAACCTGCCCCGCGCGCCGGTGATCTGGGCCGGCGGGCCGCCGGAGCTGCTGGAGGCCCCGGCCGGCATGGTGGAGGACGAGGACGCCGAGGAGACCGCGATCCGCGAAGCGATGGAGGAGACCGGCGTGCGGCTGGGCCGGCTGGAGTCCCTCGGCTCGCCCTTCTCCTGCCCGGGCGTCTCCAGCGAGCGGGTGGACCTGTTCCTGGCCGAATATGGCGCGGCGGACCGGGTCGCGGCTGGCGGCGGGGTCGAGGGCGAGAACGAGCACATCAGCGTCGAGGAGGTCCCACTGGCCCTGCTCTGGACCTGGGTCGAGCAGCGGAAGGTCGAGGACTTGAAGACGCTCGCGCTGATCTTTGCGCTACGCGTGCGCCGCCCCGAACTCTTCGCCTAGCCGCCAGCTTGGCAGCAGCCGCGCTTGATGAGTGCTAAGTTTCTGATTTTCATCGGAAATTCATCAGACTCATGACGGAATAGCGACGTCGTTGCTGCGAGGTCGCCCCATGCTCGTGTCACCCGCCTTCAAGAAGCAGATGGAAGGCTACGGCCTGACCACCGCCGAGATCCTCTATCGGATGCCCGACCATCCCGCCCTGCTGCAGAGCTACGTCTGGCAGGACTACGATCTTTTCCCCGAGTTCCCGACCTTGAAGTCGTTCCTCGACTTCTGGGCCCGATCCCTGGATGGACCGCTGTTCAAGGTGATCGTCGGGCACTGCAAGCTGATCAAGCCGGTCGAGTTCAAGGCGGTCGGCGCGGAATTCCGCCTCACCTGACGCCCCGCCGGACCAGGCGGCTCGACAGCGCCCGAATCCCAAGGGACTGATGGCGCCCGATGCACCGCTTCGCGATCCTGGCCGCCGCCGCGCTCCTGCTCACCGCCTGCCAGGGCGCGCCGCAGCGCGCCGCCTGCCCGGCGGGGAAGGTCTGCCTGGAATACGGCAACAACTCCGAGCCGCAGACGCTGGACCCCGGCAAGGCGAACCTGGTCGACGAAGCCTCGATCATCAGCGACCTGATCATGGGCCTGACCACCGAGGCGCCGGACGGGCGGCCGATCCCCGGCGCCGCCGAGCGGTGGGAGACCAGCCCCGACGGCCTGGTCTGGACCTTCCATCTGCGCACGGCGAAGTGGTCGGACGGCGTCCCGGTCACGGCCGACGACTTCGTCTACGGCCTGCGCCGCACGCTGGATCCGAAGACCGCCTCGATCTACGCCTACCTGCTCTATGTCATCAAAAACGGCCAGGGCGTGAACGAGGGCAAGCTGCCGCTCACCGCGCTCGGCGTGCGCGCGCCCGACCCCAGGACCGTCGAGATCACCCTGGAGCACCCCGCGCCATACCTGCCCGAGTTGGCCAAGCATCAGAGCTTCTTCCCGGCGCCGAAGCACGCGGTCGAGAAATGGGGCGACGGCTGGGTCCGGCCGGGTCGCTACGTCTCCAACGGCCCGTTCCGTGTGACGGCCTGGAAGCTGGGCGACCACCTGACCGTGGAGAAGAACCCCAACTTCTGGGACGCGGCCAACGTCTGCCTGGACCGCATCAACTACTATCCCACGCCCGACGTGGTCAGCGCCGAACGGCGCGTCGCCCGCGGCGAGCTGGACCTCAACACCCGGTTCCAGTCCAACCGCTACGAGCGGCTGAAGAAAACCATGCCGGGGGTGCCGCACACCGACGTCTCGCTGGCCACCGCCTACCTGGCGTTCAACACCCACGACTACGCCGCCTTCCGCGACCATCGCGTCCGCCAGGCGCTGTCCGAAGCGGTCGACCGCGAGTTCATCACCGCCAAGCTGATGCGCGCTGGCCAGCAGCCGGCCTATTCGTTCGTGCCCTCGATCGTCGCCAACTACGTCGGACCGGGCGGTCCGCGCCTGCGCTGGGCGGGCAAGGCCTTCGCCGAGCGGCAGGCCGAAGCGCGGTCGCTGCTGGCCAGCGCCGGCTACTCCGAGAAACGGCCGCTCAAGCTCACCCTCCTCACGCCCAACAACACCGACTCTCTGCAGCTGACCGAGGCGATCCAGGCCGACTGGCGCGCCATCGGCGTCGAGGCGAAGATCGAGCAGAACGAGGCCGGCGTGGCCTTCAGCGCCTACCGCAACCGCGCCTTCCAGGTGGGCTTCATGAGCTGGTACGGCGACTTCAACGACCCCGTCACCTTCCTGGGCCTCCTGAAGTCCGATACCGGGGCGCAGAACTACGGTGACTACAAGAACCCGGCCTATGACGCCCTGCTGGCCGAAGCCGACCAGGAGAAGGACGCCGGCAGGCGCGCGCTGATCCTGGCCCGCGCCGAGCAGCGCCTGCTGGACGACGAGGGCATCCTGCCGGTGTTCTTCGTGGTCAACCGCAACCTGGTCAGCCGGCGCGTCGCCGGCTGGGCCGACAACGCCCCCAACTTCCACCGCACCCGCTGGATGTGCCTGAAATAACTTCCTTTCCCGCGGAACGCGGGAGAGGGGGACCGCCGGCCGAAGAGCCGGTGGTGGAGAGGGTAAGCCCCGTCTGCCGAGTCATCGGGCGCAAGATCGATCCTCCGAGCCTGAGGCTTGCCCTCTCCACCACGCCCTCTGCGGGGCGCGGTCCCCCTCTCCCGCCTGCGGCGGGAAGGAAGGCGGCTAGCGGTACTCGTAGTGGCAGGTCTTGCCGCTGTTCTTGGCGATCTGGTGGCCGGCGACCGCACCAACGCCGGCGCCGATGAGCGTGCCGCCGGTCTTGTTGCCGTGGCCAGCCACGGCGTTGCCCAGCAGGCCGCCGCCGACGGCGCCGATCACCGTGCCGTTGTTCGCCCGGTGGCGGGAGGCGTGGCAGACCAGCACCTTCTTCGGATGATGGCGGGCCAGGGCCGGTTCGGCGGCCAGGGCCAGGGTCGAGCCCGCGATGACGGCGGCGACGATCAGGCGGCGCATGGGTATCTCCTCGGCTTGGACACGCAGGCGCCTAAACCCCCGGCGCCGCGCTTGGTTGCTGTCATGGCGTCGTCGCAACAGCTTCACCGTCCTGACGCCCGCGCCCTCTAGGCCCACCGCAAACCGGGTGGGGACCTTGGGATGCGTATTTCCGTCAGGACGATTCTGTTCGCCAGCGGCTGCCTGGCCGCCCTGGCAGGCTCCGCCGCGCGCGCCGCGGAGGCTGCGGCCGCCACCGACGTCGACGAGGTCGTGGTCACCAGCCAGCGGGCCGCCGAAGCCAAGGCGGTGGACGCCAAGCGCGCCGCCGACAACCTGGTCGAGGCCCTCTACGCCACCGACGTCGGCAAGCTGCCCGACCAGAACGTCGCCGAGGCGCTGCGCCGCCTGCCGGCCATCTCGGTGGCCAACGACCAGGGCGAGGGCCGCTACGTCATCATCCGCGGGGTCAATCCGAACCTCGCCAACGTCACCATCAACGGCGCCACCGCCGCCGTGCCCGAGCCGGAAGGCCGCCAGGTCAAGCTGGACGACGTGCCGTCCTCGCTGATCGGCAAGGTCGAGGTGGTCAAGAGCCTGACGCCCGACCTGGACGCCAACGCCATCGCCGGCCAGGTGGACATCGACACCCTGTCGGCCTTCGACCGGACCAAGCCGTTCTTCTACGCCCGCGGCGCCTACGGCCGCTACGAGCTGAACGGCAAGCACCCCTACGAGGGCGACGCCACCGCCGGCTCGACCTTCGGCGACGGCCAGTTCGGGGCGGTGATCTCGGGCAACTATTCCAAGCGCCCGATCGAGTCGCAGAACTTCGGGGCCAGCGGCCCGGGCTTCGCCACCGTCGGCGGCTTCACCGTGCCGACGCTGGAGGAGTTCCGCGACTACAACCTGGTCCGCAAGCGCCAGGGCCTGACGGCCAACTTCGACTGGCGGCCCACCGACCAGGTGCAGCTCTACGTCCGCACGCTCTATTCCAAGTTCTCGGACAACGAGACGCGCGACCGTTTCCGGATCGACAACGAGAGCGCCTTCACCGGCCAGACGGCGACCACCGGGACCTTCAAGGGCCGCGGCATCGCCTACGTCCGCCGTCGCCGCGAGGACGACAACACCAAGACCGCCCTGGTCGGCGGCAAGTTCCAGACCTCCCTGGGCGAGATCCGCGCCGAGGCCGGCTACAGCCGCGCCGAGAAGGTGGACCCGCTGCGCTCGGAGGTGCAGTTCCGCACCGGCGGCTCGGCCCTGACCGTCACCTACGACCTCACCGATCCGCTCTACGTCTTCACGCCCAGCGCCAACGTCTTCGACCCGGCGACCTACACGTCGTTCAACAGCGTCAACTACGATCGGCGCAAGGCCGTCGACGAGCTCAAGCAGGCGCGGCTGGACTGGACCCTGCCGTTCGACCAGCTGGGCCAGGGCTCCAAGCTGAAGTTCGGCGCCAAGGTCCTGGACCGCAACAAGACCAACAACCGCGACTTCCAGACCTACACCGGCGGCGCGCCGGCGCCGACGCTCAGCGCGGCTTTCCTGCCCTCCGGCGTCACCATCTACGACGGCCGCTACACCCTGGGCCCGCGCGTGGACTACGACGCCTTCCAGGCCCTGGTCACCGCCAATCCCAAGCTGCTGACGCTCAACGTGGCCGGCTCGGTGGGCAACAGCCTGGTCAACGACTACGACGCCTCGGAGAAGGTCTACGCCGCCTACGCCATGGCGACGATCAAGCTGGACCGCTGGACCGTGATCCCCGGCGTGCGGATCGAGCGCGCCGAGGGCGACTACAAGGCCAAGTCGATCACGCCGACCTCCACGTCGACCCAGGGCTTCAACGTCTTCGGAAGCTACGGCTACACCGACGTCTTCCCCGGCGTGAACGCCCGCTTCGACGCCACCGACAACCTGGTGCTGCGAGGCGCGGCCACCACCTCGATCGGCCGGCCCAACTTCGCCGACCTGGCGCCCTTCGTGTCGGTGGACCCGACCGGCACGGGCACGGTCAGCCTTGGCAACCCGAACCTGAAGCCGCTGAAGAGCGCCAACCTGGACGCCGCGGTGGAGTACTACCTGCCGAACCACGGCGTGGTCTCGGCGGGCGCCTTCTACAAGGACATCGACGACCCGATCTTCTCCACCGTGCGGCGCCCGGCGGCGGGCGAGACCTTCTCCGGCGTCGCGGTCCCGGCGACCGCCGCGGTCACCCAGTCGGTCAACGCCGGCAAAGCCAAGGTGAAGGGGATCGAACTCAACCTCTCGACCCCGTTCAGCTTCCTGCCCAGCCCCTTCGACGGCCTGGGCGTCTCGGCCAACGCCACGTTCATCGACGCCAAGGCCACCGGCGTTCCCGGCCGCACCGGCAAGCTCCCGCTGACCCTTCAGTCCGACCGTGTCGCCACGGCCCAGCTCTTCTACGAGAAGGCCGGCTTCCAGGCGCGGCTGGCCTGGTCCTACCGCTCCCGCTACCTGCTGGCCGCCGGGCCGACCCCCGCCGACGACCAGTATGTGGCCGCCTTCCGCCAGCTCGACGCGCGGGTCAGCTACACCTATGGCCCCGCGACGGTGTTCCTGGAGGGCTCCAACCTCAACGACGAGCCCTACCGCATCTACCTGGGCACAAAGGACCGGGTGATCGAGAACGAGCGCTACGACTACTCGGTCCGCACGGGGGTGCAGCTTGCGTTCTAGCGCCGTCGCGCTCGCGGTTCTGGCCGTTGCGACCGCCGCCCACGCCCAGGTCCGAACCGCCGAGGTCCCGGCAGTGCGGGAGACGACCGCCGTCGCCTCGGCCAAGGACGCGGCCGACGACCCGGCGATCTGGCGCAACCCCGCCGCTCCGTCGAAGAGCCTGATCGTCGCCACCGACAAGCAGGAGGGCCTCTACGTCTACGGCCTGGACGGCAAGACCCGCTCCAACCTGCCGGCGGGCCGCGTGAACAACGTCGACCTGCGCGCGAACGTCATGATCGCCGGCCGGCGCGGCGTGCTGGTGGCCGCCAGCGACCGCACAGACAAGGCCAACGCCAAGCTGGCGCTCTTCCGCCTCGACACCACGACCGCGACGCTCACCGCGCTGGGCGACCTGCCGCTGGGGCCGGGCGAGGCCTATGGCATGTGCCTGTGGACTCGGGCGAGGGACCGCGCGGTCTTCGCCTTCGTGGTGCTGAAGGACGGCACGGTCGTGCAGTCGAAACTCGACCTTTCCGGCCCGCAACCCGCCGCCAAGGAGGTGCGCCGGGTCAAGCTCGACACCCAGTCGGAAGGCTGCGCCGCCGACGACCGCACCGGCCAGCTGTACGTCGCCGAGGAGGACGTGGGCCTCTGGCGGATCGACGCCAACCCGAAGAACCAGGCCAAGCCGCACGCCTTCGCCAGGGACGACGGCAACCGCCTGGTCGCCGACGCCGAGGGTGTGGCGATCGCGCCCAGGGGCAAGACCGGCGGCGTGCTGCTGGTCTCCAGCCAGGGCGACAGCGCCTACGCCGCCTACCGCCTGCCCGACGGGAAGTACCTGGGCCGCTTCCGGATCGTTCCGGGTAGGAATGGCGTCGACGGGACCAGCGACACCGACGGCATCGAGATCATGCTCGGCAGCTTCGGCCCCGCCTTCCCCGAAGGCCTGATGGTCGCCCAGGACGGCGACAACAGCCCGGAAGCTCAGAATTTCAAGCTGGTCTCCTGGCGCGCGGTGCGGAAAGCGCTGAAGCTGCCTTAACCCCACCGCTCATCCCGGCGAATGCCGGGACCCAGATGGGATGGCGTCGCGGTGGGTTCGAACCGCTCTGAGCAGATCCGATCATCCGCGGCGCTTGGCGATCCGGGTCCCGGCATTCGCCGGGATGAGCGGAACAGCGCTGTCCGCGACAAGCTCCCCGATCGCAGCTACACCAACACCAGCGACTTCGGGGGAAGCACCTTGCCGTCATCTGCGAGGCGCGTCGGCGCCGGCCTGATTGTTCTCGTCTGCCTCACGGTGGCGGCGATCGAGGGCTATGACATCCAGGCCTTCGGCATCGCCGCGCCGAAGCTGGTGCCGGAGTTCGGCCTGAACCCCGCGCAGCAGGGCTGGGCCGCCAGCATCGCCATGATCGGCCTGGTGGTCGGGGCCTTCGCCGGCGGCTCCCTGGCCGACCGCGTGGGGCGCAAGCCGGTGCTCCTGGGCGCGATCGCCATGTTCGGGGTCTTCTCCCTCGCCACCGCGGCCAGCCACAGCTTCCCGGTGCTGCTGGCCGCCCGGTTCCTGACCGGCCTGGGCTGCGGCGCGGGCATGCCGAACCTGCTGGCCGTGGCCGTCGAGATCAGCCGTCCGGAGCGGCGCGCCTTTACCGTCACCGCCATGTTTTGCGGCTTCCCGATGGGCGGCATGAGCTCGGCGCTTGTGGCGCGGCTCGCGGGACCGACGCTCGACTGGCGCACGATCTTCATCGTCGGCGGCGCCCTGCCGCTGGTCCTGCTGCCGCTGGTCTTCCTGCTGCTGCCGGAGACCCGGCCCGAGCGGGAGCCCGCGGCCGACCGCAACCTGCTGCGCGCCCTGTTCGGCGCCGGCCACGCGGCCGCCACGGCGCTGCTCTGGACCACCTGCCTGCTGACCGCGGTGATCCTCTACCTGGTGCTCAACTGGCTCCCGACCCTGGTCGTGGCGCTGGGCCGCCCGCCCTCGGAGGGCTTCGCCGCGGCGGTTGCGTTCAACGGCGCGGGTCTCGGCGCGATGGCGCTGGGGGCGCTCGCCGACCGCATCGGCTGGCGCTGGCCGCTCACCCTGGCCTACGCCGGCCTCGCCGCAGCCCTGGCTGCGCTCGCGATGGGGGCCTCCCAGATCGTCCTCTTCAGCGCCATCGCCGGCCTCGGGGTCCTGGGCGCCCAGTTCGTGATGTACGGGGTGATCCCCCAGTTCTACCCGCCGCACATGCGCGCCGCCGCCGCTGGGTCCGCCCTGGCGTTCGGACGGGTCGGCTCGATCGTCGGTCCCCTGCTGGCGGGCGAGCTGCGCAACGCCGGCGCGACCCCGGGGCAGGTGTTCCTGGCGACGGTCCCGGTCGCCATCCTGGCGGGCCTGGCGATGCTGACCCTGGCCGTCCAGGCCGGCCGGATGGGGGTGACCTCCGCCACCGGGCCGGCCCTCGACCCGGCCTGAACGCGAGCCGCGCGGCTGTCGCGCGGCCGTCATATCCAAGCCCTAGGTTGCGGACGATGCGCTGGCTGACACGGCTCTGGGGCAAGCGCGGCGCAGACATCGCACCGTCCATCCACGGGACATCCCACGGGACACCGATGAGCCTGACCGAACTCGACCGGATCAAGCAGGAACTGGCCGACAGCTTCGACGAGGAGCTGGAGATGGAGCTGGACGAGCGCCGGCTGGACGAGCTGATCTCCAACACCGACGCCTACGGCCCCGGCCAGGACCGCCCGGCGACCCTCGAGCGCGGCGTCTATTTCCGCGAGCTGTTCCGGCTGCAGCACGAGCTGGTGCGCCTGCAGGACTGGGTGCAGCAGAAGGGCCTGCGCGTGGTCGTGCTGTTCGAGGGGCGCGACAGCGCCGGCAAGGGCGGGGCGATCAAGCGCATCACCCAGCGTCTCAACCCCCGCGTCTGCCGCGTCGCCGCCCTGCCCGCGCCCAACGAGCGCGAGCGCACCCAGTGGTACTTCCAGCGCTACGCAGCCCACCTGCCGGCGGCCGGCGAGATCGTCCTCTTCGACCGCTCCTGGTACAACCGCCCCGGCGTCGAGCGCGTCATGGGCTTCTGCACCGAGGACGACGTGGAGGAGTTCTTCCGCTCGGTCCCCGAGTTCGAGCGCATGCTGATCCGCTCGGGCATCATCCTGCTCAAGTACTGGTTCTCGATCACAGACGAGGAGCAGCAGTTCCGCTTCAACATGCGCATCCAGGATCCGCTGAAGCAGTGGAAGCTGTCGCCCATGGACGTAGAATCCCGCCGGCGCTGGGAGGACTACACCCGCGCCAAGGAAGAGATGATCGAGCGCACCCACATCCCCGAGGCGCCCTGGTGGGTGGTCGAGGCGGTGGACAAGAAGCGCGCCCGCCTCAACTGCATCAGCCACCTGCTGGACCAGATCCCCTACGGCGAGGTCGAGCGGCCGGCCGTCACCCTGCCGGCCCGCGTCCGGCACGACGACTACGCCCGCCACCCGATCCCGCCCGAGATGTACGTACCCGAGCGGTTCTGACCGCCCCCTCGCGTCACGCCTCGCCTCAAGGGAGGCGGGCCAGTTCCTGGCGCTTGGCTTTGGCGTTGAAGGCCGAGGTCACCCGCGGCGCGTTCAGCGTGACCACCGCGTCGTTCACGGCTTTGCGGTAGCAGGCCTCGAACCGCAGGATGGTCGCGGAATCGTTGCTGGCGGCGCCCGGGGTGACGCTGCAGACATCGACGGCGGCCCTGCGGATGCGGCCCAGCATCACCTGGGCGTCCTGGGGATCGTCCAGCTTCAGGTCGGCGTAGCGAACGGTCAGCCTCGGCACGGGCGCCTCGGAACGGGTCTGGGCGGTCGTCGGGCCGGCGATCGCGGCGATCGCGGTGGCGGTCAGGAGGAGGGTCTTCATCGTGCGGTCCTTCGGGTGTGAAGCCTCGCTGGGAGGCGATGTCCCATTGCCGCGCTTCGGAGCGGCCCCCGCCAGGACGGCCCTCCGACATTCCTCCGACCAAACGCTGACATTCTCCTGATGGGAGGCCTCTGCCCGGCCAGCGGGCGGCGCGGTGGGTTGCGCGGTTCCGGCAACAGCGCTCATGGTGGCGCTCGTTCGGATGGGGGAGCGGCGATGGACGCGATGACCCAGCGCGACGATCGCAACGCCGCGATCGTCCTGGCCCACGAGCGGCCCTTCCGCCTGGGCGCGGTCGAGATACGTCCGGCCACCCGCGAGGTGATCGGCGTCCGCGAACGGACCACGCTAGAGCCCCGGGTCATGCAGGTGCTGGTCGCCCTCGCCCGCGCCGAGGGCGCGATCCTGACCCGCGACGACCTGACGGACAGCTGCTGGGGCGGCCGCATCGTCGGCGAGGACGCCCTGTCGCGGGTGATCTCCAAGCTGCGGCGGGCCACCGATGGCGTTGGCCGGGACGGCTGGACGCTGGAGACCATCACCAAGGTCGGCTATCGCCTGCTGCCGGCCGGCCAGGACCCGGACGCCGTCCCCTCGCTGCAGACGCCGTCGCCGGCCGCGGGGCCGGATCGGCGCCTTCTGTGGGCTGGCGGGGCCGCCGCGGCGATCGCGGCCCTCGCTGGCGGCGGCTACTGGCTTGCCCGACCGCGCGTCCCGCGCGAGGCGCGTCTGCTCTACCAGAAGGGCCTCGAGGCGCTGAAGCCTGGCTTGCCGGAATCCAACGAGCAAGCCCAGGGCTTCCTGCGCGAGGCCGTCGCCCGGGCTCCGGACTATGCGGACGCCTGGGGCGCCCTGGCGCTGGCCTATCAGGGCGCCCTGCTTTTCACCGAGCCAGGCCGCCAGGCCGGCGTCACCGCCAAGGCCGAGGCCGCCGCGCGGCGCGCTCTGGAACTCAGGCCCAACGAACCGCAGGCCACCGCGGCGCTGGCGTTGCTGGTCAATCCGTATCGCAACTGGCTGGCCGCCGAGGCGCTGTATCAGCGCGCCCTGATGTCCCACGCCAAGGACGCCGACGTCGAGTTCATCTATGCGCGCCTGCTCATGGGCGTTGGGCGGCTGAGGGACTCCGTGCCCCGCGCCCAGGCCGGCGTCGACGGGGATGAGTTCGCCGTCTGGCACCATCACACCCTGGCCTTCAGCCTCTGGGGCGCCGGCCGCATCGACGAGGCGGACCTGGCGCTCAGCAAGGCGCTGGCGCGATGGCCGCGCCACTACGCCCTCTGGTTCCTGCAGATCGCGGTGCTGACCTACAGCGGCCGCCCCGGCGCGGCCCTGGCCGTAGGCGCCGACATCGCCAATCGGCCGATCAACATTCCGGACGCGGACATCGAGCTCAGCCTGATGGCGGCGCGCGCGCTGCAGATCGGATCGCCCGCGGACGTCAAGGCGGCCGGAGACGCCCACCTGGCCGCGGCCCGGCGCGGCGCGGGGTACGCGGAGAACGCCATCAATCTGCTGTCCGCCCTCGGACGCCTGGACGAAGCCTTCGACGTCGCCCGCGCACTCTACCTTCGGCAAGGCTTCAACCCCGGCGAGTCGCGATTCGCCTCGGGCCGCTTCGTTGTGGGCGGCCGCCGACAGACCCACATCCTGTTCATGCCGCCGGGCCGCCTGATGCGCGCCGATCCGCGCTTCCCCGCCCTGATGGCCGACCTGGGCCTCGCCGACTACTGGCGGAGGTCGGGCCACCCGCCGGATGACCCCGCCTGGATGCCGCGCCTCTAGGGACCTCAGCGGCGCGTCAGACGCGCTCTACGCGGCCACCCGCTCCGCCTCGGCGCGGTGGGCGTCGAGGATCGCCGGCAAGAGGCCCGGGAAGCGCGCCTGGATCTCGTCACAGCGCGCGGTGTTGTGCATCTCCACGCCCTGGCGCTCGGATCGGATCAGCCCGGCTTCGCGCAGGACCTTGAAGTGCTGCGACAGCGACGACTTCGGGATCGCCCGGTCCCCGACGCTCGAGAACGCCTGGCAGGTCTGGGCGCAGGCTGCGGCCGCGATGTCCGCGAAGATCGCCACGCGCACCGGATCGGACAGCGCGTGCAGCACCGCCTCCAGCCGGACGTCCTCGATCGAGGGGTGAAACAGCGGCCTCATGATTTTTGAAGGTAGGGGGTCTTGAATGACAGTTCAATAGTTCCAATTTCCTGAACTATGGGACCGAGGCCGCCGCCATTCTGGCGCCCGCCCGATCCGGTCCGCACAGTTCAAGGGTTGAAGTCATGTCCAAGCTTACCGGCAAGGTCGCCGTCGTCACCGGCGCTTCCAAAGGCATCGGGGCCGCGATCGCCAAGGCGCTGGCCGCGCAGGGCGCGTCCGTCGTCGTCAACTACGCCTCCAGCAAGGCCGGCGCCGACGCGGTCGTGGGCGCCATCACGGCGGCCGGCGGCAAGGCCGTCGCTGTCCAGGGCGACGTCTCCAAGACGGCCGACGCGCAAGGCCTCGTCGACACCGCGATCAAGACCTACGGCCGTCTCGACATCCTGGTGAACAACTCCGGCGTCTACGCCTTCTCGGCCCTGGCCGACATCACCGAGGCCCAGTTCCGGCAGATGTTCGACATCAACGTCCTTGGCGTGCTGCTGACCACTCAGGCAGCGGCGAAGCACCTTGGCGAAGGCGCCAGCGTGATCAACATCGGCTCGGGCGTCACCAGCCTCTTCCCGCCGGAGTCGGCGGTCTACACCGGCACCAAGGGCGCGGTCGACGCGATCACCGGCGTGCTGGCCGTCGAGCTCGGCCCGCGGAAGATCCGGGTCAACAGCATCAACCCGGGCATGGTGGAGACCGAGGGCACGCATACCGGCGGCTTCATCGGCTCCGACTTCCAGGACGTCCTGGTCAGCCAGACCCCGCTGGGCCGCGTCGGCCAGCCGGACGACATCGCCGACGTCGCGGTGTTCCTGGCCTCCGACGAGGCGCGATGGTTGACCGGCGAGCACCTGG
>Ga0207694_10002666_pt1 | contig 14466 bp, 19 predicted proteins | sample KBSC34metaG_FD_184353 | JGI IMG/M metagenome (GOLD analysis project Ga0207694, IMG submission 184353) | Corn rhizosphere microbial communities from Kellogg Biological Station, Michigan, USA - KBS C3-4 metaG (SPAdes) (version 2) | ecosystem: Host-associated > Plants > Roots > Rhizosphere > Soil...
CCCAAAACCGGCGCCCTTGACAGCTCTCCACGCCATCGGACGCAGCCTCGTCGATGTTGAAGAAAAACAAATATGGAGGGCCGCCACGTCGGCCTTGACTTTTATGACCTTCTCATAGAAGCGTTATCGACATTTCTCGACGGTCGAGGGCTACTGCTTCGGCTGGGTAGGCTCGTTGTCATCAGCAAACGTCCTGAAGTTATCTAGTTCTGTTCTAACAACTAGCATCACGGGTGTCTCATTCCAGCCCCCGCAACCTTCATCGCTGCCAGAGCAATTATCTTCCGGATTGAGCTTGGGGCGAAAAACCACCAAGCCATAAGCGACGCCCCACTCGTCTTTCAAGTTAGCCCATTCGTGCTTCTTATCCTTGGACCTGAACACCATCTCCCTGTGAAACCCCAACTTGGTGGATCGCCGAACCAGCGCAAGTTTCGCATCAATCGCAGGTTGATCGACGACGAACTTCTCCTTTGAGAGCTGCGGGAAATATTCGTCGCCGTAGGCAGCCTGCAACCAAATCTTTGTCGGCCACCGATGGCCACGGATTACTAGCGATCTCGGGCAGTGATCCTCAGCGAGAAAGCAACTCATGTCTGCTATTTCTGGGTCGCAATCGGCGCGTCCGACTACCGCAATGATCCTGCCGCCGTACTTGGCTGCGTCACCGAGAATGTCGCATACGCTGACAAGCTTCACAGACTGACCACCCTCGACCCGTCCCCCCAGGCCAATAATTGCAATAGCGACACAAGCGGCATTCAGCACAATTTTCATCGCCTGCATTCTACCCCTCTCGTACTTGTTGTTGGATTATGACGGAGTCAATCGACGCAAACAGGCAATCTGACCCGAAAAACATTTATCATCAATCACGCCCTGGCCCGTTAATCTGGATGGCTGGTTGGGACTTTGAATAGTTGGGAATATCTCCAACGATCGCCTGAAACTCGGGTTTCTTCAAAGCGCATGGTAGTCGCAACTCGATGAGCAAAAATGGCGGTTTATCATCAATCGCCCCCACCCTGCGGAATTCTTCGGATGCCCAAACATGAATGTATTTGCGTGCCTGACCTGAGGAGTAAAATTTCTTTACGTCCCACAGGACAGGTACATGAAAGACCATGCGTTGCTGGCAATGGATCATCGCAATTCGGAAAATTGGCTTGCTAGGTTGCACGTTGATTGCGTCCGGCCTGTGTGCTGAATCGCTTGCCCCGATCGCTGCCAATGATAACCACCGGTCCTCAGGGACTCTTCGAAATGGCGTCTTAACCATTCACCTTGAGATCGCGAAAGGCGAGTGGCACCCAGAAGCTGATGAAGGCATCGCTGTTGCGGTCTATGCCTTCCGCGAAGCTGGCCACCCATTACAGAATCCTGGCCCGCTCATTCGTGTCCCTGAAGGCACGGAAATCGAGGCTTCATTACACAACCAGTTGTCTTTGCCGATTCATGTGCACGGGTTGGGAGATCCTGCCGGCAACTCGACTATCTACCTCCCGGCGGGAGCAACTGAGCAGGTTCAGTTTAAAGCCCCCAAACCGGGGCTTTACTTTTATTGGGGTACATCGGGCGCGGACGATCTCAAGTTGCGCTACGGCATTGACTCGGAACTTACGGGTGCGTTGGTCGTCGACCCACAAGGCGAAACCCGTGACGACGAGATTTTTGTTATAGAAATGATGTCGGAGCGTCCCGGGCCTAGCGCAAGGCAGACGTTGGCGACGATCAATGGAAAGTCTTGGCCTTATACCCAACGATTTCGCTACCAGGTCGGTCAACAGATCCATTGGCGGTGGATCAACGCTACCAATGAACCGCACGCGCTGCACCTCCACGGTTTCTACTACCGCATCGACGCGATCAATCGAGGAGGCCAGATCAGTGAGTATGCAGGGGATTCACGTCCCATGGTCGTCACCCAGCGGATTGCGCAAGGCGACACATTCGACATGAGTTGGTCGCCCGATCGCTCCGGTCAATGGCTGTTTCATTGCCACATGTTCCAGCACATGGTCCCAGCCATAGTCCCAATTGTGCCCGGATTATCAACCCCAACCGGACACGGAACGACAGGCGGGCACGCCCGCATGCAAGATGCGACCGGCATGGGACAGCTCGTTTTGGGAATAACGGTACCCAAGGTTCCAGGATCTGCCTTGATGGCAGCTTGGCACCCGAGTCGCAAGCTGCAACTCCGTATTGGCGAACGTCCCGGTGCGCCACGCTATGCCCTTACGCTGCGCGATAATGCTCAACCAGACGACACCTTGGGTAAGCCAGGTCTGATTGGGCCGCCGATCGTTCTAACGCGCGGCGTACCGGTTGAAGTCGAAGTGCTGAACCGCCTCAAAGAACCGACGGCTATTCATTGGCACGGGATCGAGCTGGAAAGCTATTATGATGGGGTTCCTGGCTGGAGTGGCCTGGGGACTCAGATTACCCCGCCAATCAATCCTGGCGGGTCCTTCGTGGCGAGGATAACGCCGCCGCGTGCCGGCACCTTCATCTATCACACGCATTGGCACAGTCCATCACAACTGACCAATGGGATTTATGGACCCCTAATCGTTCTTCCGCCAGGGCAGAAATTCGATCCCCGATTCGACATAAGCTTTGTGTTCAGCATTGGTGATTTCGGAGTGTTGCAGGAGTTGGCTCTCATCAACGGAACGCCCCAAAGCAAGACACTGCAGTTGCAGGTAGGGAAAAAATATCGTTTCCGCCTAATCAACATCTCCACCAACAATCAAGGAATGCAAGTTTCGCTTCGCAACGCCAACGGACCAGTGGAGTGGTTGAATGTTGCCAAAGACGGCATTGACTTGCCCGCGCACCCCAGCAAAGCGCAACTGACGATTACCGTCGGCGAAACATACGATGTCGAATTTTCAACCGATACTCCTCAGGACTTGCTCCTCGAGCTCCTTCTACCGGCACAGAAGATTCACACTACCCAAACCCTTGCGTTCCTGCCCTCCACAACGGGTCAGTAAGCTTGCCTGTTTGGTCGTTTTGGCCGCTGAAGTGGTATGCGAGCAGATGGTGAACCACCCGAAAGTCAACAACGTAAATCGGTACCACCTGGTTGCGTCCCAATTCTGCTTGTTCCACGTCGACCGGCAAGGGAGATCCCTTGAGATATGGCTCACGCCAGTCATGGCCTGGGATGCTCGGCAGTATAAGGATGGCAGCATGGTTTCTGAACGGGTGTGAGCTCCATGATCTCAACGCGGGTGCCGTCCGGATCGTAGGCATCCAGGCTGTCTTTCCCGTCCCGCCCCACTTCGGGCCCATCGAATGTTGCGTAGCCTCTCGATCGAAGCTCAGCTGCGGCGGTGCGAACATCTTTCACGCCGAACGAGAAATGATTCTGCACACCGAGTTCTTTGTGGTCGGCGTTCGCAGGAATATTCAGCATGTATTCGATCCAATCGGGACCGTCAGGCACTTGCAACTCGTACCAGTCCGTGCCGTCGTCTTTGAAGCCACCCTGCCAGTAGAGACGAAACCCCAGAAGATCCACGTAAAAACGATTTTCGGCAGCCAAATCCTTGACAACAAAACCCGCATGGATCATGCGCGAACTGATTTGTTTGGATGAAGGCGCATATCCGCCCTGAGAAGGCGGACGTTGAACGAACCCAATGGGATTTCCCTCTGGATCCCGGACGCGAAAGGATTGCGCGCCATCAGGGTTTTTTTGAATCGGCTCGGGCTGGGCGCCGTGAGTCAGGAGATATTGCCGCAGATCCGAAACCTGGTCGGTCGCGAAGGTGATTTCCGCGAGCCAGCTTTTATGGGCATCCATTCCTATTTCTGTCGGCACTCGTTTCAATACAATCCGCTGTTCCGACGGGCGCACAAGAAAACAAACCTCCGACCTCAAATACCGTGGGCAGTCGACGGTCAATCCGAGAACATCGGAATAGAAGCGCCGTGATCTTTCGACCTCACTGGCATAGATTGTCACGTGATCGATTCCCGTGATGCGCGGCCGACCGGTCTGCTTCGGCGAGCCAGAGGCCAACAACAGGCCCGACAGTGCGAAGCAGAAAACGAGGGAATAGGCAAACATCAAGAGTGAAAGGATTTTAGGCAACCGACGCATGCCCGCAAATTCTATCGCAGGCCGCCGGTAATATGAAGACGATCAACAGGGATGTCAGCGCTGCAAATCACACAGACCTCCGCATTAGCAGACCAGGTCCGAATCTGGTTTGGGTCATTCCGATAACCTTAAAACCAGTGGCCAGATAGAAATTCTCGGCGTGCGGATTGCCCACCACATGGAGATACCTGGCCCCTTGCTTTCGGGCGACTTCCGCGCAGTATTCGACTAACGTTCTTCCAATTCCGCGACGTTGCATCCGCGGTTCAACAAACATCGCATCCAGTTCACTATCCCCATCCTCCCGAGGTTCTATCGCAGCAAATCCGACTACCTCACCCTCCCACTCTGAGACAAACACTCTGCCACCGGCAATCTGGTCAACCCCCACCCCAATCGCGTCAGGGTGAGCGAGCAGGGCATCGCGATCGCCCACATTCCCAAGTGACGAACGCAGCTGTAGCTGTTCGAGTTCCTTTTGTTCGGATGGCATCGCCGGACGAGTCAGGATTGTCCCCATTTCGTGCGAGTGTACACGAAGGACGGGGATTTGCTTGAGCTAACGAGTTTTGGCATCGGCCCGGCTACGGGTTCGTGGGCAAGTCGGCAATGTTTACCACTGATTGGGAACTTGAAGCATCGAGCGAGTACGCGCAACCCAGTGTCATTCGGTGCGACGAACTATCGCGCTACCAGAGCATAAATGGCTTTCGTTCGCCTTTTTCCGCGGTTTTGAGTGCAATGGCGATGTTAGTGCGCCGGGATAAACCGGCATGAGGTAGAGGATGAAAGAGCCTTACAAGAAGGGAGTAGCGATCCACTTGGCCTCGAGTCTTGCGCTGCTACCGTGAGGGACGCAGTGAAGCGTAGATAGAGGATAGGCGGGGTGGGCTATTGAGCTGCGAAAACATACAACCCGGACGCCGACGCGGTTAATATGCGCGGAAGGCCACACGGACAGGAGCGCAAGCGCGAGTTCTTGTTCGGTCCGGCGTAGTCGAAGACCCCACGGCACGCCTAGAAACTTCATGCACGAGAACCGGGAGACCTCGGAGACATCCGCTGTCCACACCGACGGCAGATCGGCGGGAGAAGGCTTAGGCCACAAGTCCCGCGTGTACGTCTTCGAGGAGTCACACCGCGGCGTAGTACCGATGAATCACTCGAACAAAGGCAGAATCTTGTCGGCGGAGAGCGAGGAGGGAAGGCTGCGGCTCAAGGAGAACACTCCTTCACTTGACACGTACCCGACACAGTGCGGGACTGCGCGTGTCCCACAGGTGGAGGAGTGTGCGGCGAAGATGTAGTTGCCGCCACGATCCGAGAGAAGAACCGGATGCGCTAATGAGCGCCCGTCCGGGTCTGTGCGGGGGGCACCAGGCAACTGGTGTCCCTACCGCGATCGCCATTACCTTGAGCGAGCGATGGCCAACCCACCAGGATAGGGACTAGGGACTCTATCTAATATTCGATAGGTCATGATATCCAGAACATAAATCGTGTCTTTGTTTCCGCACGTAATATAGGCACGAGTTCCATCCGGCGTAAATGCGATTCCGAGCAGGGGGCTGCCAACAGAAATGGGGACTGTGGCCACAGTCATATTCGTTGTCGTGTCTACCACCCATGCATGCCCAGAGTCTCCTGTCACGTAAACGTGACCTCCGTCGGGAGTCACCGCGATCCTGCTCGGGTTGTCAAAGCCGGGTAACGCTATGCTGGTGACCACGTGGCCGGTTTTCGTATCGATGACGTCTACAATCGACGGATTCCCTGCGCTAGCAGCGTACAGGCGGCTTCCGTCCGGGCTAATCGATACGCCGATGAGGCTAGAGACGGTGGTCGGGATCGTGGCGACGACTTGATTCGAGGCGGTATCTATCGCCCAAATCTGATTTCCTACTGCATCACTCACATATGCGCGGGTCCCATCAGGAGAAATCGCAATGCCTGAAAGCAACACACCAGGCGATTGCCCGTTGGGTGTATTCCCGATGGTTATGGTTGCTGTCAGGGAGTTACTAACGGTATCGATCACTTCAACAGAGGCCAACTGCGGCGGATTGCCTGGTCCCGAGCACAACAACAGGCCACAATTAATCGAAGTGACATAAGCCCTTTTGCCATCGGGCGCTATAGCAATGCCTTCAGGGGTCGAACCGGTAGCGATTTTGCCGATTACAGAGTTTGATCCAGTATCAACTATCCAGACAGAGGTGCTGCCGTCGGTAATATAGGTGCGACTTCCGTCAGGGGTCACTGCCACTCCTGTGGGATACGAGGGGATCATGGTAAGGGATCCACTCGATGAATTCCCGATTTGGATCGTGGACACGGTCTTATTTGCGGGGATGTTGATCACTGACAAGCTGTGACTCTGAGAATGAGCCACATAAGCAATTGCTACCGGAGGAGGAACAGCGCCGCCACTGCCGCAAGCGAGAAGAATTAGATTCAAAGCAGACAAAACAACGAAACCGACGACACCGTGACGCTTCATGAATCGCTCCCGTAGTGAAATTTGTGCGCCGAGGTACTTGCCCTGAAGATGATGCACCGCAGCTCATGAGTTGCCTTGTTGCTGCTATCAGGCATCAACGCTCACAAATGCCAGTAGGCCATTTTGAGTGACATCGCGATTAATCGTCAACTGATGTAAGATGACGATCTCCGATAGCTCAGAGGAGGAGTGCATGCGGCTTTCATGCTTCTCTGGGGTTGTTGTTCTCGTTGCTGGCCTTGCTGGAACCGCCCAAACTGCCAAACAAGTTTCGCCTCACGCCTACGTTGAAGAAGCTCTGAATTATATGCAGGACAATGCTCTGCACAAAAGCTCGATCGACTGGCAAGCAGTTCGCGAACAAACTCTCGCCCGGGCCAAAGACGCGAAAACCACTTGGGACACTTATCCCGCCATTGCATATGCCATCACGCAGCTAGGGGAAAAACACACGTGGTTCCAATTGCCCGACAATCTGCCCGCCGATCGACGGCAAGCGCTCGATGCGGAAATCAAAAGAATCCTCGCCCGGCCGGACCCCCTAAAACCCTCGCCATTTATGCCTTCAAAACAAATGGAAGGTCGCATGATACACGGCCCACATGGCGATTTTGCTTACGTTATTGTCCCGATGTGTATTGGGCGGTTTGCGGAGTGGGAGAAAAATGGTCCCGACTTTCAGCAATTCGCTGACAAGTTGCACGGCCTCGTGCTTGGGCTGCAAGCGCAAAAGCCTTTGGGTTGGATCATCGATCTCCGCGGTAACAGCGGCGGTAACGTGTGGCCCATGCTTGCGGGAATCGGCGTTGTGTTAGGCGAAGCGGATCTGGGCGCCTCTGTCTCAGCCGACAACGAACACTTGCAGTCGTTTTACAAAAACGGAATGGCCGGAACCCGCGATTCGAAAGGCATCGAGGAAGTTGCTGCGCAAGTCAAACTTTTGCCGCTTACCCTACCTGAACTTCCTTGGGTCGCCTTATTGCTCGATCGAGGAACTGCTAGTTCTGGCGAAGCCGTGGCAATCTCCTTCGTTGGGCGAATTAGGGAACGCTCGTTTGGCGAACACACCGCAGGGTTTTCTACCGCTAATGACATGCACCAGTTCCCTGACGGCGCCGCATTGTTTCTGTGCACCGGCATCGCACAGGACCGCACCGGCAAACTGTATCCGAATGGACTCGACCCCGACGAAATAATTCGTGCGCCGGAAACGCGTCCCGACGAGGCTAATGATGCCGCACTGATCGCCGCAGAACAATGGTTGGCCAAAGAAGCTACTGGCTCACGTTAGTGTGTCTGCCCTCAGTTGGTGTTACGAGCGCAGCCGCATCCGCAATAATAGCGTCTTTGGGAGGCGGGTTGGGATCGCGCAAAAACAACACTGAGGAATAGCACGAACCGTACGGCAATGGGGAGGGCTCATAGCGGATGAGTATAGCGACAAGAATGGTGGCTGTTGAAGCAGGTGTTTGGTGCAAAACCTTGGTTCCATAATGAGCACAATGAAGGGGATTTATCGCCGACGAAGCCACTCGCCGGACCTGTCGAGCTTTTCTCTTCCCAGAGAGCTCACCTCAATCAATGATTTCGGCGCCTTCAGCCTTCAGACGTTCAAGAGAATCCCGCATTTGTCTTATCTGGTCGGCCGTGTGCCCGTGCCAATTCATGACTTCTCCAACAACAAGTAGGGGATCTCGAGAACGATACGACAGCGTGGGGTTGCCAGGGAACTTTTTGTCGGTCAGGTTAGGGTCATCCACCACGAGACCGGTCGGCTGGACGACATAAATTCTTTCCCGCCCGCTTCCTGTGGCCAATTCAGCGCCCCAGATCGCGGCATCTAGTGTTCCTGTGCAATACACCCAGGACAAGGCCTTCCCTTCACCGTAGTTAGACTTGCAGCCAGCCACGATCAGATCGCCGTGCTGAAGGTCAGCACGGGTGCCGTGGAAGAATTGTTGACGAAACCTGCTATCCGTCGCAGACATAACTCTAATGCTCCTTCTCATGGATTGACACGGTCGCAACCGCACGTTTCATCGAGGTTCCTTTGGGGTGTATCTCGCGTCGAATGACGATCATGAGGCAAGGACTGGGGGTTGCGGCAAGGCCTAGCTCGTTTGATAAACTAGAAGTGCGGAGAATTATTTTTTTCTCTCCACCTCGCCGTTCCACTTCAGTCGCCTAATACCCTCCACACAGTCGCACCCCCATCCGCTGCGAGGCCGCGAGTGGTTTCCGAACCGACTCAGTGAGTTCTAGCATGGTGCAGAAAATGGTCGACTCCGACCAAATGTGGGGCAAACCGACTGCCGGGCCTTGACCGGTGGGAAATCCATTTAAGGAAAGTTATGGGCTTTAGACGGCGACCATTTCTAGAACGGAATATGGGCTCAGCGTCTGCACCATCCCGCTCCAAACGAAGAGCGCACGCCGCAGCCAGGCCGGCATATTCTTCCTGAGTGCGCTCCATGCCGCCGGGGAGCGCCATCATGGCGATGTCGAGTTCCTTCGAGAGGTGCGGCCCGGGCGCATCGGGAACGACCGTTTCGATGATCAGCACTCGTGCCGCCGCCGACATTGCGCGGCGAATCGACGATAAGATTTTGACGGATTCCGCGTCCGGCCAGTCGTGGATGATATTCATCAGCACGTAGGCATCCGCTTTGGGCATAGAGTCGGTGAAGAAATTGCCACCTACCACAGTGAGTTTTTCCCCGCCTTCAGGAGTGACCGCTGCCACCACGTGCGGCTGATCGAAGAGAATTCCCTGAGTCCTCGGCGACGCTTTCAGAATGGCTCGCAGCAGATGGCCGCGTCCGCCGGCGATATCGGCAATGGTACCGAATCGCGAAAAATCATATGCCGGCAAAATCGCAGCGATATCGCGGTGTGATTTCGAAGTCATCGCTGCGTCGAAAATTCGGCTTTCCTCAGGGTGCTTGGCCAGATAGCTGAAGACACCCTCAGGGTGGCGCTTGCTAAACGCAGATTCTCCCACGCGCAGCGAATGTTCCAAATCCTCAAAAGCGCTCCAGAACACCGGCAGACCGAGCATGCGGACATAGTCCCGGAGAGACTCAGGATGGTCGGAGCGAAGGAAGCGGGACGAATCGGTGTGATTCCAGGCTCCATTTCTCCATTCGAAGATCCCCACCGAGGCCAGCAGGCGCAACACGCGGTACAAAGCCTGTGGCTGAGTAGCGGTGGCTTTGGCAAGCGCCTCGGTAGATCGCGGCTCGTCGCCGAGGGCGTCCGCCACTCCCAGTTCAGCTATGACGTGCAGGCACCGCGACGCCCAGCACGCAGTTGTGAGTTGCATGATTTGAATATTGGCGGGGCTTGGCGGAGTAGCGGCCCTGGGTAGCGCGAGGCTGGCGTTCATGTCTATCCCCCTCTTTGGAGAATGTAAGAATAGGTCGAGGAATTATAGTCCCAATGATGTTGTCGCTCTGTTCGTTCGCCAACGCAAGATCAACGAGTGCTATGATCCCATGACAATGTCGGCTCCCACGCCCGAGTAAGCTTTGGTGGCGCAAACCAACCAAGGCCCGGGAGAAAGGAGCCGAACATGCCGATTATAGATTCTCTCTTCGCATTCAACTTTTTTCTCTCTCCATCTGGAGGTGGTTCGGCTCAGGGACTGACATGGTTCACTCCATCCGATTAGGATAACTGTTCGCAACAGGCCGTTACACACGCGTGCGCTTTTCATTCGCTTTTTTCAACTACAATTGCGCCATGAGTCTGCAAGTGGTTCTCAAAGCGCTGCCACCAGGATTCCTAGAGGATCTACCGCTGGAGGATCGAAACGCCATCTCTAAGGTGGTAGGCAAACCGATAACCCTGAACGGCTACGAAGAGGACGGCAGAGCAGAGCTTGAATTTGCAGATTCAGAAGGTGTGATTCACTTCATTTACGTTGATCCGAAGTTCGTAGTGAAAGTTGATCAGTGAGTGAAATCGAGATTTTCGCCAGCCATTAAGGCGGGGCGGTTTTGATCGTGCATATAATCCAGCCATGTACCAGGTGAGGTTGGCGATCCTCTCGCTGCTGCTCCTCTCGCGCCTCATGGCCGAAGACCTCCGTTCAACGACGAAGAGGTGAAACTATCTCCTAAGCGGAACAGAATGTTCGGAGAACGCTACACGCCGGTGGCTGGTAGACCCATGCATGACAAAGCAGACCCAGACAACCCCATTGCTCCCAATCTTGGAACAATTCAGTTCCGGGAAAGCGCAGGTCTGTTTCTTCACGCCAAGTTAGGTGAACTACCGCCAAGGACTCTTTTCTGCCAGAAATCTCGAGATTAATGAGATGGTCCGCCGCCGAGTACGATAACTCGGCTGTTCACATCTGGAGGATCATCACAATGCACATCGCATCGATCGGCATCGATCTGGGCAAGACCACCTTTCACCTGGTTGCACTGGGAGAGCGTAACAAAGTTTTAGTTCGCAAGAAGTTCTCACGGAACGCAAAAATGTCTTCCGCGCTGATCGGCCTTGAAGCATGTGCGGACTCGCATTACGTGGGAGCCAGACTGCGAGGACAAGGTCACGAGGTGCGACTGATCCCCGCCCAGTTCGTAAAACCTTATCGAAAATCCAACAAGAACGACTTCAAGGATGCCGAAGCGTCAAAAATTTCAAATCTGTGAGCAGCTTAGCGGGCTGAGGTACAGGTTCGTAATGTTGCTTACGATCTCGGCATCGGTATTGCCAGGCTTGTGCGAGAGTTCCTTCCACGCCGGATCGCCCGCGAACGCTGCCCAATGAGCTGTCAGAGTCGGCAAGTCAGGGAAGGTCAGCATATAAGTCAAGTTCGGCATGCGTGTGCCGATCAAGGTATCCGCAAAGAAAACCGGATTCAGCCCTGCCTTGGTAAACAGCCCGATCTCCGCTTCGTTGAACATCTGGATCTTGCGCGTATGCGCCACTTGGCTCGGGCTCTCGTAGGTACGCAGCTGGAAGATGCGCGCTTCAAGCTTCGGAGCCGCCAGTTTCGGCCAGCCCGAGAAGGCCGAGAGGATGGATCGTTCCGCGCGTACAAATGCAGGTGCTGACGCCGGGGCGTCCCGAAACCCGGATGCACCCTTCACGTACTCTGGATCCTTCCCGAGCAGGGTGTCGAGCGAGAGCAGTGTCTCTACGGAGGTCGAGGGAATCAGCACATAGTAGGTGGGCGTCTCTGGCCCAATATCGAGCTTGAAGGTCCCTACAGGCGACATGCCGAGCCGGTTCAGGGCCGGAATCAGGGCCCGTTCGAAATAGCCCTGGGTCAGCGCAAGTTGCGGCCCCGTTCGCAGGGCGTAGGCTCGCAGCTGATAGTATTCCTGACGAGGTCGTTCCCCAGGCGCTGTTTCGGCACCAAACGCCGCCACACCCGTAGCCGCTCCCGCAGTAGCCAGCGCTGATCTCACAAATTCCCTCCTCTGCATGCGCCCTCCTTAAAATTGTTCGGTCTCAGCTTACGACAGCGTTTGCGCTCAGAATCTCCGCCCTAAACCATTTGAGTGTTAAGGCGCTTTAGCGGCAACGATGGAATCGCGATCCTCCGCCAGCGGCGAATTTAGGTGAACAGGCTATAGGTGAGATGTAGCCAGAAAGCCGCCTTGTGCGAGTAGATCTGGATGGCTGCTGCCTGCGCCGCCACGAGCAACGGAATTGCAGTCAGGTAGATGACATGGACGCGGCGGCTGATGGCAAGGTCGCGCAGCACGCCTAAGAGTATGAGCGCATCGACACCGCTGTAGAAGTACAACGGTGGAATGGAGTACATGAGCGACATCCTGCCGAATGCGGCTGCGGTAAGTGCGCACGTCGAAACGAGCATTAGGCGGCGGTGCCGCTCTGGGGTCTTCCTCCAGAGGATCGCGAGCCCGAGGCAGGTTGCAAACGTGACCATGTCGAGGAAAGGAACGATCAGGAAGGAGTAGGCGTCATCCTGCGGTCGGTGCAACTGGCTAGCTCCAAACCTCGCCATAACAACCGCTACCGAGAACCCAACTACCACCATCGACGTCCCGAGCGCCGCGCCTGCCCAGCCAAGCGTCCGGTGGAGCTTCAGTTTTCGAGATCGCACCAGTGCCGTTTGCAAGATGTAAAAGGCGACCCAACTGGAGAAAAGGAGGGCATGCACCCACAACAAAACTGGCCTTCGCGGAGTGGCGTGAATAAGATTCTGGTCAACGGTGTGGCTGAATCCATAAATGACCACTACGGCGATCAGCAGCGACATGGAAAAGTAGAAATACTTCTCCAGCCATGGTCGCAGTGATATTCGAGACTGTGAAACGGACGGCAGGCGCACAATCTGGGTGCTTGCCATAGGTTTTCCCTTTGCGAACGGGATGGTGCAGCGCGTCGGAAAGCAGGATGCGCGAGATGGTACCAAGAGCGGCGGATGCGCGGCAACTATAAAATGGAGGGTTGCAGCTGGTGAGAGAACAGGGATTTGACTCAAACCCCCACGCCCAGGGATCTTGAGATTGATGAGATGGTCCGCCGCCGAGTAGGATGACTCGGCAGTTCATATCAGGAGGATCATCGCAATGCACATCGCATCCATCGGTATCGATCTAGGGAAGACTACCTTTCATCTAGTCGCACTGGGAGAGCGCAACAAGGTTTTGCTGCGTAAGAAGTTATCGCGTGGGCAGTTGTTGGCCTATACTGCGAATCTCCCTTCGTCGCTCGTGGGCCCTGGAAGCGTGTTCGGGAGCGCAGTTCCTTGGAGCCAGACTGCGAGAACAGGGGCACGATGTACGCCTGATTCCTGCCCAGTTTATAAAGCCCTACCGTAAGTCCAACAAGAACGACTTTATCGATGCTGAGGCGATCGCCGAAGCGGTGGGCAAAGAGAACACGCGATTCGTGCCGATCAAGTCGCTTCGCCAGCTTCAAACCTCTTGCAGTCCGGCGGCGGACCATACAATCAACAACTATGAGCTGGTCGCCGCGATTCGGCCTCGGCGCTTGTGCCGCCAACGATCAAGCAGCCAGCCAACCCCATAAAACCACACGAGTATCAAGACGGGCATCATGCACATGAAACTGGCCGACTCACTCAGCCCCAACCGAGCCAATCCCCGCTCAAATTCCCTGCCGAGAAGGAACGCTGGAAGTGCTGAAATAGTCAGAGCTTTTTCAAGCCATCCGGGATCTACCGTGACGAACACAGCGTCCCACGCACAATCGCCTGGTTGTACCGGCCTGCAGTCTGAATCGAGCCGAATAGAACCCCACCAGAAGTAGCGACCGGGGCGGCCATGGCGCAGCTCACGATTCACTTGGACTGAGCCATAGGTCAACAGCCCAAAGAGAACCAAGCCCCAAAGGCATAGCGTCAGTCTCCAGCGGATTGGCATAGTGAAATTAGACACCGACACCACCTACTTCAAGCCAGTCTCCTTGCAATTAAGCCCATGACCCTCCTCTTCGAGGGGTTTTGAGATGGGATGAGAAGGTCGATCCCCGATCACGGATGGCGTTAAGCTACCGGTGATCAAAGCACTCGCAGTGCAATCCCGAAGGATAAGGAGATCGACCCTTGAAGAAGAATAGCAAGTCTCCCATGAAGAAGGAACCGAGAGCGAAGGGGGCGAAAGCTCAGCGCCCAGTGCAGCGAGAAGCCAAGGAAGTACTGGCGGAGCTGGTGGAGAAACTGAGAGGGAAGCTGGAGGTGAAGGTGGCGTCGGCGAGCCCAGCAGAAGCGGGTCCGCGAGCTGGCGGTCTTGCTGCATCGACTTTGGGTGAGTGGCGAGGTTTATGAGCCGCTGGGCTACGCCTGCTCGAGGGTAATCGTACGACAGGCGGCTGCGTAGACGAAAACGGACATGACAAGCGGGAG
>Ga0207694_10002670_pt1 | contig 14441 bp, 9 predicted proteins | sample KBSC34metaG_FD_184353 | JGI IMG/M metagenome (GOLD analysis project Ga0207694, IMG submission 184353) | Corn rhizosphere microbial communities from Kellogg Biological Station, Michigan, USA - KBS C3-4 metaG (SPAdes) (version 2) | ecosystem: Host-associated > Plants > Roots > Rhizosphere > Soil...
AAATATATTTTGGACAACTCGCTAAAGCAGGATCACCTGCTCCCCATGTTCGAATGGCGCATCCAGATCGATCATGATTGGTCGTTAAAGCTCGGTCCATACGGGCGAGGCCTAAAGCAGTGGCTACCGCAAGATCTTTGGGCCGACTTGGAAAACACTTACACCGGCGCGGAGTTAAAGTCGAATTGGACAGCTTTGTTTCAGACTATCAATTTGATGCGCCGTGTTGCCACTGAGGTAGGTGAGACATTGGGCTTTCACTATCCTGATGAATTGGAGCAGCGCGTAAGAAGTTATTTACATCGGGTCAAGCATCTCGATCGTAATTCGGCGAATGCTGGTTGATCTTATCTGGAACCCGTGGCACAGATAGTTGACGATATCGCCAAAGTAATTCGCTTCGAGCAACGAGCTGATCCGTGGAGCTGAACACGTCATCTGGTATTCCCACCCTCTGAGTCTACCTCCTAAGAAGGCTAGAATCTGTGTCCTAACGTCGACTCAACTTTAATATCTCTTCGACGAGTGTTTCAGGAGTACAGAGCTTTTCAAGGTAACCTGTGCGCCAGACGCGAGTGTCTACGTGATGTCAGATGGAAACACCGCAACAGCCTAGCGGATTACTTGGTTTTAGGCAGCGGAGATTCTTCATTACCTGTGACGGTATTGTGACGGGAATTCAGATAAAGGCACAGGCAAGCCATATAACTGCGTATAGAAGCATCAAAAAAAACCAATAAAACCGCTATGGCTGCAACCTGTTTTAGTCAATAGAGTTGAGAATTTGCGTGTTTCCGGATTATTCCACGCTCTCCGGGCGACCCTTCTTGAGTGGATTCGATCTCATCCACCTACCGGCGGTGTGCTAACTGCGCTCTTGCGTCAACGTTGTTCGATCTTGAGCCAATGACAGGATACATATGAAGCTCAGATTCACAACGAGGATGATGCCCCGCTCGCGATATCTTTGTGGGTTTCATGTGAGTTCTTTGTAAACCAGCCGCAGATTCACGCGGTTGATTCCGCGTTAATCCGCGGCTAAGAAGTTAACAGCCTAGGCTGGTTTTAAGGCGTTAGCTGCATTGTTCAGCGACTGGCCCTGTGTTTGAGTGAGTGCGCCGCGTTGATGAAAGCGTAGACCTGACTGATAAAGGCGCTAAGCTGGTCCACTTTGGCTTGGAAGATGGTGGCACGCGACAGTTGGATGGCTGGACCAATGAGCAGCGAGCCCGCAACCTTCAGCTCGTGGTAAACAACTCGCGGTTTCTGATTCTGCCTTGGGCAGGTGCGGAGTCTGGCGAGCACTATTCTCTCTTTGTGCGCGCGGCAACTACCCGAAGACTGGAAGCTCGTTTACGGTTATCGCCCGCTGCTTTTGGAGACGCTGGTCGACTCGCAGTTTCACGGCATTAGTTACAAAGCCGCCAATTGGATCTGTCTGGGAGAGACGCCCGGACGTGGTCGAATGGACCAGCGTCACCAGGCTCAGGTGCATTCGGTGAAACGGATCAATGTTTTCCGCTGAGTCGGGACGTGCAACGGCGGCTCGCACAAGACCTCGCGCCGCGCTGGATCCCGTAGGAAGACGCGTGATGGTTAGCGGTTGCACCCCTCGATACTTAGGACTAGGCTGCTACCTGTGAAACATCGGCATCGAAACATGATTCTCAGATATGAGGTCGTAATAATCTTGAGCAGAATGCTTACACTTGCAACGATATTGATGGTTCTGACCTTTGCCGTCCAAGCTCAACAGTCTAAGAAAAACCATAACGGCTTATCTTCTTTTGAAAAGAATGGCAAGTATGGTTACGTTGACGCAAAGGGGAATGTCAGGATTGAGCCGCAGTACGAACTTGCCTATGACTTCTCAGAAGGGCTAGGGCTTGTCAGAATCAATAACAAGTTTGGCTTCGTAGATAGAATCGGGCATATCATTATCGAGCCGAAATACAGCCTAGCAATAAGTTTTTCCGAAGGTTTGGCTCCTGTTGCCATCGGTGGTTACCCAGGAAAATGGGGCTACATTGATAAGACCGGTGGCTGGGTCATTCCAATCAATTTTGATTACGCCCTAGGTTTTGCTGGGGGCTTTGCGGCCGTAAAAGTAGACGAATTGTGGGGGTATATCAACAAGGCCGGAAAAACCGATATTGCTCCGCAGTATGGTAATGCTGGTCAATTTTCTGAAGGGTTAGCGCCCGTGAGCATTGGAGACAAATGGGGCTATATTGATAAATCAGGGAAGATCGTAATCGCCCTTCAGTTCGACGGCGCTGAACCTTTTCTCAACGGTGTGGCTAAAGTTGGTTTCGAATATGATTGCAGCCATTGTATCGATGGACTTCCTCCGACTATGTACCTTACAACGATCAAGTACATTGATAAGAAGGGAAGGTATGTTGAGCCAACACCGAAGTAGAATTCATGACCGCAACTGCAGGCTCATGTCGTTGGACCCCAGCGCGGGTGCGCGTTCTTTAAAGTGTCCGATGGAATCGATGTTGTTGCTGATCGCTGCGTCCGATCTCTGACGTCCTACTGAATGCCCTCTTCTTTCTGCTCCTCGTTATATTGGTGGCGCAATTGGTTTGGTCCTCGCTCCGCCCTCACCTCAAGCATCACTTGCTCCATGGCCGACCGCAATCGGAGGCGAACAAAGTCGTCAAGAATCGTGAAGGCCCCAATCTAAAATAATTCCCATTCACCAGGGATCAGCAGCCGTCATTCGCATCTTCTGTACGCATTCGCATCTTCTTTTGTATATTCGCATCCTCTTCTAGAACTCACACCGAGACATTCGAATAGTTTCCCCCTCGTACAGATGATTGTGCCACGAGAGCCCGTCCGCACAACGATGCCTTGAATTTAGGGTCTCACTGTTCGCCGGGATACTTTAGTAATGTAGTCTGGATTGCTGAAGTTTCGTCCAGCCGCCACCGGATAACCTGTGCTTGTTTCTCCGTGCCCGTTTGGGCCAAGCCAATAACTCGCGTAGGCTTGTAAACGTTGACGACGACTCACGCGTGAGTTCGTTCGCTACCCCTGTTCAACTGTGCTCGGCAGAGTTCCTCGTTGAGTTCGAAGTTACTGCCTTTCATTCCCGCTTCACGGATTGATGGTCAGTCAGTGCTTCACCCCTGCATCAAGGGGACAGGAATTTCACCTGCACAGAAACCAAGTTATCAAAGACCAACCGGTGTTGGTCCATGTCCCTAATCCCTGACTCAGCGAGTCATTTCTAGGGAACGGATCGCACGCTTCACTTCGTTCCGCCCCTTCGCGTGCGTTCGGGCACCCACTCGTGGCCCAAAGTCTCTACGGGGGAAACACTGTTTTAAAAACCGAAGTCTTATAGTCAAGGGACCACCACGGTGTTAATACGTCGCAGGGAGCGGATACGTGATGGTCTTTGTTCAAAACTCAGATAGTAGGAAGGAGGATGTGACGATGAGAGAGATTCTTGTTAAGGTTCAGTAGGGGGTTGCTTGGTCCAAGTTTGTTCCGCAGTTGTCCCGCAGTTCTTTACAACTAGGCACCTCAAGCACAATATGCAACGTATGCACATGCGTTTTTGTTACGCTTTTTCATAACTGTTGAAAACAAAAGGTTCGTGAATCCGACTCCTAATCGAGAGGTCGCGCATTGGACTCGCGCCGGGGGCACCATTTCCTTAAGGAAATTAGTACCTCACCTCCCTCAAATGCGATTTGTCCCGCAATTTTTCTGGAGTCTGTGGCATGAGCCGTGGATACTTGCCGGAGGCAACATGAAAAATTTCTCAACCAGCATTCAACGCTTTCTCCGTTTGAGTTTGTGTGGCTTTTGGGGGCTAACCTCATGATCAGAAAACCGTAGAATCGAATTAACAGATCTGGTATCTTTTGGGACGACCTCCACTTCCAAATAAGCGCAGCGGAGGTTAATGATCGCTGTTGCTATTTTCCTCAACGAAGAAGCAACATCCTTGCAACGCCATTTGAAATAAAAAGACTCACATGAATAACACTCAATCTGCCCCGAAACTGAGAAGGAGAATAGCTCTCTTCCTGGTAATCAGTTTTTTGAACTTAATCGCCTCGCCGTTTATAGTAGAACTCAGTACGAGAGTTAAAGCTGCGTCGCTCAGCCCCTTCGATGGCCCAACCGATTTCATCAGGCGCGTCCCCCTGATAACGAACGGTCTGGTTTACAGCACCACTACGGAAAAGATCTACGCCAGCCTTCCAAGCAACGCCGGAAGTAACGGCAATAGTATCGCGGCGACGCCGCCAACTCCCACATCATCGCCTTCGCCCGCAGCGGCGTTCGTGAGACAACTGGAATTAGGCACCAACGATCTGGTCTATATCCAGGCAACGCAGAAACTGTATGCGAGTGTTCCGAGCAGTGAAGGCAGCACCGGTAACAGCATCGCAGAGATTGATCCGGTAACGGGTTCGATCTCGCACCGGGTGTTTGTAGGAAGTGAGCCGACAGTTTTGGCCGCTGCCGCTGACGGCCAGACGCTTTACGCCGGATTAGAGGGCGCGTCGGCCATCCGCAGGTACAACATTACCACGCACACCGCAGGCCAACAGTTTCCTATTGGACGAGACGACTTCCTTGGTCCGTTTTCATTTAGTGATATTGCGGTATCTCCCGGTAACCCGTCGGTCGTTGCAGTGGCCCGGCGAAACCTCTGTTGCACTCCCGGCCAAGAGGGGGTTGCGGTCTTTGACAATGGTGTACAGCGCCCGCAGACAGGGCCGGATCATAGTAGTGGAAGTGATTTTCTTGCTTTCGCCTCTCCGTCTATTCTCTACGGAAGTAATGATAACAGCCTCACTACTATGACAGTTGATAGCGCGGGAATTACCGTAACGGGCGCCGCGATTTTTACAGCTGGAAACGAATTAATTTTCAACAACAATCTTGTTTACGGTGCCAGCGGTCAGGTAATCAATCCGAGCACCGGAGGGCTGGTGGGAACTTTTTCCACTGGCGGCTTCAACACGAGTCATGCGATCGATCCTGCTAACAACCGGGCCTTTTTCCTGGTCGGGCAAAGTTCGAATATTCAGCTTCAAGCCTTTGACCTCACTACCTTTCTTCCGGTCGGCTTCATCGATCTTTCGGGCATTGTCGGAGGCGCTGAGAGTTTAGTTAGATGGGGCAGCAACGGATTGGCGTTTCGGACGAGTAGTAGACAAGTGTTTTTGATAGAGACTGCTTTAGTGAATCCGAGTGTGCCGGTCCCAGATCCAACCCCGACGCCATCACCATCGCCGTCACCATCACCAGCAGACATTCCAACCGTTGTCAGACAAGTGGATTTACGGGCAAACGGTCTTGTCTTTAGCCAGGCGACGCAGGCTCTCTATGCGAGCATACCGAGTAGTGCCGGCGCCGGCGGCAACAGTATCAGGAAAATCACTCCGGAAACGGGAGTTGTTGGACCAGCGGTCTTCATTGGCAGCGAGCCAAACAAAATGGCGCTGGCCGGTGATGGTCAAACGCTCTACGTGCACCTTGATGGCGCAAAGGCCGTGCGCCGGTTTAACGTAGTAACTCAAACCGCCGGTTTACAATTCAATACCAACTCGACTCAATCTCCGTTCGACATGCAAGTGGTTCCTGGACGTCCGCAGTCACTGGCGCTAAGCCGAAGAGATGTCAGTGACGGCGTTGCTATTTTCGACGATGGTGTCCAGCGCCCCAAAACTGGCGGCGGATTTTTTCCTCTCGAAACGATCGATTTTGGTTTCAACGCATCTACCCTGTACGGCACGAGCAGTGGAGACTTAGTAAAGTTGCTGGTTGATTCATCCGGAGTTACAACGTCAACTGTTACATCACGGCTGGTTGGGGGAAATGCCAATGCCTTCGAATTTTCAGAGGGACGGTTGTATTCAACTGTTGGTCGAGTGGTAGACCCTGAAGCCCGAACCTGGCTCGGCCTGTTACAAGGTATCACCTTCTCGGCACTGGTAGTTGACGATCTTCTCGATCGAGCCTTTTATGCGTTCGAAAGCGGGCCGGACGTAGTAATAGCCGGTTTCGACACGAATACTTTTCTACCAGTCGGATCGATAAGGCTGCCAAGCGTTTTCGGCGTGCCCGTGAACCTGGTGCGCTGGGGAGCAAACGGCCTTGCGTTCAATACGGAATCTTCCTCGCCCCAGGTCTATATCGTACAGACGGACCTGGTCTCGACCTCAGGGATAATGCCAATCGGGCTACGGTTTGAGGTTGATAGTCAATTCGCCGCTGAAGCCTCAACAGCATCGGTGAGGGTTATTCGAACTGGGAATCCCGCCGGCGAGATTTCCGTTGATTTTGCGACCAGCAATGGGACGGCAACTGCTGGCGCAGACTATACCGCCACGAGTGGCACGCTCAACTTTGCCTCAGGCGAGTTGAGTAAGGTCATTTCAATCCCCACTCTTAATGACAATCTTTTCGAAAATGGCAATGAGACGTTCACCATCACCTTGAGCAACTCCGTGGGAGCAAGTCTTACAATGCCGAGCACTACAACCGTAGCGATCTTGGACGATGATCCCAAGCCCTCCCTTTCTCTATCGTCTAATCAGCGCGACGCAGAAGGCAATTCCGGGACTAAAACCCTTACCTTCGACGTAACTCTGTCAAATCCGTCCGTCCAAACCGTGACCGTGGATTTCGCGACTGCCAACGGCACGGCTACGGCCGGAAGTGACTACGTGGCCAGCTCCGGTACGCTTACCATACCTGCGTTAGCAACATCGGCGACATTCAATGTTTCCATAAACGGAGACAGCACGGTTGAGCCAAACGAAACGTTCTCCGTAAATTTGAGTAATGCTTCGAACGCAAGCTCTATCGTCAGTTCCAGTGCAACTGTGACAATTGACAATGACGACGCCTCGTTCCAACTGAGTTCGGCGTCTTACACCGTGCAGGAAGCGGCGGGATTCGCGACGGTGTCAATCACTCGAGTGGGTGACACGTCGAGAGTAGCTACGGTCCAGTTTGCCACCGCCGATACGGCCGGCTTGCAGAGTTGCACAGTCGCTAACGCGAAAGCATCTGAGCGTTGCGATTACGCGACGACTGTTGGCAGGTTCCAATTCGAGATCGGAGAAACCGGCAAGACATTCTTTATTCCGATAGTGAATGATGCGCTCGTGGAAGGTAATGAAACTCTAACAGTTAACATCAGTGCTGCAGTGGAGGCCACTCTGGCAGCGCCGAGTGCGGCAACAATCACAATCGTCGATAACGACACCGTGCCCGCGTCGCAGAACCCGATCGATGGTGTAACTCTCTTCGTCACGCAGCAATACATCGATTTTCTGGGCCGCTTGCCCGATACAATCGGTTTGGCAAATTGGACAGATACGTTGGGGAACTGTCCCAACGGCGGTTTTGGCGAGTTTGATAATCCGACTTGTGATCGCGTGCACGTCTCAGCCGGTTTTTTCCTCTCCGAGGAGTTCCGCGGACGCGGCTACTTTGCTTACAAGTTCTACGAAGTGGGGTTTGATCGTCGTCCGACGTATGCCGAGTTTGTGCCTGACATGGCCCAGGTTGGTGGGCCGCAGTCGCCGGAATCCGAAGTGATCAGTAAAGCTGTTTACACCGATGCATTCGTGCAGCGACAGGAATTTAAGAATCGCTACGATGCGTTGTCCAATAGTGCGTATGTCGATGCGCTGGAGACGAATGCAGACGTGGTACTGACAGACAAGGCAGCGCTGGTGGCGGCACTGAATGGGAATCAGAAGACGCGGGCGCAGGTACTGCGCGAGATCGTGGAATTGCCATCCGTGACCGATAAGTTTTTCACCCGTGCGTTTGTAGCGATGCAGTACTTCGGCTATCTGCGCCGAGATCCGGACACAATCGGTTACGACAACTGGGTCAACACGCTGACCGCGGATCCGAGCAACTTCCGGCACATGATCTTCGGGTTTATCTTCTCAGACGAATACCGCCGCCGCTTTGGACCGTAACATAATACTTAACTGCGGATTTACGGATGCCATCTGGATCTGATCGTGTAATCCGCGGTTAATACTACATCGATCCTACGCCCGTCCTGGGTCACCGGCTGCAGCTGTACTTGAGGCTCGTTTTTTTAATGCCCTCGCATGAGTTTGACCAAACTTCTAACCTCCATGAAGGGTTTGCTATGACCTTACTCTCAGCACCTCAGCACCGGCGGTCTTGCCGCAGAGGAATCATCAACACATAAGGATCAGTCTACGGGTAAAACAGGAAGGATGCTCTGAGATGGAACCCGAAACGAAAGTCGAACGATTAATACCTATTCCTCTAAGGGATAATGACACCAAAGAGATTTTATGGCGGCTGTACGCGGACAATTATCAGAATGCCCGTCATAACGAAACTCAGAGATCGGCGGTGACTAATTTCATTATCCTAATAGCTGGCGGTATAGTCACAATTGTGTCTTCTGGAGGTTTTACTAGGAGTGACTTACCACTCACGGGAATGCTCATAGGCTTGGGCGTATTCGGTGCTTTATTTAGTGCATCCCACTACGAGCGTTATAAGAGAAGTAAAGAAAGGGCTAAAGCTTATCTGCGGGAGTTGGATTACATTTTATTTGGTAGCGAGAAAGAGGCTTTCAGACGCATCAAAATCATGTCCGATAATCAGCGCAAGAGAGAGCACCCTAGACTTGATAAGCTGTATGATGTTCATTGGTTGTGGTTGTTCCTTCCCATGATGATTACACTCTTAGGATTGATTCTAACCGGGCTGTGTATGGTCAAAGTGGCCGAGCCTTCACCAACGAAGGTTCTTCTCGTAGACCAAAACGGCAAACCCCGCTAGTACCGCTTGTGAGAGCGTATGAGTTCTAATCAAACCCAAAACCACAGCTTTTTGAGCTTGATCGAAACGCCCGCGCTGCACGTCGGCGCACCCCTCGCACAGTGAAGCGGACGCTTCTATTACAATCGCCGAACGCTGAGAAAGTCACTAGCGAGCACCCTGCGACGGAGAAGCGCTCTTTCAACGACTCGAACAGCTGAACGTCGAAGGTATGGTCATGAAGCGGAAGGATTCGGTTTACTCAGGATTGCCGAACCGGGCTTGGTTGCGGAAAAACGACTACTCAAATGCGAATGGAAACATGGTAGGGTGATTATGAAGGCGGCTGAATCAATCAGCGAGGGCACAAAAAGAAAAGAGTGTTCACGGCTGAACATTGACCTCCTCTTCCGCTTAAAACACAACTAAAACTGGGGGCCGGGTTAATCAAAATACACGCTACATCACACTCTTCGAATCCACCATTCAACACTCCGCGATTATTGGACCATTTTCGTGAGTTAAATTCGGCTTTGACACATCCAGAGGCATCGGAACCATCCGTGTCCCTTACCACTAGTTGAGTTTCAACCGCAGTTAATTCGTCCTACTAATTACTCAAGCAGACTCTTGGACATGAGGGAAAGATGAGGGACTCACCTAGTGATACCCGGCAGGACGTGAGCTTGCTTTGACGGCTGAAACGTCCATAAATACTGCGTAGTATCATCTGATAGAATGAGGTAAGAGGGTGGACTGAGGATTTTAAGTCCCGTGATCGGACCATTACCTGATCTTACGAAATGATACAAGCCGGTATTTACGCGCCTAGCGGTCGTCAAGGTATCGCTTCGGCTGGCTTAGTATCAACACATACCGCCACCCGCCACTATCTTAGCCCCATCTTCCGTTTGCGGAAAAGAGATTGACTGTTATTACCGACTCGCTCTCAGTTCATTTGGCCTTTCCTCTGTCTTTTATTGTTTATTAAACCTTGATCTGCTAGAGTCCCGGTCACTGCGAAGAGTACCGTCCCTCGAGTCGTTCCTTTGGATAATTACCAGCCGGAAAGGGAGGCCTTTTGATCGGCCAGACCATCTCTCACTATCAAATCGACGAGAAAATCGGCGAAGGAGCAATGGGCGAGGTCTACCGCGCACGCGACCTCAAACTCAATCGCGCGGTGGCGCTCAAGTTCATACCGGCGGCGCTGGTTAACGAAGCTCAGCGGCTGGCGCGTTTCGAACGAGAAGCGCAGTTGTTGGCGGCGCTAAACCATCCAAATATTGCGGCCATCCATGGTGTCGAAGAACACCAGGGCAAGCCGTTTCTGGTGATGGAACTTGTCGAAGGTGAAACGCTTGAGGATCATTTGCTGGCCGGAGAACTACCGATTGCAGATGCGATGCGTCTGGCGTTACAGATTGCCGAGGCCCTCAAAGCCGCTCACAAACGGGGAATCATTCATAGAGATCTCAAACCGGCAAATATCAAAATCACGCCGGACGGCCTAATCAAAGTACTGGACTTCGGATTGGCCAAACAGTTTCAGGGTACAAGTGAAGAAATTGATACTGAGGCTGCGACCCTTCATGCTTTAACGATGGCCGGGGGAGTCGTCGGCACTCCCGCTTACATGTCACCGGAACAAGCACTGGGCCAAGTCGCAGACAAACGGGCTGACCTCTTTTCTTTCGGCGCCATTCTCTATGAAATGTTGACGGCGCAAAGAGCCTTCTCCGGTCCGACACTGGCGGCCATCATACATGCTGTTCTCTCAACCAATCCTACTTCACCGCGACGACTGCGGCCGGCTATTCCTGTCGAACTGGACGCGGCAGTGATGAAGTCGTTGAATAAGAAACAGGAACTTCGCCAGCAAGATGCTGATGAGCTCTGCCGGGATCTGGGCCAGATGTATGCGACTCTGACTTCGCAATCAGTAGCTCTCACAAACTCGCCAGGTCGAGCATTTCGCAATCTTGCCTGGCGTTTCAAAACCTGGAAGACGGAGCACCATCGAGCAGCTTTAATCGCCGCGGCGTTAGTGGTCGTGGTCATAGTCGGCGCCGTTGCCACAGTCGCTCTCAAACGGCGCGCAGTGGCAGTCGCTGGGCCCAGTGCGGTCGTCAGCTTAAAGCCGCTTGATGCCAACGCCAGCACCTACGAACTATTCCAGCAAGGATCGGTTTTTTTGGAACGCTACGACAAAGAGGAAAACCTGAACGGTGCGATGCAGGACTTTCAAAACGCGCTCGCCAAAGATCCGAACTATTCGCCGGCGTACGCCGGACTCGGCCTGGCCTACCTACTGAAGTACCTGGGAAACCGCGATAAGCAGTTGGTTGATACTGCTTTCTCAAATGCGAAGCAGGCCGTCGACCTTAATGGGCAGCTCGCCGATAACCGAGTGACCCTGGGACGGGTGTTGGTCGAAAAGGGCGAGTATGACAAGGCCGAAGTTGAGTTGAAGCAGGCGTTGAATCTCGACCCTCTCAATGCCGGTGCACATCGCGGGCTCGGGGATCTTGAGCGAGGTAAAAAGAAGTGGGCGGAGGCGGAGGCTCTTTACAAGAAAGCAATAGAACTCCGCCCGAGCGATTGGGACCTGCGTCTTGCGCTGGGCAACTTCTATTTCCGCCAATCGCGCTACGCTGAAGCAGAACAGGCGTTTGCAGAGGTGACCCGGTTGGTGCCGGACTGCTACTTGGGTTACCGTAATCTCGGCGTCGCTTATCACATGCAAGCCCGCTTTGCGGAGGCCTCGGCTGAATTTCAAAAAGCGTTGAAGATCAAACCCTCAGCCATCACTTATTCGAATCTTGGGACGAGCCTCTTTTTTCAAGGTCTTTACACACAGTCGGTTGTTGCAATGGAGAAGGCCGTCGAGTTGGGAGCGAATAACACACAGAACTGGATTAACCTGGGCGACGCCTACCGGTGGACACCTGGCAATGAGGACAAAGCTAAAGATGCCTATCGAACAGCCATGGGTATGATTCGAGACGAGCTGGCAGCCAAACCAAACGATGCCGATCTAAGAAGCCGGCTCGCTCTCTGCATGGCGAAGATTGGCGAGAAGAAAGAGGCTTTGGCGGAGGCCGCGGCGGCAGAAGCGCTGGACAGGACCGCCTCGGTTTTGTCGCGGCTGGTGACAGTTTACGAAATTTGCCGGCAAAGAAAGCAAGCGCTCGATACTATGGCGGCAGCTTTGAAAGCAGGATATTCAATCGATGAATTTCGCCGTGATCCGGAGTTGTTGGAACTCAGAAAAGATCCCGGCTTTCTCAAGCTCGTTGCGACGCCTCCGGACCAACCATAAATAGAGAGGTGGCGTCCGCAACGGTTTACCACCAGGTGGTTTTCGGCTCTCACCGAGAAACCGCCACAACAGAAAGGATGCTCCCATGCCTACAAATTATTCCCTGGACGTCGCTTTTTCATCTACCACACGCTCGATACCAAATAACTCCACGCAGCCGATCCTGGCCATGGGCTATGGGTTTTCAGAACAGGCGCCGGGAGGTAGCTGGCAAGAGGAGGGCCAGGGCGTTCTGGCTGTGAGAGCCGGCTCACCGGTTGTTTTCACCGCGTTTGATACAGCACCTGGCAATGCCCAGAAGGTTACGACTTTCGAGGTCGACTTTCCCAATGACAATAATCCCTTCGTGGATGAAAATGGCAATCCGATAGGGACTCCGGCTTCTATAGTGGTCACTGGCAACAACATAAATAGCCAGAACGGTCAAAGCGCGGGTTGCAACGTGGTCGGCTTGTATTCGATGATCGGTCCTTACTACATCAAGTCTTCGGCCATCGGCTCAACGATCGTATGCACGGTCAAAATCACACTGCGCAATGGACAAGTATTTCAAGTTGATCCCGAGATGCAGGTAGAAGGCGGCGGCGTTGAGGTTGGTAAATCGACTTACGCCACTTAAGTTACGAAACCAGTTCATCATGCGAAACCAAACTGAATGCGTTCGGAAGGGTCGCGAGACTTGGCGTCCTGATTAGACGCGGCGGTCGGCATTTCCAGCAGGAGCGCGAGAGAAGAGCGCTTTCAGGGCAGCTTGGCAACGCATCCGAGAGCATCATCTCGATGGGCCGTCAAACATCTCTGAGAAGTCACTGCTTCTAGTACTCACGAAGGCCGACTTGTTGTTTATTCCCAGGTCGCGTGATGACTACAGGAGTTGATCGCCGACTACACATTTCCTCAACGGTGGCGGCTTACGGCCGTGGTGTGGTCTGACGGTCGAAGGCGGTGTGATCTGGCACGATCTGCGACGTACTTTTGCAACCGAGTTGCGAGGGGACAAGTGCATGAGTACGACATTTCTGATCTATTGGGCCACACGATCCAAAGCGTCACGGGTACATACGCACGCAGCACACCCGAGGCGCTGGAAGATGCAGTCAACAGACTCACAGAACCACGGGGCTCTGTGATCCAATTCAAAAGGAAGGCCAGTTAAAAAAGTGTCACCATCTTTGCCCCATCTTCACTTTTGGGGTTGAGATCATTCCCAGGGCTAAGTTGATGAAAGTCGTGAAAACCGTAGGAAAAGATATGGTGCCGAGGGCGGGAGTCGAACCCGCACGTCCTTTCGGACAACGGATTTTAAGTCCGTTAAAGGACACGCACTTGAGCGATGTAATAAACATGCGCTTGATGCGTTTCAGCAGTATTAGTTACGGACTAGAAGCCTTTGATAACTCATTAGATTTGATTGTGCCGGAGTGATCGAAGGGTAGAGCCCTCCCTGACTGCGTCGGTCGGAGTCCAGACTGGACCACACCAACAATAATCACTACCGACGTTTATTGAACCACCGGCAACACTACAGAGCTGGCATTCCCACCGCCGAACCAGATACTCTGAGTCGTCTTTTTATAGTCATTCTTCTTCGCGTACATAATATTCTCGACATACGTTTGCGGGTTGCGGTCGTACAACGGAAAGAGCGTCGATTGCACCTGGACCATGATTCGATGGCCCGGCCGAAATACGTGGTCCACGTCGGGCAGTTTCCATGTGTAGCGCTCCACTTTGCCTGGCTCGAGTGGCGAGGGCTTCGCAAAGCTTTTCAGGTAGCGGCCGCGGAAGATCTCAATACCGATCGCTAATTCATACCCAGCCATCGACGGCTTCGCCCCTTGCGAGGCGGCTTCTGGAACGTCGTTTGGATAGACGTCGATGAGTTTAACCACCCAGTCGCTATCAGTACCCGTCGTGGATGCAAACAACTCCACTTCGGGTGCACCCATGATGTGAACTCCCTTTTCGAGCGGCGCACTCGTCCAGACCGCTACATCGGGACGGCCGGTTACGAAACGCTGGTCATGCACCAGCCACGGCTTCCACTGAAGGGGATCGCCCATGTCGATCGGGCGCGGGATGAAGGGAACCGGCTTGGCAGGATCGCTGATGTATTCTTCATGCCCGGAGGCGCCGGGCTTGTTGAATGTCACCACTCCGTCTGCCGCCAGATAGATCGGCTTCGCAGTTCCCATAGGCCAGCGTTGCGACACGTTCCACTGATTCACGCCCGTCGCATAAGTGAGCACCGGGGGCGTCCTGGGATCAGGGCCACCCTTCAGCCAATGATCGAAGAACGGCTTCGCGTATTTCACGC
>Ga0207694_10002672_pt1 | contig 14432 bp, 10 predicted proteins | sample KBSC34metaG_FD_184353 | JGI IMG/M metagenome (GOLD analysis project Ga0207694, IMG submission 184353) | Corn rhizosphere microbial communities from Kellogg Biological Station, Michigan, USA - KBS C3-4 metaG (SPAdes) (version 2) | ecosystem: Host-associated > Plants > Roots > Rhizosphere > Soil...
TCCAAGCGAGCGCCGCCCGCTCGCGATCGGTATAGAGGGGTGCCTCATGCCATGCCGCGAGGACCGCGATACGCTGCTCAGTCTCGCCGCCCTGCCGCGCCTCGTAGCTGTGCATGTTGAGGCAATTGGCGCATCCGTTGATCTGCGATGCACGGATCTTCACCAGCTCCAGCAGCGATTTCTCCAGCCCGCTTGCGCCCACTTGATCGGAAAAGGCCATCCACGCCTTCAGCAGGTCGGGCGCGGCGATGTAGGGGTTTGTGCGTGTCATGATCTTCGTCCTCCTTAGGTTACCGGAGCCTGACGAGACAGATCGGGGATATGTGACATGGCGGGATAAATTTTTTCGCCCGCCGATCTCGGGAGTCAATCACGTTCGGCGATACCCTTTGGTGGCTTCGTCCTTAATTGTTGCCGTCGAGACGATCCGGCATGTTCCCAAATGGATCCTGTGTGAAGGCCGGAGACGATGCCTGACCGTCTCCCGCCGACATTTCATCGCCAATAATCACGGCGGAGCGCGCCGTCATTATTTGCCTGTCTGCATGCAACAGGCTTTGAAAACTCCTGCCCGAAAGGCAGGGACAAGGATCATTGCGGCCGAGCTTCTCCAGCAGCTCGACCTCACCACCGCGGATGCTCCGCAGGCCGCGCTTAACCTGTATTTCGCTGGGGAAACCTCGCCTTCGTTTGGAACTGCGCTCGAAAGCTGGGCAGGTGGGCGAAATCGCATATTCTGACCATGGTATCCTCCTGACGTTGGATTGGTGGAATCGGACACTTGGTACGTCCGACCGGTTCAATCCGGCTTTGCCACGACCTGCAGCGCTGCACGCAAAAATCGCAATCACTTAAGGGTGTCGGTACCTGCGCCTTGCCACCCGCCGCCGAGCGCTTTGAACAGCGCTATCTGTGCTTCAGCGCGGTCAACGTCGGCCGCGGCTTGAGCGCCGCGGGCGGCGGCAGCGGTTCTTTGCGCATCCAGCAGGTTGAGGAAATTGTCCGCGCCGTAGTCGAATCGCTTGCTCGAAAGGAAGGCGGCGTGATCGGCGGCTTCACGCGCTTTCGTCAGGGCAGTTTCGCGATCGAGCGCCCCTGCCAAACGAGCAAGCGCCTGCTGGGCCTCCTGAAGCGCGGTTAGCACCGTCTTATCGAATGCCGCGAGCGATCCCTCTGCGATTGCCCGGCTTTGGACCACCCGTGCCCGCGCGGCGCTTGCGAATGGAAAATTCCAGCTGATGAGCGGCCCCAATGACCAGCTAAACCCCTGTTTCTTTCCGACATCGCCGATATGCCCTGCACCTATGGAGACCGAGCCGAGCAGCGTGATCGTCGGATAAAGAGCGGCGGTGGTGACCCCGATCCGCGCGGTATCCGCCGCGAGTTTGCGTTCAGCCGCCCGGACATCGGGCCGCCGCGCCAAAAGGGTCTGCCCATCGCCTACGGGAAGGGGCTGACGGATAACCGGCACGGCAATGCAAGCAGCCGCAGCGTTATCGACATTTGCCGGCGTGTCGCCGGTCAGCACGGCCAGCGCATAAAGTGCGGCCCTCCGCTCCGCCTCGAAATCCGCAACTTGCGCATTGGCCTGTTCTTCCAGCACGGTTGCCTGGTCGACCTCGCGCTGGCTGGTGCGGCCGGCGCTTAACAGACGCTGCGTCAAATCCAATGTCTGGTGCTGCAATCTGGCCGTCTGACGTGCCACTTCGGCCTGGCTTGCGAAGCCGCACGCATCGACGTAAGTGCGCGCCGTTTCGGCCGCAATCGAGACCCGCGCCGCATCAAGCTGTGCAATTGCGGCCCCGACATCCGCCTTCGAAGCTTCAATCGAACGGCTGATTCCTCCGAACAGATCCACCTCATAGGATGCATCGAAACCAGCGAGATAGAAATCGCCCACCTTGCCCGTGCCGCCCTGATTGGGCGCTTCACGCCCTCTTGTGGCGCGGGCGTTGACATCCGTAACTGGCAATCGGCCAGCGCCTGCTTCGAGCAGCAATGCGCGCGCGTGACGAAGATTGGCAGCCGCAATCCCGACATCCTTGTTGCGGACAAGAGCTTTCTCGATCAGCCGATCCAGATCCGGGTCTTCGAACAGCCTCCACCACGCGTCCGGAACCGCGTCTGCGGTCACCGCGGGATTTTGGTCGGCGGCTGTCAACCGGGAATCGGCGGGGGCCAAGGGAGCTGGCGAACGGTAATTGGGGCCGACTGCACAGGCTGACAAGAGCAGCATGCCGAGCAGCGTGAGCTTCCTCATGTGCCGATCTTTCCCGCCTCGGCACCCGGGTTGCGATGCCGGCGGAAGCCGCTTTTGGCCCAGTCACCCATCTTCCGGCTGATCACGTAGAAGGCAGGCGTGAACAACAGGCCGAACAGGGTGACGCCGATCATGCCGAAAAAGACGGCGATCCCTAGCGCCTGACGCATCTCGGCGCCTGGGCCGCTGCTGATAACCAGCGGCAGGACCCCCAGGATGAAGGCGATGGACGTCATCAGGATGGGTCGAAGCCGCTGGTCCGCCGCGCGTTCCGCGGCGGCGTGCATGTCCAGCCCTTCCTCCTCGCCCTGGCGTGCAAACTCGACGATCAGGATGGCATTCTTGGCAGCCAGGCCGATCAGTACGACCAATCCGATCTGGGTCAGGATGTTGTTGTCGCGGCCCATGAGGTTCACGCCCAGAATGGCGGCGAGCAGGCACATGGGTACGATCAGAATGACGGCAAATGGCAGCACCAGGCTCTCATACTGCGCCGCCAGCAGCAGAAAGACGAAGACCACTCCGAGCAGGAACACATAGATCCCTGTATTGCCGGCCTGCTGTTGCTGATAGGCAAGCTCGGTCCATTCAAATGAGAAGCCCGTCGGCAGAATCTTCGCGGCAAGATCCTTCATCGCTACCAACGATTGGCCGCTCGAATAGCCATGCGCGGTATCGCCTTGAAGTTCGACCGCCGGATAGAGATTATATCTGACCACGCGATAGGGACCGCTGTCGTTGCGCAGCGTCATGACCGCCGACAGGGGCACCATCGCGCCGCTTGCCGAGCGCGTCTTGAGGCGGAGCACGTCGTTGACGTCGTCGCGGTAAGGCGCATCGGCAGCAGCCGTTACTCTGAATGTCCGTCCGAGATAGTTGAAATCGTTGATATAGGTTGAGCCCAAATAAGTGTTGAGCGTCGAAAAAATGTTCTGCACGGGAACGCCCATCTGTTCGGCTTTCTGCCGATCGATGTCTGCGTACAACCTGGGGGTTTTGGTGTTGTAGGTGGTGAACACCCGTTCCAGGCCTGGAGTCTGGTTGGCGGCGGCCATCATCTTGAAGGCTACGTCCTCCATCTGTTGATAATTTGTCCCGCTATGGTCTTCGATCATCATCTTGAAGCCACCGCCGGTGCCCAATCCGCGCACCGGTGGCGGCGCGATTACGAAGGTCGTCCCTGCGTTCACGCTGCCAACGGCCTGCTGAAGATCTTGGACGATCCTGCTTGATGGCGGCCGCTTCCCAAATGGTTTGAAAACCACGAAGGCGGTCGCGGCGCTTGGCGAATTGCCAAATGTTGTGCCGTCGAACCCCGCAAAAGCGACGCTCGTCTCATAAGCCGCATTTTTTTTAACAATGGCGAGCAGCCGATGCAGCGTTTCATCGGTGCGTTGCAAAGTCGTGCCGGGCGGCATCTGAAGCGCGACGATGGCATAGCCTTGATCCTGCGCCGGAATGAAGCCCGCGGGCGTCGCGTAGAGACGCCATCCTCCCAGCGCCAGCAGGCCGGCATAAACAATTCCGATCACGCCCAGCATGCGCACGGTACGTGCGGTGAGCGTTCCATAGCGCTTGCCTAAGCGTTCGAAACCGCTGTTGAATCGATACGCAAACCGCGCGGGAATAGCTCGCCATCCCTCCGCACCATGCTCTCCATCTTTCGGCTTGAGGATCAACGCGGCGATAGTGGGGGACAAGGTGAGCGATACGAAGCACGAGATCGCGGTCGCTCCAGCGATGGTCAGCGCGAATTGCTTGTAAAAGGCCCCTGATACACCGGGAATGAAGGCAGTCGGAATGAACACGCCACACAGCACCAGCGCGATTGCGATGAGCGCGCCCGAGACTTCATCCATCGTCTTATGGGCGGCCTCGCGCGGCGAAAGGCCTTCCACATGCATGAGGCGCTCGATATTCTCGACCACGACGATCGCATCGTCGACGACCACGCCGATCGCGAGCACGAGACCGAACAGCGAAAGATTGTTCAGCGAAAAACCGAACAGCGCAAGCACCGCAAGGCTGCCGATCAGCGATATCGGAATTGCGAGAATGGGAACCAGTGCCGCCCGCCAACTTTGCAGGAAGAGCAGGACCACCAGCGAAACGAGGATCAGCGCCTCGATCAGGGTATGCTGGACGGCTTCGATTGACGCGCTGATATAGGTCGTCGGATCATAGGGTGTCGACCATTCCATTCCGGGCGGGAAGTCCTTGGCGATGTCCGCCATGGCCGCCTTGACATTCCTTGCGGTTTCCAGCGCGTTCGAGCCCGGGAGCTGCGTGATCGGAAGGCCAACGCCCGTCTTGCGGTTAATGTAGGCGTTCGTTTCGTAGCTGAGGGCGCCAAGCTCCACCCGAGCGACGTCACGAAGACGGGTCAGCCGGCCTTCGCGATCTTGTTTCACGATGATGTCGCCAAATTCTTCCGGCGTCGTCAGCCGGCCTTGGGTCTGGATAGAAAGCTGGTAAGCGGTGCCGCCGGTATTGAAAGGAGGTTGTCCCAAGGCGCCCGCCGCGACCTGAGCGTTCTGGGCGCGGATGGCTGCAACGATCTCGTCGACCGTCAGATTGCGTTCGGCAGCAAGATCGGGATCGATCCAAACGCGCATATTATAGTCGCGGCCGCCCACGATCCGGACGCCACCCACCCCCGGTATGCGCGAAAGTCGATCGTTGATCTGAAGCTTGGCGTAGTTGCCGATATATTGTGCATCAAGCGTGCCGTCAGGGGAATCCAGCCCGATCACCATCAGCAGATCGGGCGAATTCTTGAGCGTCGTGACGCCGATTTGACGAACCTGGTCGGGCAGACGGGGCTCCGCGGTCGCGACGCGGTTCTGGACGAGGACCTGGGCCTGGTCGACATTGACGCCCTGCTTGAACGAGATCGTGATCGTCAGCGAACCCGATGCCGTCGAGGAAGAAGACATGTAGATCATGCCTTCCACGCCATTAATGGCGTCCTCCAGCGGACTGGCTACGGTATCGGCCAGGGTTTCCGCCGTTGCGCCGGGATAGCTGGCGCTTACGACCACGGTCGGCGGCGCGATCTCCGGATATTGACCGACCGGCAAGCCCGGATAGGCCACCAGCCCCACGATCATTATGAGAACGGATAGGACTGCCGCGAATATCGGCCGCTCGATGAAGAAATGCGGAAGCCGCATTGGATCAGGTGCCGACGGGTTTCAGTTGATCGGCGGGCGGAGCCATAGTGGGCCGTGAATCCGGTGACATGTCTGCGGCGCGGGGCACGATCCGCCCCTGATGCACCGTTACTGCAAGCCCGGGGCGCATCTGCGCCAGCCCTTCGATGATGATCTTCTCGCCCGGCGCCAATCCGGCCCGGATGACTCGCAACCCTTCCACCATCGGGCCCGTCTCCACCGGACGGGCGACCGTCTTGCCTTCCCGGTTCACGACATAGACAAGCTTTCGGGTCTGGTCGGTCAGGATCGCCTCGTCCGGCACCAGGAGCGCCTTATATGCGCCTGAACCCAGCAGGCGCGCTCGCCCGAACATACCCGGCACGAGGAACCCCTTCGGATTATCCACTATGGCGTGGGCCCGGATGGTCCCGCTGCCGGTGTCGATCGCATTATCGACGAAAACCATGTGACCGTGCCAGCGATATCCCTGCTCGTCGGCAAGCTGGATCTCGACCGGATTGGGCGCGTAACGCGAGGACGTGCGCTCGCCCTCGGCCGCCTGGCGGATATATTTGAGGTAAAAGCTTTCTGCACCCTCGAAGCTGAACCAGATCGGATTGACCGAAACTACGGTGGTCAGCAGCGTCTGGTTCGCGATCACTTGATCGCCGATCGCAACGCGCTTGTCGGATGCTCGGCCCGCGATAGGCGCGCGAACAGTCGTAAACGAAAGATCGAGCGCCCTTGCTTCCGCGTTCGCATTTGCAGCGGCGAGATTCGCCTCGGCGGTCCGTTGGGTCGCCAGCTTCGTTTCCAGCTCCTCCTGACTGACGGCATTGAATTTTTTCAATTCGTTTGCGCGGGCCAGTTCGGATCGCGCATTCGCCAGGGCGGCGGTGGCGCTCTGGATGGCGGCTTGGGCTTGCAGATAGGCGGCGCGATAGGGGCGTGGGTCGATCTGGAACAGCACCTGGCCCTTGGCGACCTCGACGCCCTGACGAAAGCCGATGGAGACGATCTGTCCCGAAACGCGGGGTATCACTTGCACATTGTCGATGGCTTCGAAGCGGCCGACATATTCGTCCCAGTCCGTCACGGCTCGGGAAAGCGGCAATGCCACGGTCACATTCAACGGCGGTGGTGCTGGATGTTGCCCGGAACAGCCTGCGGCGACTATGAGGAGGATGAAACTGAGCCGCTTCATTTTCATTGAATGGTGCAGTGCGGAATGAATTACAAGGTGTCGGAGCGTATCAAAAAACGCGAACCGACTGTTCTCCCCTCGATCGCGGCTGCGCCGTTGATCACCCCGCTTACGCCATAGCAACCAATGGTCCTTACAAGCTGGCTTTCGGCCGGAAGGGATCTTGGCGGTCACCGTCGCTGGTCGATCTCGGCAGATTCTGTTGGGCATTGGAGAACGTAGAGCGAGCGGAATGTCAGCGACAGCTGATCGACTCCTCGGCGCGCCCAACTGTCAGTTTTCCCATTGCCATGTTCGCCGCTGAATAAAAGGCAGCTATCGATGACCAACTCGAGGTCCGGAACGACGGTTATGTCGGCGGACACTGACCTGATGAATTCGATTATGCGCGTCCGCTGCTGCGCCCGCGGGTTCGTGCAGCGGCCCAAACAATGATTTGGCCTCAATGACCTGCAGCGGATGAAATCATGCCGCGTGGCGGACGGCATAGCGGCACCATTATGAGCGCGGCCATGAACACATAAGCCATCAAGCGGAACACGTCGTCAAAGGCGAGCGTCAGCGCCTCGCGCCCGACGAACTGCTTCATCAAACTTTCGGCCATCAGCCGGGCGTGATGGGGATCGGGCGTGAACTGGGCCAAATGCCGGGAGAGCCCTGTCAGCACATTTTCAGCGCTTTGCGGCAAAACGCCCAATGCCTCGCCAAGACGCAGCGCATGCAGCCGGGTCATATCCTGGAGCCAGGTGTTGACCACGGCTATGCCGATGGCACCGCCCAAATTGCGCATCAGATTGAACAGGCCGGAGGCATAGCGCAGCTCGGGGCCTTCGAAGCCGCTGAGCGCAAGACCGACGGAAGGTACGATGCACAGCATGATGGCAAAGCTGCGCACGACCTGGGGCCAGAACAGTGCGGAGAACCCCCAATCCGGGGTCATGAAGCTGAAGAGATACAGGCCGGTTGCGAACAGACTCAGCCCAAAAGTGATGATGATCCTCGGATCGACCCGCTGTGAAAGACCGGCAGCGATTGGCACGCCAAGAAGCTGCGCGACGCCGGCGATGAACACCGTCGTCCCAATCTCCGACGCATCATAACCGCGGACCTGGCCTAGGAACACCGGAACGAGATAGGTTCCTGCGTAAATTCCAAAACCTATCACGAGATTGAAGATGCAAGCGATTGCGAACGTCGGCTTACGGAACGGGCTCAACCGGATGATGGGGCCTCCGGAGCGGATTGACCGCTCAAGGAACAGGCCGAAGCCCACCAGCGAGAACCACGCCGCCAGAGCAATGGTAGGATCGCCGAACCAGTCGTTACGCGGCCCCTCCTCAAGCACATATTCAAGGCCAGCCAGAAAGACCGCCATCGATGCGAGATGCACCCAATCGATCCGGCGCAGCATCTCGAGGTTGGGCCGGTCGATCCGAATGAGCAGGACGGTCAACAAAGCCACAAGAGTGCCAGGCACGATATTGATGTAGAAAATCCAGCGCCAGCCGATGGCATCGGTGATCCAACCCCCGACCGTAGGGCCCAAGGTCGGCGCGAGTACGGACACCATGCCGAGGATCGCGGGGATCATGGCGCGCTGCTTGCCGCTGAACAGTGCGTAGCCCGTGGCGAATACCGTCGGTACCATCGCGCCGCCCACGAAGCCCTGGATAGCCCGGAAGGTGATCATCGATCCGATACTCCAGGCCGCGCCACAAAGAATGCTCGAAAGGGTGAACAGGCCCGCCGAAAGCGCGAACACCCAGCGTGTCGAGAGCGCCTGGGTGAGGAATGCGGAGAAGGGGATCATTACCAGCTCCGCCATCAGATAGGCTGTTTGCACCCAACTGATCTCATCCGGACTTGCGGACAGGCCGGCCTGCACCTCGTTGAGCGAGGCGGCCACGATCTGGATGTCGATCAGCGCCATGAACTGACCAAAGGCCATCACACCAAAGATCATATATTTCAGTTGGTTGCTGAAATCGCCTGGGTTGATGGGAGGCGCGGACGAAACGGAAATCGACTGTGTTGCCATCGACCTTGACCTTCGCTGTGTCTTTATATTATATGCATCATATAAAGGAGATCGGCAAGTGCGATACGCAAGCGATCACAAGGCTAGAACGCGGGAACAATTGCTGCAGACGGCCGCGCGGGAAATTCGCGCCAAAGGTCCGGAAGGGGTCGCCGTAGCGGGTATCATGGGTCAGGTGGGGCTGACTCATGGCGGCTTCTACGCGCATTTCAAATCGAAGGATGCGTTGATCGAAGCTGCGCTGGAGGAGATGTTCCGCGCCGCTAAGGAACGGAGCGCGCCGATCGTTGGCGACGGCGATCCGCGCGTGGCACTGCGAACCTATCTCGACTTCTACCTTTCGCCTGCGCATCGCGATGCACGCGATCGTGGTTGCCCACTCCCCGCGTTATCGGGTGATTTCGCGCGCGGCGATACCGCCGGGCGCGAGCGTTTCAGTACAGGGATCGAAACACTTTTCGAGCGGATTGAAACAGCGCTCGGCACGCTGGGCATTGCCGAACCGAGTATCGAGGCGGCCTCTATGCTCTCCGAAATGGTGGGTGCGGTCGCGCTGTCCCGCGCGACCGCCGACGGTGGACGATCAGACATGATTCTGGCTGACGTGCGGAAGGCCCTGGGCCGGCGCTATGGCTTGGACAGCGACGATAATTGAAGGATTGATTAATGCGCCTCGCTCCAGATGACATGATGACAGCGTCTGCGCCTGCTCCAGCCCTTGGTGCTCCCCGCAAACCGTTCGTCATCCCCCGCAATCCACTAATTGCTGCTGCGATCGCGATGCTGATCGCCATCGCCGGTGCGCTATGGCTGGCGCTGCCTGCCTCCAGCGAAAGCACTGACAACGCCTATCTGCAGGCGGATTCGAGTTCGGTGGCGCCCAAGGTGGGGGGTCTAGTGACTGCCATTCTGGTTAAGGACAATCAGACCGTCCGTGCCGGTCAGCCATTGGTTCGCATCGATAGCCAGGATTATGAAGCGAAAATGTTCTCAGCCAGCGCGGCATTGGCCGATGCGCAGGCGGAAGTGGCGACAGCGAAGGCCGAGCTTGACGCTCTGAATGCCCAGGAGGGGCTTGCATCAGCGCAGGTCCGGGCTGCCGGCACGTCGATCGCTTCGGCGGACGCCGAATATGCACGCGCGGCCGCTGACAACCAGCGCTTCAATACATTGCTGGAGCAGGGTTTCGCGACGCGGCGCGATGTTGAGCGCGTCAACTCCGTCGCGATCGGTGCCAGTTCCGCACGGCAACGCGCACGGGCGGATCTGGGCGTGGCGGATGAGCAGGCAGCCGTGACGCGCGCGCGTCGTCCGATCCTGCAGGCGCAGCTTGCGCGGGCGAATGCTGCCGTGCTGAAGGCGCGTGCTGCGCTCGACCTGACCAAGCAGGATTTGCGGCATACGGTGGTGCTCGCGCCAATGGATGGCGTCATCGGCAATCGCCAGGTGCAGAAGGGCGACTATGTGCAGCCGGGGTCGCGCCTGCTGACGCTGGTGCCGCAATCGTCGGTTTATGTGATCGCCAATTTTAAGGAGACCCAGACACGTAGCATGCGGGTCGGGCAAAAGGCGAAGATCAGCGTCGATGCGCTGGGCGGGAAGGTCCTGACCGGTGAAATCGAAAGCTTTGCACCGGGATCAGGCAGCGAATTCACGCTGCTGCCGTTCGAGCCCGGATCGGGCAACTTCACCAAGATCGTGCAGCGGATCGGTGTGCGCATCCGCCTCGATCCTGGTCAGGTATCTCCCATGAGCTTGCGGCCAGGGTTATCGGTGACGGCCAGAGTCATATTAGACTAGCGGCAATGTTAGAACTACAGGAGGCGAAAAGTGCTACTGGCGCTGAGGCCCAGGCAGCGTATGCCGCGACGGGAGCGTAAGCAGACAGGCCAGTTCCGGCCCAAAAGCTCAAGGCCCTTGCCTTCCAGGCGGATGAGACGTTCGAGCTCTCACTCATCAAACAGATGCCGGAATCTCATTGGTTGAGACCTGAGATACTGCGGAGGCGCTTTCACGTTCGCGCCAAGATGGGCCGCAGCATGCCATGGCCAACGGGGGTCATATAGAATAGCGCGAGCGAGTGCGATGATATCTGCATCACCGGTACCGACGATGCTCTCCGCCTGATCATAATTAGTGATCAGACCCACCGCGATGACCGGCATGCATGTGGCAGCCTTAACGCTCCGCGCGAGCGGCACCTGATAGCCGGGCCCTACTGGAATAGCTTGAGCTGGATGAAGTCCGCCGCTCGAAACATGGATCGCGCTGCACCCCCTTGCCTCCAGCGCCTCAGCGAACGCCACGGTTTGTTCGATGTCCCATCCGCCTTCAACCCAATCGGTGCCGGACACCCGTACTGTCACCGGTCGCTCGGAAGGAAAGGCGTCACGAACGGCATCGAATATTTCGAGCGGGAATCGCATGCGGTTTTCAAGGTTGCCACCATATTCGTCAGTGCGCTGGTTCGACAGCGGAGAGAGGAATTCGTGCAGCAGATAGCCATGGGCAGCATGCAGTTGCACGGCGTCGATACCCAGGCGGGCGGCGCGCTTTGCGGATGCGACGAAAGCCTCACGGACGGCGATCATCCGATCGCGGCCAAGCTCGGTGGGGGTACATTGCTCCTTTTCAAACGGTATCGCGGATGGGGCTTCGGTCTGCCAGCCATGCGGATCGCTGGGCGCGATTTGCCCTCCGCCTTTCCACGGCACCTCCGTCGAGGCTTTCCGTCCCGCGTGCGCGAGCTGGATCGCGATGGGCATGTCCGACCATCGGCGGATGCTTTCGAGCGTCCGCCCGATCGCTGCTTCGGTCGCGTCATCATAGAGGCCGACATCGGCCCAGCTTATGCGGCCCTCCGGCACGACTGCGCTCGCCTCAATCGTGAGCAGGGCCGCACCGGACAGCGCAAGATGTCCGAGATGGATCAAATGCCAGTCGGTCATGCACCCATCGACTGCCGAATATTGGCACATCGGCGCGATGACGATGCGATTGCGCAACACGAGATTGCCGATCGTTAGCGGCTGGAACAGCTTTGGTGGATTCACGTCTTGCTCCGTCAGAACGGGTTTATCGTCAATCGTTCGTGTATCGCTCTTCTCGCCATGGGTCGCCGCGATTATGATAGCCATTCACTTCCCAAAACCCCGGATGATCCTCGGCAAGAAACTCGATCCGCTTGAGCCATTTCGCGCTCTTCCAGAAATAGAGGTGGGGAACGACAAGCCGGACCGGACCACCATGGTCGCGGGTCAGGGGTTGGCCCTGCCAGCTATGCGCAAGCAGCGCATTCTCGGCTGCAAAATCCCCAAGCGTCAGGTTCGTGGTGTAGCCGTCATAGCTGTGGAGCAGCACGAAGCCCGCTTCGGGCGTCGGTTCAACAACCGCAAGCAAATCCCGCGTGGTCACCCCGCCCCATTCATTGTCATAGCGCGACCAGCTGGTGACGCAGTGGATGTCCGAGAGGCTGCGGGTCTGCGGTTGGTGCTCAAAATCCGTCCATTCCCATACGGCCGGATTTTCAACCGCGCCGCCGATCAGCAGCCGCCAATTTTCGCGGGTGATCGCCGGATGCTCTCCAAGATCAAGCACCGGCCAATCGCGCACTAGGTGCTGGCCCGGCGGCAGACGTTCGACGTCCGGCGGTGAAACCCGTCCGGTGAGAAACCGGCCTTGCTGCGCCCAGTTTCTCTTGCTGCGCGTGAGCTTGCTGTCCGTCGGCGGGATATCCTTGTCCCCCGCCGTCACGCCAGTTCGCTTTGCCGCGAACGCGCGTCGCAAGCCTGCGCGATCAACCTGAAGGAATTAAGACGCGCCGCATGATCATAGACGTCGGAGACGATCATAAGCTCATCCGCGCCGGTCTCAGCGATTAACGCATCGACGCCAGCACGAACGGTTTCCGGCGCCCCGATGATCGAACGCGCCAGCATCTGCATGGCCTGCGCTTTCTCCAGCGGCGACCAGTAACTCTCGATATCATCGATCGGCGGCTTGCTCAGGCCGCGCGCGCCTCTGAAGATGTCGGCGAACGCCATTTGCTGGGTCGTCGCGAGGCGCCGCGCCTGATCATCGCTTTCTGCGGCGATGATGTTAACCCCCACCATGGCGTAGGGCTTGCCCAGCTGGGCAGATGGCTTGAAGTGGTCGCGATAGATGCGAAGCGCCGGCAGCAGCTGGTCAGGTGCAAAATGCGATGCGAAGGCGTAGGGCAAGCCCAATTCGGCCGCAAGCTGCGCGCCATAGGTGCTCGACCCCAAGATCCATAACGGCACGTTGGTGCCCGCAGCAGGCACTGCCTGCACCCGCTGACCCGGGCGGACGTCGCCAAAATAAGCCTGTAGTTCGAGCACGTCCTGTGGAAAGCTCTCGGCGCCGGCGAGCGAACGGCGCAGAGCATGGACGGTTACCTGATCAGTCCCCGGCGCGCGACCGAGGCCGAGGTCAATCCGTCCGGGAAAAAGTCGAGCCAGTGTGCCGAACTGCTCGGCGATGACGATGGGCGCATGGTTCGGAAGCATGATCCCGCCGGCGCCCACACGGATATGGCGGGTACCGGCCGCGATGTGTGCCAGCACCACCGAGGTGGCAGCGCTCGCGATACTCGGCATATTATGATGCTCCGCGACCCAGAACCGCTGATAGCCCCATTCCTCCGCGTGCGCGGCAAGATCGCGCGCATTGTCCAACGCTCCGCGTGCATCGGTGCTTTCGGTAAGACGGACCAGATCAAGGATAGATAAGGCAGGCATGAAGGCTCCTAGCCAGCCTGATCTAGGAAGCCGCCGGTTGCAATGCCAGTGCAGGCGACCTTGGACGGGTGCAGCGGTGGAAATGGACGAGATTCTGGGTAAACTTATAACCCTGGCCTGGGCACTTTGCGACCGTTGACATCTTAACCATTTGGCATGGGTCACCTGTTACGAGATCCCATGCGCTTGGTAACGATCACGAACTGGGCTTACGGCGCCACCGTGGCGCTCACCCTCGCCTCCGGCACGACCATGCTTCTAGCATCCAGCGCTCAGGAGCGAGAACGCGCTGCCGTTGCCGAACGACAGGCACTGGACGCCGCAACCTCGCACGTGGACGAAGACGTCGGCGTGTTGAGCGGTCTTGCGCGTGAGTATGCGATCAGCGGCAACGCAGCCGATCTCATCGCTTATCGTCGCGAGGCCCGCGTCCTTGCCGCCGTCGAACAACGAACGCGGCATATCCGCGATGCCGGCGCGAGCACGGAGGAGCTTCGTGCGCTGCACGAGGCGATGCGGTGGGCCGATGCCCTGCGTGGCCAACAGCAAGTCGCCTTGGACGCGCGGCGCGCTGGGGATAAAACACAGGCCGTATCGATCCTCTTCGCTCCTGAATATGAGCGCGAGCTCGACCGAATCCAGAGCAGTGTCGATCGTTTCCAGGCTCAGATCGATCAACGCACGGGAAACGCCGTTGCAATGGCGATGGAGGCGTCCCGCCTCTGGCGTGGCATATCGGAAGCCATGCTCGCCGCAACGGGCTTGCTCTTTCTTTGCGTGCTGTATTTTGTGTTCCGCCGCAGGGTGCTCCGTCCGGTCGTCAAGCTGAGCGATGTGGTGACGCGCCTGGCGGCCCAGGACTATGCTGCGGAGCCGCCACCCTATGAGCAAATCGACGAGATCGGCGACATGGCTCAGGCGCTTCGCGTGTTCCGCGACAACGGCATCGCGCGGCAGCGCCTCGAACAGGAACGCGATGCCGACCGTGAAATGCGTGATCTGCTCTCCCGTATGACGC
>Ga0207694_10002677_pt1 | contig 14421 bp, 7 predicted proteins | sample KBSC34metaG_FD_184353 | JGI IMG/M metagenome (GOLD analysis project Ga0207694, IMG submission 184353) | Corn rhizosphere microbial communities from Kellogg Biological Station, Michigan, USA - KBS C3-4 metaG (SPAdes) (version 2) | ecosystem: Host-associated > Plants > Roots > Rhizosphere > Soil...
CTGCGGCAGTCCAAGGGCATGACGCTCGCGCAGATGGGAATCTACGCCAGCCTTCCCCTGATGGCCGGAGTGATCGGCGATCTGGCGGGCGGCTGGTTTTCCGACATCGTGCTGCGCCGCACCTGCAACGTGAATCTGGCGCGTCGCTGGGTGGCGATCGCGGGATTTCTGCTGTCAGCCGCGGCCACCGTGCCTGCAGTCCTTGCGCACGATCCCAAAGTCTCGGTGGCGTGTTACTGCGTGGCGTTTTTCGGATTGGAATGGACCGTCGGAATCTCCTGGGCGGTGACGCTGGATATCGGCGGCGATTATGCCGGTTCCGTCTCCGCCGTCATGAACATGCTGGGTAATATCGGCGGCGCCGTTGCGGCTACCGTGGTCACCTATACCGCTGCCCGTTACGGCTGGAACGTGCCCTTCCTGATGACTGCGGGGCTGTGCCTGATCGCCGCGGTGTTGTATCTGAAGATCGACGCCAGCCGACGCGTCAACGTTTAGGCAACCCACTAATCCTAAAAGCCTTTGCGGTCGAACATAGATCATGGGGATTCCCAGACCCGCGACCAAAGTGTTGGCGGTGGCCATCGTCGCTGTGGCGCTGATGCCCGCGTTATGGGTGCTCGCCGCCAATGGCGACATTCCCCAGTTCGGAACCTATCAGGATGATGGCCTGTTTCTGATCGGCGCGAAGTCTTTGAGCGAGCATCAGGGCTACCGGATCTCGAATCTTCCCGGCGAGCCGTTTCAAACCAAGTATCAGCCGCTGCACGCGTGGGTGCTCGCGGGCCTTTGGTCCGTGAACAGAAATTTCCCGGCTAACCTGGCGCTGGTTTCGCTTTACCTGGCTGTCGCGCTGGTGTCTTTCATAGCGCTTTCAGGATTCCTTTTTCGCTCCTTTGGATTCTCGCCGCTGGAGTCCGCGGCGCTAAGCGCGTTTCTGGCATTGAGCCCGTGGATCATTTACTGGGCGACCGTGCCCTTCTCGGATTACCTGTTCGCAGCGCTCGTGGCCGGCACATTTCTGCTTTTCAACCGACAATGGTTTCTTGCCGCGGGCTTAATCGCTGCCGCGGCCTGCCTGACCAAATCTGCAGGAGTCTTGATCGTACCGGCGGTACTCATCGGCGGTTTTCGCGTGCGCGACTGGCGATCTGTAGGTATTTTCCTCGCACCCGTGCTGCCTGCGATCGCAGGCTGGACGCTCTGGGCGAACGCCCACCGGATGCCATCCGATCAGCCGATTCTTTGGTACTACACCGATTACATCGGCGCGTTCTTGAAGAATGGCGGCCTCCGCGCGCTGCCCCAGATCATCCCTCACAATCTCGTCTCCATCATGACGGCTTCGGGTAGTGTGCTGATTCACGATTTGCCGGATTCGATGCTGGGCCGCTTCCTGTGTATCCTGGTCGTCGCGGCCATGGTTACCGGAGCCGTCCGAATCGTCAAACGGACCGGCCTCATCGAGTATCCGGCATTCTGTTTGCTTCTGACGCTGACGCTGGCCGTGTGGAATTTCAGCCCCAGCGTGCGCTTGCTGCTGCCCGTACTTCCGCTGCTCGCGATTGGACTGTATCTCGAAGGCCGAGTTTTGGCGCAGTTGATCCAGCGTTCGCTCCAAGGGAAAGACTTCGGAAATCGTGTGGCCGCATACGTAATTACGGCGGCTATCGTCGCGGGTTGTTTATATGGCGTCCGCCAGAACAGTATCTTCATCACGCGCGACATCCCCGCGCTATTGCAACAGGGTCGCGACTTAACCGCTCGCAGCCGCGAGGTCTTTCAATGGTGCCGCACGTCCCTTCCGCCGTCGGCAGTTGTGCTGGCCTCCGATGACACCCTGGTCTACCTGTATACGGGACGCAAGAGCGTGCGGCCGGTGCCCAACAGCGTTGCGTTCTATTCCAACGATCATGCCGGCATGTTGGCAAACTTCACGCACCTGGACGACGTGGCGCGTGCCTTCGGCGTCACCCATATCCTGATCGGCCCCGGGGACTACGAGACCGAGTTCGAATCGCAGGATCGCCAACAGATCCTTCACCTGTTGCTCGACGATCCCCGTCACAAGACGATCTACTCCGCGGACGGCTTCACGGTTTTGGAAATCGAGCCGGCTGGGATCTCCGCTGGTTTCGAGCGAATTACTTCCCAGAATTAATAAAGAGCCACTACTTGAACTTCAGCGCGTCCGGGGTACGGGAGCGTGTGATTCTCGGGCAATCGGTACAGCGCCAAATCGCCGAACAACGCTGCTGGAACGCGCTCCTCCAGATAACGTTTCGCGTTGGAGTTAAGCGGTACCACCACCCAGCGGATGCCATACCGGTGAAGGAATTCGTTCGCGTGCTCCGGGGACCATTCGCCGGCGTAGAACGACGTCAACTGCTTGAACTGATGTCCGTAGCTGATGCTGAAATTGTCTTGCGCGGCAAACCCGTGCATGGGAATCGTGGTCAACCAGGCCGACATCAATCCAGGAGCTAGCACCACTTCGTCGGAATTCGCATGCAATTGCAGCCATTGCCGGAGTGCCTGTTCGCTCTCGGGCGCCACGCTGGAGATCAGCACATCCGGATCCGCCGAGCGGCCGTCACGCGCCAATTGGATGAGGGTGGTGCCCTGTGCCGCCGTGCATAGCAGAATCCAAACGCAGCAACAGGCCACCAGCGGACGGCGGTTACGTTCCAGAAGTGAGCAAGCCTTCGGATCGGAGGCGCCGATGCGGACCAGCAGCATCGCATTGATATAGGTGAAGCCGTCGAGCAAGTGGAAGGGAGAAGGCGGATGCGCAAACAACAGCACAACGGCAACCAGGCACCACGCTGCCAGAACCTCGTCCCGCGGCGTGCGGGGACGAAATCTCAGCAAGAGAGCGTACACGGTCAGGAATGCCGGCATTCCCCACATGCGCAGAACCGACGCAACATTCATCACCATGCCGGGGTCGGCGGCCGACATATCTCGCAGCCACCCGACGCGGGCCAGCTGAATGAGATAAGGACTGAGTCCCAGAGTTCCGGTCGCAACCAGCAGCAGCGAATGCCGGATAGCTCGGCTCCAATCCTTTGTTCGAAATCCTTCCAGGCCGAATAGAAGACAACCTGTACCCGTGATCACCGCAAACTCGAACGGATGAAAGAACGCAGATACAAAATTGAGGACAGCAACTGCCCAGAGCCATCCGGTGCTGCCGGTTTCGATTCGTCTTGCCAGAAGGAGAACCGCCGCCAGCACGACCGCGGTGCCGAAGGTGAGTGTTATGGAATTAGACGATCCGCCGCGCACCAGCCCATCCGCCGTGGTGTAGGTGTACTCGATCAGTCCCAACGACGATATCCCGGGGGATGCGCCGATCGCTTTCGCAAGCGTGTACCAGATGCTCAGAAAAGGGACCGAACAAAAGATGACGCCGATCACAGCGATCCGCTGTCGTCCGGCAGGCACGAAGTATCGGAAGGCTGCGATCAGTAACAGAGTGGCGCCCACGGTTGCGAGAAAATGCAGCACGTAATAATCGATGAGAACTGACCACGGCATGAAGTTACTCACGCGGCCGATCAGCGTGAGGATTGGCGTGAACAGTTCATCCGGCGTAATCCACGGTGCGCTGAAGTTCGGGGGAAACCAGACGTGCTTGCCGGCTTGCATCGAGTTGAGATACACCGTCATGTCGGTATTCCGCAAAACATATTGCGGAACATAGCCTGGCGGAGGCGCGAGCGCACCGGAGATCACCGCGGTGTGGTTCAAGATAAAAAGAAAAGCGGCGATGGCAATCGAAGGAAGTATCCATCGGAACCACAGATGCCGGCTTTCGGTCATCCTTCACAAATCGACTGTTTTAGAGGGAGGCTTTAGGACCTTATTCGTGGCGTAACGCCACGGTGGGGTCCACGGAAACCGCTCGCTGCGTGGGGATCAGGCACGCGCATAGCGCCACCAGCACCAGCAGCAGGGAAACACTCGCGTAAGTCAGCGGGTCGGTGGCTTTCACTTCCCACAGCGCCGACGAAATCACCCGCGTGAGTGCGAACGCTCCACCCAAGCCCAGCAGCAGACCGATGCCTACCAGGATGAACGCCCTGCGCACCACCAGCTTCAGGACGTTTCCGGAGCTGGCGCCCAAAGCCATGCGGATCCCGATCTCGCGTGTTCTCTCCGCCACCGCGTACGCCATTACGCCATAAATCCCGATCGCTGCAAGCACCGTGGCGATGCCCCCGAAGATCCCCAAGAGCAGCATGTACATTCGGTCGTACTGAACCTGGCGGTCGAGATACTCCACAACCGTTCGGATATTTCCGGGCGCCTTGTCGGGTTCCACTTCGGCCAAAGCGCTGCGCATCGTCGGAATCATCCCTTTCGGATTGCCCGAAGTTCTCAGGATGAAGTACATCGCCGAGCGTTCTGCCCATCCCGGTCCCATCCAGCGCGGCGTCTGCTGCTGGTGCGGCACGTACATGATCGGCTGCGCTTGCCTCTGCGTGCGGCTGAGGCGAACATCGCCCACAACGCCGACGATCTGGCGCATCGGCTCGTCGGGAACGTAATCGCAGCTTACGTAGTGACCCAGAGGATTGCCGCTGGGAAAGTATTTCTTTGCCATGGCCTGATTGATGATGATCACGGGCGTTCCCGCACGGGTATCGCGGTCGTTGAAGTCGCGGCCCTGCACGATGGGAACGTGCAGCGTGGCGAAATAATTCGGCGTGATCGCCATGTACGAGGCATTCTGGCCCTGCTGGCCTTGACCCGGAGGCGGGGCGGGCTGGCCGTCGATCAGGAATCCCATTCCCAGGGCGCCATTCACGGGCGGCTCGCCGGCGGCTGCGGCGGAGATCACTCCGGGGATCGATTGCATTCGCTCGAAAACGCGTTGGAATGTAAGTGTGGTGGCGGGATTCACGTCCCACAGTCCCGCGTTGCGATATCGTCCGTAAGGCTTGATCGTGTCATTCTGCGAGAAGCGCACATCGAAGGTCAGCACATTTTGCGGATCGATGCCCAATTGATTGTTTTGCACGCGAATGAAGCTGTTGATCATCAAGCCGGCGCCCACCAGCAGGATCAAGGCAAGCGCGATCTGCAGGACCACGAGGCCGCTGCGAATGTGCTGTCGCGCGGCCGCCTCACTGCCACCTCGCGTCGATTCCTTGAGCGAATTCGACAGCTCGATTTTAGAAGCTTGCATCGCGGGCACGATCCCGAAGACCAACGTCGTCACGACGGCGACTAGAGCCGTCACGCCCAAAACGCTTGCGTCCAACCCGAAATTGTTGAGCGGCAGGAATCCCTGGGGCGCGTAGGCGACGAACAGACGCAGCCCACCCCACGCGAACGCGATGCCGAGCAAGCCTCCCAGCAGCGAAAGCGGCACACTCTCCGTGATCAACTGGCGGACAATACGTCCCCGGCCGGCGCCGATGGCCGTTCGGACCGCGATCTCGGTACGCCGCGAGGCTGCCCGCGCCAGGAGGAGTCCCGCGACATTCGCGCAGCCGATCAGCAAGACGAATCCCACCGCGCCTTGCAGGATGAGCAGCGGCTGGCGCAGCGAGCCGTAGGCCCCTTCCTGAAGCAATTCGACATGACGTCCAGTATCTTTGTTACGTCCAGGATCGGCGGATGCCAATTGAGCGGCTTGTGCATCCATTTCCGACTGGGCCTGCTGGATCGCGACGCCCGGCTTTAGTCGCCCGATCACCGACATCGCGAACCCGGTGCTTTGAACCATGGTGGTGTTCATGGGAACCGGCTTCCAGAAAGCGATATCGTCGCTGAAGAAGCGGAAGCTGGCAGGCATGACACCGATCACCGTATAGGGTTCGCCATCCATACGCAGGATTTTTCCAACCACGTCGGATGCGCCATGAAAGCGGCGCTGCCAGAAGTCGTGGCTGATGACCACCACCCGAGCTGCGTCATCCACCTTATCTTCATCCGGAGCGAACGTACGGCCCATCTCCGGCCGGACTCCCAATGCGTCGAAAACTCCCGGCGTAAAATGCTGTCCGAAGATTTTCTCCCCGGGCGTGCCGTCTTCTCCCGCCCCGAGATTGGCGGTCACCTGACCCCAGTAACCTCCAACGGCGCTGAAGGATTGATTCCCGTCGCGCAGCGCGAAGAAGCTGGGCGCGAGCGTGTTGCCTTGCGCCGAGGGATTCTTGAGCGGAACGGACCAGATCCACACCAGCCGGTTCGCATCGGGGAAATCGAGCGGCCGCAGCAGGAGCCCGTTGATCAGGCTAAAGACGACGGTGTTGGCCCCGATGCCCAGCGCCAAAGACAACGCGGCAACCACGGTAAAGCCGGGCTTCTTCCACATCGTGCGGAAGCCGTACACGACGTCCTGCCACAGACTGGTCATGCTCTATTCGTGCCGTAGCGCTTCTGTTGGGTCTATCGAAACCGCCCTACGTGTCGGAATCAGACTGGCGAGCACCGCTATAGCCACCAGTCCCAGGGAAACCTCGATGAATGTCGTCGGATCGGTGGCCGTGACTCCGTACAGCTCGTTGGCGAGAAAACGCGTCAGGCCGAACGCGCCCGCCACTCCCAGAACCAGTCCGATGAACACCAAGATCAGGGCTTGTTTCACGACCAGCGCCATGACGCTGGATGCTGTGGCGCCCAGGGCCATTCGGATTCCGATCTCGCGTGTCCGCTGGGTGACGGCGTACGCCATGACTCCGTAGATCCCTACCGCCGCCAGCACGGCTGCGATCGCTCCGAAGACCGATAGCAACAGCATGTAGACACGCTGCCCGCTGACCTGATCCCGCAAGTTTTGCTCCACCGTCTGGAGGTTTCCAGCGGGCTTGCTGGGATCGATTTCCGCTACGGCGCTGCGGACGGCGCCCGCAATGCCGGTCGGATTGCCTCCAGTACGGAGGATAAAGAACATCGCCGAACGATAATTCCACGAAGGACCCAGCCAGCGTTGCGACTGTTGTACATGAGGAAGGTACACGACGGGTCCGGGCTGCTTTTGCGTCTGGTTCATACGCACGTCGCCGACCACGCCTATGATCTCGCGAGGTTGTTCGTCTGGAACAAAGTCGAAGGTAATACGCTGCCCGATCGGATTTTCGTTGGCCCACCAACGCTGCGCCATGGCTTTGCTGATGATCACCACCAGCGGGGCGGATGCCGTGTCGGACGCTGAGAAGTCCCGGCCCTGGAGTACGGGAATTCGCACCGTGGAAAAGTAGTTCGGCGTGATCGGCATATAGGCGGCATTCATTCCGCTGCCCTGGGGACCCGGTTCAGGCGCGGGACGCCCCTCTATCTTGAACAGCATCCCCATGGCTCCGGCGAACGGCGGACGGGCGGCGCCGGCAGCGGAAATCACTCCTGGCAGCGCCCGCACTCGCTCAAACAAACGGTCGTATGTCATGGCCACGTTGGGGCTGATGTCCCAAAGCCCGACACCGCGATATTGCTGGCCCACGGGCTTCATCAACTGGCTCTGCGGGAATCGGAAGTCGAACGTCAGCAAGCCTTTGGGATCGCCGCCGAGTTCATTCTTCTGAATACGTAGGAAGCTGTTCATCATCAGCCCAGCGCCGATCAGCAGGACCAGCGCCAGGCCGATCTGCGCGGTGACCAGCGCGCCGCGAAGCCGCTGCTTCGTCAGACCCTCCGAACCGCCGCGGGTCGAGTCCTTGATCGCCGCTGAAAGATCGATTTTCGAGGTTTGCAGCGCCGGAATCAGGCCGAAGAATAGCCCTGTGGCGATCGAAACCAGTCCGGTGAATCCCAGAACACGCCCGCTCAGTGTGACATCGGGCAGGGAGCCGGCCGGGAGGCTGGCGAGGATCGCCCTTAGCCCACCCCAGGCGAAAATCCCGCCCAGAATGCCGCCGAGAATCGCGAGCAACACGCTCTCGGTCAGAAGCTGGCGAACGATCCTGCCACGGCCCGCGCCGAGCGAGGATCGTACGGCCATTTCGGTGCGCCGCGACGCCGCGCGTGCCAGGAGCAACCCCGCCACATTGGCGCAAGCGATCAGCAGCACGAATCCCACCGCGCCCTGCAGCACGGTCAGGGGCTGCTTGAGTCCCTGATAGAACGCCCCCTGCATGGACTCCAGGCGAATCCCGTTGCCCTTGTTGTATGAAAATATGGTCACCAGCCCTTGGGCGATCGAATCCATCTCCGCTTGAGCCTGTTGGATCGAAACGCCCGGTTTCAATCTCCCCGCGACCACCAGGAACGTTGCGGTACTGGTCAACTGCTGCGGCGTGAATCCGATCGGCGCCCAGAAGTCGGTGGTACTGCTGGCGTAGTCGAAACCCTTCGGCATCACGCCGATGATGGTGGTTTCCTGGTTATCGACCAGCACTCTCCGCCCGAGAACATTGGGATCCCCGTCGAACCGGCGCTGCCAGAAGGGATAACTCAGAATCATCACCGGAGCAGGGTTCCCGTTCTGATCTTCATCCTTGGTGAAAAGGCGGCCCATCAAAGGCTTCACGCCCAGAACGTCCCACATCGAGGCGGTGAAATGTTCGCCGTCCAGCCGCTCGGCCGGAGATCCGTCGCGTTCCGCGCCCAGGTTGCTGGGGAAGCCGTACAGTCCGCCGATCGACTGAAACGACTGATTGCGATCTCGCCATGCGAGATAATTTCCGCCTGTCACGGAACTGCGAATGCCCGGACGGTTCAACGGCGCGGTCCACAAAACCATCAAACGATTCGCGTCCGGATAAGGGAGATCGCTCAGCAGCGTGGCGTTGATGATGCTGAAGATGGTCGCGTTGGCGCCGATGCCCAACCCCAGCGACAACGCCGCTATGACCGTGAAACCGGGCTTCTTGAGCAGCATCCGGAAGCCGTAGAGTAGGTCTTGCCACAATGTGCTCAAAGGTTCACCTCACCGGGTCTCCTTGAAGGACGTCCAACACAGCCTTCTTGTTGATACACAGACGGAACGGCGCCAGAAAAGTTCCGCCGGGGGCCATTCTAAGCACATGAATGACCGCACTAATCCCGTGCAATATCTAACTACTGGAAATAAACGGACTCGTTACTGTCCGTTCTTGGGATTCAGCTGGCTGGCTCCGGCCAATGGCAACTTCACGGAACCGGCGACGCCCGTGACTCGATCCTGAATCGCCAGGCGTAAAGTGCCTTTCCGGTTTCCCGGAATCACCAATCGTTCTATGGTGTAACCGCTAGCCAGTGATTCGCGCAGCCGCTTTTCGGTGAGGGTGATCTTGATGGATTCGTTGGTGCCATTGGGCTTTTCCGCCGCCGGAAAATAGGTAGCTAAGGTAATCAGCGCGACCCAGTTGTCTTTCTCACGCTCCAGATGCAGTTCCTGGAGGTTGAAGGTCGTCACCAGCCGGTACATCCCGGCTTGGCGCGGGTAAGGTTGCAAAAGGGCGCTCATCCCGATGCCGGTGGCTTCCAAAGGCGTCGCGAAAACGTCCTGGAGCGATTGCTCGCTTTGCCTTTCGGTCGGCTGCTTGAGGTCGGTCGCGAAATAGCCCTTGCGATGGCGAAGTTCCACACCTTTGCGCGCTACTTTAACGGAAAGTGAATGATAGCTGCCGTCGAGCTTGATGTCGCCGGGGTAGAATCCCAGCGCGTAGGTGACTTCGCTATCTTCCACCGCGGTCTTGATGGCCGCCGTAACGTCGTTGACTACGTAGAAAGCCCGCCCGCCGGTCCCGCCCGCGAACAGATTCATCGCATCGATGCCCGGCCTCATAAATGCAATAGCGTCGATGGGTTGGGGATCAATGGGATAGACGGCCACATTCGCATCGTTCAAAACCCGCACGGCCTTGTCGATTTCGCGGCCGAACTCTTTGTGCTCGATGGTCGGTTGGCCATTGTGAGACCGCATGTCCGTGGTCTGCGCCGCGAAGCTGGACGTAATCCAAACCAGCTTCTTTCTTCCGGGAAGTCCCTGCAGGTGCCGGGCGATCATTTCGAGCGCTTTGGTGGTAATCACGGCCCGGTTAATTTGGGCCATATCCTGCATATCCTTGACGGAGCTCACATACATCGCGTCGGCGATGGCATCGCCCGTAGATACTTGGGACGCTAGCAGATCCTCCGAAAGGTCGTCGGCGGTTCGGTCGGCGGACGACTCGGGACTGGCGCGGCGGGCCGCCCGGCGGATCCGCTCCAGATCGTCCGTAAAATCCTGGATTACACTCAGTGCCTTTCCCAGCGAGTAGAGTGCGAAGTGGTCCCCGTATTGGAGCGTATCCAGATATCGGACCAGCGCCTGGCGCCCGTAGGACTGGTCCTCCGATGCGGTGTTCAGCATGTCGTACAAGACAACCGTGGTCCCCGCCGGCTCCCCGCTCCCGCTCGATAGCCGGTTGGATACAGTTCCCGGCGGCAAGGGTATGGATTTACCAGTGTTTGTTCGGGAGGAAATGATATTGAAAGACGCGACTTTCTGGGGTTTTCCGTTATCGAGGACCGTAAAATCGTCTTGCTTTAGATCCACGACGGCTTCGCCCTTGTTGTGGACGACCACGTCCACTTCCACCAGCCGGGTGTTGACGCGCACAACCGGCGTCTCCTGGGCGACCATCTGAAATACGACGGCCGCGGCCACGCAGAACACACCGAGCCATTTGACGGTTCCCACCATTCGGATTAACAATATCGTAGCGCTGTTCAACTACCTAACACCGAACTGGCGAAGGCCCGAGTTCGGAGTATACGGGACGGGCTTTACGCGAACCGATCCTCGCGCTTCGATCTCTCCGGTATCCCAATGGTAGTCCGCTTCATCGGCAGTGAGAGTTACCGTGGCGGTCGTAATTTCGGCATTCCCCCGCAGCCGGAACACGTTCTGATCCGAGTCGATGCGGCCAGCTCTGAAGGTGGCGATAATGGTGGCGTGTTCTTCCGGCCAGAACCGTCCTATCTTGGCCGTCCGCGCAAATTCTTGTGCCTCCGGCTTCGGGTCGCCCGAACGCTGGCATTTTCTGGCGGACAAGCAAGCCCACTGCTCAAACTGCGTTTGATCTTGCGCGATACCTTTTTGCGTGACAGCAGGGAAGGCAGCGATTAACAGGATACCCATCGGTAGCAGTTTCATAACGCCACCTTTCTCTCCGCGAGGCTATTATACGCGACTGGTACTCAGGCTGCCTTCATCATGTCGTAATGGGTTCGGTAGGCTTTGAAGGTCGAGGCGGTGGCGATAAGCATCCCAATGGCTCCGATAGCGATGGTAATTGCCAGCGAATATCCCACCATATTGGGATTGTGGAATAAATAATCGTTAAATACGCCCGGGAGCAGCGGACCCAGGCTCCCGCCGCCCAGATTCAAGATGAATAGATACAGCGCCGAGACTTGGCCGCGCACCTGATTGGGGAAGATGTGCTGGAGCGCCGCGGCCGAAGTCCCCATCGCCAAGGCATCGAAAAACAGTGCGGGTGCGAGCAGCGCCAGGGTCCATTCGGGCTTCGGGACCATCATCGCCAGAGGCATCAGCAACAGTGTGCCGATGGCACTGATCACAGCCACCTTGAGCGGACCTTCGGGCACGCCGCGCTTCTGCCAGTAATCGCTCAAGCGGCCGCCCACGTACATTCCCAGGCAGCCGAAGGTCAGCAGGATCGCCGCCAGAGCGCGTCCGGACTGACCGGGAGACCAGTGATGCACTCGCTGAAAAAACGTCGGAATCCAGGCCAGCAGCCCGTAGGTCACCATCCCCTGGCACACCATCGCCAGCGAGATGCCCGCCAACGATTGCCATCGCATGCGGATCTGCGCCATACCCTCGCCGAAGCTGAGCTGTGCGGTCCGCCCGTCGGCCGACGCCAGCAGGTTGCGGCGAACGGGTTCGCGGATGGTCCAGGCCAGCAGCGCGAAAAGAACGCCGGGCAGCCCCACGATCACGAAGGTCAGCCGCCAGGAAGCCATGGTGCCCAGCACAGGTACGGTGACGAAGGGCGTGCGAGCCAGCATATCCACCGTGGTTCCGCCCACCAGCATCGCCAGGCTCGATCCGATGAACACGCCCATATAGAATACGCTGATCGCGGCTCCCAGCTTTTGCTTGGGGAAATAATCCGACATCATCGAGTATCCAGCCGGTGAAAGGCTGGCTTCTCCCACGCCTACGCCGATGCGCGTCGAAAACAGCAGCGCGAAACTCTTGGCGACGCTGCTCATCGTAGTAAAGAAGCTCCAGACCAGGATGCCCCCGACGATCAGGTTGCGGCGGTTCCAGCGGTCGGCGAGACGCCCGATCGGCAGGCCCATAAGCGTGTAGAACAAGGAGAACGCCAGGCCTTGCAGCAGGCCGATCTGGGTATCGCTTACTCCCAGATCGCGCTTGATGGACGGAACCAGCAGACCCAGGATCTGGCGATCGACAAACGACAGCGTGTAAACCGAGGTTAGCGCGATGACCACCCACCAGGCATAACCGATGCTGGGTGTGGCTTCCGTTCCCGAACGATCATGCGCTGTGCGGGGTATCATCAGAAATTACGGTTGCTTCCGCGCCGTATGAAAGCGTATCAGATTTCTGATGACCCAGCCTGTAACCCTCGCCACGCGTGACGGCATCGCCGTGATCACCATTGACAATCCGCCCGTGAACGCCCTGAGTCCCGGCGTACCCGACGGCATGCGGACCGCTCTCGAAACAGCCGAGCGCGATCCATCCGTGCGAGCCATCGTGATGATCTGCGCTGGCCGCACGTTTATTTCGGGTGCCGATATCAAGGAGCTGGAATCGGCAGCTCGCAATCCAGAGTCAGGTGGTCCGGATCTGCACCCGCTGCTGACCCGGATCGAGGACTGCGCGAAGCCTGTGATTATGGCCATCCACGGCATGGCTTTAGGCGGCGGTCTCGAGGTCGCCATGGCGGGACATTATCGCGTGGCGGTTGCGGATGCATCGCTGGGCGCGCCTGAGGTGAATCTCGGGATCATTCCCGGTGCCGAGGGCACGCAGCGCCTGCCGAGACTCGTGGGTGTGGCTGCGGCAGTCGAGATGTGCGTTTCGGGGAAACCCATCAAGGCGGCGCAAGCATTGCAGATGGGCTTGCTCGATCGTGTGATCGACGGGGAATTGCTTTCTGGCGCGGTTGGTTTTGCGCGTGAAGTCGCGGACCAACCCATTCACAAGACACGCGAGAAAAACGACAGACTGGGATCGGAGTCAGAGAACGCTGCGATCTTCGTGGCCGGCCGAGCCCAGGCGGCCAAGATCCGTCGCAATCAGACGGCGCCCCTGGCGGCGCTCGAAGCGCTGGAAGCGGCGACGACCCTTCCGTTCGATCAAGGCTGCAAGAAGGAGCGCGAGATCGTTCGACGGATCCTGATGGGCGACCAAGCCAAGGCGATGATTCACATCTTCTTCGCCGAGCGCGCCGTGGCGCGAGTGCCGGGAATCCCCAAGGACACCGCGACGTACCCGATCGCTAAAGTCGGCATCATCGGCGCGGGCACCATGGGTGGCGGAATTGCGATGGCCTGCGCCAACGCCGGGATCTCGGTGCTGCTTAAAGAAACCGAACAGGCAGCGCTCGACCGCGGTGTGGCGGCGATTCGCAAGAACTACGAAAGCTCAGTCAAGAAAGGCCGTTTTTCGCAAGCAGTGATGGACCAGAGGATGGCTCTGATTCATCCGACGCTCACCTACGACAGATTCGATCAAGCTGACTTGATCATCGAAGCGGTATTCGAAAGTATGCCGCTCAAGAAGCAAATTTTCGCCGAGATCGACAAGATCGCCAAGCCGGACTGCGTGCTGGCTTCGAACACGTCGACGCTTGATATCGACGAGATCGCCGCCGCTACATCGCGCCCGCAAATGGTGATCGGCCTGCACTTCTTCAGTCCGGCGCACGTGATGCGGCTGGTGGAGATCGTGCGCGGCAAGCACCCGAGCAATGAAGTTGTCGCGACGTCGCTGGCGATCGCCAAAAAGCTGGGCAAGGTCGGCGTGGTCGTCGGGAACTGCCGCGGCTTCGTCGGCAATCGCATGATGCTGCCGTACATGCGCGAGGCACAATTCCTGGCCGAAGAAGGCGCGACTCCGGAGCAAATCGACCATGCGCTCACCGATTTCGGCATGGCCATGGGCATCTTCGCCGTGGATGACATGGGCGGCATCGATCTGGCGTATCGCGTGAAGCAGGAGTATGCGCATCTGCGAAAACCCGGCGAGCGTGTACCGCTGGTGCTGGACAAACTTTACGAGATGGGCCGATTGGGCCAGAAGCGCGGCATGGGCTGGTATCGCTATGACGAATCACGATCGCCGATCCCGGATCCCGAAGTCCATGCGCTGATCGAGACGACCGCAAGCGAGGCTGGTATCGCCCGCCGCACGGTGACTCCGGAAGAAATTATCGAGCGTTCGGTCTACGTAATGATCAACGAGGGCGCTCGCATTCTGGAAGAAGGCCACGCGCAGCGCGCTGC
>Ga0207694_10002682_pt1 | contig 14407 bp, 6 predicted proteins | sample KBSC34metaG_FD_184353 | JGI IMG/M metagenome (GOLD analysis project Ga0207694, IMG submission 184353) | Corn rhizosphere microbial communities from Kellogg Biological Station, Michigan, USA - KBS C3-4 metaG (SPAdes) (version 2) | ecosystem: Host-associated > Plants > Roots > Rhizosphere > Soil...
CGCGCCGCAGGTAGCCGAAATACTGCATCGCCACGAACGCGCGGATGAAGAACTTATCCGTAACCGACTGCGACTCGACGATCTCGCGCAGCACCTGCGCCCGCGTCTTCTGATTGCCATCCAGCGCCGCAACCAAAGCAGCCTTGTTTGTGAGCACGACTTCCGCGTTCGCCTCCAGCGCATCCACATACGCACTATTCGACAATGCGTCGTAACGACTCTTGAACTCCTGCCTCTCCGCGAACGCAATCGTGTAAACCTGCTTGCTGATGATCTCTAACTGAGGTGACTGCGCTCCACCAACTAACGCCATGTCAGGCCCAAACTCCGCATACGTTGGCCGCCGATCGAACCCGACTTCATAAAACTTGTACGCAAAGTAACCGCGGCCGCGAAACTCTTCCGAGAGGAAGAAGCCTGCCGACACGTGCACGCGATCGCATTCGGGATGATCAAATTCGCCAAACCCACCGTTGGGACAGGGAGCGAGCGTCGCGGTCCAGTTTGCGAGACCGATCGGATCAGGCAAGCGACCCAGGAAGTCGATATATTGCTGCGTGATGAATGGCGTCACGCCATCGATGGGGTTCTGCGTCGCCGGTGTCGTGTCGTTATCGATAATAGTGATCGTCGCCGTGCTTGGTGTGGCCAGATTCACTCCAACAACTGCGCTCAAACTCACTGTCAGCGTCTCATCGCCTTCAACCAGCGCATCGTCAACAATCGGAATCGTAAACGTCTTGGTTGTTTCACCGATCCCGAATTGCAAGCGTCCGGCTACCGTAGCGTAGTCACAGCGCTCAGACGCCTTGCCATTCGCGATCGTGCAACTCTGTAGCCCGGCGGTGTCAGCCGTGGAAGACAAGACCAAAGCCGGTCTCGAAGTATCACCAATGCGGCTGACGGTTACATTCACAAATCCCGCCGACTCATTCACGCTGGCACTAGGGCCATTGAATTGTACGGTGGCGTCGTCGTTAGCGATCGTCACGTTGGCAACAGTATTCGAGATGAAGGTCACGTTCGTGGCGTTACTCAACGTTATCGTGAACGTTTCGTTCGGCTCGACATCCATGTCAGAGTTGACCTGAATGTTAATCGGCACAGATGTGCTTCCTGCTGGAATGGTAACGGCGCCGGACGTCGCAACGTAATCGCTGCCCGCCGTTGCCGAGCCGTTGGCCGTCGCGTAATTAACAGTCACGACCTGTACGGTCGGATTAGACAACGTTACGTTGATGGGAATAATTGGGACGCCCAAATCACCTTCCGTGATTCGAACCGTGCCGGGAAGACTAATGAACGGCTTAACATCATTATCGACGATCGTGATCGTGCTTGCATTCGGTGTTGTCAGTACACTCCCGCCCGTTGGGCCACTCAACGTTAGATTGAACGTCTCATTCCCGTTTTCGAAGATAGTGTCGTTGAGGATCGGAATCGTGACGTTCTTGCTCAGCTCGCCTGGTGCAAAGGTGAGCGTCCCGCTGGTAGCGGTGTAATCGGAGCCCGCAGTCGCAGTACCGTCGCTCGTCGCAAAATTGACCGACGTCGTGCCTGACACGTCTCCTGTTCGAGTAACCTTTATTGACACAGTGGCGTCTGTTTCAAAACCACCGGACCTGTCCGTCTCAAACTGAACCCCCGTCGGGATGGGCTCAGTGTTTGATACCAACTCCGTCTGCAGGAGATAAATTCGACTCGATTCCGCTGTGTTTGTCGACCTCGTATTGAACGCCAATCCATTCGTTCCCCACCGCACGAGATTCAACACCTCGCCGAAAACTCCAGGCACCGTTATAGATCCGATGGGCGTGAAAGTATTCGTATCGTAACCGAGTATCACGACACTATCCCCGCTCCTGGATGCAAAGAACGTTCGATGATTCACATCATCAATTGCCATCACTGAGAAGAAGCCCGTGCCCTGAAAAGTTCCTTTGTAGTCTCCGCTCTCCGGATCCGCCACTAAACCTGAGTGTGCAAACAAGAGCCCATTTGAAAACTTGAATGACGAGGTCCCAAGAACACGCCAAAAACCGCTGGTCGTTGTTGACCGCGTAACTCCGTTTGCATCAACCAGAAACTTTAGTAGATCGGTTGAGGATGGCGCGTAAAGGATCGACGAGTTGGCGCCAAACTCAATAGCAGTAGATTCATTAACAACGTTGGGGCGCTGAATGCCGTTATCAAAAACTCCGACGCCGTTGAATCCTTTGCTTAACACCAATGACTGCGGACTTCCCGGAACAACCTCCATGTCGATTGGAGGCTGAGTAGAACCGGTAGCAAATTGAACACCGGCGGTTTCAGTCATGATGTCGAACCGGCGCACAGAGTTTGCGCCATCCAGGTGCGTCCAGAGCGTTTGGCCATCGCTGGAGATCGCGATTCGACGCGGCACGCTACCGATGAAGACCGATGGTCCAACTACTCCGGTTGCAGGAGTGATCTTCGTGATGCTGTTACCGGTAGCTCCGACTGTGCTTGGTACGCTCGCATAAAGAGCCTGTGTTGCTTCGCTGTACACAAGGCTGTTGGCAGGTAGCTCCACGCGTCTCACAAACGTTGGGACGTATGGCGGCGTTGGCGACGGTGTTGGCGATGGAGTGGGAGTCGGACTCGCAATAGGTACACTCGCATTCACCAGCGGAGTTTCAATCAAAAATATTTTTCGATCGAAAGTAAGAAACGCCAGCCCATTTGTTCCCCACCTGACCAGATTGCCGGGACCTCCAGTCAGCTTTGGGATATCAACAAAGCCGGCTGGCAGGAACGTATTTAGATCGTATGCCCTGATTTGCGTGCTCAAGCCTTGTCCGTTGATAAACTCACTTCTCAGGAAGAAGGCGCGGTTATTCCCAACATCGATCACGTGAGATGTGGCGCCGAATGACGAAGCGCCCACAAAAGTTCCGACCAGCTCTCCTGTACTGGGGTTGATCACCTGTCCCTGAGAGCCATAGACAAGATTGTTAGCAAGAATCACTGTTCCCCCCGAGAAGGGAGCGTTGGTACCGTTTACAGTGACTCCCGAACTATCAACAGTGAATTTGGTCAGGCCATGCGGTCCACTTCCATAGAGTAGCGACGGTGATGCAAAAGCAAGAGTGTCGCTACCGTCCGAGTGGCCCGGACCGGTTTTTGTGCGCCGCACGCCATTATCGAAAATCGCGACACCGGCTTCCGATGGCCCGACGCCTACGAATTGCCGGGCTACAGCAACTACAGACGGATTACCGGGAGACACAGCAATGTCGCTGAACGAATAAGGACCAAAGAAACTGTCTCGTCCCAGGAAGAACTGTGGGCCGGCCGTGTGAGTAAGTATGTTGTAACTGCGTATTGATTCGGCGCCATCGAGGCCGGCATACAGCGTTGCACCGTCGTCCGCCTGGGCGAGTACACCTGGCTCACTGCCGATGAAAGTTTGGCTCGTTACGGAACCCATTACGGGATCAATCTCCGCGATGCTGTTGCCAGTGTTGCCCTCACTGCTCGGCACACTCGCATAAATCTTTTGCGTTCCTTCGTGGTAGAGAAGATCGTTCGCACCCAACATCATCTGCCTGATGAACGCAGCGGCTGCGGGCGTTGGCGTGGGCGATGGAGACGGCGAAGACGTAGGCGTAGGCGCCGGTATCGGTTCTGCTGAAGGAATCAGCGCCGTTTGGATGATGAATAGCTGATTGCTGGTAGTGCGAAAGGCAAGTCCGTTTGGTCCCCAGCGCAGCAGCGAAGTCGGAGCTCCGTCAATTCCACTTATCTCCAGCGAGCCGAGCAATAGAAAAGTATTTATATCGAAGGCTTTGAGCGTGAACGTTCCTTGTGTTTGCCCATTCGTCAAATAGTATGCGCGTCCCGCTGAGGTGTCAGGCACGAAGGCAGACTGGAAGACGGGCGTGGTGGCATTGGTGAAAGTGCCTAATAAGGAATTGGTATCAGGGTTGATGACCTGGCCACTCGAAGTAAAAATCAGACCATTACTGAACTTGATGTCCGCAAAGGCGTTCGCTAGTACTGTCGAGCCGAGAGTCACACCTGACGCATCAATGTTGAGCGTGTGTACGCCGCCGGAGCTGGCGCTTCCATACAGTTTCGACGCAGACGTGGAGTAGGCGAGAAAGTCAGCGCCGGCAGAGTGGCCTGGTCCGGTGCTGGTCCGGCGCACGCCATCGTCGAAGACCGCCACACCCGCTTCCGACGGAAAGAGGCCCTGGAACTGCCGCGCAATGGCCACCGTACCGGGATTCGCGGGAGCAACTTCTAAGTCACTGATTGCATAACGGCCAAAGAATGAGTCCTGGCCGACTGAGAACTGAAGACCGGGACTGTTTGTTAGTGCGTCGAAACGGCGAATCGCAAATGCACCGTCAAGAGAGACGTAAAGGCTGTGACCGTCGTCTGACAGTGCGAGCTTGTTTGGCTCGCTGCCGATGAATGTAGTGCTGGTTATTAGTCCGGTTGTGGGATCGATGGCTGCAATGCTGTTGCCGCTGCTTCCGGCGGCGCTTGGTAAGCTGGCGTAAATTTTTCCGGTAGTACTGCTGTAGACCAGGTCGTTCGTGGTGAGGTTGATCCGTCTGATGAATTCTGTTGGGCCATCAGGCGGGTTCGGCGCGGCCGCTACTGTATTCCTCGTCGGCAAAAAAGGAGAGGCAATAAGGTTGACCAAACTGACGAGCAATAGAAGAGTCAGTCTTCGTTGTATGTTTCTCATGGTAGTGCGAATTCGAATGTATCAACTGTACGGGCGGCCCTCCGTGGCCGCCCGTTCTTCGGCACAGACGGGTTGTTGGCGGAACGGGCGGCCACGGAGGGCCGCCCCTACTTACCCATTTGCGTTCTCATATGCCGAAGCGGTGACGGTATTCGTCGGAGTAGATGAAGCCGAAGATCATGTGCCGGAAGTTGCTCGGGTCTGCCGTCAAGGTCGTCACCCAGTTGTCGTAGCCGATCGTGTCCGGGTCGCGCCGCAGGTAACCGAAGTACTGCATCGCCACGAACGCGCGGATGAAGAACTTGTCCGTGACCGACTGCAACTCCACGATCTCGCGCAGCACCTGCGCCCGCGTCTTCTGATTGCCATCCAGCGCCGCAACCAAGGCAGCCTTGTTTGTGAGCACGACTTCCGCGTTCGCCTCCAGGGCATCCACATACGCGCTGTTAGATAACACGTCATAGCGACTCCGGAACTCCTGCCGCTGCACAAACGCATCCGTGTAAGCCGCCTTGCTGATCTGCTCTGACTGCGGAGACTGCGCTCCACCGACCAGCGCCATGTCAGGCACAAACTCCGCATACGTTGGCCGCCGGTCGAACCCAACTTCATAAAACTTGTAAGCAAAGTAGCCACGCCCGCGAAACTCTTCCGAGAGGAAGAAGCCCGCCGACACGTGCACGCGATCGCATTCCGGATGATCAAACTCACCAAACCCACCGTTGGGACACGGAGCGAGCGTCGTAGTCCAGTTTGCGAGACCGACCGGATCAGGCAAGCGGCCCAGGAAGTCGATGTACTGCTGCGTGATGAAGGGAGTCACGCCATCGATCGGGTTCTGCGTCGCCGGCGTCAACTCGTCATCAGTAATGGTGAGTGTTGCCGTGCTGGTCGCTCCAAGTAGCGCACCGTTCGGTCCACTCAAATTCACAGTGAGAGTTTCATCGCCTTCGACGAGTGCGTCGTCAACGATCGGAATCGTAATCGTCTTGAATGTTTGACCAAATCCAAACTGCAAGCGTGCGACGGACGTAGCGTAGTCACAACGTTCAGACGCTTTCCCGTTCACGACTGTGCAGCTCTGCAGGCCTGCCGTGTCCCCTGTGGAAAACAGGACTGTGGCTGTTTTAGATGTATCGCCGACGCGAGTGACGGTCACGACTGTAGCTCCTAATCCTTCATTAATCGTGAAAGACGCGTTATTGAACTGCACTGTGGCGTCGTCGTTTGCGATCGTCACGACCGCCTCGGGATTCGAGATGAAGTTCACGTTCGTGGCATTGCTCAACATCAAGACAAACGTCTCGTCCGGCTCGATCGTCGTGTCTCCAATGATCGGAATGTTAATTGTGAAAGACGAGCTTCCGGCGGGAATAGTCACACTGCCGGACGCGGCAACATAGTCGCTGCCTGCCGTGGCGGTGCGGTTGGAAGTCGCATAGTCGACAGTCACGACCTGGACGGTCGGATTAGATAGCCTGATGGTGATGGCTCCATTGCTATTGCCCGAGTCACCTTCCGGTATGCGCGTGGTACTTGAATCGACGAATATGGAAGGTTTGAAATCGTCGTCCTGGATCGTAATCGTCATCGCGCCGGCCGTGATGGTTGCGCCGGTGGGATTGCTGAGTGTGAGCGTGAGCGTCTCATTAGCGTTTTCAAACAGCGTATCGTTGGTGGACCGAAGGGTGATGTTCTTACTCAACTCACCCGGTGCGAAAGTGATCGTTCCGCTCGCCGCGGTGTAATCTGTTGCGGCGATCGCCGTGCCGTCGCTGGTCGCAAAATCAACCGAAGTCGTTCCGGATGCGTCGCCGGTTCGAGACACTTTTACCGACAGTGTCCCGCCTTCAAAGACGGTAAATTTGTCAGACTCAAACTGCACTCCGGTCGGAATCGGCGCAGCCTTTGATACGAGCTCAGTCTGCAAAATAAAGACCTGGGCCGGATCGGTAGTGAATTGGTTCTGCGTGGTGGTGAAAGCAAGTCCAGTAGCGCCCCACCGCACCAGACTGGAAGGGCTGCTGAAATTGCCGGGAATCGATACCGATCCGACAAGCAGGAAGGTGTTCGAATCGAAAGCCTGTAGTGTGATATTACCGCTGCCGTTACTGCTCACAAAAAAGACACGATGATTCGCATCGTCAACGGCCATTGAGTTAGAAAAGGATTGCTGGAATGTTCCCACAAGGGTTTTGGCTTCAGGATCTACAACTCGCCCCTGACCGGAATACAAGAGGCCATTAGAAAACTTCAGACCGGCTGTAAATCCGCTAAGTAAATTATTCGTGTTCGATGTTTGTGTGACACCGTTCGCATCGACGAGGTACTTCACCAGATCGAACGAGCTCGAAAAACTGTTGAAGCCGTATATGACTGATGGACTAGCGCCAAATTCGATCGGCCCGATCTGTGGAAAGGAGCTGCCGGTATTGGGCCGTGCGACACCATTGTCATAAATAGTAAGGGTCGACTCCCCAAATCCTTTCACTATCGCCACTGACTGAGGACTTCCCGGAACAACTTCCATGTCAGCCGCAGATGAAGTGCCGGTGTTGAATTGCACGCCCGGTGTTTGGCTCGCTACTTCAAACCTGCGGGCGGCATTCGCGCCGTCAAGGTGGACCCAAATCGTTTGGCCATCGTCGGAGATCGCCATCTTGTTTGGCTCACTGCCTACGAAGGTTGATGTTCCAACTGCGCCAGTTTCAGGAGTGATCTTCGTTATGCTGTTGCCGTTAGCGCCCGCAATACTCGGCACACTCGCGTAAAGAGCCTGAGCGGCCTGGCTGTAGACAAGTGCGTTCGCGCGCAGATCTACTCGCCTGATAAACGTCGGGATGTACGGCGGTGATGGTGATGGCGTTGGCGATGGAGTTGGAGTCGCAGCCGGGACAGGCACACTCGCATTTACCAGAGCCGTCTCGACCAAGACGATCTGTCGATTAGTCGTACGAATTGCGAGGCCGTTCGTGCCCCACCGAACCATACTGGAAGCGAACCCCAAATTTCCCGGGATATTGGCGAAACCTATCGGCAAAAACGTGTTCAGATCGTAAGCCCTGATCTGAATGCTCGAGCCCGGATTTGAAACGAAAAATGCGCGACCGTTCGCCGCATCGATTACAGGAGCCGTGCTGGATCCAGCATTCGTAAAAGTTCCTACTATTTCGCCGGTCGCCGGATTGATCACCTGACCAGACGCGCCATAGAGACGGCCGTTATCAAAAACGAGTGCGCTGCCGCTTGAGAAACGCGACGTACCGGCCAGCGCGACGCCATTGCTGTCTACGGACATCGCAATCAGGGTGTCGAAGCTGGCGCCGTAGAGCGTAGTCGGAGAACCGAAAGCGATAGCATTACTTCCCGTACTATTATTGGGTCCGGTGTTTGTTCGCTGAACACCGTTATCAAAGATCGCGACGCCCACTTGTGATGGAAAATTTCCGCGCAGTTGGCGCGCGACCGCAACGACCAGCGGATTCGTCGGCAAAACCGCAATGTCACTGAATGTATATGGCCCGTTGAAGTTATCTCTCCCAACCGGGAACTGCGCCCCTGCAGTGTGCGAGAGGATGTTGTAGCTGCGGATTGACGCTGCGCCGTCGAGTCCGACGTAAAGCGTCTGGTTGTCATCAGCAAGAGCCAGTTGTGTCGGCTCACTTCCTACAAATACCTGATTGGTGATCGACGCCATTACCGGATCGATCTCGGCGACGCTATTGCCCGTGCTGCCGTCGCTGCTCGGCACGCTCGCGTACAGTCGTTGTGTCGACTGGTTGTAGACGAGATCGTTCGCGGTTAACGTCATCACCCTTGTAAACGCAGCGGTTGACGGCGAAGGCGATGGAGACGGCGTTGGCGAAGGTGTCGGTGTCGGTGTTGGAATCGGCTCCGCTGATGGAATCAGAGATGTTTGAATGATGAAGAGCTGGTTGTTGCTGGTGCGAAAAGCTAATCCGTTCGGTCCCCAACGAAGCAATAAACTGGGAATTCCGTTCACGCCGTCGATGACGAGTGAGCCGACTTGAATAAATGTGTTGATGTCGAAAGCTCTGATAGTGAAGCTGGAGCCTGGACCAGAGGTCAGATAGTACGCACGGCCTGCCGCAACGTCAGGGACAAACGCTTGCGTATTAACGCCGAAGAATGTACCGAGCAGGGTGTTGGAGTCAGGGTCGATTACCTGGCCCGTCGAAGTGAAAAGCTTGCCGCCGGAAAACTTGATGCGAGGACTGGTAAAGGTAAGAGGGGCCGTCGAGCTGCCGCTCACGCCTGTCGCATCGATTGTCAGGGTTGAAAGACCATTGAACCCGGTGGAATAGAGTTTTGAAGCAGTAGCGGAAAAGGCAATAAATTCAGACGTGGTTGGCCCCGTATTTGTTCGACTTACACCGTTATCAAAGATCGCAACTCCAGCCTGGAACGATCGTGCAACTGCTAACACGTTCGGGTTACCCGGAGCGACGGCAAAGTCATTCACGTTGAAACGATTAGAGAACGAGTCCTGGCCCACGGAGAACTGAAGGCCGGGCGTGTTTGTCAGCGTATCGAAGCGACGAATCGCGAAAGAACCATCGAGCGAGACGTAGAGACTTTGACCGTCATCTGAAATCGTGAGCTTGTTCGGCTCACTGCCGACGAACGTGGTGCTCGTGACTAGACCAGTCGATGGATCGATAGCCTTGAGGCTGTTACCACTGCTTCCGGCGCTACTCGGAACACTCGCATAAATTCTTCCCGCCGCGGGGCTGTAGACCAGATCGCTCGTCGTCAGATTTATGCGTCTGATGAAATCGGTTGGTCCGTCGGGCGGGTTTGGCGGAGCGGCTGCACTCCTGGTCGCAAGCAGGAAAGGAGCGGCAATAAAGTTGATGGTGCAGACGAGTAGTAGAAGAGCTAGTCGTCTCCTGAGACACTGAGTACGCGGTGTATTTTTCATGAGGGATGTCTAAATTTTACAATCGAACTTACGAGTTGCTGGGCCAGAGCTTACCTCCACTTGCGTGTTGGGATTCGGAGGTAGGGCCAAAGAATACCAGATTTAGCCGCAAAAAGGCACAAAAAGCACAAAAGTGAAAAGCAGAAGCGGTAATTGAGTTGAGCCGGTGAGGATTTCTTTTATGTGCTTTTTGTGCCTTTTCGCGGCCTCACTTCTTGAACAGGTTTGCGAACGCCTGGCGCGCGTCCGTCGGAGCGCCCGATGAGGTTTGCCGTTCGACCACCGTTCGTGTGACGAACAACTCGCAGGTGTTGCGCGCGTTTTTGTTGACGATGCGCGCGGGGATCGATTTACTGCACTGGAAGCGCGCGCTCGGATCGAAGTACGAGCACTGGCGACACGTATGAAGATCGGCATGGCAGTTGGGACACGTACTCTCGAGAGTGATACTGGGCGGAGCCTTTGCGGCGCACGATGAGCACTTCACGGTTTCGCCAAACGCCATCATCTTCGGTGAGCGTGGTCCTTCACGATCGACAGGCTTCGATTGCTGCTTTGGTCGCTCGCCCTGCGGTCGCTGCGGCTCTCGATCGTTATCCATATAACCGCGGTGACGGTATTTTCGATCGCTCATGTTTGTACTCCTGAGGAAGGGATGCAGGGGAATCATACGTGAAATTCAGTGAATGTGACAGGCAGGACGAGGTAAGGTTCTCTGCGGCCTCTGCGTATCTCAGCGTTCTCTGCGTTAAAACGGCAACTTAAACACAGAGGGCGCAGAGATACGCAGAGAACCGCAGAGAAGATTTCTAATTAAGACTAAAAGCACAAATGTCTACCTGAATTCCGGAGCTTCAAATAGAATCCGCTGAATGAGTGTTGAAGCGAATGAGATACATCATTATCCGTGTGCGTCGTGTGGGGCGGATTTGGTTTTTGAGCCGCGCGATGGATTTCTGACGTGCCCTTACTGCGGGCACAAGGAAGCGATTCCGCAAAGTTCAGAGCTGGTTGAGGAGCAATCTTACCAACAGCACTTCCGGATTCGTCCGGAGCAGATGGACAGGCTCGCAGACAACGCACTCGAAGTGCAATGTCAGAGCTGTGGCGCGAAGTCGATCTTCATGCCACCGCTGGTCGCGGGGAGATGCGAGTTCTGCGGCGTGCAGATTGTGGCCCAGGCAAAATCTGCGGATCCGATTCTCACGCCCGGCGGAGTGCTGCCGTTTTCGATCACGCAACAACAAGCGAGCTCGAGTCTCAAAGAATGGCTCTCGTCGAGATGGTTTGCGCCCAACGATCTCAAACGCTTCGCGGAACCTGAAGCCATTCACGGGATCTATCTTCCCTTCTGGACCTACGACACCAACACAACCACCGATTACACCGGCCAGCGCGGCGAGTATTACTACGTAACTGAAACTTATACGGACCGCGACGCGCAGGGTCGAGAAGTGCAGCGCACGAGACAGGTGCGACACACGCGCTGGTATCCGGCGTCAGGCACGGTTACCGGATCTTTCGATGATGTGTTGATTCCCGCGACGACGTCGCTGCCGTCTGCTCATCTTGCAGCGTTGGAGCCCTGGGACTTCCCGCAGTTGCGGTCATACGATCCGGCATTTCTGGCGGGGTTCAAGGCGCAGCGTTATCAGATCAATCTCGAGCAGGGCTTTGAGCTGGTGAAGCAAGTCATCGCGCCTGCGATCGAAAACTCTGTAAGTAACGACATCGGCGGTGACGAGCAGCGGATCGAGAGCCTTTCAACTGAATATTCCGACATCACGTTCAAGCATTTGTTGCTGCCGGTGTACGCCGGCGCTTATCGCTACAACTCGAGGCTCTTTCAAATTCTGGTCAACGGCCGCACTGGGGAGATACAAGGCGAACGGCCATACAGCTTCTGGAAAATCGCGCTGCTGGTAGTGACGATATTGATCCTCGTCGTGATTCTCGTGCTGGTGTTTAGTAATCGATAGATTAGTTGTTCAAGAAATGGTCCAGCTCATCGCGAATGATCCGGTAGCACTCACATGAGTGAGACTCGAGTCGCATGCGATCAAGAATCGCGATCTTTCCGCGACTGTAACGAATGGCCCCATCCGTTTGTAGCGCTCCTGCCGCAACCGTCACGCCCGTTCGCGGAACTCCGAGCGCCTGAGAAATAACTTGCTGTGTGAGATAAAGAGTGCTCGAGTTGGTTTGATCCTGCACTGTGAGTAACCAGCGGCTGAGTGTTTCTTCAATCGTGTGAAAGCGATTGCATATGGACGACTGCGAGATTTGCGTGATCATCACGTTGAGATAACGCAATACGAATTCGTGAAGAACCTGCCCGCGGTCAAACTCTTCCTGAAACACTTCGGCCTTGATCTTTAACGCTTCGCTGCGTAAACGGACCTTAACGTCGTAAGGGATGATACGATTCTTTAAGATGACCGGAAGCCCCACGACGCCTTCTTTGCCCAGCATCGCAACTTCGATCGTGGAACCTGTTTCGGTAGTCGAAAGTAAGGAGATCAAACCGTTCTCGGGTAAATACACGAACTCGATCGGATCTTCGCTTAGATATATGATTTCGTCTTTCTCAAACTGGACAGGACTCAAATGCGGCGCAATACGGGCGAACTCTTCGTCCGGAAGAGCACCCAGGATCCGATTTCGTATAGCAAGCTGCTTCAGTGGCTGCAACAATCGACTCCTTGCACACGTATGGGAGTCCTTTGTTCTGAGCTCGCATAGCCTGGGCTTTTACAACCAAAGATGTGAGGGCTAACTGGGCGCTGGGGACGATGCAGTATGAGGCGTTTAGGGACGTGTGTCAATCAAAGTTTGCATGATCGGTCCAAATCCTGAACAATAAAATTTCGCAATCCAACAGACAATGAAAGGACAGTATGCCAACACGAAAAGCAGAAGCTGAATGGGAAGGAAATCTCGCCGAGGGTAGTGGAAGATTGAAGGTAGGAAGCGGCGCCTTCGAAGGTCCGTACTCGTTCAAATCACGGTTTGAAGAAGGTGAAGCCGCAACTAATCCGGAGGAGTTGCTGGGCGCGGCGCACGCTGGTTGTTTCACGATGGCGCTGACGGCGGCGCTGTCGCGCGCGAGTATCAAGCCGAAACGAATCCACACCGAAGCGAGAGTCAAACTCGAAAAGGTTGGCGAAGCATTCGCTATCACACAGATCGAGCTTGAGACAGAGGCCGAGGTTCCTGATCTCGACGATGCGGCGTTTCAACAATATGCGCAGGGCGCTAAAGAAAACTGTCCGTTGTCGAAGGCGCTCGCGAGTACACCGATCAGTATGACGGCGAAACTGGTTTAATGAACACTTACCGAATTGCACTGGCCAACATCCGTTTCCCGAAGTCGCGTGAGGAGTCAGTCACGCTGGCGGAAGAAGCTATCGCTGAAGCGTCGAACGAGCGTGCGGACGTGATCTGTTTTCCCGAGTGTTTTGTTCCCGGTTATCGAGGAGCGAATAAGGGAGTGTTGCCGCCTGATCAGGAGTTTCTCGAACGTGCGTGGTCCAGCGTACGGGCTGCTGCTGCAAGAGCGAATGTGGCTGTGATTCTCGGAACTGAACGTGTGGTTGGTGACGCGGTGTTGGCCAGTGCGCTCGTAATAAATCGAGATGGAACGGTCGCTGGTTTTCAGGACAAGGTCCAGGTCGATCCTTCTGAAGACACAATCTATTCGCCTGGTTCCGGCAGGCGGGTCTTTCAGGTCGACGGGTTGAAGTTTGGTGTAGCGATCTGTCATGAAGGCTGGCGCTATCCGGAGACGGTTCGTGTTGCCGTGCGAGGTGGGGCGCACGTCGTCTTTCATCCACACTTTCACGAGGCTGGGCCGGGCAGTTATGCGCCGTCGAGTTTTGCGGATCCCGCTAATTCGTTTCATGAGAAAGCGGCGTTGTGTCGTGCGGCGGAGAATACGTGTTACTTCGCGACAGTGAACTACGCCGGAGCCGGATCGCCGACGACTTCCGCCGTGGTCCAACCCGACGGAACGTTACTCGTGCATCAGCCTTACGGGAAAGAAGGTTTGCTGGTCGCCGACATCGACATCACTCTAGCCACCGGCCTTTTGGCCGCACGGTACAGATCCGTTGAATTATTCTAATTTGGATTTCTCTGCGGCCCTCTGCGTCTCTCTGCGTTCTCTGCGTTAATGGGTTATTTCAACGCAGAGGGCCGCAGAGATACGCAGAGGGCCGCAGAGAAATCCACATCAGGACTCGGTGTTACTGCACAGGGAATGTTAAGCTTTGCTCTCCTCAACAAACGGTAAACGCTCGCGACGCTGAGGGCGCGCCATGAATAATTCGGTGCATTATCGTAGCTGTAATCTCTGCGAGGCGATCTGTGGAATCGAGATCACGAGCGCAGGCGACCAACACCTAAACATCCGCGGCGACAAAGACGATCCGTTCAGCCGTGGCTACATCTGCCCAAAGGCCGTCGCCCTCCAGGACTTTCATTACGACAAAGATCGCCTCAAGCATCCCGTTCGCCGGACCTCGCACGGCTGGGAGCGCATCGGTTGGAACGAAGCGTTCAACGAAGTAGCCCGAAACCTCAAACGCATTCACGCCCGGCATGGCAGGAATTCGATCGCGACGTATCTCGGAAATCCGACTGTTCACAACTATGGCGCACTTCTGTTCGCGCCGCCGTTTTTGCGAAGCCTGCGGACGCGAAACAAATTTTCTGCAACTTCGGTGGACCAGCTCGCACATCACGTC
>Ga0207694_10002684_pt1 | contig 14395 bp, 19 predicted proteins | sample KBSC34metaG_FD_184353 | JGI IMG/M metagenome (GOLD analysis project Ga0207694, IMG submission 184353) | Corn rhizosphere microbial communities from Kellogg Biological Station, Michigan, USA - KBS C3-4 metaG (SPAdes) (version 2) | ecosystem: Host-associated > Plants > Roots > Rhizosphere > Soil...
CAGGAAGTCGATTATCCGGCCATCCAGCGGACCATCTCCGGGTTGTTGAACACCCGCAGCGTCGTCCCCTCGTCATCGTCGTCCAGTTCCACGGCCAGATAATCGACTTCCTGCTGGGTGCGGAACAGCACGATGGCGCAATTGCCGAGACGTAACTCCAGGTCTCTCCCGGCCACCCGGCACTCGAATATCTTTCTCTCAGACTCCATTTACGTCTCTTTCCATCCGCTCGGTCGAGGGGAGCTGTTCGTGGGCGACGGTGTCAAGAAAGTCATGCAGGAACCGACAGCAGACAACTTTGTTAAAGGGCAGGTTGATGAACTTTCTCGCCAGGCGCACCTCATCCTCGGGTGCGCCGCTGTCTTGGAGTTCTTTTACCAATCTTCTCGGGTAGGTGTGGTGAACACTCAAACCACAATTAGGGCTGTACTTACAGTCCTCGACATTGCTTGGGCAAGGGATGACTCTTGACCCGCGCTCCATCGTTAGACCTTGTTGGGGGCGTGGTATACGCCCACGCTCGCCAGCAGCGCTACCAGCGGGGGCAGCCAAGCGGCATCGCTGAAAACAACGCTCAGCACGCTAACGGCCACGCCGATTAAGGCGACAAGCGTTTTGTTATATTTCGCTAAGGGGTGATTTAACATTCTTTAATCCTTTCTTATTTCTTACGGGTAACTCTTGGTAGTACAGAAACTTATCCAAAGCGGCGCGTCTGAAAGATGCGCTCTAGCCTCCAATCTTTAATTTGCTTAAAACCAGCTTCAGGAAGCTCGCCAAAGGATTAGCTTTTGCGGCTACTACATCGGCGGCTTGTGAATCGGTTATTGGTTTCGGTTGGTTGGCGATAGTCAGTTTGTCGGCTAAGTCCAGATTGGCCTTAGTAAGCTGGTCAACTTTGGCTTGCAGGTCGTTTGCCTGGCTATTGAGCTGGGTGATCTGCGCCTGTAGTCCGTTAATCTGGTCCTGTGCGGCCTTTTGTTTGGCGGCTAGTTCAGCGCGGGCGTCTAAGATGAACTGGAATCCGCTTCGTCCTGTGGATGCTCCTTCCGGCTCTCGGCCTAAAACTATTTCATATGCTTGTTTCTCTTGGTCCGGTGTCATCGGTACATCTCCCTTGGTTACTGTTGAATAATTCGGGCGCATCACGCCTATAAGACCCTTCATCTGCGCCCACGTCCTATAGACCCTCACCACACCTTCAGAGGCGTTGTTGTGCTCGTTCTCCCCCGCTAGATAGGCTCCGTTAGCATCCGAGCTTAAACAGACCTCTACGTGGCCGAAGCCACCGCCCCAAGTCGAGCCATATATAAGTACATCTCCAGGTTGCGGAACCAGCGATGCTGAATCAGGAATCATAGTGAACCGTGTATTGGCGACGTTCCATAAATCCTTAGCGCCCGATACGCCATACCCGTCGTTGTAGGGTGAATCGCCGGTCAAGAACTGGTAGTAATAATTGAAGAAGTCCACGCACTGTTGCCCGTAAGCGTGGTCGTAATCAAGATGTTGCCCTATCTGGGCAGTAAGCCAAGCTACAGCCTGGACTTGTGTAGCCATATTATCTCCCTCGACTCGTACTTTTTGTTTTACGTGCTTAAATAGCACCTCGTACTGGCGCTTATTATATGCGTATTTTTACCCTTCGGCAAATATGTGCTTAAGGTTAGTTGAACAGTTTCCAGAAGTCTTTAGAGGGTTCGCTGCCCCTGATAGAATCAAACCAATAACCAAAGCTGAGTAATATATACACCGGCAGTTTAATAATCACTAAAGGTATCCTAAGCCAGGAGTTCCATTTCGCTTCGAGCTTCTTCAGCGCTATCTCGGCGGCGTACTTTTCCCTCGCCAGTTCCAGATCCAGCTCTTTCATGCGGACGGCGTGCTCCCTCGCCAGACGCGTCTCCTCGGTCTGTTGTTCTAATAGGATGCTCTCTTTAGGCGTGAGCATCACATCTTCTTGAATAGCCATGTTGGTTTGCCCTCTCGTTTTCTATATTATACAATAAAAGTATGCAGGAGGACAAACCACTACTTTTGGCCTGCGACTTTGATTTCGTGCTCCATAATCCAGACGATAAATTACCTGGCTATAAATTAGGCCGCCCTATTAAGGGCGCGGCCGAAGCGATGAAGAAGTATAAATCCGAGGGCGCAATAATAACGATTCACTCAGTCTGGGCGGATACCGAACAGAAGGTCCAGGCTATGAGCAAATGGTGCCGGTTCTTCGATATACCCTATGATTTTATAACCAATCAAAAACCCATAGCCGACTATTATATAGACGACCATGGTTATCGTTTCTTATCCTGGGAGCAGACGCTCAAGGATATTAGAACTGATTGACGTTCTTATCGACGCCGGGGGCGTCTTTAGTACCGGCGGCTTTGACCTTCAGGCTGGCTGGAATACCGCCGTTACCCTTGCTGATACTGGCGTTGGGGTTCTCGGCCGGTACGTTGGGCTTGTTGTTGGCCGGGTGCATAAACGTATTAACTGCTTTTCCCATAAGTATATTATACCCTCGAAAGGTGCTTCTTGCAATGCTGTCTGCCCGACCTAACGATCCGCCAGCACGCCGGGTAGTGGCAGGTGTGATGCCAGTAGACGATCCAAAGTCCGCCTAATACCGGTATGTCCCCGGCGAATCCGCTCCAGAAGCCGTACCAGGTGCCGGAGGTATCATCGGCGCCTGTAACGTGCAATAGCCACATCCAGACGGCGTGTATCATGCCTTATTGACGCGCAGCACCCAGTAAACTACCGCCGTTATAATAGCTGTAATGGCCGCTCCGGCGACAGCCGAAAGTGTATGTCGCGCCCAGTTACCCTTCTTATACTCTTCAAACTCAGCCCGGCTCAAGAAGGACTGCGAGAAGTTGTCCATTTTTAAAGATAGATTCTTGACGTCCTGTGAGGTCTCTTGGAGGATTTTTGTTTGCTCTTCCATCTGAGTTTGTAGGACCGCTATTTCTGCATTATCAGACTTAGACACGAAACTATCCCCTAAACTAGCTCCACTTTTATAAAGGCCGGGTATGTGCTGGCCGCAGAGAACGTAGCCGTGTGGGTGCCATTACTGGTAGCCAGTGCGGCGTTATATGTTTTAGATGAAGCGGATGGGGTAACGACAGCCTCGCAATAACCCGGCGCTCCTGCCTGGTTGGAGTCGTTTTGAGCTTTGCCGATGGCCGTGCCCGAACCCACCGTACCGTCCCAGATACTAATTACGGTAGCGTCCGTGGCCGTACTGCCAAAGAACTCTGCCGTTACAACTGTTACTTTTACCCTTCGATTAGCTGGAACGATTACGGGTACAGACAACCCGGTAATCTGGGTATTGGACGTGTCGCCGGTGTGCGTGAAATTAGTGGTTATCTGTCTGTATCCCAGGATTTTGCGCTGGGGATCGCGGGGACATATTAGGTTGCCCAGTGAGTCGGTGACGGCGTAAGGAACAGACGAGGCAATGGGCAACACCCTGCTTTCCTGGCCCTGGTTGATAGAGGCCGCCGCAGCGATAGATGAACCACCAGTAACAACGATAGCCAGCCTTAGATAGCCAGATGATAATGCGGGAGAGGCGGCGTTGTTAGAGACTTCCGTATAGTGAAGTGTCCCGGTGTTGTCTACGTCTACATAGGTATCTTTAGAGGCCGTGAAACCGTGTGCCGTTACGGCAGATACGGCGACCCGCTTGCCCGATAGATACACTACTCCGGCGGTCATCGAACCGTTCAGCGTGGAACCGGCGGAGTCGGCTGTCCAGACACAACCTGATGCCACATAATCAAGGCTGTTTTCGGAGCGGATAGTCTGAAGACTTACCCCATTGTCACCAGACGAGCTGACGTAGCTCTGAGTCCGCTGGTCAGAGATGTTACCGTTGGTAATGCTCGAAGCACCGTTGGCAACCGTGACTACCGCTAAAAGAATCCCGTAAGTGGGGGGCGTGCCGTTGTCGGTTGAGTTTGAGGAGGAGCGTGAGGTGAACAGAGCGGTGACATCCGACGCATCAGACGCCGGGTTATTGGCGTTGGTCGGGTTAACTTTAAGATAAATCCAGTCGTATTTGGTCGAACCCGAGGCGTTAGACGATATGGCATACGAGGTGTACGCCGAGGTCATACTCACTAAAAGGTTCTGTGAGGCCTGCCCCGAAGGAGTGGCGGTGACATAAGCTGTTCCGGCTGATACGTCCACGAACATCGCCGGAGTTCCCTGGGCGTTGACGGCGAACGACCCCGTTGAAGGGGCGACACCCGAGGTGTTGGTTATGGCCCCGTTAACACCCTGGGATACGAAATTAGTAGCTACACCGTTAACTTCGGCAGCGGTGGTAGCGTGGGAATTAGTGCCTCCGGTTACGACACCGGTAGTAATAGTAGCGGCCAAAAGTCAACCTCTTTTTGTTTTGGATTTATAGGTATATTATAATATGATTATGGAAGTAACGCAAACCACCTCAGATGAGACCGCTGTTATTAATCTGCCGCCTGTCGATACAGATAGTAAGTAATCGTCACATGACCAGAGTTAGCCCCGGCGTCTAAGCAGTTGAAATATACCGTGGTGCTATTGGCGAATCCGTACAGATAGGTTTGGAAGGTCACTACACCAGCTACGTCAGTCCCGATATTGGCGATTAGAAAGGTCGGTAAGAATAAACTTACCCCCGTAGCCGTACCTGTAGCAATCGTAGATGTGGCGTTGTTAATCGCGGCTATCATGTAGGGCGTATATCCTAATCCGTGGCTGAAACTAACAGTGGTGGTGGCCGATCCGTTAAGCGTCATTGTCACTGAACCCGTCTTAACGAGCTGCCCAATACCAGATAATAAGCTCGCCTGATCCGTGCTCGTCGCATCAGTAACTGGGTTTACAGAGTTCGTTCCGTGAGCCGGTCTAGGGGTGTTGATTATAGGACCGCCCGATGATACGAAGTTTAGATCGTGGGTGTTCGGATTTGGATTACCCCTATCTGGTCCGTTTCTGTCTACGTCATGAACCGCCATCAGTTTGCTCCATACTGCCATGGTAGCGGCGTGTTAAGTTGTACGGTCGTCAGTTCTCTTCCTGTGTCGTTCAGGGATACAGAGATACCGACGATGCGTTTAATCTCGTTGTAATCGAAAGCGGTATGATTTACTTTCGCGGATACGATGTCGCCTACATCATATAGACCCAAAGGATAGGCTTTCTCGTCTAACACGAAGGTGTCGGCAGATGCGTCAACCGTAGAAACTAGGGGGAGTTCTGCCGCCACTCTGGCGTTAAGCGTCCCCTGGTCTTTCACGTCAGCGAAAGCCATCACACCCTCTAAGATGCCGTTGGTTTTCTTACTGGCCTCATCTGTTTGTTCGACGTGCAGAATCTTACCCGTGTTATCGACGGCGATTCCCCAGACATCATTTACCTGTCTCTGCCCCAATCGGGTGACATTGAAATCTACCGCATTGCCGTGTTCGCCCCAAACGAAGTTAACGTCGTAATGGTGGTCGTTACCTAGGAACTTCTTGAAGTTGAACTGTAAATTGGAATCTATGTTAAAGTCCGCATAAGAATACGCTCCGAAACTCTTCAGTACATATAAGACCGAGTGGAAGTCGAAGGTTAGTTGAGGTGCGGTGGTGCCATTACCGAAGCTCCACGCTCCTGAAAGTTTAGCGCCATTACCATCGGTCATGTTGGGCGGGTAATCGGGGTTCTGTACGGTTCCCACGGTTACGGACGCGAGAGCGTGATTGGTCCCCGACCACCTGGCGATAGTCTCGTTCAGTATAGTTGTCACCGCCGAGGCCATCGTGCCGGAGTTGAATATACGGTATACGCCATCAGCCGAGTTGGTAGCCGGGTTATTTGAAGTCCGATTGATAAGTATCTTTCCTAAATACCACACATACTCAGCAGCGATGACCTCGGTAAAGTCCTTTGTTCGTTTACTGTTCTCGATTATCGCCCCCTGCCAGACGTTATATCCGTCCCTCAGGATACGGACGTGATAGGAGTGGGGTTTGGTTATATCCCCGAAAGTCGTGAACGACGGATCGTAATTACTTATCCTAAACTTACACTGTCCGAAATCTGACAGCTCTTTGGAATACTGTAGAATCGTCCCGCCCTTATCCAGCGGAACTGGAGACTTAACCTGTGTGATGAGGTTAAGATTACTGTCGAGTATCTGTATGACGGAAGCCATTAGCTGAGAGGCCAGGCGTCGCTGTAGTTCACCACCGCATAGGCGCTGGTACTTACAGAGCTGCCGGTCAATGATATTACGTTGCTTCCGGGCTGTATCTTGAATAAGACGGATGAGTTGGCGAGGTTCTGTAACTGAGAAACGCCGTTTAAATCGACAGTTAGAGTGTCCTTATCGTAGACGATATTTAGAACATCATTGGTGGTCGTCAGGTTGCAGTTAACGGTGATACTTTCCCCCGTCGCGCCATTCGTAATTACGGGATTGTTCACCGGACCATGCACCTGTATCGAGAACGGGTATACCGGAAGGGTGCCGTTGTTCTGTGCCGTGGCGGAGACGGAAAATAGGTTAGCGCCTATGACTACCGGAAAAGCCACCGAGAACACCGCCGAGCCGGTAGTTACGCCGAAGTTGGCCGATTGGGTGGTGGCGGTTTTAGCTGTTCCGAAGATGGTCGGGTCTTTCACTTTGGAATAAATGGTGAACGGCTGGACGAATCCCTGGGTGGTGGTTTCAGCTAATTGAACGTATAAAGGTTTCATGAATACCTGTTGGGTGAGGTCTCCATCTGCGTTTCCCCAAGCGTAGGGGACGTATCCTCCATCGGATGCCGGGTCGGCTTGTTCTACGTCTAAAGATGCGACGGTCCGCAGCTTCGCCAGCCCCGAATCATAAGAGCTCTCACTCGAGGGATACATGGTTCCGGCTATGATATAAGCCGAATCGCCTATAAGAGTCAGGAAATCAGAAGAGCCAGACTCGAAAGGAACCGGTAGATCCTGCTGGCGTATCTGCCACTTAGAAGGAGCGCGAGCTTTCGTCCTAAAGACCGGGTCGAGCGTGTAATCATTGAAAACAACCTGATTGTCGGCTTCCCCCAGGGTTGCTCGGCTGTATATGGACATTACGCGTCCTCAAAATCTCTTTGGATGGCTTGTTTGTATCTGAGTACATTGCCCTGCACCGCCTGTAACGAACGGACGATATCAGCTGTGGTGGTGTCGTTACGCAGGAACTGGAACGCTCGCTTAAGCAGAAGCTGGTTGAGCAGCTGTTCGGCCGCTAGATTGATGACATAGTTGACCTGGGCGTTAGTCGTCAGCGAATCGGTTGAGGCTAATTTATAAGCGCCCTTTACATAAATCGTCTGTCCGGTATCCAGCCATTTCTGTATCTCGTCTCTAAACTGAATCTTTCCGTTTACCACTTCGTATAAATCGGACGATATCGGCCGCGGGTAAGAGCTTGAGTCGTTCAAGTAATACAGTCCCCGCACGTTCGTAACCGTCGCCGGGACGGTATACTGCCAGGTTCCCGCGGTATAAGTAAGAGACGAATCCCACACATAATTGATTACATAAGCATCATTCCAGGCCGCCTGGAGAGCCTGTGTCAGCTCGTCATCGGTGAAAGTGAAGTTGCCGGTCTGCGAGGTGTAGAGTTTTAATTGGGTCAGAGCGGCCGATTGTGTAAGCGGTGGATTCAATGTTTGTTTTCCTTTTAACTATATTATATAATCTATATCTTAAAGTGGCAAATAGAGGTTATTGGCTAGGCGCACAGCAGTCCGTCCGTCGGTCAGGAAAATGACCTGTGGCGAGCTGGTGGTGGCGGTTCCGGCGATGACGACATGCTTGAACTCCGTTACGGCGGTAGTATCAGATACGTTAATCGAGTATGCGGATTGGGCAGCTTCTTGTACCGTAATGCTATCTGTAACAGCTGAACTATCAGAGACATTAACCTCGCTTATAAAGCTGACTGAGGGCGTATCACTAATAGCCAAACCGTCCGATACCAATATGTTCTCGTCGGAGTAGACCGTTGCGCTATCTGTGACTGCGCTCGTATCACTAACCGAAACAAAGTTATTGGATTCAACTTTCAGACTCTCGCCGGTTCCTACGGAATCTGATACTACCGGAGCGTAGAATGGTACGGACACTGATACATTCTCTGTAACTCCCGAAGACTCGCTCTTATTTATAAAGCTATTTAGCTCAGCTTTAGTGTTCTCCGATACGGCCGAGCTATCCGATACGCTTACCAACAGGGTGGGTATAAGTACGGATGAGTTTTCAGTAACACCGGTGCTATCTAAGACCGCGATGCCGTCGGTATCCAGTAATAGTAGGGCCTCGGTAATGGCTGAGCTGTCGGACTTATTGACCAACAGCGTCGGTATCAGCAGGCTTACATTCTCCGTAATAGCCGACGAGTCGGAGACGTTGATGTTTAGATCGCTGGTCGTTCCGATTGTGATATTAATATTCTCGGATACGCCTGTCGAATCAGACACATTAATGAACGAAGTAACAAGCTCTTGGGTGGAATCGGTTACACTCGAGTTATCCGTGACATTTACGTTACTTATAAGAAGTTCGTTCGTGCTGTCGGTGACCGCCGAACTATCGGATGTATTGACGTTATAGAACGGCACCAGGACGTTCACAGAGTCCGTCACACCGCTATTATCGGTTACGCCTATGCCGTCAGTATCTAAGAGCAATATGGCTTCAGAGACGCTACTAGAGTCGCTTACGCTTATAAGTAAGGTCGGTATAAGAACCGAGGTATTTTCGGTAACAGCACTTGAGTCAGATACATTGATGAAGCTATTAAGTTCCGTCTTGGTGCTGTCCGTAACTCCCGAGGTATCCGATACTCTTATGTCGTCATTTATCTCGGCTTTTACCGTGTCTGTTACAGCGGAAGAATCGCTGACATTCGGCACAAAGAACGGTATCAGTACGCTCGGGGTGTCCGTGACAGCGCTGGAATCAGACTTGTTTACATTAGCTTCGCTCAAGAGCTTGAGGTTTTCCGTGACTCCGGAGCTATCACTTACATTCGCAAACAGATTCGGGATAAGCAGGGAGACATTTTCTGTAATTGCCGATGAATCAAGGACAGCTACTCCCTCCGGCTCGAACAATAATATCGCCTCAGAGACAGACGATGTATCGGATACGCTCAAGAATAATGTCGGTATCAGCTCAGTCGTAGAATCTGTTACAGCCGACGTATCGTTAACATTTATAAAGTTGTTAGCTTCGACTTTAGGTGCGTCTGTAACTCCGGTCGAATCATTTACGTTCAGGTTGTTCGTGACTGTGAAGTTGGTGAACTCGGTAACGCCCGAAGAGTCGGACTTATTAATAAAGCTGTTTATTTCTGACTTAACACTATCTGTGACACCGCTCGCATCCGTGACATTGATGTTATAAAACGGAACTAATATAGATGGGGTATCGGTAACTCCGCTGGAGTCTGATACGTTTACGAAGTTATTGCCTTCTATCTTGGGGGTGTCAGTTACGCCCGTGGTGTCGCTGACGTTAATGAACGAAGTAATCAGCGGTATGACATTTTCGGTTACTGCGGATGTATCGGATTTATTGACGAAGTTATTGGATTCGGGGTCCACGAGTTCAGTAACGGCGGAGCTATCGGAGACATTAACAGATAGGTCTGTTGATCCACCGGTGACGGCCAATGAAATACTATCCGTGACCCCACTGCTTTCCGAAACATTGATGTTATCATCGGCTGGATTGACTATGGCGGTAACGATTAATCTTGACGATGCTACTACTCCTGTAGTATTCAAAATCCAAGTATCTATCTGGTTGCCGTCGGTCAAATTGGCCCAGATGTCGCCGCTTATCTGCTGGTTGGCGCCGGTAACGGTCGAGCTTGTAATATCGGCGGCCGCGTCAATATCCCTTAACTTCGCTGAATTACTGGCGTTATCCGAATCAATGGCGTGTTTACCGGTTAAGGTAACACCCGACCACTCATTAGTCTTATCTATGAGGGTTTGGTAACTCTGCACCCCCGTAGCATTACTATCAGCCGTATTCAGTAGTAGGTATTGGGGTTCTAGGAGGGTGACTCCATTAACAGCAATTTCAACTTTTCTTAACTCATCTGTTGTGCCACTTCTAGCAGATACATAAGATTTTTGCTCCAGAGCTTGTATTTTTGCCCATGTCCAACCTCCTGAGGGTGTAGATAAAGCCGTATAAGCTGTCCAGTGTCCCGAACTATCTGTTGATGTATCCGTAACAGTTCCAAGCAACTCACCTAAGCTTGCGGTATAAATTTCAGTAACATGAGTCATAGAACCACCGCCAGCGGTCTGCATTAGCCTATAAACCCTAACATAAACAGTACCTATCGTTGCGCCTGAAGCTGGGGCTGTCGTTCCACCAGCATATAAAGCATTTGAACTGGCACTTCCTACAGTGGCGCACGTTGCACCATCAGTGATATTGCCATCAAAGGCATTAGCATCATTAGTCCACACAGCTTGTGTATCTGTTGCCGCAACAGTTGAACCATTTATATAAAAAGAAGTACTCTGGTCTACAATAACCTTAGCGTTATAGATAGTAACTGAGGATTTAGTGGTGGAGGATTTAACGGCTATGCGGTAGTTTCTGCCGTCCGTGGGGGTGAAGCTTGTAGAGCGAGCTCTGGTAACGGTGGTGTTTGATACTGCCGATACGATAGTTACCTTATCTGCCCAGCTTGCGAATGAGCCGTTATCTTCTTGTAGTGTGATTGTTGCGGTGTTGGTTGAGGCTGTTCTGTAAGTTACTTCCGCAAAGAAAGTTTTTGTGCCGTCCCAATTGGCGGCAGTGTAGAGCCAGTATTGGGGGTTTGTTACAGCTACTGCGGTGGTGGATGTGTATGCTGTAGCTCCTGTTCCGCCAAGCTCTATTTGGGTTTCTGTTGAAGTTAAAGTAGTAGGGTTATCTATGACTATTATTCGGGCTGCGTTTACAGTAAAGCTACTTGAGCTTGTTGCTAAAGTGATTTCGACATAATAATTAGTCTGTCCGGCCGGGGGAGTAAAAGAAACCCTTTGTCTTGTCATTGTGGTAGCAGTAACAGTATTAGTGGCATCGACTGTTCCAGAGCCGGTGCGTGTGAGTTTTACAGTCAAAGTTCCTGCACCACCAGCGTTTTTAGCAACAGTTTCAAAATAGTAGGTGGGGTTCACATATTGCGTCGTATCTAGCTGAACGTAACTCCTACCTGTTGTTGAAAGAGGCGTGTTACCATTACCAAATTGATAGCTTCCTGTGCTTGAATTAACTGTTGGGATATTCCCGATGTTGATTTCTTGCCGAATATTTATAGCCATTACATATCGTCCTTATCTATATGCTTCACATCCAGCCAGTTAGTCAGAGTGAGAGTCTTATGGGTATTCTGAGTTTGCGTCCATAGTTCTGCATCTGGCCCATGTACGTTTGAAGCCCAGTTAGCGGCTTCTACGATAGAGCGGCTTAATAAAGAACAGCCAATTCCAGTCATGCGGCCACCGCCGCCCCTGACTTCGTAATCGTGGGAAGTCCAATCGCTGGGGTATTTCATCAACACGTTGAGTATTTGCGGCGGCGGAATAACGTCTATCTCAAGATTGAACCACCATGTTATATGGTTCTCTAAGAATCTCCGGCGTATCTCCATCATCGAGGCGTTTATTCTTGCAGAGGCGACTTCGGATTGGTCTTGGTTCGGTAGGTGAACCATCGGCACTTTGTCTTTCCAGCGTTCGTAGAAATCAGTAGTCGGGGAGTTGTCTACTAATAGAACGTCTTTATTTGGGTATTCAATCGCTTCTACCGCGTCTATCCAGGCTTGCATGGCATATTCCTTGCACTCATGGGTCGGACAGGCGATTAAGACTCTGGGGTATTCGATACCGGCACCATTTTCCGGCAGTTTGTCCCGCCACCACCACTCCGGGCGTTCGGTTATGAAATTAGGTACGCCGGGATTCTCAAAGTCGATATAATGCTCCTGATATTTGCCGACCCTCAGACATTCTGCCCAGGCTTTTTGTATATCTTCTTCCGCCACATGGCACCATAATCCTTGGGAGAATACTAAATCGAACTTTTGCTGATAAGGTATTTCTGTGACAGAACCTTGTTTGACGTTACCGTGGGAGTTCTCGACGGCGTATTCGGAGATTTCCAGACCCCATGCATCGACACCTTTTTCTCTTAAGGCCCTAACCAGTTCGCCGCAACCCGTGCCTATATCCAAGACCGATTTGGGGGAGTATTTCTTGATTAATCTATCGGCTAGAGATTCGCAGTAGTCATGACGGTGAACCGTTCCCCAGATGTCGTCGAAGTATTCTTTATCAAACCCCATACCTTCTCTCTACCACAAAAGAGATATACTATGCAACTTTATTGATGCGGCGGCAAGGTCTTGACGGTGAAGAAATGCTTGGCTCCGTTAAACCATTTTTTCCAGGTATGGAGTTTATCCACTACCCGAATGTTATCCGCCGAAGATATCTTTAAGGTTGAATTCGTCTTCAACTCCGACTCCTAAATCCGGGGGCGAGCCAGCCTCGCAAGACGGGCAGACATCAACCTCGCCGTTACTTGGGTGCAGTGGGCAGATCATCTAGCCATCTCTTATATTCTTTTAATGCTTCTATTTCATTGCGGAAATAGGCGACGATGGTTTTGCCGTCTATCATCGTGTTCGGTGTTCCGTCTAAACGCTCTACACGGGCTTTCCAACCCCATTCCGCCCAACACCTGAAAGGATATGTGAAGTGCCCTATCATTTTATTTCTCTGCCCTTGTAGTTCTCTGGATCTGCGGGCATGAACTCTTGGGGAAACTCTAGGGGAAATTGGCGGCCGTCTTTTTCTATGTGTTTAGCAAAAATGTCTGTATCGCAAAGGAACGGATATTTCTTTCTGGCGATATGCGGGAAACCGGCCTTCGTCAGATAATCGCCTTTAATCACACGGGTACACCAATCAAGGTCAGAAGTTCCTACGAGGGTCTCCTGCGCTCCGGTGTCCTCGTTGAACCAGCTCTGTGCCGGGTTGTTGAACACTCTACGTGCGTGCTGGCCGTTGCCCGTCGAATAGTCCGGCGAATCATCGTACATGACTTTTAATAGTGATCCATGGATTAGGAGCTGTCCCGTCGGAACTCCGTCAACCCAGACCCTATCTCCTAATTTCCAGTCGCGGAAGTAGTGGTTGCCCCTTCCTCTATATACCATTGGTTCTGGGGGAACGCTTCTAGTGAAGTAAAGCGCGGATACTACCGGAATGTCAGCTTTATCCATATACTCGGTGAACTTCCACAGCGCGTCAGGCGGGGGCATGGTGTCGTCTTCAATGAATAACAGCCACTCAAACCCTCTCTCAACGGCTTCTTTGACCGCGAGGTTCTGAGCGTCATGCACCTGGTATCTTAAGGGGATGTAGCCGTTCATGTACTGGATCATGTCGGTCTTGCTCCAGTTCGTGGGGATTATCTGGTTGTAGCGGGCGGCAACCCACTCCATCCGCACCACTCCTAGTGTCGGGGTAGCGACGAGCAGCCTTTGAGAGAACTTCTTGTTACCTGAATCTACAATCATCTTAGGCGCTCCTGTACTAAATCATTTGGCATAACCTTACCGAACTCAGGGTCTTCTATCCGTTTAGTCAAAAGGACCTCTAGGTTGCCATTGGGGTTGAAGTACTGTTTCTCTATTTTCCAGGGTTTGGGTTTGTAGAAGTTATAGAGTTGCGGCCCCATCGTCCTGCCCTCCGGGTCGGGGTCGAAGTAGTGCATCGTCGTCTCGTTTATCATGTTGCAATGCGTCGGGTCTTGGGCGTACCCGTGAGAAGTGGCGTGGGGAACGACAAAGGCGAACTGGGCGTTGGGTTTGAGTACCCGCCAGACCTCGTTCATGAAGTTTATAAACACTCCCTTATGAGGATTGATGTGTTCTAGGACATGAGATGCGACCGCACGTAATACGCTTTCATCATCTAGCGGCCACGGGAATGTTTCTAAATCATGCACTATATCCACGCCCGGTAAGTCGAGCATGTCAATTCCAACGAAGCCGGGCTGTTTGTTAGCCCCGCATCCTATATCCAGCTGTATGCCGAATTTATCTTTCATTTCCCCTCCTAATTGTTTACGAAAGTTTAGCTAAATATGATGTCGTAGGTAGCGTTGACGTTCTGGTTTGTCGCCAAAGCGCTAGACGTATATGTGTTACCAGCCATCAATGAACCGGAAGCCGTGGTAGGTCCGGAGGTCTGCCATAGGCCGACGTTTGAGATGTTGGCGGAAGCGGTGATGAAGCTGTTGGCGCTTGAGAACGTAGCGGTGTGGCGCAGAGTCTTGCTGGTCGAGCTGGTAG
>Ga0207694_10002687_pt1 | contig 14384 bp, 12 predicted proteins | sample KBSC34metaG_FD_184353 | JGI IMG/M metagenome (GOLD analysis project Ga0207694, IMG submission 184353) | Corn rhizosphere microbial communities from Kellogg Biological Station, Michigan, USA - KBS C3-4 metaG (SPAdes) (version 2) | ecosystem: Host-associated > Plants > Roots > Rhizosphere > Soil...
GGGCGGCGGAACGCTTTTGACTAACTATATGTTGCCTACTACCGTCAGCGGTACGGGCCACATTACGGCGGTGACGGTGACCGCATCGATCATCGGCAATCCGACCAAGCCCTATGACGGAAATACCTACGCCACGCTCACTGCGGCGAACTTTTCCCTTGCCGGACTGGTGGCGGGCGAGTCCATCACGGTAACCAAGACGAGTGGAACCTACAACGACAAGAACGTGGCCGCGGCCAGCACTGTGACGGCAACCCTCGCTGGCGGCGACTTCGCGCCAGTCGGAGGCGCGCTCTTAACCAACTACGCGCTGCCGGTCAGCGCCAGTGGCGGGGGCCACATCACCGCCCGCGCGCTGGCCGTGATCGCTACCGGCGTCAACAAGGTCTACGACAGCACCACGGCAGCGATGGTGACGCTCTCAGACAACCGCCTCTCGGGCGACGTGTTCACCGATAACTACGGTAGCGCCACCTTTGCGACTCCCAACGTGGGGACTCTCATCCCGGTGACCGTGAATGGGATCTCGATCGCGGGAACCGATTCGGGTAACTACACGTTCAATTCCACCACAACCACTAAGGCCAATATTACGCCTGCGTCACCAACGACGACGCTCGCCTCCAGCCTTAGCACAGCAACGACGCCGGTGGGGGTCGTTCTGAAGGCCACCGTCGCCTCCACGGTGGTTCCAACGGGCTCGGTCAAATTCACCGACATCACTACCAGCACGGTACTCGGAACCATCTCGCTTGCAAGCGGCCAGGCCACACTGACGGTCACAACGCTGGGGGTCGGCCCGCATGTGGTCTCCGCGTCATATATTCCCGACACTGCTAACTTCACCGGAAGCGTTTCCGGCGCGGATGACGCGCCCGGCGTCACCATTACCGGGCCGCCTTCGGGAACGGTGCAGGCGGTGAATACAACGTTCAACTTCACGGCCACGTTCACGGACACGACTCCGCAGACTCACAGCGGCGCGTGGTCATTCGATACGGCCAGTATTCCGGGAACCGTCGATGACGTTAATGGAACTGTGACGGCCTCTTATTCCTTCGCGACGGCCGGAGTTTACGGTGTTAAGTTGACAGTGAACGACGGCGCCGGCGGAATCACCATCGCGAATACTGTGAGTTCGGCCAACGCTCCGCTGAATCTCTCAGCGCAAGTGGTCGTTTACGATCCCAGCTCCGGGTTCGTGACCGGCGGCGGATGGATTAACTCCCCAGCCGGAGCGTACACGGCAAACACCACTTTGACTGGTAAGGCGACCTTCGGCTTCGTTTCCAAGTATGAAAAAGGCGCGAATGTACCCACGGGAGAAACAGAGTTCAATTTCCAAGTCGCCAATTTCAACTTCCACAGTGCGCTTTACCAGTGGTTGGTGATCTCCGGGCCAATGGCTCAGTACAAGGGTTCGGGGACGATCAACGGATCCGGTAATTACAATTTCATCCTGACCGGACGCGATGGCGCTTTGGTCGGAGGCAACTCGCCGGACGGCTTCCGGATCAAGATCACGGATCCGATAAGCGGTTCCGTCATCTATGACAATCTGCTGTCCACGGACGATAGTATGACTTCCGCCAATACGCAGACCCTCGGCGGCGGCAGCATCGTGGTTCATAGTAAGTAAGCGATTCAACAATCGGAAGGCAAGACCCGTCCGGATGAAAGCGAAATGGAATCGCGGATGAACCGAACTTAGCGGCGCCGCCGCCGGTGCTGCTCAAAAGCATTACGGGTGCGAAACGCGGACCTATGAGCGAAGCTGCTAAGCGTGCAGACGCGGCTAACGACGCCTTCGCGGCGCCGGTAACATCCGTCCCGCGAAATAACCGAAGCACGGTTACGCTCTGGCTTCTGCGGTCTTTTTCTACCGTTCACTCCGAATCAGCCTTGCCAGGCGTCAGCCTGGTGCACTTGGTCCTTTATATCGTTTTTGAGGAACGGGACTTCCCGTACTTCCCCTTGGGCCTTTGACAAATACTCGTCCTGACCTCTTACCAGGCAGGTTTACGCGGGCGGGCCGCGCACGATGAGACGCCGAAGCGGATCTTCGAACGCGGAATGAGTTCGTACAGCACGGCTGCCCGGAACATTTCGAGCGGTTGAAGATATTCCTTCTCGGGCAGTCCGACGCGCCGTGCGCCGACTGGCACGCGAAATGAATACGTCAGTAGGAGCGCTCAAGGTGGCCATTCACAGGCTTCGCAAACGGTATCGCGAACTCTTTCGACAGGAGATCGCCGATATTGTAGCCGATCCCGCCGAAGTGGAGTCCGAACTCCGGTATCTGGCGGCCGCGCTGACCAGGGAGTAGCGTCGACAACCGTTGCAGGAGTCTTCGCAGGTTAGGTAACGAGAAACCAGGTTCAGAGTAGTTGCGATGGATGAAAACAGGAACATCCTGCCCGAAATTTGGAGACGCAGCCGAAATCGGCAGTTACGGAAGTGCAAACGCGATCACGGCATCGGCGGAATCGATCACCACGTACTGTTTGTGGTTCTTTCCCAAATAGGTGATGGGATTCGCGTAGCCGTGATCGGGTAACATGGCTTCCCACAGTAATTTCCCGGTCTTCGAATCGTAAGCGTGAAAGCGTTTGTCGGGGGTTGCGCCGATGAACAACAATCCACCGGCTGTGGCAACCGAACCGCCAATATTATAGGACCCTGTCTCACTGAAACCCAGCGCTTCCAGTGATTCGATGCGGCCAAAAGGAATTCGCCATGCTACGTCGCCCGTGTGGATATTGATGGCGAAAAGCTCGCCCCATGGTGGCGATTGACAGGGCCAGCCGGTTGCCGGATTCACCGGATTGCCCGCGTTCTTGCGAACGTAAGGCGGCCGTTCGACGTCACCGACAATCGCTGCCTTCTGCGTGTCTTCTTGCGATCCCCGCGCCACCATTTTCGTGACCTCGCCTTGGTCGTGCGAATTGATGAAGAAGTACCCCAGCTTGGGGTCGTAACTGCCCCCACCCCAATTGAAACCGCCATCCGGGCCCGGAAATACCACCGTATCCGTAAGGCGAACGGGTGAAAACGGCCCCTCGTTATGCGCATTCTTGAAAAGGTCCTCGCAATATTTCTTCTGCTCCGGGGTAAAGGCGGTGAGTTCTCCCGGCTTCCAGCTGTTACGTGCCAGCGGGGGGGGCTTCAACGGAAATGGCTGCGTGGGCGAATACCATTCGCCAGGGACGTCGCCAGTGGGCACGGGCCGCTCCTCCACGCCATAAATCGGCTTACCGTTGCGCCGGTCAAGGATGAACACTAAGCCGGTCTTAGTGGTTTGTATCAGCGCTGGGATCTTCTTGCCATCGTGAACGACGTCCACCAGCGTCGGTTGCGGCGGCAAATCGTAATCCCACAAATCGTGGTGCACAGCCTGAAAATGCCACTTCAGTTTGCCGCTTGCGGCGTCCACCGCGACCAGTGTATTTGCGAATAGATTGGCCCCTGGACGATCGCCACCGTAGCGGTCGTCGCTGGCGGAGCCCAACGGCATAAACAAGGTTCCGGTTTCGGCGTCAAGCGAAAACGTGCTCCAGACATTTGCGCCCGAACGGTCCTTCCACCCATCGTCCAGCCAGGTTTCATGGCCGGTTTCGCCGGGCAGAGGCACCGTATGAAACGTCCACACCAGCTTGCCCGTGGCAGCGTCCCATGCGCGCACGTCTCCGCGGCCTCCCAGCGTTCCTACGTCCTGCACGTGGGACCCGGTGATCACCAGATCTTTGAAAACGATGGGGGCGCCATTCAGGCCGTACAGTGCCGTGGGATATTTGTCCTTCATCCCCGCCTTCAGGCTCAATTCGCCTTCATTAGCAAAGCCAGGCACCAGCTTGCCCGTTTTCGCATTCACGGCATACAAGTAGCCGTCATCGGTCCCAAAGAAAATAGTTGCCGGGCTGTTGCCTCCGCCCCGCCAGTAGGCCAAGCCCTTAGCCGGACGCCCCGCGTGACTGTATTCGAAGCTCCACAGTTTCTTGCCCGTTTCTGGTTCCACCGCCACCAAACTATTGAAGCGAGTGAGCACATACATCAACCCATGGATGACCAACGGAGTGGTGCGCGATTCGTAGCGATTCTCCGCCTCCGGGCTGGGTTTTGTGTTCAGAATCCATGACTGTTTGAGCCTGGCGACGTTGGCTGCCGTAATCTCCACCAGCGGTGAATACCGCGTGGAAGCAGGGTCGTGCGCGTACATGGGCCAATCCGTCTGCGCGCGCGCCGCCGGACCAGCCAGAGCAAGGGAGATTAAAGGGAGAACTCGGAAAATTTGCATCAAAACCTCGGTTTGTTGGTAGCGTGAAGAGAAACTTTAGCACAAAACTTCAGGCAGTTAGGTTTGCGACCAGACCGAAGGTCAGCGTGCCCATGCCGATTAGCCAGGGGGTGGTTGTGAACGTGTAGCAACTTGCATCAGCGATGAGCCTACCGGGCCGAAGTCTGCATCCTAATTTCTTGGTTCAGCCCAGTATAACGACCTTGGTGAAGGCGAAAGCCGAGGATGACTACCGATAACGCCCCTTATCAGGCGCTGACTTTGCTTTGCTTGTTCGAGTTACCAGACAATAATTCACGAAACCCACGGCTGCAAACTGCGTCTTATCCTGAAACATGGGCGGGACCTTCAGTACGTTCTTCGCTCCCTTCGAGCAAACCCCGCCGCAATCCCCACCTTGTGATGAATGAAATGTTCCGCTAGACTCGGCTGCATGGACTCACTCACTGTCAGCACATTGACTCGACGGGACTTCGGCAGGCTCGCTTTGGCCGGGCTGCCGGCCATTGGTTTGGCGGCGGATAACGCTGCCGTGGTGAACGGAGTCCATATAGGCATCCAGACCTACTGCTTTCGGGATTTTGAGCCAGTGGTGCGGGACCTTCCCGCGCAGGATCCGGGTCACGAAAAAGTTCTGAGCCGGATGCTGGCGACGATGACCGAGCTGGGCATCCATGAGTGCGAGCTCTGGGCGCCTCACATCGCTCCTGGTTCGATGACAGGCATGTTGGTCTCGATCCGTGGCATGGACCCGGCGGGCGTTTACGGACCGAAGCCCGATCCTGCGATGAAGATGCTGGCAGAGGGGCGGAAGTGGCACGCTGAAACGCCTTTGGAATATTTCAAGAACATTCGGAAACGTTTCGATGCCGCCGGCGTTACGATCTACGGATACAACTGCGGCTGGTTCGGAACGCCGCAAGAGATTGATCGGTCCTTCGAGCAAGCGAAGGCGCTCGGCGCTCGCTGCATCACGCTTTCCGGAACCGTGAGCTTAGCCCGGAAGCTGGCGCCGTATGCCGACCGGCACCGCTTCATTGTGGCCATGCACCCGCATTCCGATATCAACGATCCGGAACAGTTCGCCACCCCAGAAAGCCTAGCCGCCCCGCTCGAGATGTCGAAGTATATCTGGATCAATCTTGATATTGGCCATTTCACCGCCGGCGGCTATGATGCCGTTGCGTTCATCGACAAATACCACGACCGCATCACCAACTTGCATATAAAGGACCGGAAGAAGAACCAGGGACCCAACGTCCCGTGGGGTCAGGGCGACACGCCCATTAAAGATGTGATGCAGCTTCTGAAAACGAAGAAATACTCGATCCCCGCCTATGTAGAGCTGGAGTATCCCATTCCCGCGGGCTCGAACTCCATTGCCGAGACGAAGAAGTGTCTCGATTACTTGCGGGCTGCCCTCGCGTAGTTGTCGACAGCAACCTCGATGTTATGCAGACAGAATCCGTTTTAAGTATTCCATCTGTCCCTTAGTTTGCTCTGCTGGAGTGCCCGGCGCGTCGCGATACTCGCGTTCAATGATGGCGTAGATCGGATACTTATTGTCGCGCAGCAGAGTCAAACACTCTTTGATGGGTGTGTCCCCGGTGCCCAAGGCCACGTTGGGTCCACCATCGCGTTTACGGTCCTTGATATGGAGGTGCGTGATCCGGTCGTGATGCTTCCTGAGGAAGTCAACGGCATCGTTGTTACCGGCCGTGTAGTGCCCGATGTCGAGATTGATGGCGAAGGTTTTCGACATCGCTAGCAGTTTCTCCATGCCTTCCGGTGTGGCGACTTCATTCGGATCTTTCACCATGGCATGCGGGTGCCAGGCCGGCCGGATCTTATATTTTTCGGCGAACGGGATCAGCCGCGGAGCAACGTCAATGCGGCTCTGATTGGTGCAGAAGCAGCTTACTTTAAGCGCTTGCATCTGTTTGAAGACGGCATCCATCTCTTCTTCGGTGAAGTCCAGGTCAAAGGTCATTACATAGGAGAAGAGATTCAATCCGGCGGCGTCGAACCTTTTGCGGATGTCGCGGAAGGTGTCGAGGGGCGTTTTCAGCCGCCATTCGCGGACGGCTGCGCGGGATTTTTCATATTCCGGGGTCATGGGCGATGGAGGATGGCCGAAGCTTACGGCGCCTACCAGTCTTGGTTCCAGCAAATTTACCAGTTCGATATTCGCGGCGCCAATCTGGACGCATTGATCGACGATCGCATCGATGGGATCTTTGCCTTGGGGAAGGGGATTGAGAGAGCCGGTGATTAGTCCTAGCTTTACACCTTTTACGGTCGAGTCGACCTTCGCGGCGCGCAAAGCCGGGAGCGGCAAGGCCGCGAGCGATATTGAGGTCATGGTCCGTTTCACGAAAGCACGTCTGGAAAACATAGAGTTCACTCCTTTTGATAGCGCTAAAAGATATTACGCGTTCGCCGCTGGTCGGGCAAGCTCGGTACAGTAGCAGTACGTAATCAGACTGCTCGCTACGTGGATTAGTGGTTGGATTTTTAACACTTTCCGCTTCCCGGAGGGCAGTGTTACCATAGTCACCGGGCCAAGGAGGATCGCACTACGCAGGGACCTACGCTCGAAAGAAACGCGCCGAGTTCGGAGGCATCGGTCCCCGAAGCCGGAATCGAGCAAAACGCGATTCATGCGCAACTTGAGCGCATCGTTGCCCATCCCCTTTTTAAGAACAGCAAGCGCTATCCCACCATGCTGCGCTACGTGGTGGAGCGGGCGATGGAGGGCCAAACCGACCATCTGAAGGAGCGCACGCTCGGTGTGGCCGTCTTCGGGCGGGACCCGGCCTACGATACCAACCTGGATCCGGTGGTGCGGGTAACCGCGGGTGAAATTCGCAAGCGGATCGCTCAGTATTATCACGAACCGGGACACGAAGACGAAATTCGAATCGACTTTCCGCCCGGTTCCTATTTGCCGGAGTTCCATGTCCCGCAAGTGGCGGCTGTCGCCACCCCCGCCGCCGTCCCGCCCACCGCCGTTCGAAAAAGAGTCTCGCCGGTCATGATCGCCGGCCTGGCGTGCGCCGCGATCCTGGCGGCAGTGCTGATTTTCAGGCTGGTCCTGCCAGCAGCGCCGATCGATCGATTTTGGGCGCCCTTGCTGCAGTCCGCCGAACCGGTCTTAGTGTATGTGGGAGCCTCCTATCCGGAAGGACCGCGCGAAGCAGCGGTGACCATGACGGACTTGCACAAGTCTGAGAGAGTCGGTTTTGCGGATGCCGAGGCGCTGGCCAATCTCACTGCCTATCTGGCGACCAGGAAGAAACCGTATCGCCTGCGCCTGCAAGAAGAAGGACAACTGAACGAGTTAAAGGAAGGTCCAGCCGTGCTCATCGGAGCGTTCAGCAACAGCTTCACGCTGCGCTTGACCGGTCCCACGCGCTTTAATTTCGTGCGCCTGGAGGATACCCATCAGGTTGGAATCCGCGATCGCCAGGATCCGCAGAACAGGGCGTGGTTCCGCTCGCCTGAGGTCCGTTACACGGATGTGAAAGAAGACTATGCAATCGTGTCGCGAGTTTGGGACTCCACTACCGGGCGGGTGGCCGTGACGGTGGCCGGTCTGAGCAAGTACGGAACTGCGGCAGCCGGGGAATTTCTCAGTACGCCAAGCTACGTCGAACAGATCACACAAAACGCGCCAAAGGACTGGGATCGCAAGAATATAGAGTTGGTCATCGCCACCAGCGTGGTGGGGAGGACATCAGGACCTCCGCGCATTCTCGCGGCACATTTTTGGTAGGTCCCGGGGGCCCCAGAGACGTATGATACAGGTCCGGGCGAGCTCGATAACTGACTGTAAATAAATAACAAACGACTGCTATCGTTCCCGCTACTGTAGCGACCTTGCTAGGAGGCTTCTAAACCTTTAGTTTAGATCGGAGAGGTTCACGATAATAATAATGAAGCTACCAATAATGATGGTGAGCGCGATGGCGATGGCGGTTCCACTGCTGGCACATCATTCGTTTGCCATGTTCGAACTTACTAAGGATGTTACTTACGAAGGTACGGTGGTCGAATACCGTTGGGAGAACCCGCATACGCACATCATCGTCAAGGTAGATCCTGGCGCCGGAGACTCAGCTACGGTAGGGACGTGGGACGTCGAAGGCGGCTCCACCAACATCATGGGCCGGCAGGGTTGGACTCGGACGACGTTCAAGCCGGGGGACCACGTCAAGGTGGTAGCGCACCCGATGAAGGACGGCACCAAGGGCGCATCGCTTTTTTACGCGGTTATGCCGGACGGCAAGCGCCTGTATCATGACATTGCTCGACCCAAGGCGGAAGGCACCACGACATCCGTGCAATAGATGCGCACTCAGCGAATAGCAGCCAAAATCGTATGGGGGCTCGCACTGCTTGCCGGACAGGCCGGTTCACAGAATAAGACGCTGGACATTTCCGGAATGTGGCTGGTGCAAGACCCCGGGTCGGGAGGTTTCACGGAGTGGTTTAATAATGTCCCCAAACCTAAGCTGAGGCCGGAAGTTATCAAGGACAATGAGGCGCAGGCGGCGAGCGAGGCGGCGGGGAACGTCGTGAACACAGCGCCGCGATTGGAGACCTGTCCGGTGGGGAACTTTCCTTTGATGATGGGGTCCTCTCCGCCGCTGAACATCGTTCAGTCGCGCGACGAAGTTTTGATCGGAGCCGAGGCGGGGCGCGCCCGCTTCATTTATATGGATGGCCGCGACCATTCGGAAACCAAAGCGCCGGGCTATAAGGCTTCGGGGTTTGGACATTCCATCGGACGGATGGAAGGTGACACGCTAGTCGTCGATACCATCGCTTTCCCGACGATCTGCGACAACCGGCATCCCGTGATGGTGACTCCAGGTGGCGGGCGCGCCAAAAGTACAACGCATCTTGTGGAGCGTTTCCGGCTGGCTGGCAACGGCGAAGAAATGTCGATAACCTTCACCTGGGAAGACCCCACAGTGTTTCTCGAACCTCACACCTACACGTACAAGTTCAAGAAGCTTCCTGAGGCTCACCCGTTTGAGAACAACTGAGAGCAAGGAGCTATTTCATGACTCACACTCGACGAGACTTCGCTAAACTAGCCGCGACGGCTCTACCTACGGCGTTCCTGGGAGTCCCTCGCGTGGCATTCGGGGCGCCCAATTCCAAGATCGCTGGAGTGCAGATCGGCACCATCACCTACAGTTTCAAGCAGGACGTCAAGAAGCCCGATGAAATCATTCCGGACCTGGCGAAGATCGGCATCAGCTCCGTCGAGTTAATGTCGGATGACGGCGAGCGCATGGCGGGAGCGCCGGCGGTCCCCAACTTCGGTTTTGGTGTAAAGGCTACGCCGGATCAGCAGGCGCAGATAGACGAAGGTCGGCGTAAGCGGGTGCAATGGCGCGCCCAGACGACGCCGGCGACTTTCGAGGCGGTCCTCAAGATGTTCAAAGATGCCGGTGTGAATCTGGATCTGCTGTGCTACAACATGGCGGCCAATATCACCGACGACGAAATCGAGCACGCGTTCAAAATGGCGCGGGCGCTGAAGGTCAAGGCGATCTCTTCGACCAGCACGGTCGCTGTCGCGAAGCGCGTCGCGCCGGTGGCGGAGAAATTCAAGCTGACGTGGGGCGGCCATGGTCATACGGCGGTGAACGATCCGAACGAGTTTGCGACACCGGAATCGTTCGAGCACATTATGTCGCTCGGTAGCTACATCGGAGTGAATCTGGACATCGGGCACTACACGGCGGCCGGTTACGACCCCATCGCTTTCATTCAGAAACACCACAGCCGGATCACCAACTTGCACCTGAAAGACCGTAAGAAGCACGACGGGCCCAACGTGCCGTGGGGACAGGGGGAGACGCCGATTAAAGAGGTCCTGTTGCTGTTGAAGAAGGAAAAGTACACGTTTCCGGCGAATATTGAGCTGGAGTATCCTATCCCGCCGGGGTCGGATTCGGTGCAAGAGATTTCTAAGTGTCTGGCGTACGCGAGAAAATGTCTGGAAGCGTAAGGTGGGCGCTGCTGTTGGTTCTGGCGGCGGCCCCGATGACGGCGCAGCAGCACGCCGATCTCTCGGGGTACTGGGAGTTGCGTTACGACAGTATGCGGATCCCGGTGGCTTCACTGACGGCAGCCGTGTCCGGGCGCGATGCGGTCAAAAGCCAAGTCCGGCACGACGCTGAGGCGATCCGGCGCTGTTCAAACATCGGCATCCCGGCGATTATGGGGGACCGGTCGGCGATTGACTTGCGCCAGAGTCCCACTGTAACGGCGATCGCGGCGAAACCGCCGTCGTCGATGCGTTATATCTATACGGACGGCCGCCAGCATCCGAACAAAGACGACTACGATCCGACTACCAACGGTCACTCGATCGGGCATTGGGAAGGTGACACGCTCATCGTGGATACGACTATGTTCAACGATGGAGGTGTGACTCGTATTCCAGGCGGCGGAGCGCGAACTCGGGATTCGCATTTGGTCGAGCGTTACCGTCTGCTGGCGGGCGGGAATCGACTCTCCGTGGTTTTTACCTGGGAAGACTCGAAAATGTTCCAGAAGCCGCACACTTACGAGTTCAGATATTACCGGATCGATCGCATTGCGGAGCCGCGCATGTACAATTGCAACCCGAATGATCCGGAACGCGCGAAGTTCCTTCTGGAGGGGTTGGAGAATTAATGATGACAGCTTTGACCCGACGCGATTTCGGCAAGTGCGCTCTCGCGGGGCTGACTGCGAGTGCATGGGCGCAACCAGCGGCTGCAGTCAATCGGTCCTTTATAAGCGGCGTGCAGTTTGGTCTGCAGCCCTTCTGTTATCACGATCTGGCGATGAATCGGGAGAACCGCCCCACGCTGGTGAAGCGGCTGGTGCAGAATGGCTTTGGCATGGTGGAGCTTCATGCGACCTGGTGTGAGCCGCGTTTCGATGCGCCGGGAGTGAGCGCGGAAATGGCTCGTGAGAAGTTGCGGAATTGGCGGGTGACAACACCCGTGGACTACTATCGCAACATCAAGAAAGAATTTGACGATGCCGGCGTCACCATCTTTACTTACTGGGTGGGCATCAACGAGACCTACACGGACGCCGAAATAGACGCTACTTATGAGGCAGCCAAAGCGCTGGGGGCGAAAGGTGCGGTGGGCTCGCAGGGACTGGCCGTATCGCAGAGACTGGTTCCTTTCACGGCCAAGCACGGGATATTTACGGGACTGCATAACCATGACAACCTGTCCGATCCGGACGCACTCAGCAACGAGGCGAGTTTCGACAAAGGCCTGGCCTATTCACCAAACTTCAAGGCCACACTCGACGTCCGCCATTTCACGGCTGGCAACGGAGATTGCATCGGGTTTCTCGAAAGACATCACGAACGAGTGTCCAGCGTCCATCTAGGGGATCGTCGAAGAAACAACGGGCGTAGCGCGCCCTTCGGGGAGGGCGATGCTCCGATTATTCAAATCCTCAGACTGATTCGCGACAACCGGTGGCCTATCGTCGCTCTTTTGGAATTCGAGCACGGGACTTTGCGCACGGGAGTGGAGGAAGTGCAGTTAATGTTCGATTATTGTAAGCGGGCGCTCGCATAGAGAAGATGATGAGGATGACTGTGTCACGTTGCCAAGTAGTTTGTGCAGCGATTTTGGTCACGGGCTCGCTGTGGGCTCAGTCGGCGGGGACGCCGGGCTACGACATCAATTACATCGGGCCCCGCATGGCGGATCCGATCCTGCAACACAGCAAAGAGATGTACGTGCTGTACGGTTGCAGTTATTGCCACGGTCTGTATCTCGAGTCACGCGGCGAAGCTACGGACCTCATGCACTCGCGCTTAGTTGGCAGAGATGAAAATGCGAATCTGATCGGTCCGCTGCTGCGCGCCGGCATTCCGCAAACCGCGAAGCTGTCGCCGATGCCACAGTTTTCCGATCTAAGCGATCAGCAGATTTCCGCGATTGCGACCTGGATACATTACGCGCGCCAGCAGGGCCGGTATAAGGAACTCATGGAGGGAAAAGACTTGAGTTCGGGAAGCGCCGAAGCGGGGAAGGCGTATTTCGAACGGACATGCATTTCCTGCCACTCGATGCCGGGCGATTTGACGCGGGATCCCGGCGCGCTGCGGGCCAGCATCCTGCGCCCTAAATTTCTGGATACTCCCGCATCATGGCAGATAGACCGGCTGCGCGATACTAAGACAGCCGCCGCCCGCGAGCGGCATCTCGCGCTGCTCGAAAACTACTCGGCCGACGATGTGGCGAACCTAATCGCGTATCTGAGCGTCAAATAGATGTTGAAACGAAGCGAGGTTTAAACTGATGAGCGTATCCTCAGCGGCACCTGCCAATCGAGGCGTCAGCGGGCAATACCGGCGTTCTCGCTTGTTCGCGGCCGGAGCCCTGGGGCTCTGCATGGCGGGGATCAATGCGGCGCTGCGCTCCAATGCGGCGTCGGACATGCAGCGGATCTTTCTCGATCCCATCGACAAGGCGCACTCGGCGGAAATGATCGCCAGCGTTCTGGGCTTGCCGTTCCTGGGCTTCGCGGTGACCATCGCCATTGGTAGCCCGCTACTGGATTACATCGGAATGGGGTTGTTGCTGCCGCTGTCGGGTGTCTTTCTGTCACTCGGTATGCTGCTGATGATTTTTGCGGGCGATCTGGCGACGGGTGCGGGAGTGTATACCGTCCTGTGGATCGCGGCGTTGGTGGCCGGCATCGGCTGGGGGCTGGTCGAGACGGTTGTGAATCCGCTGATTGCGGCGCTTTATCCCGACAGGAAGACCGGCAGGCTCAATGCGGTCCACGCGTGGTGGCCGGGGGGGCTGGTCATCGGTGGACTGTTGGGCGTGGGAATGTCCAGCCTGCACCTGGGATGGCAGATGAAATTGGGTGTGGTGTTCCTTCCCGCGATCGCTTTGATTGCGTTGTGCTCCGGTATGAAGTTTCCGCCTACGGAGCGCGCGGCCGCCGGAGTCCCCGCGCGTGATATGTTCCGCGAACTGGCGAATCCGCTGTTCCTGATCCTGTTCGCTTCGATGTTTCTGACTGCGGCGTCGGAGCTGGCGCCGGGGCAATGGGTGGATCTGGCTCTCAGCCGGACCGTACACATGCCTGGAATTCTGCTGCTGGTTTATGTCAGCGGGCTCATGTTCCTGATGCGAAACTTCGCGGGCCCGCTGGTGCAGCGGGTCTCGCCTATCGGAGTTTTGTGGTTCTCCTGTTTGGGTGCCGCACTGGGATTGTATGCACTGAGTATCGCGAACTCGCCGGTTACCGCCCTGCTAGCCGCCACTATTTGGGGTACCGGCGTTTGCTACATGTGGCCGACTATGCTGGCGACCGCGTCCGAACGATTTCCGCGGGGCGGCGCGTTGCTGATGGGTTTGATGGGCACCGCAGGGACCCTATCCATTCAATTCGTGCTGCCGTTGATGGGGTCGATTTTCGATAACAAGAAACTGGAGCTCGCCGGGGGAGCTGACGCTTTCAAGGCCTTGCCGCCCGGGCCGGAGCTGGATCGAGTGCTGGGGATTGCCGCGCAAACGTCTTTCCGCTATGTGGCCATACTCCCCGCGATCTTGCTGATCGTCTTTGCGGCTATCTGGTTCTATGACCGATCCAAGGGCGGTTTTCGAGCCCAGAAGTTGTAGAGTTCCGGTTCGCCGGTGCTATAATTCTGTCCCAGGGGTAGTTGTACGCAGACTGGGCCTTCGATCGATCCGCATCCTCATTCCACCTCGGCGTGGACTCCGGAAACCGAAGCGGAACGCAACGCGATTCGCGAACAATTGGAGCGGATTCTCGCTAGTCCACTCTTTAAGAAGAGCCGGCGCTTCCCGAATCTGCTGCGGTTCGTGGTGGAGCGCTCGCTTCACGGGCATGCCGAGCCGTTAAAAGAACGGACTCTCGGTATCGAAGTCTTTGGCCGTGAGCCGGATTACGATACCAATCTCGATCCCGTAGTCCGAACGACCGCGGTCGAGATTCGCAAGCGAATCGCGCAGTACTATCACGAAGCCGGGCACGAAAACGAGATCCGGATCGATTTCCCGGCCGGTTCCTACCTTCC
>Ga0207694_10002691_pt1 | contig 14375 bp, 11 predicted proteins | sample KBSC34metaG_FD_184353 | JGI IMG/M metagenome (GOLD analysis project Ga0207694, IMG submission 184353) | Corn rhizosphere microbial communities from Kellogg Biological Station, Michigan, USA - KBS C3-4 metaG (SPAdes) (version 2) | ecosystem: Host-associated > Plants > Roots > Rhizosphere > Soil...
CCCGTGGCGGGCCAGTCGGGGATGACCGAGCCGCCCATGCCTGTCGTTCCCAGCGTCCCGGCCGTCCCCGGCTGGCCCGCCACGGGACCGGCTCCGCCGCCCAGACCGGAGCGCCCGCCATTGGAGCTCGCCTTACCACCACCGCCGCCCGCGCCACCGTTTCCGCCCGAAGAGTCGCTGCCGCAGCCGGCGAGCAATGTGAATGCGTACGCCGATGCGATCAACCCGTTGCGGACCAAAGCTCTCAAAGCCATTTCGGATTCCTTTCGGCGCTGGGCGCGCCACTGTTGCGGCTCTTCGTCTGACGTTTCGTACGGTACAAAGCGGGGCGGGTGATGAGTGACCTACTTGAGTGACCGGGGCTCACCAAAACTTTCATGGCCCCTGAGTGGGACCAAACTCCGGCGGTGTAGCATTTCGCAAGTCGAAAACAAAGTGATTTGCCTCACGTGGGCGGCCAGAAGGAGAGGAATGCAGGAGGCCGCGATGGGCTTCCGTCCCTGACGATGAAGGTCGGCGTCACGATCGCGATCGAAATGTCAGGGGGCGAGCGCCCGCCGGTCGCGCTCAACGAGTCGTCTTTTCGAGCTCGCTGCCCACGGGCTCGGGAGCGCCGACGGTCGGCGCTCCCGGCGGTCCGCCCGCGAAGATGAGCGGCCCCTCGCCTGCCGCGCGCTTGCGGCCGACTTCGGCCAGCGCCGCGCGGGCGCGCTCGGCGCGGCCCGGCTGGGACGCGTCTCGGTCCCAGGTGCCGAGCAGGTCCTCACAGGCCTGTCGAACTCGCTCGTGAACGTCGTAGATGGCGAGGTGGCGGAGCACCGGGACCGCCTCGCCGTCGCCGATACGAGCGAACGCATCAATCAGATGAAGGCGCCCCGTGGGAGCGGCCGTATGGAGCGCCGTCTCGATTTGCGGGATGGCGTTGCGCCCATAGCGGGCCAGCCGGTCGGTGGCCGGCCCGACCAGCGCGTCGTTGCGACGGGTGAGGATGTTGATCTCGTCCTGGATGTCTCGATGAGACGCATCGTCGCAGCCTGCCGCCGCCGACAGCACCGCCAGCGAGAGCACGAGCACCCACGCCGCTCGCCGGCTCACGACGCGGCGACCGTCGCCGTCGCCGTCGCGTTCACGCCCAGGACGTCTCCGCCGAGCGCCGGCTCGACCTCGTCGTGGCCGCCGCGTCCGCCGTGACGGCGGATGGCCTTTGCCACGGCGCTGGCCGGAGACACGCGCGGGACCGCGCCGGTCGCGGTCTCGACGGCGGCCGCGTCGTCGAACATGCGCTCCGTCATGTCCTTCAAGGCGGACACGTCGGTCGTGGTGAAGCTGCGCTGTCGCAGCTGGGAGCCCCCCCACAGCCCACGCGAGTACCAGGCCAGGGTCTTGCGCAGCTCGTGAACGCGCATCTTCTCGGGCGCGTGGGCCAGGGTCAGCTCCGCGTGGCGGCGCCAGACCTTCCGCCGATCCTCGATGGTGGGCGGCCCGGGGTCTTCGGCTCCGCGCGCGACGGCGGCGATCGATCGGAACAGCCAGGGATTGCCCATGGATCCGCGCCCGATCATCACGGCGTCGCATCCGGTCGCCCGACGCATGCGCTCCCAGGCCGCGACGTCCTTCACGTCGCCGTTGCCGATCACGGGCACCGTCGCCGGCAGCGCCGCGCGCACGGCCGCAATGGGCGCATGCTGCGCCTCGCCCGAGAAGCCTTGTGCGCGCGTCCTGCCGTGCACGGTGATCATGGCGGCCCCGGCGTCCACCAGGCGCTGCGCGAACTCGGGCGCGTTGATCGAGCACTCGTCCCAGCCCGTGCGGTGCTTGACCGTCACCGGGATCGCGGCCGGCACGGCGCGGCGCACGGCCGCCACCAGACGCGCCGCCAGGTCGGGCTCGCGCATCAGCGCCGAGCCGCACAGGCCCGCCGTCACCTTCTTGGCGGGGCAACCCATGTTGATGTCGACGATGGACGCGCCGACGCCGACCGCCATCTCGGCGGCGCGGGCAAGCGCGTCCGGCTCGCGCCCGAAGATCTGGACCGCAAAGGCGCGGCCGTCGAGGCTCGGCCACATCCGGTCGACCGCCTTGCGCGCGCCGCGCGTCAGCGCCTCGGCCGAGAGGAACTCGGTGAACGTCAGGACGGCGCCCAGCTCCTCGCAGACGGTGCGAAACGGCAGATCCGTCACGGCTTCCATCGGCGCGAGCAACGCGCCGGGCGCGATTTCCAGGGATCCGACCCGCATGAAGCGGCGGAGCATAACATCTCCTCGCCGTCCGACCTCCGGCTATCCTCCTCGAGGTGGTTCAGGTGGTTTCACGCCGGCTGATCGCCTTCGCCGCGGTCGTCGCGCTCGGCTCGATCGGAGGCTGTCGGCGCCGGGACCCCCGACCTGGGCCAGCAACTCGGGCGGATGGCGCCGCGGCGCCCGGGTTGCTGGCCGGGGTGGTCGATCCGTGGACCTGGCCACGCGCGGCGGGCGCGACCGATCGCGAGCGCGCGATCGAGGACATCGGTTCCCACGAGCCTCTCGAGCCGGATCGCCCCGGATCCCCGCTGTGCAACACGAACGCGCACTACTGGACCGCGCTGGTGGGCATCGCGTGGACCCGCGACGTCGATCTCGACTTCGACGACGAGCCGGTCGACCTCGACGGGGACGGCCACCCCGACACCCGCCTCACGCGGCACGTGCACGCCCCGGGCGGGATCCTGGCGCACCCGGAGCTGTTCGGGTTGACCGCCACGCCCGATGACCCGCGCGGCAAGGTCGGACGCGTGTCGGCGTCGACCGGCCTCCTCGGCCTGCGCGAGGCTCTGGACCGGGACGGCCGTCCGACCGGCGAGATCGGAATGACCTGCTTCGCCTGCCACGGAGGCCGGGATCCCGGCGACGGCCACGTCGTCCTCGGAATGGCGGGCGTGGCCTTCGACTATGGCCTGATGCTGGCCACCGCGGCCATCCTCGACGCGGGCGGCGCGGCCGCCGAGTACCGGCGCGCGCGCCATTTTCCCGATGGGCGCGCGGTGCGCGCGCGGCTCATGATGGCCGGCCCGGGCCGCCAGGATCTGACCGGCGAGTTCGGCCTGGACCTGACGGTGCCGGGCACGCACTCCGTGCGCTATCCCGGCACGCGGCGCGTGCGTCAGGGGACGAAAGGGATCGTCAACCCGATCAGCGTGCCGCCCATCTTGCCGTGGGCTGGTCTCGAGCTACAGAACTGGTCGGGCAGCGAGGTCCCGAGCCCGCGGAACCTCCAGCGCCTGCTCGCCCTCGGAGCCGCCGCGGGCCGGACGCCCGCCCAGACGCTGGCGGGCCTGGCGCTGCCGGCCGCCGATCCGGCCGATCTGCGGAGCGCGGCGGGGACGCGCCGCGCGCTGCTGTTCGACCTGCGCAACCTGGGAACGCTGGGTCTGCAGCAGGACGCCTTCGCCGGACTGCTGTGGGCTGACGCCATCACCGGCGCGGGAGCGGAGGCGAGCGCGGGCGCTGCGGCCGAGCCCGCGCTCGCGCTGGGATCGGCGGGGTTGTTCTCCGTCCCCGAGATGTTCGCGACCGGCAGCCTGCGCCGCGTGATCGGCGACCAGAGGCTCTCACCGGCGGTGGCCGCGGCCGCGCCCGACGCGGGCGCGATCGCGCGCGGGCGCGCCCTCTTCTCGGAGCGAATCGTGGGCCGGATCGCGAACCGGCAGCTCTTCAAGGAGGCGCCGGCGCGCTTTGCCCCCGCCAAGCTGGCCGGCCCGATTCTCGCTCCACTCGACGAGGCCCTGCCGGCGACGATTCCGGTCCGCTGCGCCGACTGCCACAACGCCAGCCCGGGCGGCTCCGTCGTTTCGCTGGCCGACGCCCCGCCGCCCCTCGGGCGCTGCAGCCACTGCCATCGCGCGCACGAACCCTTCGGAGACGAGCGCGCGCGACCCGACGGTGAGGCCGCCGCCCGGCGGATCACGCTCGCGCGTCTGAAGGTCCCCGCGCCCGCCGACGAGGAGCGGCGGCTCTGCGTGGGATGCCACGCCCACCACCGCAGCTTCGAGCCGGTGGCCTACTCGTCGAGCCTGCTGCTGCCACTGGACGCCAACGGAAACGGGAAGGCGCAGGACGACGAGCGCGCCGACGCCGAGGCGGGTGGCATCGGCACCGAGGCGCTGCTCGCCTTCGACGTGCCGCGCCCCGAGCGCCCCGCGGCCGGCTTCTCGCTCGGGGTCCCGTCGCTGACGGCGGTCCACGCGGCCGGTCCCATCGAGACGGCGCGCCTCGGGGCGGGCTGGGTGCGCGTCGCGCCCCTCGCCGGCATTCGCGCGTCGGCGCCCTATCTCCACAACGGCTCGGTGCCGACGCTGCGCGCGCTCCTCGAGCCGGCTGCGAGAAGGCCGGTCACTTTCCCGCTCGGAGACGCCGGCTTCGTGCTGGACACCCGACTCGCCGGCAACCGCAACATCGGCCACGAATTCGGCACGGCGCTCACGGCGCGCGAGAAGGACGATCTCGTCGCGTTCCTGATGACGCTGTGAAGGTCCGCTTCTTCGAGGAACCGGGAATCCTCCGCTACAATCGCGCGCATGTCAGACGCCGCCCCCTCCCCCGCGGCCGCGCCGGCCCCGGCTCCCCCCAATCCGCTGTCAGCTTCCGAGCCCTGGGACCTCGTGGCGGGCAGCTACGCGAAAGAATCGCTCCCCTATTTTCTGGCCTTCGCGCGCGACGCCTTGGTCCATGTGCCGGTCGCTCCGGGCGACCGCGTGCTCGACGTCGCCTGCGGCCCCGGCACCCTCAGCCTGCTGGCGGCGGCGGCCGGCGCCCGGGTCAGCGCCATCGACTTCTCCGAGCCGATGATCGCACAGCTGCGTGATCGCGCCGCCGTGCAGGGGTTGGCGGACGCCGTCGACGTCCGCTCGGGAGATGGGCAGCGGCTTCCCTTCCCCACCGCCAGCTTCGACGCCGCCTTCTCGATGTTCGGGCTGATGTTCTTCCCTGATCGACAGGCGGGTCTGCGCGAGCTGGCGCGCGTCCTCGAGCCCGGCCGCCCGGCCCTCGTCTCGAGCTGGGTGCCGTTCGCGGGCCCGTTCGGCGCGATCATGACCGCGGCGAAGGAGCTCCTTCCCGGTCTTCCGTTCGGCGGCGGGGGGACTCCCCCGCTCGGGACCCCGGACGAGATCCGCAACGAGATGACCGCCGCGGGCTTCAGGACGGTCACCGTCGAGACCGTCCTTCATCAGCTGACCTGCCCGTCATTCGACGCCTTCTGGGACATGATGGTGCGGGTGAACGCCCCGCTCGTGCTCATCCAGCACCGCGTCGGCGCGGCACGCTGGGCCGAGGTCGCTCCGGTCATCAAGGAGCGCGTGCGTCAGACCGTCGACGACGGCCCGGTGCTGGTCGGACGCGGCGCCTACTTTGGCATCGGACGAACCTGAAAGGACTGGCCATGCTGCGATCCAATCCCCCCCTCGTCTTCCGCTCCCTCGCCCGCCTCACGGGCGCCGCCCTTGCGATCGCCGGACTGCTCGCGGCCGCGTCACCCGCGCGGGCCGCGCGCCAATACGTGTCGCGCGATCTGGTGTTGTCGCGCAGCGAGGTTGCCTTCGACATCGGCCTGGGCATCGGCCACTACGACCCTCCCCCTGGAACGACGGGGACGGGCTTCGGCATGAACCTGGCCCTCTCGTTCGGGCTGGGCGGCAACGTCGAGATCGGCGCCCGCACCGGCTTTCGGCTGGACACCCCAGGCCAGATCACCCAGGCCGACAGCTACGGCCGCACGTACGACACCGAGACGTTCGGCGTGGGCCACGATCGCGTCGCCAACCCCGAGATCCACATCCGCTGGGACCTGGCGCGCGGCCCCAGCGCCGAGCTCGGGTTCGAGCTGCGCGCGATCATGCCGATCGAAGACGGTACCCGGTTCGGGATGGTGCTGGGCCTCCCGGTGGCGCTGCGCACCGGGGTCCTGCGGCTGGACACCGGCATCTACCTCCCCATCATCTTTTACGGACAGCTCCTGAGCGCCATCAGCGTCCCCGCCCACCTCTGGATCCAGGCGTCGCCGACGTTCTGGCTCGGGCCGCTCTTCGAGATCCGCGTCTACCACCAGAACGGCCACAGCTGGAACCAGTACCCGGTCGGCTTCGGCATCGGCTCGGCGCTGGCCCCCAACCTGGACCTGCGCGCCTGGTTCCTCTTCCCCGACGTGAACAGCAACGCCAACTACGGCGGCGGAATCGCGTTTCAGATCCGCTTCGACTGATCCTATCGCCAAGAATATTTCGTGACGGTGACGGCACCACTGTCCGTCCTTGTCAGCCTCACCTCGATCCGAGGTTTGACGAACAAGGCTCCCCCCTCCTGCTCGGTGTAGCCCCGCCGCGAGAGATAGGCACGGATAGCCGCGATGGTTTTGTCCGGGTCGCCGCCCTGAATCGAGGCGCCGTCCAGTTGCGGCTTCGTGCCATCAGCGGGCTCGGCGCGAAAGCGAATCCGCGACGCTGGATCCGGCAACGGGAGCCCCCGTATCTCGCCGTCGACCATGAAACGCAAGGGAGAGCTGCCGCCGAGGTCGTCGTAGCTCCGGAAAATCGCGATTGTAGCGATGAACAGAATCCCGGAGAGCACGATCACGATCGCCAAGCCCGTCAGCAGTCCTCGCCGCATCGTCATCGGACGCGCCGGAGCTTCTTTCTTAAAGCGCAAGAACGGAGCGGAGCTCGAAGGTGAGCGCGCCGTCCTTTCCGGGCACGACGCGATACTCCGAATTTCCGTCGGGAACGAACTTCCACTCCGCAGGATGGCGGGGGCCCGGAGGCGTCTCTCGGACGGTCCCAGTCTCCACGATCACCCAGGTACCGTCGGCGCTCGCCCAGTCTTTCGGGGGCGACGACTCCGTCAACTTGACCACGTTGACCTCTCGACCGCGCTTCTGAGCGGCCTGAACGGCGTCGGAAGGCGCCCGGACGGAGACGACAGATCCGTGGTACGTCGAGCCCAGGGGCGTCGCCGTGATGACGTGCAACGGAGGAGCTCCCGGCCTGGTCCCGATGGCTGCGACGGAACGCTGCTCGACCAAGGTGCGGAGGTAGCTCCCGACGACTACGCTGAACCCCGGCCGATCAGGGTTGCGCTTCGGCCGCTCAGCGTGGGCGGACGGTCCGGGGCACGCCGCCTCATCTCGACAGTCCACGATCTCGACCCACGGACAAGGGCAAAGAAAGGCCGCCAACAGCAGCGCCATCGAAGCGGTCATCGGAAGCGAGCACCGACGAGTTTCAAGAAGGCGGCCGAGTAGCCGAGCTCCGGATCGTCGGCGGTCAGGGTAGGTCGCATCACCCCGCCTGTCACGTGGTCCTCATTGGGAAGATGCTGCGAGATCACGTGTCCCACTTCATGCAACAGCAGGTTCGAAAGGAAGGTCCGGTTCGAGGACTTGCTGCTTTCATCCAGGAATGGAGCCAGCTGCACCGTCGGGACAATCGATACGTGCTTCCACGTTACGCCCGCCGTCCCGGCGCTACCTGAGAATGCCCTGTTCACGGAGACGCGGAGCTCCTGTTTCGAGTGCTCGCTCGCCTGGACGCCCTGTGCGTTACAAAGTGCCAGGGCCTGATCGGCGCCCCCTTTCCCCGAAATGGCAACGAGGTAAGACTCGCTCCCGAGCCCGCGGACATCATCGGCCGTCGCGGCACGAGGTTCGATCTTCGCGGTGACATTCCTCGACACATGCTGTAGCTGATCGGTGAGCCTGCGATCGAGGTAGTCGATCATCGCGCGAGGCTGTCCCGTTCCGTCGAAGACGCGAACGACATGGGACTTGACGACGTGGGCCTTGGGGTGGGCATGGTGAGTCTTCATCGCGTCCTTTCGTGCAGTGGCACGACCCGGGCGGTTCCAGGACCGGCTGACCAAGTATATCGGGCCCGGCCGCTACTTCGCGTAGTCGGTCGCGCGGGTCTCGCGGATGACCGCGACGCGCACCTGGCCCGGGTAGGCCAGGTCGGACTCCACCCGGCGGGCGATGTCCTTCGAGAGGAGCCGCGCCTGATCGTCGCTGACCCGCGAGTTCTCGACGATCACACGGACCTCCTTGCCCGCCTGGATCGCGAAGGCGCGCTCGACTCCGGGGAAGCTGGTGGCGATCTTCTCCAGGTCCTGCAGGCGCTGCACGTAGGTCTCCAGCAGCTCGCGCCGTGCGCCCGGACGCTGGCCCGACAATACGTTCGCCGCGTCCACCAGATGCGCGATCACGTCGGTGGCCGGCACCTCGCCGTGGTGAGCCTCGATGGCGTGCACCACCCGCGGCGACTCGCCCATCTTCTTGGCGGTCTGCGCGCCGATGACGGCGTGCGAGCCCTCGGCCTCCTGATCGAGGGCCTTGCCGATGTCGTGCAGCAGGCCGGCCCGCCGCGCGACCTTGACCGGTAAGCCCAGCTCGCCCGCCATGGCGCCGGCGATGATGCCGACCTCGATCGAGTGCTGCAGCAGGTTCTGCGCGTTGCTGGACCGGAACTTGAGCCGCCCGATGAGCCGCACCAGCTCGGGCGGCAGGCGGCCGATGCCCAGGTCGAGGACCGCCTTCTCGCCGGCGTCCCGGCACTGCTGGTCGACCTCCTGCGTGGCCTTCTCGACCGACTCCTCGATCCGCGTGGGGTGGATGCGCCCGTCGGCGATCAGCCGCGTCAGCGCCAGCCGCGCGATCTCGCGGCGGACCGGGTTGAAGCACGAGATGACGACCGCCTCGGGCGTGTCGTCGATGATGAGATCGATGCCGGTGGCCGCCTCGATCGCGCGGATGTTGCGCCCCTCGCGTCCGATGATGCGCCCCTTCATGTCGTCCGAGGGCAGCGGCACGGTGGCCACCGTCCGCTCGGCGACGTACTCGCTGGCGTAGCGCTGGATCGCTGCCGAGATGATGACCTTCGAGCGGTTCTCGGCCTCGGCCCGAGCCTCGTCCTCGATGCGCTTGACCTCGGCCACCGCCGCCAGCCGGGCCTCGTCGCGGATCTCGTCCATCAGCGCCGCCCGCGCCTCGACCTGGGTCAGCGCCGCCGTCTTCTCGAGGCGCACCTTGGCCTCCGCCGCCAGCGCCGCCGCCGCGCGCGCCGATGCCTCGGCCGCCGCTTCCCGCGACGCCATCTGCTTCTCGCTGCGGGCAACGTCGTCGGCCTGCCGCTCGAGGTCCCGCTTGCGCCGGTCGAGGTCGCGCTCCTTCTCGCCGAGCTCGGCGGCCTGCCGCTCGAGGTCGCGCTGCCGCGCCTTCTGGGCCGCCTCCACGTCGGCGCGCGCCTTCTGCGCCGCCTCGCGGGCGTCGAGGGCGGCCTTTCTCTTCAGGGCCTCGCCTTCGCTCTGGGCGGCCTCGAGCAGGCGCTGCCGCTCGGCGTCCGATTGCTCCAGCGCCGGGGCCCGCAGCATGCGTCCCACCAGCAGCGCGACCACGAACACCGCCAGCAGGAGCGGCACCACCACGGCGATCGAGATCATGGCGCCGTGCCCCCGTCCGGGCGCGCTCGCCCGGCGCCCCGGAGCACGCGGGCGTCGGTCACGACGCCGTCGATCATCTGGTCGTGCGGCTCGGCCGGACACGCCTCGACGACCTGGAAGTCATAAGCCAGGCCCAGCACGACCGGCCCCGCCGAACCCGTCGCCGGCCCCGTCGGGCGGGTGCTCAGCAGCTCGTCGTAGTAGCCACCGCCGAACCCCAGGCGCCGCCCTTCGGAGTCGAAGGCCACCCCGGGAACGATCAGGAGGTCGATCTGGCCGAGCGCCACCTCCTCGTTGCTGGCCGGCGGCTCGGGGATCCCGAACCGGCCGGCCTGCAGGTCGCCCGACTCCGCCAGGTGGAAGCGCAGGCGAGGCCGCAGGTCATCGGCCACCCGCGGGTAGGCCACGCGCCCGCCGCGCCGCCGCACCTCGTCCAGCGCCGCCGCCGGATCGATCTCGGCTCGGACGGCGGCAAAGCCGGCCACGCAGCCGGCCCGGCGAGCGACCTCGCCCACCTCGTCGAGCGCGAGGAGGCGCTCGGCCGCACGGCCCGACGCCTGCTGACGGTCCGCCGCCGTGAGTTGGGCTCGCCTGTCGTTCATTGCCCGCCGCAGCGAGCGCTTCTGATCGAGAGAACTGACTGATTGGGCCGAAGCCATTGACCCTCACCGCGCCCGAAGAGCGCTGGGTAGAGGACGGCACTGCCACCGCCGGGACGACGTCTGTCTCCTTACGAACGGAGCTCCGCAGGATCGGAAGCTGGCACCGAGCTCACTCTCCTCGACGTTCGCCAACGGCGAAGCGGTGGTTCCCACCGGCAAGAATTGGAATTGGACTGGATTGAAATTGGAATGGAACTGACCTGAAACTCGGCCGCTATACTCGCCCCACTTTCGTCAAGTAGTCAAGCAGCGATCGGGTCTTGTCGCGCACCCGTCCCTTCAAGGCCGCCGTCTCCTCGCGCGCTCGGAACAGATCCTCGGCGGCCTGCAAGGCGGTCAGAATCGCCACGGCCTGGGTGTCGGGGTTGCGCGTCACCCGCTGGATCTCGCGGAACTTGCCGTCGACGTAGGTGGCGATGGCGCGGACCAGGCGGTCGTCGTCGTCGGTCTTCAGGCTGTACCTCTGCCCGGCGATCTGGACCGTCACGGACCGTTTCACGAGGACCGACTCTATCATCAGTCATCGGAGCCCGCGCGATTCGAGCACCAGCCCCGGCCCTCCGAAGGACGCGCCCCATGGGATAGAGTCGCGCCACCCATGGGACCAACGACACTGACGGGACTCCGGGCTCGCCGGCGCACCTCTCCCCTTCATCGTCGGGCCCGCCGAGCCTCGCTCGTCATCCCCCTCGGCCTCCTCTATGCGCTGGCCGTGCCGGCCCGCGCGGCGAGCTGGAAGGAAGTCGAGCGCCTGACGGGCGAGCAGAAGTTGGAGGCCGCGGCGACCGAGGTCGGCAAGCTCCGCGCCGAGGCCCAGAAGAGCGGCAACGACGCCGAGTGGGCGCGAGCCCTCATCCGCGAGGTCCAGCTGCGCACGGCGCTGCACGGCTACGAGACGGCCGTCCGCTTCCTGCACGAGCAGCCGTGGCCGAAGAGCCAGCCGGCCCGCACCGCCCTGCTGCTGTATCAGGCCTCGAGCCTGGTCACCTACAGCCAGGCCTATGCCTGGGAGATCGGCCAGCGCGAGCGGATCGCCTCCCCGTCGCCGGCGGATCTGAAGACCTGGACCACGGATCAGATCTACGGCGCCGCGACGGCGGCCTACGTCGAGATCTGGAAAGGGCGCGAGGCGCTCGGCGCCGAGAAGGTCGAGCGCTTCGCCGAGTACCTGGTCCCCAACAATTACCCGCGCGACATCCGCGGCACGCTGCGCGACGCGGTCTCCTACCTCTTCGTCGAGCTGCTCGCCAACTCGCAGGGATGGCGGCCCGAGCAGGCGAACGAGGTGTTCGCGCTGGACCTGGCGGCGCTGCTGAAGGGACCAGCGGGGCGCGGCGGGACGGGGCCGGCGCGCGGCCCCCGCCTCGATGATCCGGCGGTCCACCCGCTCGTGAAGGTCGCCGCGGTCCTCGACGACCTCGAGGCCTGGCACCTCGGCCGCAAGGAACTCGGCGCCGCGCTGGAGACCCGCCTCGTCCGCACGCGCACCTTGTTCAACCACTTCACCGAGGAGGCCGACCGCGACGCGATCCTCGCCGACCTCGCGTCGCGCCTGGCCGCGAACCGCAACGTGGCGTGGTGGGCGATGGGTCAGGGCGTGCTGGCGGAGCTCGAGGAGCAGCGCGGACGCCTCGCGCGCGCGCACGACGCCGCCGCGGCCGGCGCCAAGGACGGAACAAAGAACAGCACGACGGCCGGCGCGGATTCGCCGGGCGTCCAGCTCTGCCGCGCGCTGGTCGCCCGCCTCGAGTCGCCTTCTTACCAGCTCGAGAGCATGCAGGCCGACGGACCGCGGCGCCGCTCGGTTCTGGTGGCGCATCGCAACCTGCCGGTCCTGTACCTGCGCGCCTACCGGCTGGATCTGGACCGGCGGCTGGCCAGCAACGCCGACGTGCAGCTGGTCATGCAGAGCGACGAGGCCAAGCGGCTGCTGAAGACGAAGGCGGCCGTCGAGTGGAACGTTCCGCTGCCGGCCACCCCCGACTACAAGAACCACCGGACCTACGTGACGCCGCCGCTCGATCAGCCGGGCCTTTACGGCATCGTGGCCTCGGGCCGCGCGGACTTTTCCACGGCCGACAACGTGCTCCAGTCGGTGACGTTGCTGGTGACGAACCTCGTCACCACGCGCCGTCAGACGGAATCCGGCCAGCAGGAGATCACCGTGCAGGACGGCAACACGGGCGCGCCGGTGGCGGGCGCCGAGGTGACCCTCTACCAGTACGACTACGAGTCGCGGGGGCGTACCGTCCAGGCCAAGCGGACGACGGACGCCGACGGCATGGCCCGGCTGTCGCTCGGTACCTCCCGCTCTCGCTCGTACCGCGAGTACCTGGCCGTGGCCCGCCACGGCGGCCAGACCGCCGTCGACCGCGAGCCGATGCAGTTCTGGCAGGCGCCCACCGAGGCCGAAGAAACCTCGGCCCTCGTCTACACAGATCGCAGCATCTACCGCCCGATGCAGAAGCTTTTGTGGAAGGCGGTCGTGTTCACGGGCCGCCGCGCGCAGGCGCGGCTGCACACGGCCCCCGGCCACACGGTCACCATCTCTCTGGTCGATCCCAACGGGCAGGTCGTCGACAAACGCGAGGTCAAGACCAACGCCTACGGATCGGCGGCCGGCGAGCTCGCGATCCCGGCCGGCCGGCCGCTCGGTTCGTGGTCCGTGACCGCGAGCGTCGGCGGCCAGGCCAGCGTGCGCGTCGAGGAGTACAAGCGCCCCACCTTCGAGACGAAGCTGAACGATCCGACCGGCGGCCTGCGCCTGAACAAGCCGGCCGCGCTGACCGGCGAGGCGCGCTACTACTTCGGCCTGCCCGTCACCCACGGGCAGGTCCGCTGGCGAGTCACGCGCGAGCCGGTGTACCCGTTCTGGTGGGGGTGGTTCTGGCCGACGCCGCGCGGACATGCGGTCCAGACGATCGCGACGGGAACGGCGGCGGTCGACGGCGCCGGGCGTTTCACGCTCGCCTTCACGCCGAAGGCCGACGAGCGCGCCGCGGCTGGCAAGGGAGCCGGCCGGGGCAAAGGCGACGGCAGCGGCGGTGACGAAGGGCCTTCGGCCGTCTCGTTCCGCTATCGTGTCGTGGCCGACGTGACGTCGGAGGACGGCGAGACCCGCACCGCCGAGCGGGCGTTCCGCCTCGGCTTCGTCAGCGTCGAGGCCCAGCTGGCCGCCGCGACCGGCTTCCTGCGCGCGTCCCAGAAGAACGAGGTGAAGGCCACGCGCACGGACCTCGACGGCGCGCCCCGCGCAGGGAAAGCCCGCTGGCGGCTCGTCTCGCTGGCGCAGCCGAAGACCGTGGTGCTGCCCGCCGACGAGCCGCTGCCGGCGGGCGCCGGCGACGCCGGCGACGCCAGGTCGTCCGGCCCGGGGACGCCGGCCAGCGGCGACGTCGTGACGCCGGGCGATCGGCTGCGACCGCGCTGGGACACGGGCGCCACCCGCGAGCAGATCATGCGCGGCTGGCCCGACGCCGCCACGATCGCCACCGGCGAGGTCACGCACGACGCGCGCGGAGAGGCGTCGATCGCGCTCCCCGCGAACCTCGTCCCCGGGGCGTACCGGCTCCGCTACGAGACGGCCGACGACTTCGGCGCGAAGTATCAGACCCAGGCCGACTACCTGGTGGTCGGCTCCGACGCGGGCCCGGCGCCGGGCGCTCCGATCGCCGCGCTGCCGGCGGTGCTGCAGGTCGAGTCCCCGACCGTGCCCGTCGGCGGCACCGCGCGCATCCTCGCCACGAGCGGCCTCCCGGGGCAGTCGCTGAGCCTGGGCGTATGGCGGGCCGGCAAGCAGATCCTGAGGCGGCGGCTCGTCACGGGCCGCGATCCGGCCGTCATCGAGCTGCCGGTGAAGGGCGAGGACCGCGGCGGCTTCAGCGTCTCGCTCGACGTCGTGCGCGACCATCAGCATCTGGCGCTGACCGGCGAGGTGGCCGTGCCATGGGACGACCGCGAGCTGACGGTGTCGTTCGCCACCTTCCGCGACAAGCTCCGCCCCGGCGCCAAGGAGACCTGGAAGGTGACGGTGAAGGGTCCCGCCGGGGCCAAGCCCGAGGCCGCCGCCGCCGAGCTGCTGGCCTACATGTACGATCGCAGCCTCGATCTGTTTGCACCGCACGCGCCGCCCTCGCCCATGACCCTGTGGCCGAGCGGCGTGGGCGTGCCGGGAGCCGCCGACAGCCTGGGCTCGCAGTACGGCCAGTGGGTCGAATCGAACGGGTGGCACGCGCCGCCGAACGGTCCGAACCTG
>Ga0207694_10002692_pt1 | contig 14369 bp, 10 predicted proteins | sample KBSC34metaG_FD_184353 | JGI IMG/M metagenome (GOLD analysis project Ga0207694, IMG submission 184353) | Corn rhizosphere microbial communities from Kellogg Biological Station, Michigan, USA - KBS C3-4 metaG (SPAdes) (version 2) | ecosystem: Host-associated > Plants > Roots > Rhizosphere > Soil...
AGCCGAATCGCCCACGGATATCGATAGGCGACGCCTTCGTTCGCTTTGATAGCAGCAATGATCGAATAAATGATGTGATACAGGAGTAGCACAATGATCATCGGAAAACCGATGAGGACAAAAACAAGCGCAGCGCAAATCGCATAGCCGATCATCATCGTAATCTGGAAATTCAACGCCTCTTTGCCTTGATCATTCACGAACGGTGACTTGTCCTTGTTGATCAGCCAGATGGCCAACGGAATGATGATGTTGGCGAAGGGAAAGAACGTCGCTAGCGTGCCAAGATGGCAGCACAGTGCCCAGATCCGATCGTTCGAACTGGCGGCCACAATCGGTGGTGGTGTCGCGGTATCGGTGACAGTTGAGCCCAAGTCGGGTTGATTGACGTCCATCGGTTCCTCGCAGGTTTCGAGAATTCGAGCGCTGACGTGATTGAGATACGTAACCAGGTCGGCGCCGGATCACAATAATCCTTTTGCCATGCCCCGGAAACAATACTGCCAGGAATTACCCGAGTAAGAACCAATACAGTCTAGAAACAAGAGAGGCAGGAAATAATGCAGGCTCGGCCTTCGTGAGAAAGCCGAGCCTGCTGATTGACGTCATCGTTCGGATCGAAAGGGATCCGGGGACGAGACAGTGGCCGTCTGTAGACAGCCCGTCGACTGCTGTCAGACGATGCCACCTCGCTGGCGTTTACTGTCGGAATCCACTAGACCACCTCCCTTTCTTGAAAAAACTACCCGCTTCGGCTGGACGGCCAGTACCAGTCACCTCGCGGCTTGCAGGGTCCCGTCGCGTACGTTTCCGCGACCCACACCATGATCATTCCCGAGAACACTCGATTGGGCAAGACCGAAATCACCAACCGAGACCAAGATTTCGGGAAGTCATCGTCCAGCAGACAAGTCGAAATCCCGCCAGGTTCGCACCCCACAAACACATTGATCGACAAATTGGACGATTAACGCAAAGCCCTATAGCGACAAATGGTAGGGAGGCGACAAGGTCGCCTTCGACCGCAATCATCCCACCGTCTTCAGCAATACGGTTTCTTGCTCTTAGGGCGGGTTCTAGGACGACGAACGGTGATCTGGCCGTTAAGAACTCGTCGTCGAACAAACGATCGACATTACCAAACACCCAACGCGAATCAACCAACCGATCGCTTTTGAGCCGCCAGCGGATGGCCTGACACACCACGGTGCCCTTCCAGACCTTGAATCACGAAACTACGCTGCTTCTGTTCGAAGTCGCCCTTCAGCTCGTGCAGCTTCTCCATCACGGTGTGATCGACCAACCGTGTTTCCGACAGATCAATAATCACCGCGCGCGTCGAATCGATTGCCAGCAGCTTCTTGCGCAACGGAATCCACGTGCTGAACACCGCGGCATTCTTCACGCGGACCAGAGTCGTCGCATTGTCGGGTTCGCTGATTTCCACATTCGGTGAAAACAACGAACGGATCGGAGCACCATTCCATAGGTGAAATAGGATCTTCACCAGAATTCCAATGCCAACTCCCATCAGCAGGTCGGTCGCCAGGACACCGATGATCGTGGACACAAATACCGTCAACTGCTCGACACCGACTTTGTACATGTGAATGAATTCATTCGGTGACGCCAGCCGGTAACCGGTAAAGACCAGCATCGCCGCCAACGAGGCATTCGGAATTTTGGTGATCAGTTGTGGCAGCAACGCCACGAACACCAACAAGAAGATCCCGTGAAACATGTTGGCGAAACGACTGCGGGCTCCGTTGTCGATGTTGGCCTTGCTGCGGACGATTTCAGAAATCATCGGCAAGCCGCCAATGCTGGCAGCGATCGTGTTGGCCACACCGATCCCCAACAGGTCACGGTTGTAGTCGGTGCGACGTCGGTGTGGGTCGAGCAGATCAACGGCTTTGGCGCTGAGCAAGGATTCCAGAGTCCCGATCAACGAGAACATCACGATGTACTGGATCGCATTACCCAGGAAAGGTCCAGAAAACGCCCCGCTGAAATTGGGGAACGCGATCCCCTGGCGGATATCGCTTGGAACGCTGACCAACGCCGTTGAAGGCAGGTTCAAGCACATTCCCATGATGATGCCGACGATCACCACCACCAGTTGCGCGGGGATCCTTTTCACGGCGGCAAACTTTTTTGGCATCAGAGCCCACAGGATCATAATCCCTAAGCACGTCAATCCGATCGAGGCGACCTTGAACTCCCTCTTCTCGAACATGGTCATAAACGCTTCGGGAATCTTCTCGATGACTTTCAGCGGTTCTTTTTCTTTGGTGGCATCGCCGATCATTGGATAGACCTGTTTCGTCGCGATCATCACGCCGATCGATGCCAGCATCCCATGCACCGCGGCGGTGGGAAAGAATTCGCTCAGGATGCCGGATCGAATGACGGCGAATCCAATCTGCACCAGGCCCGCCGTCACGCCGACGGCCAAAGCCATCTGATAGGCCTGGCGATCTGCATCCGGGTTCTCTCCCCCTGTGTAGCCGAATCCATTGACGCAGCCCAGCACGATCACGATCAAGCCGGCCGCCGGTCCTTTGATCGTCAGTTCGGAATTGCTGATCCACGGCGTCAGGATGCCGCCGATGATTGCTGTAAAAATCCCTGCGATAGGCGGGTATCCACTCGCTTTAGCGATCCCCAGGCAAAGTGGCATCGCGATCAGAAAGACCAGAAATCCAGATTTGATGTCTGCCGAAAAGTTCTCGCCCAATCCGGACAACCCCGGCTTGGGAACGGCGTTTCCAGGCTGCGACATGTTTTCCTAATCTTTCCGTTCGCTGAGATTGCTTGATCTGGTCGAGCGGCTGAAATGAGAGAGTGTCCAACTCCTTTGATTGTCGCGGGTTCTACCCGAAATGAACTACTCCTGTTGACTGAATATTTTGTAAGGTTTGCGGGCAGGCGAAGCGAGACAACACGCTCCGCGTCGCGCGCAAAGCAATCCCTATCGTGGTATCAGTCGGATACCGACGACATTGAAGATATGGCTGTTCCGAGTGGTTTGAACCAGAAATTCAATCAGGCGGTCAGGATGTCGGTGACGACGCGCGCCGGTCGACCGTCCGTGATTTGCTGCTCGCGACCGTTGAATTGATACAACAGCTTGGAATGATCGATGCCCAATTGTCGCAGAATGGTGGCTTGGAAGTCGTTCGGTGTGACGACGTTGACTGCCGCTCGATGGCCGACCTCATCGGTCTCGCCATAGGTCATGCCGGGCTTGAATCCACCACCGGCGAGCCAGATCGAAAAGCCTTGTCCGTTATGGTCCCGGCCACCCGTCGTGTCGCTCAATCCCCCTTCGCTGACCGGCAATCTGCCGATCTCACCACCCCAATGCACGATGGTGGAATCGAGCATGCCTCGTTGTTTCAAATCGGTCACTAGCGCCGCCGCCGGTTGATCGGTCCGCTGACAAATGGGGGGCAATCCTTTGCGGATGTCGGTGTGCGTGTCCCACGGCTGGCCGCCCAGAAACAATTGCACGAACCGCACACCACGCTCGACTAGTCGGCGTGAGATCAAGCACCGCGCGCCATATTCACGCGTATGTGGTTGATCGAGACCGTACAGCTTGTGGATGTGCTCAGGTTCTTGACTGATATCGAGCGCTTCTTTCGCAGCCGTCTGCATGGCCGCGGCCAGTTCATAGCTAGCGATGCGCGCTTCCAGATCGACTTCTCCGGGACGTCGTTCCAGGTGACGTTTATTCAGCGCTGCCAACAGATCCAGGTTCTGTTGCTGCAGCGAACCCCGCAGTTGAGGTGGCGGGTCGAGATTGAAAATCCGCGGCTCTTCAGCCCGCAGCACCGTTCCCTGAAACGTCGGCGGCATGAAGCCACTGGACCAGTTGAACGTCCCATCAACAGGATGACCTCCTGGATCTGCCAGCACCAGATAGGCCGGCAGGTTTTGATTTTCGGTCCCCAGGCCATAGGTGATCCAACTCCCCAGCGTTGGTCGCCCGGTGACGGCGGGGATGCCACCGTGGAAATAACGAATCGAGACTTCGTGTCCGTTATGTCCTGTGTGCATCGATCGAACGACGCAGATGTCGTCGACGATCCCGGCCGTATGTGGCAACAGTTCCGAGACTTCAGTGCCGCACTGTCCATGCGCCGAAAACTTCCAAGGGCTGCCAAACAGCTTCTTACTGGCTCGATTGACGAAGCTGTAGACGACTTCGCCACCATAGTCCTGCCCGTGATGTTTCGTCAGTTCGGGCTTTGGATCAAGTAGATCCATGTGGGCGGGTCCGCCGTGCATGAACAGCGAGATCATAGCGTTCGCGCGAGGAGCGAACTGAGGCTGACGCTGTTTCAGATCGTTCGGCTGAGATTCGGTGGGCTTGCCGGGCGGCGCGGCCAACAGGCCTTGATCCCGCAGCAGCGTGGCAAGTGCGAAACTGCCGATCCCGAACGCGTTCGTCGCCAGAAACTGGCGCCGTGATTGTCCGCCGACGGGAATGGAATCGAATCCGGTCATTCGTCTCAATCCGTGTAAAGGAATTCGTTGCTGCTCATGATTTGCTGGCACAAGCTGGTCAGCGCGATCAATTCGTGGTTGCCCTTGGCATCCGTCTTCTTCAGTGTCTGCAGTTGCAGATCGAAGAATCGGCACGACAGTTCCAGTTCGTCAGTTGTGATCGGGCGACAATATGCCAGCCGCCAGACATAAGCGACCTGTTGAACGACGGAGGCATTCAGCGGTCCATGGAAGTTGGCTGCAGAATCCCATTGATCGATCAGCATGCCGGCGTCATTGGTCAAGCGCAGTGTTGTCGGCCATTCGAACGAATCACTGGTGACGTTTTCGATACAGTCAGTGACAAAGTCGAGCTGATCGCCAGGTTGAACGTCGATCCTGGCGACATTCGTTTCGACCTTATTCGTCTTCGCCGCCCATTGCCCCAGCATTCCCAGTCGGCTGGAAATCAACTTCGATCGAACACCGTCACCCGATTCCGACGGATGTCGTAATTCACCGCGCACTTCGATCGTGCCTGGCTGGGACGCGGTCCAACGGCGAATGACGCAACGCTGCTGATCGTCGCCTGCGTGTCCGCCGGCAGCATGAATCAACGCCCAGCCCACTGTCGCGTCGGGAAGACTCGTCCCCCCCTGCCAGATCGAACCCGTCCAATGAGGCAGCGGTTTGAACTGCACGACGAGGGTCGATTTGCCAGGTTCGGCGGACTGTTCTGCAATCGCGCCGTAGCCATACTGCCAGGCCAGTTGCGGATTGGGAATTCGATTCGCGAACGATTGCGTCAGATCTCGATCAAGGTCGGGAGGAGTTTCCGTACGGACGCGTTTGGCGAGGTGCTCGGCTTCTTTCAACATGAATTCGCCGTTCATCAGCATCAACGATTGCGGTGCCACGGTACTCGCGATCCGTCGATCACAGTTCACCGCCATCACGGGGGCATCGAAGGCACTCAGCAGCGAGACAGGCTTACTGCGGCGAGCCTGGATATAGACGCTGCGGCGCGGTGAATTGTCCTGGACGTGAACCTGACCAGCGAAATCTTCGACGACAGGTATAGGAGAACCAAACTGCGTTCGATCGAGTCGTCCCGACGTTGCCAACATGCGATCGCGGACAATTTCCGCTTCCAAACGTCGCAAGCCGAATCGCGAATACAGAGCACCATCGCTGTCGAGACCGGTTCCAGCTGCAGGACGAGTCGAGGACTGGCGATAGGTTGCCGACGACATGATCAGCTTGTGAATCCGCTTCAAGCTCCAACCCTGCCGAGGAAGTTCGTCGGCGAGCCAGTCGAGTAGCTCGGGATGAGACGGCCGCGTTCCCAAGACACCGAATTCGCCAGGAGTGTCGACAATGCCGCGGCCAAAATGGTGTAGCCAGATGCGGTTGGCCAGCACGCGTCCAACCAGCGGATGTTTGCTGTCGACCAAGTGTCGTGCCCATGCCAGTCGGCGACCGGTTGTGGTCAGCGATGCATCATGATCGGGGATCGTGAAACGCTCGCCCTCGGCGGACGCAATCGTCAGATCGCCCGGCTTCACGGGGACTGTCGGTTGTCGATGATCGCCGCGGTAGAAGACCGACGTCACCGGCGGTTCACTCGCGGGCTCGGTTAAAATACTGATGAAATCTTCGACCGGCTTTTCGCTACGCTTCGCCTGAATAACGGCTGCATCCTTCTTTAAATCATCCGCGGCGGCCTGGTTGAACTGGTAGAGCACACCGGGGTCGACCTTCAGCCCCGGATTGGTGTCGACCAGCTTTTTCTGATCATCCGTTCGCTTGTCCGCGGGTGTGTTAAACGCGGTTCGCAACATCTCGCGCTTGTCTTCAGGGAATTTCTCAAGTGCCTTCTCAAAGGCTTCGGTGACCAGCTTCGACTGTTTCTCGTTGTAGGTCGTCTGCAACTTGCCGGCTTCGGTCTCAACCTCGCCTGCTTTGGTTCGCTGTTCGTCGGTATAAAGCGAGATCACTCGGTCACGCGGGATGATCCAGGCTTTGGTATTCAGAGCAGGCTCAAAGATCGCTCGCAAGCGGTAGTAGTCGGTCTGCGGAATTGGGTCGTAGCGATGATCATGACACTGAGCGCATCCCACCGAGAGACCCAGCAATGATGATGACACGATCTTGATCGTGTCCGACATCACTAGATTTCGAGAGACATCCGGGTCACCTTGACCGCTGGCCGTCGCATCGGCAGCCATTCGCAAAAAGCCGGTGGCCACCAGCTTTTCGACCGATTCAGGCGACATGTTCTTGTACGGCAATGGTGTCAGTTCGTCGCCAGCCAGTTGTTCGATGATAAACTGGTCGAGTGGCTTGTCGGCGTTCAACGACCGAATCACGTAGTCGCGAAACTTGTAGATGTACGGCCGCACGGTATCGACATTGCCATCTCCTTCGGAATCGGCATAACCCGCGACGTCCAGCCAATGGCGGCCCCATCGTTCGCCGTAGTGCTTGGATTCCAGTAGTCGATCGATCAATGCGTCGTAGGCACTGGGAGAGTCGTCATTCAGAAACGCGAGTGTCTCTTCCGGCGTGGGAGGCAGTCCGACCAGATCGAAACAGGCTCGTTTGAGCAACGTCATTCGGTCTGCTTCGGGATTGATCGTCAGACCGTTCGTTTCCAACTTCGCCAGCACAAACGCATCAATCGGAGTGCGAACACTGGATACCTGTTTCACGGCCGGGATGTCGGGTCGGCGGATGGGCTGAAACGCCCAGTACGCGCGTTCTTCGCTGGTAATGCCGATCCCCGGTTCAAGGTTTTCAGGTTCATCGTGAACCGTTCTTGCGCCGTCGGCGATCCACCGTTCGATCAATTGAATCTTGTCATCTGGAACCTTCTTTTCACCCGGTGGCATTTCGTGGGAGCGCATTCGGCGGACGATCGAACTGTCTGCGGGAACGCCAGGTTGAAGTGCACTGCCACTCTCGCCGCCCGCAACGGCAAACCGCCGCAGTCGCAGATCGAGTCCCCCCGACAGCTTCTCGGCCCCGCCATGACAGTCAAGGCAATACGCTTTCAGGATCGGCCGGACGTCCGTTTCGAACGTCAATCCCTCGGCCGCGCAGACAGGGGCTGTCGAACTGGCGAGGATGCCAATCGCCAGTAGGCCCAGCGATGTGTAGCACATCAGTCGTCCGAATCGGGCAAAGCGCGAAATCAATCGGCGTGTTGTCATACGAATCTCGTCAATGAGACGCGTGATCGCGGTGAGTTATTCAAACAAGCAGGTAGGTACAGGCAGGGTTGAGGCAGGAGCGTTCTTGCGGAAGTTACCGCCCCATTCGTGCATCGGCGGATGTTGATATTTTCGGCAAAACGCGACGGCAACGCAAGGCGGCGTTCGGCAAAACGCCCGCCGAAAGATAGTTTTTGCCGATGACACGGGCCGACGCGGCTATTCTGCTCTGACGCCGGTGTACTTCGCGTAGAGTTGATACAGCTCGGGATGAGCGTGACGGAATTGGTAGATATTGTTGGCTTTGAACTCTTCGGCCACCGTTTTGCCTTCCACCGTGCTGCTGATCTTGATGCGGATCGCGGCATCGGGGCCGTCGTAGATTTCGAATTTGCGGTCGTCGAAATCGAAACGGATCTTACGTGGGCCGTGACGCGACGGTTCGAATTCGTCCACGAACACGTCGTCGAGAACCTGTCGCGGTGCACCTCGGCGGACGTTTGGCATGTTGGGTAACGGAGCACCCAACTGGAGGCGTCCACCCGGCTGAAGCTGTGGCTCGGCTGCCATGTACTTTTGATAGAGTGTCGCGGCTTCGGCCGATTTCATCCGCAAGGCTGCGACGTTCTCGGCCTGATACTCGTCAGTTTTGAGTTGGCCGGCCACACGGCGCGTGTGCTTGATCATGATGTCCTTGCCGCCCGCGTCGCGGATTTCAATCTGCTCCTCACCATCAATCACAGCCAGCGTGCGAATACCGTCAGCAAATGTCCAATTCAGCTTTCGTTGAATCACCTCGGGGCGGGCAATTCCACCGTTTCGACCATTGGGAATGGGCGCTTTTTCTTGTGCACCGACAGTAGTCACTGGCAGACCAGTGGCCGTCATGATCGTGAGCACGAGGATTTGAAAGAGCCGTTTCATATGAGTCTTCTGGCTGAAACTACCCGTGAACACGAGGTCATTCATTGGATCGGTGCGAGTGTCACCGTTGATCGCTCACTATTCGCAGAAAGACAGCGCTTTGATGAACTCAAAGCGCTCCGTTCCCAGTAGTCAGTTCGTCAGTCGAGTCGTTTGACGCGAATGTTTCGGTAGGAAATCGTGCTGCCGGGATCATGAGCCTGCAGCGCGAAGGTTCCCTGATCGATCTTGCGAGTAAAGTCTTCGCCAGCCTTCTTGTCGGCCGGTTCCAGATAGTCGACGACAATCTTGTCATTGATCTTGATCGTGACGCGCTTGCCTTTGACGATCACGGTCTCGGTGTACCATTCGCCGTCGGGAACGTTCTTGTCGAGCACGTCGACGACGCCATACAGGCTGCCCGTGCGCTTGGGATCGCCTTGGCTGTTGTTCACCTGAGCTTCGAAACCATACTTCGGCCAACCCTCAGGCTGATACTTGGTGTGGAAGTAGATGCCGCCGTTGCTTCCGGGTTCCGTCTTGGCTTCGACGCGCAGTTCGAAATTGACGAACGGCTTGTCATCACCAACGTAGAAAATGTGGCTGCGTTCGCCTTTAGCGACCAGCGCCCCGTCCTTCAACTTCCAGCTTTCAGGCTTTTCGTTGATCTTCCAGCCGTCCATCGATTTACCATCGAAAATCGTCACGAAACCATCTTTGTCCGGTTCGGCCGTCAACCCGATGACCGAGGTTGAAATGAGTGCCAGGGCAACTGCGGTCAGTAGCTTTTTCATTCACGATCCTGTCTGCATGGAAGTCGATTGAGATGTTTGCCTACCGGGTTTACCGAAACCCGAACCCACACCCAGTTTGGCGAAACTCTCTAGACCTGTAAATGGGCTGCCGGAATGAGTGACATTCGACGGACGCTCGGTCGGGGGTATTCAGTGCAAAGTTGATGATTCGTATCCGAGAGAGAAATCTGCTCCCCAACCTGACCTCCGGGAGCGATTTTTATACCGACGGCTGTCAGCGCGTTGATTTAACGCCTCTGGCAACAGTCGGTTCCGTTTGCTCTACGACAGTGGATGCAATGTCGACGCAATGCCTTTGAGTGGCCGCTCCTGAGTGGCACCTGAAATACGCTTGCTGATCGCCTTTCGTGCCAGAACAGGCTCGCTGCGCCTCTTGCCCTTGCGATAAACTATTGTGATCCCTGAAGATTCAGCGCGTACCACCCCATTTCGTCCGAGATCGTTTCATGGCCGAATTCCACTATGTTGCTCGTGAGTTTTCGGGACAGCAGATTCAGGGAACGATCACGGCGGCATCCGAACGCGAAGCCTTGGGCTCGCTGGCTGCCAAGAACCTGTTTCCGGTTTCGATCAATCTGGCGGACGCGTCCCGAGCCCATCAGGCCAACAAGCGCCGGCGCGTACCCGCGCGGTTGTTGACCGTCTTTTACACACAACTCTCCGATTTGCTGCGGGCAGGTGTGCCACTGCTTCGATCGCTCGACCTGCTGGTGCGGCAGACACGGCATATGACATTGAAGATGGTCGTGCAGGAAGTGCGCGACCAGGTCGCTGATGGGACTCGACTGGCCGAGGCCCTGCGTCAGCATCCGACGGTCTTCAACGAACTGACAGTCAGCATGGTGCGCGCCGGTGAAGAAGGAAGCTTCCTGGAAGAATCGCTGCAACGCATCGCAGACTTCACCGAACATCAGGAAGAACTGAAAGGCCGCGTTGCGGGCGCGATGGCGTACCCGGCGTTCCTGGTTGTCGTCGGAACGTTGATCGTCGTGCTGATGCTGATCTTTTTCGTTCCCAAGTTCGAACCGATGTTCGACACGATGCGCAAAGATGGAACCTTGCCGAGCGCCACGATCATCCTGCTGTGGTTCAGCAACACGCTGAAGAGCTACGGCTTGCTGATCCTGATTGCGATGGCTGTCGCAGGCTTTTTCGCTCAAAGCTACTTTGCCAACGAAATCGGCCGTCTGCGACTCGACGAGGTACGGTTGAAGATTTTTGGTGTAGGAAAGGTGGTCCGCAGTCTGGCTGTCGCGCGATTCTGTCGCGTGCTGGGAACGCTGCTGAAAAACGGCGTGCCGATTCTCAGTTCGCTCAACATTGCCAAGGATGCGACCGGTAACAAAGTGATCAGTGCCGCGATCGCTCAAGCCGCCGACCACGTGTCGTCGGGCCGGTCGTTGGCGCAACCTTTGGCCGAATGCAAGCAATTTCCGCCGGACGTGCTGGAAATGATCGCTGTGGGTGAAGAAGCGAATAATCTGGAGCAGGTGCTGGTGGGTGTGGCCGATAAGATGGAACGGCAGACAAATCGACAACTGGACATGGTGGTTCGATTGCTTGAACCCGCCATGCTGGTAGTGATGGCCGGTATCATTCTGTTCGTATTGATCGCCCTGATGCTGCCCATCTTCAACAGCAGCCAGACCATGGCCAATTGAAGCACGTCAGATCGCAAGTCCGATAACACAGATGCAGTTCAAGTCCTGAAGTCATTCGACATCGGAGAGTCGTCATGATCCGATCTCGTCACCGTGCGCGCCACAAACTCATCACGAACCCTCGATCAGGATTCACGTGGGTAGAGTTGGCAATAACATTTGCAATCATCGTCGTGCTGATGGCATTTCTGCTTCCCTCCGTGCAGAGATCGCGGGTTGCGGCCAAACGCACTCAGTGCAAAAACAATCTCAAACAACTCGGATTGGCGCTCCACAACTATCACAACGACTATCAGTCGTTCCCTCCAGGATACATCCTCGATCAGGACGGCCCGTATCTGGGATGGAGCTGGGGAATGTTTATCAGCCCTTATTGTGATTTCAATCCATCGGTCGACTATTCCACAGGCCTGGCCGGAAGCATTGGCGCCCTCGATCCTCGTTATTTTCGCGCTGCGTTCATCTGCCCGGAAGACAACGGGCAGCCTTCGCTGGAACACGCTTTTGTTGTGACGACGAAAGTGGCAGCGGGACTTGTGACGCCAGGAACAATTGATGCGCCGCGCCAGTTTCCACGATCGAATTACTTCGGCGTGGCCGGATACCTGCAACCGGAAGCGGGAGGCTTTGATCGAAGTTTCAAACCATCCGGATCAAATCAATTGCAGATACAAAACCCCGGAAGCCTCGGTAATGTTGGAAATACCGTTCGCAATGAACATCGTTACTGCGATCTGCAGAACTTTCGGGGAATCTTCGGTCAAAACAGTGGGACGGCAATCGGTGAGATCCGTGACGGGACCTCAAACACAATGATTGTCGGAGAACGTTACGTTCCAGAAGGGACGGCCGCGGCCACAGTTGGTCACGGTACGTGGATCGGTGCGACCGATTGCTCGACGCCCGCAGGGCTGGCATCAGTTCTGGGCGACACGAGTTCTGCGCTAAATGCGGGGGTCGCCAAGCGGCAAACCACAACGGGATTTGGAAGCGCGCACAGTATGGGTGCGCACCTGTTGCTGGCGGATGGATCGGTCAGATTTGTCTCCGAAAACATCGATATCGATGTCTATCGTGACCTGTCTACGATCAGCGATGGACGCAAAGTCGGTGAGTACTGACGATCGGAGAACGAGCATCATGCGGATCAATCGCCGCCGTCATTGCCAACAATTAAAACGCGACCGGGCGGGAATCACGTGGATCGAAGTGCTGGTCGTGTTGGGAATCCTGTTGCTCGTGGTGGCATTCTGCCTTCCTGCCGTGCGCGTTGCTCGTGAGCCTGCACGACGCATGCAGTGCAAAAACAATCTCAAGCAAATCGGGCTGGGATTGCACAACTACCACGATACTCATCAATCCTATCCGCCTGGCTATCTGATCAATCCGGACGGACCGTATCTCGGTTGGAGCTGGGGACTGTTTATGGCCCCTTACGTTGATTCGATCACAACCGTCGACTTCCCGAAAGGATTGCACGCGAATCTGGACAGGATCAATTCTGCGCGTGGGTCGGTCTTTTGCTGCCCCTCCGCCGGCGAAACAGTCCCGCTGGAGCACGCATTGATCGTGACAGCCGATGTCGCCGACGGAGTTGTTACTCCGGGAGACGTCGACATTCCGTTGCGTTTTCCGCGGTCGCATCTGTTCGGTGTTGCCGGGTACCTTCGGGCTGAAGCCGGTGGGATTGATCGCGAACACAGTGAAGTGATCGATCCAAAAGGAACTTTCATGAATCGCGGCAGCCTGGGCCAAATCGGAAACGCATGCTCATCCGCTCATCGATACTGTGATCCCCAGAACTTCCAGGGAGTGTTCGCCCAGAACAGCGGAACAAAGCAACAAGACATCAAGGATGGGACATCGAATGTTTTTATGGTTGGCGAACGATACATGCCTGGACTGACGACTGCGGCGACAGTGGGTCACGGCACCTGGATCGCCGCCACCGATTGTTCGACATCAACAGGTCTGGCGAACGTCCTGGGCGATACTAGTGTACCACTGAATGCCGGTCACCTCGGCATACGACCCACAACGGGGTTCGGCAGCCATCACATCGGCGGATCGCACTTTTTACTCGCCGATGGATCGGTCAAGTTCATCTCCGACAAGATCGGCATCGGACTCTATCGCGACTTGTCCACAATTAACGACGGGCGTCGTGTCAGTGGATTCTGAAATGCAAGTTGTTGCGATGATGCGCTGTAAACGTCGAAATCAATCGAAGTGCAGTCGATCGGGAATCTTTTCGACGGAGATGTGTTCGATGCGAATTCTGCTCATCGTGGGATTAGTTGCCTCGATCCACGGTTGCACCGGGAGCCTCATTGACTCCAAGTCCAAAGTACCCGACGCTCGAGCTAGGACAGAAATAGACAAAGCGGATGACCAGTCTGTCCACACCGAGAATTCGCCAAAAGCCGCGCCTGCTGGTGCAAACGCCAATGTCCAAAGATCCGACCAAGAGGCCATCCTAGATGCGATCTTAAATGACATCGTGAATAATCGTACCTTGGAGCATACTCGAGAGTTCTACGGCTCTCCAAACAGCAGGCAACTGGCCCTCGTCCCGGGCTCTGGATACGGAATTACCTGGCCAGCAGAATATCTACCAGCAATTGCAGGCTGGACCATAACACGGGTTGAGGAGGGTGAAACTGAGGCCACCTCAGAGCCGTATTTTGGGGTCAGAATTGATAAATTTGTACCCGACGAAGAAGAGGAAGACGATCTAGCGAAACTAATATTTCATGCACCCGTTGAAGTCACAATTATGAATGCGAGCGGGAACAAGGGTGTCATTGGTGGTTGCTCAGTTTACTACAAGCCAAAACGAGATGGCCGAAACTGGATCGTCGAATTCATGGGTGCTAACGATCCGTGAGAATTCCGCCGCTGCTGCAAGATTCATCCAAGGATGAGGTAACAAGCGAATCCATTGGTATCCGTGTCACGACGATTGCCGTTGCGCGTGCCAGATAGCCAAAGCCGCTCGTACCTGATCGGGCGTCGCAGAGCCTGTTGTGCCCAGTTGTTGTACCGTGATAGATGCGACAAGATTGGCAATCAAGGCAGCTTCGGCGGGAGTTGCTCCGCTGCAAAGCGACATCACAGCTCCCGCTGATGCGCTGTCGCCGGCTCCTGTTGGGTCGATCGGACCCGTGACTTTGACTCCAGGTACGAGTGTCACTGCAGGGTCACTGACTAGTATCCCTCGGTCGCCGCACGTGACGAACACCGTTGCTCCATTCTGTGATCGCAATTGAGGGACCAGAATGGAGCAA
>Ga0207694_10002693_pt1 | contig 14365 bp, 14 predicted proteins | sample KBSC34metaG_FD_184353 | JGI IMG/M metagenome (GOLD analysis project Ga0207694, IMG submission 184353) | Corn rhizosphere microbial communities from Kellogg Biological Station, Michigan, USA - KBS C3-4 metaG (SPAdes) (version 2) | ecosystem: Host-associated > Plants > Roots > Rhizosphere > Soil...
CAGCGTGGTGTGGTCGCGGATGGTGCCGCAGAGCATGGGGTATGCGGCTTCGAGCGCGTCGAGGGTGCGCGCGATTGTAACGGGTTCGGCGACCTCGAGCGCTACTTCATGCCCGCTGATGCGGGCCAGCGTGCGCAGATGCTGCGGAAGCTCGATGCGGATGAGAGGCATGGGGATCAGAGTATCGTCTGCGCTTCGACGGAAAGCACTGGTGGCAGATCGCGCACGATGGCCGTCCAGCTGTCGCCGGCATCGGCGGAGGCGTACACCTGCCCGCCGGAGGTGCCGAAGTAGACGCCACACTTATCCAGGCGATCGACAGACATGGCGTCGCGCAGGACGTTGACGTAGCAGTCTCGGTCAGGGAGGCCTTTGCTAAGAGGTTCCCAGTCATTCCCTCCGGTACGGCTTCGGTAGACGCGCAGCTGGCCATCCGGAACGAAGTGCTCGGAGTCGCTCTTGATAGGCACAACGTAGAGCGTCTCCGGCTCGTGCGCGTGCACGTCGATGACAAAGCCGAAATCAGTAGGCAGGTTGCCGGAGACCTCATGCCAGTTGTCGCCGGCGTCGTCGGAACGCATCACGTCCCAATGCTTCTGCATAAAGAGCGTGTTCGGGCGCGAGGGATGGGCCGCGATGTGGTGGACGCAGTGGCCCACCTCAGCGGTGGGGTTCGGCATGAAGTTGGAGACGAGACCACGATTGATGGGTTTCCAGGTCTTCCCTGCGTCGTCCGTGCGGAAGGCGCCCGCGGCGGAGATGGCGATAACCATGCGCTGCGAATTGGAAGGGTCGAGCAGGATGGTGTGGAGGCACATGCCACCGGCTCCGGGCTGCCATGCGGAGCCGGTGGTGTGTGTGCGCAGTCCGGAGAGCTCACTCCAATTGGTGCCGCCGTCCTTCGATTCAAAGAGCGCAGCATCTTCAATGCCGGCGTAGACGTGGTCCGGATTGGTGAGCGAAGGCTCAAGGTGCCAGACGCGTTTGAACTCCCAGGGATGCGGCGTGCCGTCATACCACTGGTGCGTGCCGGGTACGCCGTCATAGGCGAACTTGTTACCGACGGGATTCCAGGTAGCACCGCCATCGTCAGACCGCTGCACCTGCTGGCCGAACCAGCCGGAGGATTGCGAGGCGTAGATGCGGTTGGGATCGGCGGGCGAACCTTTGAGGTGATACATCTCCCAGCCGGCAAAGTGCGGGCCAGAGACGGTCCAATCCTTACGCGCGCCATCGGAGCTAAGGATGAAGGCTCCTTTACGCGTGCCGACGAGTAGCCGAACCTGTGCCATGAAGTACCTCTTTTGAGGATGAAATTTTCGCGATCGCTGCCCAATGAAGACGGGTAAGCGCCCAAACTATCAAGGCCGGAGCGCGTTGGCAAGGTTCAGATTTGTCAGGCGCTGCCTCCGCAACCTATCCTCTCGAACATGAAAAAAATGGACCGCAGGCGATTCGTTTTTGCGGGCGCAGCCGCAGCGGCAGGTCTCAAGACCCTAGCCCAGAGCGCGCACGCAGCTTCGGGAGCTCAAATAGCCAAGCTGACATGGCTGCCGCCTTCCGCATCGCCGGTCACCATGCCCGCGAATTTTGTGGGCCTGTCTTATGAGACGCAACAGCTATCCGATCCAACATTCTTTTCTCCGCACAATACAGGCTTGATTGCGCGAATGCGCGAACTGGCCCCGCGCGGTGTTCTTCGCCTCGGCGGCAATACATCGGACTACGCCTTCTGGAAGCCCACGCCGGATGCGGTGCCGCCACCACGTGCGCAACGGCCTTTCAAGGTAGGCGATCCGCCGCCCGATCTCAGCTACAACGTCACGCCGGAAGCGGTGCGCAATCTGCGCGCATTTCTCGATGCCACCGGGTGGACGTGCCTCTATGGCATTAACCTGGGGACCAACACGCCGGATATTGCGGCTGACGAGGCGGCATTTGTTGCAAAGACGCTGGGGCCGAGGCTTGAATACTTCCAGGTGGGCAATGAAGCGGACCGCTTCGGCACAACCATTCGCGACCCGAAGACGTGGAACGCGGATGCGTTCTTCGATGAGTGGCTGAAGTTTGCAAACGCGATCCGCAAGCGCGTGCCCGGCGCAAAGTTTGGCATGCCGGACTTCTCCGGCCACCTGGAATGGTATGCGCAGATTGTGACTCGGCTGCTGGCGCTTGAAGATGCGCCCAACGTGACTGCACTGACGCATCATTACTACTTCACTGGGCCACCGTCGAATCCGAAGGCGACAGTCGACAATCTGCTTCATGCGGACGCTGCGGTGAACAGGCAGTACAACCTGGTGCGCGACGCGACGCAGCGGCTGGATGAGAGCGGGAAGCATAAAGCCGTCTACCGAATGACGGAGGGCAATACCTGCTATCGCGGAGGCAAGCCTGGGCTGAGCGACGTGTTTGCTGCGGCGCTGTGGTCAGCGGATTATTTCCTGAAGCTGGCGTCATGGGGCTATGCCGGCGTGAATCTGCATGGCGGTACGGCGAAGTTTGTTGCCATGTCGTTGGGCGGCAAGCTGCCCGGCGAGGAGTTGATGAGCGATCCCAATGCGCCGCATCCAAAGCCGTTCTACACGCCTATTGCGGACATAGACGGCAAGTATGTGATGGAGCCGGTCGGCTATGGAATGAAGTTCGCGCAGAGATTTACGGGAGCAACGATGGTGCCGCTCGAGTTTGATCCGGGGCCGGTGAATGCGACGGCCTACGCGGCGCGATTCAAAAACGGTCGAGACCTGCTTGCGGTGATCAATAAAGATGCAACCCAGGCGCTGCAATTGGACTTGCGCGGGTGGCGCATAACCGAGCGATTGACTGGACCTTCACTCGAAGCCAATGAGGCTCATCTTCCTGTCGCGGCTGGTAACGATCTCGTGGTGCCGCAGGCAAGCGCAGCCATCTTTGAGAGGACAGCGAAGGGCTAAAGCTGCTTGCGCAGATGCACGCAGCGATCGACGACCTCAAAGCCCAGCGCGCGATGCGCCAGCTCAGATGCCTCGTTGTCGATCAGCGCGTCGGAGGCCATCTCGCGCGCGCCGTGCATGCGGGCCCAATCTTCTGCCGTGCGCATTAGCGCAGCGCCTACACGCTGGCCGCGATATTCCGGCTGCACAAACCATCCCTCGATGTAGCCGACTGGCTGCCTTGGATCGCATCCGTCGGCGTGCGAGCGGAGGTCGATTTCAAGAAATCCGGTAAGAGATTGGTTGGGCGTGTGCGTAACGAAGATTGCAGCGGGCAGCAGCGTGATCGGCCCGTCAGAGAAAAAGCTCTCCATCTCTGCTCGCTGCTCTTCCAGCGACGATGCGGGCCACAGCGCTGCGCGCATGGCTGCGAGCTCTTCAGCGTCGGCTGGCTCTGCATGGCGCACGGAGTGCATGGAGAGATTGTAGGCTGGGCGTGAGTGGAGCGCAGACCGAACCAGCTGGCCCTATAGTGGTTAACACGCAAACCAGTGATGCCGGGAGGGCAGAAGAATGGCGAGGATGAAAGAGTTCACGGTCACGATCGAGGACAAGCCTGGCGCGCTGGGCCGCTGTTTCCGCGCGCTGGCGGAGAAGGGCGTGAACATCTTTGCGTTCCAGTCTTATGTGGAAGAGGGCGAGAGCCTGATGCGGATGATTGTCAGTGACCCGGCCACGGCCAAGGCTACTTTGGGCGGCATGCGCATGATCTTCGAGGAGACCGAGGTGGCGGTTGTGTTGCTGGAAAATAAGGCCGGCGAACTGGGTCGCGCAGCAGTAAAGCTTGGCGAGTTGGGTACGAACATTGACTACTCCTACAGCGGGCAGCAGCCAGGCGAGGCAAAGATGCTGGCGGTCTTTGGAGTGGACGACATTGTGAAGGCGTCCAAAGGACTGGACGAGCTGTAGCTCTACGCGCTGCGCAAAGCGGTCGAGTCCCGAAGCCCAAGGCTCTGGTAAATCTGCCGCGTAGCGTCGGATTTGTTCAACGTGTAGAAGTGGATCCCGCGCACCTGATTGTCCAACAGGTCGCGGCACTGTTCGGTAGCCCAGTGGATGCCGACCCGCTTCACTGCTTCGGTATCGCTGGCGGCGCGGTCAAGCGCTCGCAGCAGCCTGGCCGGGATGCGCACTCCGAGGGCGAGCGAGGCCATGCGCTTCATGCCGCTGAGTGTGGTAACGGGCATGATGCCGGCGAGGATCGGGACGTTGATCCCGGCGAGTTCGCATCGCTCACGGAAGTCATAGAAGTCGCGGTTGTCAAAGAAGAGTTGCGTGCAGATGTAATCCGCGCCGGCATCCACCTTAGCCTTGAGGAAATCCATCTCATCGAGGCGGTTGGGAGTGGCGGGATGGCCTTCGGGAAATCCGGCGACACCGATGCCGAAGCCGCGGGGATCAGGATGCGTGCCGCGCGCCTGAAAGCGGCGGATGAAGGTGACGAGTTCAGCAGCATGCTGGAAGGCATCAACACTGCGGTCATAGTCGGCGCGGTCACGCGGCGGATCGCCGCCGAGCGCGAGGACGTTGCTGATGCCGGCGGCAGCGTACTGCGCCAGAATGGCGTCGATCTCCTGCTCGCCATGGCAGACGCAGGTGAGGTGCGGAATGGGGTCCAGCGTGGTGGTCTGCTTTAGGCGGACCACCAGATCGTGTGTGAGCTGACGCGTCGAACCTCCGGCTCCGTAAGTGACCGAAACGAAGGACGGCTGCAGGGCTTCCAGCTGCGCAATATTGGCGTAGAGGGCGTCGGAGTCGGCGGTCGTCCTGGGCGGAAAAAACTCAAAGGAGAGGGTCGTTTTGTCGCGCGCAAAGATGTCGTGGATGTGCATGACGGCTGCTTCCAGCATAGCTGGTTGAACGCGCGGTTCACGAAAGCGAATCAACTTGGGCGACAGCGCACAGCCCAATAGAATAGGAATATGCGGCCAGTCAATCGCACGAACAACTTAGCGGCGGTGCAGATTGGCTGAGTTGACCTATGATGAGTCGCACTGGAAGCCGCACCACAATCCCTGGCTTGTCGCGCTGACGGTAACGCTGGCCACGTTCATGGAGGTGCTCGATACCTCCATCGCCAACGTCGCGCTGCCGCATATGGCAGGCTCGCTGGGGGCGAGCGAGGAAGAGGCCACGTGGGTGCTCACCAGCTACCTGGTCTCGAGCGCTGTCATCCTGCCTATCTCCGGCTGGCTGGCCAACCGCATGGGACGCAAGCGCTTTTATATGTCATGCGTGGTGATGTTCACGGTTTGCAGCGTGCTGTGCGGCTTCTCGCGAACGCTGCCCATCCTGATTATTGCGCGCGTGTTGCAGGGCCTGGGCGGAGGTGGCCTGGCACCCAGTGAGCAGGCGATTCTGGCAGACACGTTTCCGGTGGAGAAGCGCGGTCAAGCCTTCGCGCTCTACGGCATGGCAGTCGTAGTCGCGCCGGCCATCGGACCGACCTTTGGCGGCTGGATTACAGACAACTTCAACTGGCATTGGATCTTCTTTATCAACCTGCCCGTCGGTCTGTTGTCGCTCTATCTCTCCAACCGCATGGTGGAAGATCCGCCATTTCTGAAGAAGCGTCAGGAGGAAGCCAAGGGCGCGAAGGTGGACTTTATGGGTCTCGGCCTCGTCGCGCTTGGCGTCGGCTTCCTTGAGATCACGCTGGATAAGGGGCAGGAGAAAGACTGGTTCGGTGATCCGCTGATTCGCACCACTGCAATCATTGCCGTATTGCTGATTGTGGCGTTCGCGTTTTGGGAATGGAACCATCCTGACCCCATTGTGGACCTGAAGCTGCTGAAGAACCGCAACTTTGGCACGGCGGTTTTTCTACAACTTGTGCTTGGCATGGTGCTCTTCGGTTCGACCGTGCTCATCCCGCAATATCTGCAGGTGTTGCGGGGCTATACGGCGCAGCGCGCGGGAGAGGTGTTGTCGCCGGCGGCCTTTGCCATGATGATCATGATGGCGGCTGCCGGGAAAAGTGTCGGAAAGATGGACCCAAGGTTGATGGTGTGTCTTGCGTACATCGGAACCGCCGCAGGAATCTATAACCTCACGCGGCTCGACCTCACAACCAGCTTCGGGCAGATCACGGAGTGGCGTGTGCTGCAGGTGTTGGCGCTGCCGTTTGTCTTCATCCCAATCAGCACGCTGAACTATGTCGGCGTCCCGGTGACGAAGTCCAACCAGATCTCCAGCCTGTCGAACTTCGCTCGCAACATCGGCGGCAGCGCGGGCACCGCCTTGCTGACAACCTATATAGCGCGTATGTCGCAGGTGCATCAGGTGACACTAGCGGCGAATGTCGTACCCGGCCAGCCCGGTTACAAGTGGTTTACCTCGCGGATCGGTGAACTGCTGGTGCGCGGAGGGATGAACGCAAAGATGGCCCATCAGGCCGCCGTTGCCGAGGCGTATAGCGTCATGCTCCGCCATGCCGCGATGCTGAGCTATAAAAACGCCTTTCTAGTATTGGCTTCCGCTGTGCTGTGTTTGTCGCCGCTGCCATTCCTCATGCGCCTGCCGCCCAAGCGCGGGCCCAAGCCTCCGCCGGAAGAGTTGGCGGGACATTAAGAATGGCGCGGCCTTAGAAATCGGCGTCAAACAAGAGAGCATCTCCGAGCAGGTACTGCAACAGGAAAGCGGGCAGGAAACGATGCACTCTTCGACTGTATGTTGCGCTGGCCTCATCGCAGCCTGTGTGATGCTTGCGTCAACAGGCGAGCGTGTCCAGGCCTCCAGTGCAGTGCCCCCGGCAGATCGCGCGGCCACGATGGGCGTCGACGCGAGGCAGATTGTCGGCACCATGCTGAGCAACGAGGACTTTGCCCTGCGGCACCCTAATCGCTATGCCTATATCTCAGAGGAACGGTCCGACCGTACCGGCGGGCATCTATGGCGGGAAAAGGTTGTCGAGACCGGCGCGGGCAAGGTGCGCATGTTGCTCGATGAGGACGGCAGACCTTTGCGACCTGAGCGTGTAGCGGCAGAGCGGGGCCGTCTGGCACAGATCGTCGGCGATCCAGCCGGATTTGCGCGCAACTCACAGACGCTGAAGGATGACGAAGCCCACGCGCTGCAGCTCTTGCATCTGTTGCCAACGGCGTTCCTGCTTAGCAGCGTTCATCCTCAGGGCGGAGACCTACGCATCGACTTCTCGCCGGACCCCGCCTATTCGCCGCAGTCCATGGAGGAGCGCGTGCTGCATGGGATGTCGGGGATGGTGCTGATCGATGCAAAGGCGCTGCGCGTGCGCCACATTGAAGGACGCCTGCCACAGGATGTGAGCATTGGGTTCGGTCTGTTGGCTACGATCCACTCCGGCAGCAACTTTGCGACAACTCGCGCCCCACAGGAGGCTCCCGACTGGAAGACTGCGCAGTTGGACACAGACATCAATGGGCGCGCGATCTTCTTCAAGACGATTGCGCGCAAAGAGCACTCCGAGCATGAAGGCTTTACCCGAGTACCGAACGACATGAACGCTATCCAGGCGGTCGCGATCGCAGAACAGCCTTGATAGAAGGCTGGCAGCGGTAATTCCACGCAGGCCTCAAGGCATACTGATGAGATGGGTCTTGCATTTGAGGTAAGCGCTACCGTTGCTGGCGGCGGTGGACGGCGCGGTGTTCTGCGGTTGCCGCACGGCGACGTGCAGACGCCTGTCTTTATGCCTGTGGGCACCCAGGCGACGGTGAAGACGGTTCCGCAGGATGTGCTGGAGCGCATCAGCGAGGCTGGCGCGGAGATCATCCTGGCGAACACCTATCACCTTTATTTGCGTCCCGGGCATCAGCTTGTTCGGCGCATGGGCGGGGTGCATCGCTTTATGAGCTGGCAGCGGCCGATGCTGACGGATTCAGGCGGCTTTCAGGTGTTCTCGTTGTCGGAGTTGCGTAAGGTAACGGACGACGGAGTTGAGTTTCGCTCGCATCTGGATGGGTCGAAACACTTCTTCTCGCCGGAACATTCTATCGCCGTGCAGATTGTACTTGGCGCGGACATCATCATGGCCTTCGATGAGTGCGTGGAGACGCCGGCCACCTGGGAGCGCACGCGTGATTCGATGGCGCTGACGCATGCCTGGGCCGCGCGCTCCAAAGCCTACTTCGACGTGCGCAAGCACGAGGTCCCATGGCACACGGAACTTGGCGGCAAGACGCAGGCGCTCTTCGGCATTGTGCAGGGAGGCATGTATGCAGACCTGCGGCGCGAGAGTGCGGAGAGGCTGATGGAGATGGACTTTCCTGGCTACGCCATCGGCGGGCTTGCGGTGGGAGAGCCGCGTGAAGTCACACGCGAGATGATTGCGCGCACACTGGAGCTGTTGCCGAAGGACAAGCCGCGCTATGTAATGGGCGTCGGCTATCCCGACGAAATTGAGGAGTACGCGCGCATGGGTGTGGACATGATGGATTGCGTGCTGCCCACGCGCGCCGCCAGGCACGGGCTGCTCTTTCGCGCAGCCGAGGCAGGCGAGGAATTGTCGATGTCTTCGCCTGACGCAGACACACAAGGTATATCCGGCCAAAGCGCTTCAGAGGCAGGCGCGAAGAGCTGGGTGCGCATGAACATCAAACGCACCGAATATGCCGAGGACCAGCGACCCATCGACGAGCGCTGCAGCTGCATGGTGTGCAAGCGTTATTCGCGCGCGTATCTGCGACACCTTTTCGTTGCGAAGGAGCCGCTTGCGCTGACGCTGAACTCCATCCACAACTTGAGTTTTTACCTGGACACCATGACAAGGGTGCGAGCGGAGCTGGCAATCGGTTAGGTGCGAAGCCGCTCGGCTGCTGCTTGCAGCAATGCAACGGTCCTTGCAATCGGCAGGCCCATCACGTTGAAGTAGCAGCCGTCGATGCGCGGTACCCACCGCGCGGCGTAGCCCTGGATGCCGTAGGCTCCGGCCTTGTCCAAAGGCTCTGCGGTCGCGCAGTAGGCATCAAGTTCGACTTCTGGAATCACCGAAAACGTCACGCTGGTCGATTCAATAGCGCTTCTGACGCCCTCGCGTGTTGCAGCGGCGATTCCCGTCAGTACTTGGTGCGTGCGGCCGGAGAGCCGGCGCAGCATGTGCTTTGCTTCTGCAGCATTCGCGGGCTTGCCTAGAATTTCACCGTCGAGAACGACGGTGGTGTCCGCGCCCAGGACGATCAGGTTGCTATTGTCCAGATGCTTTGCAAACACCGCCTGAGCCTTCTCTTCGGCGAGATGGCACACATAGCCTGCAGGCGATTCGCCTGCGCGCTGCATTTCATCGATGTCGGCAGCTTCTACGGTGAAAACGTATCCCGCCTGCGTCAGCAACTCGCGCCGACGCGGAGAGGCAGAGGCCAACACCAGACGAAACCGTTGCGGATCGCTCACTGCGCGACCCTCTCCACGGAGATGGCGACGCGTATCGTGTGCGCCTCGCCCGGTTGGAGCAGGAGCGCATTGTCGGCGACGTTGGCGGTCTCGATGCAGACCATGCGGAGCCAGTCGTCGGGTTGCATGTCAGCCATGGTTGCGGTCAACTCCTGCCATGGATTCCAAACCACAGTGGATAGCGAACCGTGCTTGGAAATCGTGATGTTGCGCTTGCCCGCCGGATCATGCAGAACACAGGTGGTGTCAGTGTTCAGGTAAGGCCGATCGGTGCGGCCAGTGAGACGGAGCGGGCCGGGAGATTGCGTCCTGCGCGCTCCGCCGTCCACTTTATCGATGTACGTAGCACCGCCGAGTCCATCGATCAAAATCGCGTGCACGTCGCCGACGGCGAAATAAGTATGCAGCGCCTGTTCGATGGTCAGCGGTCTATCGTTTAGCGTGCTGTTGACGACGGAGAAGTCGATACGCAACTCGCGGCCAATGGTAAAGCGGCAGCCTGCACGGAAGTTATCGAAGCCGAGCGAGTGGCTGATCTTGCTGGGGGCGAGCGTGAAGTCGAGATGCAGCTCGGGCTCTTCATTAGAGCCGGTGAGCGCGACGAAGGCGAGGTCCCACTCCGACGTGCGCGCGAATCCGTGCGCAGGGCCTGAAAAGCCATCGTGGCGGTCACCAAACCACGGAAAGATCACCGGAATACCACCACGGATCGCCTTGCCTTGTGCGTACTGCGCACGCTCGCTCAGATACAGCACAGGGTCATGCCCGGTCGGCTGCCATTGCATCAGGTGCGCGCCCTGCGTGCAGAGCGTGGCCTGCGCACTGGGCAAGGTGATCTGCAAAAAAGTAAGCCCTGCCGCCGATTGTTCAAAGCGGAGTACGCCGGGGAGATCGAATTTTTCCTGGAGAGAGGCTGCGTCTGCCATCCTCTCCAGTCTAGAAGAGCTGGCTGTGCATGGACCGTGCACGCATGAATCATCGATCGAAGCGCTTCATCTAAGATGGTTCGGAGTTCGCGCCCAGGGCGGCGCATAAACAAATGGCGACCAAGCTTAATGACGATCAGCTTCACCGCATCGCAAAGGCGCTGGCCGACCCTCGCCGCTATGATCTGCTGCGCCAGATAGGTAAAGGTGGAGACGCGCTGGCCTGCGAGGAGCTGCGCGCAGGTTGTTGCGAGATCACCGCAGCCACTGTCTCCCACCACATGAAGGAACTGGAGACGGCCGGCCTTGTGGAGTCCCATCGCGAAGGAAAGTTCGTCAACTACAAGCTGCGCCGCGATGTACTGGACGCCTATCTCGCCCGTCTGGCGCAGATTTAGCGAAACCATCCGATCTGCGCGCTCCATTCATTAAGTTTTGCGAAACCTCGAATCCTTCTTTTGCTTCGCCTCATCAATTAGACGGTTGTAAAAGTATTGAACTGATCCGGTGAGGTGACCCGGCGACGGTTCGGGAGGCAGTCGAATGGGCAAGCTGAATGGCAAAGTGGCAGTGGTGACGGGCGCATCCAAGGGCATCGGCGCTGAGATTGCAAAGGCGCTCGGAGCGGAAGGCGCTTCCGTGGTGGTGAACTACGCGTCCAGCAAGGAAGGCGCGGATAAAGTTGTCGCAGCGATTACCGCCAAGGGCGGTAAAGCGGTCGCAGTTCAGGGGGATGTCTCCAAGCAGGCTGATATTACGCGCCTGTTCGCGGAGGCCAAGAAGGCTTACGGGAAGCTGGATGTCCTGGTGAACAATGCCGGCGTGTATGAGTTTGCGCCGCTGGACCAGATCACAGAAGAGTCTTTCCAAAGGCAGTATGGACTGAACGTGCTGGGCCTGCTGCTGACCACCAAGGAGGCGACCAAATACTTCAATGGTGATGGCGGCAGCGTCATCAATATCAGCTCCGCAGTCACGACCGTCTATCCTCCGGGCAGCGCTGCTTACACTGGCACCAAGGCCGCGGTGGATGCGATTACCGTGATCCTCTCCAAGGAGCTGGGACCGAAGGGTATCCGCGTGAACGCGATCAATCCCGGCTTGATCGAGACCGAAGGCGTACACTCCGCGGGCTTCATCGGAAGCGACTTTCAGAAGGGTATTGAGGCGACAGCACCCCTCGGACGCATCGGCCAGCCGGATGACATCGCACCGGCTGCGGTGTTTCTTGCTTCGTCCGATGCCAAGTTCGTCACCGGCGAGACGCTGAATATCTCCGGTGGTATCCGCTAATCAGCATGATGCTGGACTGGGATATGTGGGAGCCGTTTCAGCGGCTCCCCATTCTTTTTGCAGCCTGTCTTACCAGGATTTCCAGGCCAGCGATGGATTGAGCAGCAAATCGCGAAGCAGGCTTTCAGGGAAGACGTGGCGCGCAAACTTGCGTATCGCCCACATCTGCAGGCCATCCCGGCTGACGACCAGATCGACAACAGATGAGTTGACCATGTAATGCTTCATCGTATGCAGGGTGCCACCTTCAAATTCGAGGCGCGATGTGCCAAGAGAAACCTCATGCTCCAGCAGGAAGGAACGCATTACGGTGCTGATGGAATAGCGTTCCAATCCTGCGCGGTTTACCTGCCACAGTATCTCTGCAGTATCTTCGTGACGGCGCCCTCCGATGAAGCTCAGCCATCGTCCGTTGGCATCGTAAACACCCGCCAACAGAGGCCGCTGTAAACGGCGGATGCCGTCAATACGGTCGGCCGCGGTCTCTTCATCCACGGGATTGAGAGAGTGCCGGTTGGCTTCCAGAAACTCTTCACGGCTGATTTTGATTTGTGGGACATACCGTGCGCCCAGCTCGCTCTCGGCGCGGCGGCGATAGTAGCGCAGATTGCGGCGCGTGTGCTGGCCAAGTGTGGCGAGGGTCGCATCGTACGTAGGCCCCAGCGGGAAGAAGCTGCTGACAGGCCTCGGTATAGCCACCCATGCCAGACGACCGTCAGTCAGTGAAGTCACGCCATATGTTTCTTCTGGGGTGTCGGCGCTTTCATACGACACATGAACGAGCCTGGCCCCGGCCCCTTGCAGAGTTGCACATGCCGTGAAGGCCGCTCGCCCGCGGATACATCCTGGCGCGATGACGGTCCGTGCTGCTCCCAGAAAGTCAGGCGTGTAAACGCCGCTGCCTATGCCGCAGAGGATATGTTCATACAGTAAGACTGCGGTGGTCAGCTGATTATCGGTTGTCGTGCCGAGCACCAGCGTAGGGCGCTTGCGCGCGAACGCAGGGCGTGCAAGGTAATATTCCAGGTGGTCCATTGCACCCGCCTGATCGGTGCGCCTGCACAATTCCATCAGTTGAGATTTCCATGCGAGCACTGGGCCGGGACCCTGCACGACCGATATGCGCAATGCTTCAGGTACAACTGCGCAGTCGTCCATTCCAATCCTCGGTAAAAAAGCAGCAGATGAAGCAATATATGCCAAGGTACAGCCGCCCGGTAATGTCTGCTATGGCACTTAAGATACTAGGCCAGCGGGCTCAGACGAGCAAAGGCCTCGCGGCGGTCGACATCTCAAAGTGGATGCTAAGCTGCCATATTGTCGTCCTGCAGTGCGCCGCGCAGGAAGTTGGCGTCCGGCAGGATCTGCTTCGCAAAACGGCGAAGGGTCCAGCTACGGGCGGACCCCTGCCGGATAGCAAGAATGTCTGTGATTGGTTCAGCGGAGCAGGATGCACTCAAAGAGTGCTGCGTCCCGCCGACAAAGCGCAGCGCATTTGTGCCCAATCCGATCTCATGTTCCATTAGCAGCGCACGCATCGCAATGCTGAAGGAGTGGTGCGAGTCGCCATTGCGGTTTATCTGCCAGTCGACCTCGGTGACTCCGTTGAATCTCTTTCCCCAGATCAAACTGAGCCAGCTGCCATTTGCTGCACGCATACCTGCGTAGAGAGTCGTCAATTCCATTCTGGATTGATCGAGAAGCCTATGCCGCCACACAGCGTCAGCATGCGAAAGGGGATGAGTGGACGCCCTATTGAGCTCCAGAAACTCTTGAAGGTTTGGCTGTGCATCGGGAACAAAGTATGCGCCCATCTCGGCAGCGGCGCGGCGCGGGTAATAACGCAGATTCCGGCGGGTCCTGGGGCCGAGGCGCGCAAGCAGCGAGTCAAATGAATGGCTGAGCTGCAGGTATGCAGGAGTCCAGCGTGTTCGCTGCGCAACGCGTATGCCTGCGGCAGCTGTAGGCTGCGTATCCGGTCCGTGCGATGGAGCTTGATTGACCGATATAAACACCGCAGCGGCGTTTCGGCGCATTAGCTCTGTAGCTGCGGCGCGCCCGATCGCACATCCGTGCGAGGGCGGCGCAAGTACTGTCCGCGAACCGTAGATATCATCCGTCGCAAAGATGCCGGTTGGCAACCCGGCGAGACGGTACTCATACATCAGGACAGCCCCTAGCAGCGGATCTGTCTCTCCTCTCCAAGAGAGGCTCGCATCGCGAATCAATACGAGGTGAGGATCTTTTTTAAGGGCGTTGGGCGAATAGAGGAAATGATCGAGCCAGTCCATCGCCCCTATCTGTCCTGTCCGGCGGCTCAGCGCGACGAGCGCTGGCTGGAACGCAGCAACCTTCTCCCGTCCTCGCACAATCGTGGCGCGATGCGGCGGATCCTGTCGACCGATACTGGGCCATATTTTTGAGCCTGCAACTCTGGATAGTGGCGACTGCTGGGAGACAACAAGGTCCCGTGCCATGCCGAGATGAACCCCGAATGTTTTTTATGGTCGAACAATCAATTTCTCGGACAAAGAGAGTTGGATGGCATGTATTGAAGAACGGTTGGCGGCAGTAAGCTGCAAATCGCACAGAATCAAACGTCGGTGCGGGCCAAATACCGTCTTCGCTGACAAGACTTTAGGAGCCGGCGAGCTCCAGTTTGCGGCGCTCTGTTTCGAGATACGTAAACCGGATACGGTGAATGACGGTGACAGTCGAGAAGTATGCCAATACCCACAGCGCCGGCGCCATCACGCCCCAGCGGTTGCAGAGCGCGCCGAGGATGACGCAGACGATGCGCTCCGG
>Ga0207694_10002699_pt1 | contig 14356 bp, 1 predicted proteins | sample KBSC34metaG_FD_184353 | JGI IMG/M metagenome (GOLD analysis project Ga0207694, IMG submission 184353) | Corn rhizosphere microbial communities from Kellogg Biological Station, Michigan, USA - KBS C3-4 metaG (SPAdes) (version 2) | ecosystem: Host-associated > Plants > Roots > Rhizosphere > Soil...
AATTCCTGCCGCGGTCTTCTTTCCTGATTTCGCAAGACGAAGCAACACCGAAATGAGCCGGGAGCGGACAGTAGTAAACGAGAGCTCTTCAATAATTCCAACCAGCTTTCGCAAGCGTCCCCCGACAACTTTAAGGACTTTGAGAGGAACCTGGGGATGGACCAAGCAGAGAGAATGAAAATCCTGCTTGCTGATGAAATAAATTCTGGCATCATCGACGGCAGTACTGGATGCCGGATACGTGCCACCATCAAACAGCGGCAGTTCTGCCACCGAGCTGCCAGGGCCCTCAATCGTCAAAATCTGTTCGCGGCCATTCGGCGAGCTCTTGAAGATCCGTACATGGCCGCTCTCGATAACAAAGAGGCCGGTGCAGGGATCACCTTCGGTAAAAAGAATCTCGCCCTTGCTGTAGTTGCGCGGAACGGCGCGTTCAGCCAAAAACTGGAATTCAGTTTCAGTGAGTCCATTAAAAATGGCCACTCGCCGGAGAGTCTCTGAAACAGGCCGCGTGGGAGACATTGATCGGTATTGTAAACCGGCTGCACGCTTACGAAGTCGTTGACCGATTAACGGTGGAGCTCTGATCCGCACTGAACGCACACCTCTGATCCGATAAGGGAGAGGTTTGACGGCCCGATCGGCGCGAGGACGGAAACGCTTGCCAAAGTCGTTGCCGTCCTCGAAAAAGCAGGCATTGAGTTTCTCAATAGCGAAAGTCCGGGATTACGGCTGCGGAAAAAGAGGTGAGTGCGATGTTGCGCGGTACTCGTTTGTCTTTATGCGAGTCAGAGATGCTAAGCCCCGCACGTTTAGTCGTCGTATACCTGCCTGGAGGCACTCGAAGTTGATGAAGTCCTGCATTTATTGGAGCATGAAAGCGTCAGCTGCGTAATCATCACACCTGATGCCAACGACCTTGTTGGCATCGATGAGATTTACCAGAAGAGCATGACAACGGTACTTTATCCGCATTGCACATATCAGGATGTTATCTGGGACTGGACGCTGATGCAGCCTGACTCACTGACTCTCAATCAGAAGAATCCGCAATGATTGGAATGGCAGAGAAGAAGTACGAGAAGCGTCGTCGTTAGAACTCCCATTGTGGAGAGTTATTTGATGATCCTGAACTTTCTTCAGTGACCTGACGGCAAACGAGACATCTTCGGTATCTATCTCCACTGCCAGAACGCTCCGATTCTGACATCGGAGCAGGGATGGGTTTCTGTTTCCCGAAGCATCTTGGACATAAAGGCTGGTTCTTACCCTTCTCATACCAGAAGGGAAGGCGGAACTCATACTGGTCGCTCTTAAATCGCAACTGTTCCTTCAGTTCATGGTTCTCATCCTCAAGATGGCCGGCTGCAGTCTTCAGCTCCCATAAGGTGTCATAGAGCTGAGACATCTTCTCTTCATCCTCTTTGCTCTTCATGTTCTTGCGAAGTTCTGAGACGGTCTGCATAGGCCGCTCTCGACTGCGGTGCTCCACAACGCGCGCCAGCCTTCATGTTCGCTGAACATCGTGTCTGCGAGCCGCGATTTGTAGCCTCAGAAGCCTTAAGGCTGATGGGGGTACCCTCCATCATATCCGTTGGAGTGGGTTCTATCCGACAGGTTCCAGACATTAAGCCTCAAAAAAATCTCCAAAAGGGAACATAGCTTCGCGTATCGCTGGTCGTCGAAAGGCCAACCTTCGAAATCAACCTTAGATAAAGAAGACGGTCAGCCCGCGTCCAGTGCCGCGGCCTACGCCAATAAGCGAGATATCACATTTGCAATGTGCGCTGGGAGAGCGACTGCAACTTTATATCTAAGTAAAAATATTTTCATAAAAGACAGCTTTCTTCCTTGAACTCCTACAAGGATGAGTGTTAAAAACAATCAACTTTTTCAGAGTTCCTGCTTTCGGTTAGTGAAGTGTCGCCCAGACATTTCATGGAGAAGGATTCCCCCAATTTGAGTTGACTTGGTTTTGTGGAAAGGACTTTCCATCATGCAATCCCATGCTCCGTTTTCAACGCGTAAATCCGCCGGCTATTTTCATCATAATGGTCTTCTCTCTCAGTTCGTGAGTGTACTTCTGGCCTGGACGATGGTCATGAGTTCACTGCCGGCCTATGCGACGGACCAGCCTCGCGCTACATGGGTGCATTCATGGGACGTGAACGCCATCACCAAGCCGACAACTGAGCCTGCGCAACACAGGCCGGCCCCGCCGATGGCCCGCCCCACGATAGCAAAGACACTCGCATCGCCGCGCCTTGAGGCCAACCCCACGATTGCGGCTCTTCATGCTCCCGTCCTTCCTGGCAACCAAGGATCTGATCTCTTCTTGAATGCGTTTATCGGTGGGTTGTTTGCTCCGCCGTTGCAGGCCTTGGGCGACTCTCAGCTTCAAATTTCGGTCGGCTTTGCCGATAACAGCTCCAGCTCAGCCAACTTTCCCGCGCCGTGGAACAGCACAAACGCGCAGATTAACTTTGTGGGCGGTGGCACAGTGTACCGCGCCGGAGCAATTCGTCTGGACAATCCCGGACTTGCACCCATCACCGTCGATCAGGTCACAGTTGATCTTGGCCGTCCCGGGCCGACGTTTCAGCTTTGGCAAAATATCGCTGTTCCGGCGGGCGGATCGGCCATCCTGACGCAAACGCAGAATGGCAACTTCAATACCAGCGCTTCACCCATCGCAGGCTGCGGCCTGCCGCTGGCGCAGAATGAGGCCCGCATCCCCAAGGTCACAGTCACTATCGCAGGAGCCAGCAGTGATTATCTCGATACGGCGCATGTGCTCGATACCGGTGGATTTGATTCGAGTTGTCGTGGCAACCAGTCGCTGGAATGGCGTCCGATCGGGACCACAGGCATGGACGCCCCGAGCGGCACGATTCAGCTCATCACTGACGGCGCTCCGCATGCGGTGGGAACGCAAGACACCACTACCGTCGCTGTCAGCGACGCGGGCAACCAGCCGCTTGCCAACGTTGCGGTTGCATTGAAGGTGGCGAACGGTCCCAACGTGGGCAAGAGTTTCACGGGTGTAACGGACGGAACCGGCACCGCCACCATTCCTTATTCCAGCAGCCTCCAAGGCAATGATCAGATCCAGGCAGTGGCCGCCAACGCCAGCGGCGGGAGCCTTGTTTCCGAACAGGCGGCAACCGTCTGGACTTCGGCCGATGCTTGCGTCGCGCCCACGGCTCCCAATGCATCGGCCTCTCGGCTGGTTTATGTCGGGCAGAACAGTGTTTTCTTCGGTAGCGCTTTGCGTTTTGCGGTCTTGCTAACGGACGGCACTGGCAATCCTCTTGGCGGCCGCGGCGTCAGTTTCAGCTTTGCCGGACAAACCGCGCCTGCCACCACTGACAGCAACGGCGTGGCCAAAGTTTCCTCGTCCAGCCTTCTTGTGGGGCAATCCGCTGTGAGCATAAGCTTTGCCGGTGACGCCGGCGATCAGGCTGCGCAGTTGAACACGTCCGTCAGCGTGCTGCCCGCTCCCACCTTGCTGCGTTATACCGGAGCAAACCTTGTCACGGCGCTTGGACAGCAGAAGGTCTCAGCCAAACTGAGCAATGCGCTGGGCACGATTGCTATCACCGGCCGCACGATCACCTTTACCTTGAATGGCATAAACGCTTCCGCAGTAACCGATGCCAATGGTTCGGCCACTGCCACGCTGAACTTTTCCACGGCTCTCACCACCGGCTCCGGACAATTGCAGATCAATTTTGCCGGCGACTCGAATTACCAGCCCAGCAGCCGTACAGCCTCGATCCAGATTTATCAGCCAATGCCATTTGTGATTTGGGGTGGCAATACTGGCGGCTTGCGAATTGGGCAGCGGGTGAATTTCTGGGGCTCGCAATGGGAAAGCCAGGTCATCAGCGGGCAGTACTTCGCAGCAAATCCTGCTTTTAAAGGCTGGTCCGGAGCACTGACGGGACCAATTCAGCAGTGCCTGGCGAATGCCACGCAGGCAAATTTGACTTCAGCCTGCTGGGACGTCAAACCAGGACAGAGTTTCCCTCCCGACCAGATCTTGCCCTCATTGATTGAAGTAATTGTTTCTACGGTTGTGGACAAATCCGGCAGCGACGTTTTTGGCAACATTGCCTGCGGAGCGATTCTGTCGGTTGACCACACGCCACCTTACGGCGCAGTACCAGGACAGGATGGATTCGGAACCATCACCGCCGTCAGCGGCGACTGCGCCGGCGTCTTCCCTGCTCCCGCTGTGCTGACGGCTTCACAGCAGCAGACACCGCTGGTGCTGCCCAACCAGGGTGTCACGGTGAATTACAACATCCAGAACACCGGAGCCACGGACGCAACCGGCGTTACCCTGAACGAGAATTTTGACCAGGTCACTCCCGCCACCGGCTCGGCGAATATCGGCACGATTGCCACCGGCCAGAGTATTGCAGGGAATTTCCAAGTCACCATTCCCGGTATTGGCCCGCGCCAAAGCGCCGAGAGCAGTGTTGATTATCAATCGCGCCTGGCGGCGGAAGATGGCCGCATCTTTACTTCTGAAGCTGAAGCCACTTTCAGCGACATCTTCTCGCAGATCTATGTTCCACTGGACTTCGCTTCCTTCAGCACACTTACACTTCCCCGTTTGAGCGTGGGCATCTCCGGTGTAAGCTGTGTTGCGCCGGGCTCAAACGTTCCTTACAGCGTGCTGGTTGCCAATGATGGCAGCGCTACGGCCTCGCACATCGCCGCTAGGCTCGCGTTGCCGGACGGCACAACCGCCACGCCTGTTGTGCCCGACCTGACTGCAGGAACCCGCTTCGTCGGAACAGTCAATTGGTCTTCGCCGGGAATTACTGTTAAGTCGCCCACCGAATCCACGCAGGATTATTTGGCGCGTCTGCAGGCTGCCGATGGAGTAACGCTGCCCGCCGCTGTCTTTAGTTCCCTCTGGCAGGACGCCCTGGGCAACAGCTACGGATCAGTCGAGCAGCCGTTCGTCGCGCTCACGCAACGCATTCCGGTCGTCTCCACCACCGTACCTGCGGCACAGAACCTGCTGCCCAACCAATCAACGCAGTTTGGATTCAACGTGTCGAACACCGGCAGCGGCAATGCCGTGCAAGTCACATTGCGGATCAAGCGGCAGGACGGGACCTTCATTAATGTCCCCAACTTCAGCTTGCCGGGCGGACAGAGTGCGTCACTGAATGCAAACTACAGCGCTCCGGCAATTGCGGCGAAAGGCGCTTCTGAAGCAGATGCGGCCTACACCACCCGCCTGCAGTCGATCGATAACTCAACGCTGAACATAGATGCCGTGCTGCAGTGGAACGATCCGGTGCACAACAATTACGGCCCAACGGATAATCCTTTCACCGCGACGGAGCAATTGCCCATTCTCAGCGTCTCTCTTGATGCGCCTGCCAAAGCAAATTCAGGCGACACCATCAGCTACGTTGTTACGCTGACTAACATCGGCCATGCCACGGCCAACGCAGGCGCAATCTTCATCACCCTGCCGGACGGCTCGATTGCACATCCTGCGCCTCTGACCAATTCAATTGCTCCGGGAGCGAGCACAACAGCTACAGTCAGCTACACGATCCCGGCCAATCATCCCAACGGCACAATTTCCGCCACGGCCTCGGCCGGCTGGAGTGACTCCGTTGCCAACTCGTATGGCCCGTTGAGCGCAAGCGCTTCCACTGACGTGACATTGCCGAACCTGCCGCCCATTGTCTCCGCCGGTGCGGACCAAACCGTTCCTTTCCCGAATAATTTCCCGCTCCAGGGCACCGTCACCGACGACGGCAAGCCCGTGGGCGGACAACTGACTTCCACATGGACGCAGGTAAGCGGTCCTGCTCCTGCGATCTTTGCCGATCCGCACAATCCGCAGACTACGGTCCAGTTGAATGCGGAAGGAACTTACGTTCTGAAGCTCACCGGCGACGACTCGCAGTTGCAGTCGAGCGCCCAGGTCTCAATCACTACCACTCGCGGCAACACCGGGCCGGTTGTCACCGTTGGACCGGACCAGACGATCCAGCTTCCCATCAATACCGCGAGCCTTACCGGCAGCGCCACCGATGATGGCCTGCCCGTGGGCAGCTCGATCACCTATCTCTGGAAGGAAGTCACAGGGCCGGGAACAGTAACGTTCGCCGCTCCCACTGCGCCGAACACCACGGCCACCTTCCCTGCCATCGGCGTCTATCTGCTGCGCCTTTCGGCCAGTGATTCACAGTTGACCGGCAGCGCCGACCTGCGCGTCACCGTTCTTCCCCACAACAATCCGCCTACAGTGAACGCGGGATCTGCGCAGACCATCTTTCAGCCGGTCAACACCGCAAACATGCAAGGTCTGATCTCTGACGATGGTTTGCCGACCGGCGGAACGCTCACCTCTTCATGGTCAGTGGTCAGCGGTCCCGGCATCGTGACATTTGCCAATCCAGGCTCGCCCACCACCGCCGCCACTTTCAGCACAATCGGCGTTTACACATTGCGGCTCACGGCCAGCGACTCGCAGCTCACGGCATCGGCAGATACCACAGTAACGGTGAAGCCGGCAAACCTGCCGCCGGTAGTAAATGCCGGTCCGCAGCAGACGGTGATCCTGCCCTCCAACGTCAGCACGCTTCCGCTCTTTCCCACGCTGATCCCGATCAGCACCGGGTTCAATAGCCCGGTGGGAATCGATTATCACCAGCCCACCAACAAGGTGGTGATGTCAGTCAACTACAGTAGCGGTCAGCCACACAATTTTGAGCTGGTGGCGCAGGATGGATCGCGTACACAGTTCTCTAACGTGGCTGGCTTGACCGATGAAGTTTACATTGCCACGGCGCGCGATGAGATTGGCGGCAAGAGCATTGGCGGTTTCCTTGCTGGCGAAATGTTTACCGGTTCGGGTGTTGGCGGAGTTATCGTCCGCATCTCTGCTGACGGCACAAAGGTCCTCAATCCCTGGGTACAGCTCCCGGGTGAAAGCGGGCTGCTGCGAGGGCAGCTTTATATCGATCGCACCGGAGTTTTTGGCGGCGACTTGATCGTTGCCACCACCACCGGAAATATCTGGCGGGTAACCAGCGCTGGAGTGCCCACAAAGCTGGCGAATGTCGGCGTGCCTCCAGAAGGGCTCATCACCCTTCCTACGGACCAATTGCATTACGGCCCGTTCGCCGGAAAAATTGTGACTGGAAGTGAGAATTCCACCTTTATCTTCATGATCGATCCGCAAGGTGTACTCACGTCTTTCGATCTCGGCATTGCCGCGGAACACATCAAGCTGGTCAATCCAAATGAAAACTTCTTTGGTGTCGATTTCGGCAGTTCACGGCTGCTGGGGATTCCTGCTCCAGAGCTGGTAGGCATGGTGGGCGACCTCATTATTGGTGAGGAAACGGGAAATTTATGGCAGATCCACTGGAATGGAACCCGCTTTGAAGGCACAAAATTTGCGCATGTAGCCCAGTGGGAAGGCGCTACGATGGCCCCGGCGGGAATGGTTCAAGTCAATTCCACAACCGCCTCCGTTACGCTGAATGGCACCGTGAGCGATGATGGACTTCCCTTAGGTGGCGCCCTTACATCTGTATGGACCAAGGTTAGCGGACCGGGCACCACGACCTTTACCAGTCCGAATACGCCGATCACTTCTGTCAGCTTCAGCGTGCCTGGCACTTATGTTCTCCGGTTGACGGTAAGCGATTCTGAATTGACTTCGAGTTCTGATGTCACAGTGGTTATTTCGGCCAATGCTCCGCCGGTTGTAAGCGCTGGTCCAAGCAAAGAGATCACTACGCCTGATCCGGTGAGCCTGCAAGGTACGGTCACTGACGACGGTTTGCCGGCAGGAGGAACTCTCAGCACTTTCTGGACGAAAGCAATTGGTCCTGGAAGCGTGCAATTCACTACTCCGAGCTTTGACGCCACAGATAATTTCTCCACTACAACGAATCCTAGTGGCCCGTGGACATATGGCTCGACGCCGACGCGCGGAGGGGCCTTTACTCCTTACGCTTTCACCGGCCAGTTTGCCGGAATGCCCGGCTGGTTCAAAACGGCTCAAGGTTCCGTAGCAACAGCCCCATTGCTGGTCTACAACAACACAGGCGTATCGGTGGTCTCCGGTGGATTAAATATTCCGCCGGCAACATTGCTGCTGCATCCCGGGACCGCGGGAGAGAACAGCGTTTTGCGCTTCACCGCGCCGGCCACAGGAACATTCCTGGTACAGGGCCGCTTCTACGGCGTGGACAATACAACCACGGATGTTTCTGTCCTGCTGAACTCAACAACCACGCTGCTCAGCGGCAACATCACCGAACGGAACCTGGGAGTGCCGTTTACGTTTGCCCGCGCGCTCAATGCAGGAGACAAACTCGACTTCAGCGTGGGCTTCGGGAACGGCAATAATTCCAGTGACAGCACTGGCATGCAGTTGGTCATTACTCAGGCCGGTCCTGCTGTAACCAGCGCCAGCTTCAGCTCCCCAGGCGACTATATCCTTCGTCTGGCGGCATCAGATTCACAACTATTCGCGTTCAGTGACACGCATGTTCACGTGAACACACCATGCGTTTCGCCTGCCAGCGGGCTGGTGGGATGGTGGCCCGGAGACGGCGACGCGCGCGATCTGGCGTTGGCGAATACCGGCGTGATCGAAGATGGTGTGACGTTTACGCCGGCAATGGTAGGCAAAGCCTTCACCCTGAACGGAGGCGCTGCCGATGTGGTTGTTCCCGCCTCCACTGCGCTCAATGTGAGCAGCTTCACGATGACGGCGTGGGTGTTTCCTCAAGACTTAGGCACTGCGCGTCCGATTCTGGAATATTCCACATCCACAGGCAGCTTCGGCGTCCATTTCTGGGAAAACCTGAATTCATCAGTTCAATTGTCCCCGGGTTCGTTGTACGCCAACCTTGTCGATACAGGCGGCGGCAGCCACATCATGGCGACGAACGCGGTCGGCGGATCGGCTTTGCAACTTAGACAATGGAACCACGTGGCTCTTACATACGATCACGCCACGGGCGTTGCACGCATGTTCGTAAACGGTGCATTCGCTGCGGCAAGCACGTTGGGGGTATTCACGCCGCGCACAGCTCTGCCGCTTTATATCGGCGCCAGGCCGACCTCCACACATTTCCTGGGTAGCATTGACGAACCCCAGGTTTATAACCGCGCACTTTCACCCAGCGAAATTCAGGCCATTTTCACCGCGGGGAGCGCGGGCAATTGCAAACCGACAGGCCCACAACCCCCCGTGGTCAGCGCCGGTCTGGACCAGTCCATTTCCCTGCCAGCAACCCAGGTGACGCTGAACGGTGCAGCATCAGATCCGAATGGCGGCACACTCACAACTACCTGGAGCGTCAGCAGCAACACTGGGTCTGTGGTGTTTGGCAACGCCACCTCTCCCACGACCACGGCAACGTTCAGCGCGCCCGGCGTCTACGTCCTGCGCCTTACGGCGAGCAACAACCAGTCCACCGCGTTCAGCGAAGTCACCATCACCGTGGTGCGGCCGCTTAATAAGGCTCCCCAGGTAAGCGCGGGACCAAACCAGACCATTCAATTCCCGCAGAGCTCGGTGACCTTGAACGGCACAGTTAGTGATGACGGATTACCAGTCGGCAGCACTGTGACGCAGCAGTGGAGCAAGTTCAGCGGGCCCGCGCCGGTGACCTTCTCCGCTCCCACGCAGGCCGTCACACAGGCCACTTTCACCACGCCCGGCACATACACGCTGCAACTGACCGCCACAGATTCGGAATTTACTGTTTCGGCGCAAGTGACGATCAGCGTTCTTGCCGCTCCGACTCCGAACCAGTCTCCCGCCATTAGCGTTACGGCGGATAACGTCAACCTCACTCTTCCAGCAAACGTCGTGAACCTGACAGGAACCATCACTGACGATGGACAACCGGCCGGTTCCACAGTCACAGCGCAATGGTCGCAGGTGAGCGGCCCTGCTCCGGCAACTTTCTCCAGCCCGAACAGCGCCAGTACACAAGCCACTTTCTCCGTCGCTGGCTCTTATGTGCTGAAACTGACGGCTTCAGACTCGCAGCTCAGCAACTCGGTGAATGTTCCCATCACGGTAAATCCGCTTGCCGCTAACCAGGCGCCGTCAGTGTCGGTGATCGCCAGCCAGAACTCCATTACTCTTCCCGCCAACACGCTAAGTCTGACGGGAAAAATTACCGATGATGGACTACCTGTAGGCGGCAAGATCACATTCCAATGGTCTGCGTTGAGCGGGCCTGCTCCGGTAACGTTCAGCAATCCAGCCGGTGGAAGTACGCAGGCAGTGTTCAGCGTGGCCGGAACCTATGTATTCCAGCTTGCCGCCTCGGATTCGCAGCTGACTGGCACAGGTTCGGTGAGCGTTACTGTAAATCCTGCCGGCACCAATCAGCCTCCGGCGGTTTCCATCGCCGCCGATAACACAGCGATTACGCTACCCACCAACAATGTCACGCTCACTGGCACAATTACTGACGATGGCCTGCCAACCGGCGCCATTTCTACACAGTGGTCGCAGGTAAGCGGACCGGCGCCAGCCACCATTACACAGCTTACGCAGACCTCGGTCAAAGCGACGTTCACAACGGCCGGTGTCTACACCTTCAAGCTTACAGCTAGCGACGGCCAGCTCTCCACCAGCGCAACCATCAACATTACGGTGACAACGGCAGGCGGGAACCAGCCGCCCGCCGTAACCGCGGGAGCGAATCAGACCATTACCCTGCCGCAGACCACCGCGTCGCTTCGCGGCGATGCGCGCGATGACGGCCTGCCTGCCGAAAGCACACTTTCTGTCACCTGGAGCGCATTGAGCGGACCTGCGCCTGTTGCTTTCAGCGATCCCAACTCTCTGGTGACACAGGCCACCTTCGGCGCCGCAGGCGTCTATGTGCTGCAGCTTCTTGCCAGCGACACCCAATTGCAATCGACTGCGCAAGTCACAATCACTATGCTTTCCTCCGTAGCTCCTCCTCCGCCGCCCCCGGTCGTGAGTTTTGCCGGGTTCGCCGATGGCCAGGAGATCACCACACCCACGCCGATTACAGGCTCGGTAAGTACCGGTACGTGGAAGCTCGAATACTCTCTGCTGGATGGTTCCGGCAATCCGACAACCTTTACTACGTTCGCTTCCGGCGCAGCTCCAGTCACAAACAGCACGCTTGGAACTTTCGATCCCACGGTTCTTCTGAACGGCCAATATGTCGTCCGCTTCAGCTCGACGGACAACGCCGGACAGACCTCTTCCACGAGCAGCACCGTGGATGTAAGCCGTAATGCGAAAGTCGGCAATTTCACGCTCTCCTTCAACGACCTCAGCGTGCCGCTGCCCGGTCTGCCAATCACCATCACCCGCACTTACGATTCGCGCGATAAGCATGTGGGCGACTTCGGCGTCGGCTGGACTTTGAGCGTAGCGAATGTCCGCGTGCAAAAGACGGGTGGGGCGATAGGTACCGGATGGGATGAAGAAACACAATGGAGTGGCTTCTTCCCCACGTATTGTCTGCAACCGCTCAAGAACCACACCGTGAGCGTCACCTTCCCCGATGGAAAAGTTTATAAGTTCCAGGCGGTCAATACGCCGCAGTGCCAGCAACTGGTGCCGATTGACGCCCCACAGATCGGCTTCACACAGATTTCCACCGGCTCCGCAACCGCGGGCGCAACACTGACGCCGATCGGCGATACAGACCTCTTCATTGACGCCGGAATCCCCGGCCCGGTGAACCTCATTAACGCTGAGGTCGAATTTGCCGATTTCACCCAATTCCAAATGACTACGGCGGAAGGGTTCACCTACATTCTGGACCAGAAGCTTGGGGCGACCTCAGTTATCGATCCCAATGGCAACACGCTCAACATCAATGCATCTGGTGTCATCAGTTCCACGGGAACAAGTGTGGCTTTCACTCGCGATGCTCTGGGAAGAATCACGCAAATCGCCGATCCGAATGGCCATGCGGTGAACTATACGTATAACGGCGCCGGCGATCTGACCAGCTTCACAGATCGCACCAATAACGCGACCACTTTCGCCTATGATTCAACTCATCTGTTGACTGATGTCATCGACCCGCGTGGGTTGCAAGCTGTACGGAACAGTTATGATGACGCGGGACGCCTCGTATCCAGTATGGATGCCAACGGGAATACCACAACATTTACGCATGAAGTGGCTGCCAACCGGGAGACGCTCACAGATCGGTTGGGCAATCCTACTCTGTACGAGTACGATGACGACGGAAACGTCACGCATGTAACCGATCCGCTCGGCAATACTACTTCATATACCTATGATGCTAATGACAATCAGCTTACGCAGACGGATGCGCTAGGCCACACTTTATCTTTCACTTACGATGCCGCAGGCAATCGCCTGACGGAAACAGATGCGCTCGGCAATTTGACGCGATACACCTATAACAGCCGCCGCCAGCCACTTACGGTCACAGACGCGCGCGGCGGGGTGACATTATCCGCCTATGACGCCGCGGGAAATTTGTTATCGCAGACCGATCCTGCAGGCAAGGCAACTTCATACACATATAACCCGCAAGGGCAGATGCTCACCATGACCGACCCCTTGGGCGCGAAAACTACTTTTTCCTATGACGCGAACGGACGCATAAGCTCGCAAACGGACGCGCTGGGTAATGCCACCAGCTTTACTTATGACGCAAACGGCAACCAGCTCACTCAGTCGGTGAGCCGCACCAGAAGCGATGGCTCGCATGAAACGCTGACAACGCAACAAGAGTATGACGGAAATAACAGGCGCATCAAAACCACCAACCCTGACGGTACGTTTACTCGCCTGTTGTATAACTCCATTGGAAAACGGAGCGATTCGATCGACGCCCTGGGCCGCACAACCCATTACGATTATGATGACAATGGCCATCTGAGCAAGACTACCTATCCTGACCACACCTTCGAATCGATAACATACGATGCCGCCGGCCATCGTTTAACGTTCACCAACCGCGCAGGCCGTGTCACTTCTTATCTGTATGACCGAGCCGGCAGGCTGCTGAAAACCACATATCCTGATCTTACTTCTACGCAAACGGTCTATGATGCGGCAGGCCGCACGACCCAGACAATCGATGCGCTGAATCAGAGCGTCTCTTTCGGTTATGATGATGCCGGCCGCCAGACCTCAATTACGGATGCACTCAACCACACAACCCATTTCGCATATGACCCCGCAGGAAACCAGACTTCGATCACGGATGCACTCAACCACACTACTGGATTTGTCTATGATGCTGCCGGACGCCTCGTCCAGACCAATTATCCTGATCAAACCACCGACCTCATCTCCTACGACGCTATGGGACGTCGGCTCTCAAAAACGGACCAGGCGGGCAAACAGACTCGTTTCGGCTATGACGCGCTTGGCCGCCTGACCACAGTTACGCAATTCCTGAATGGCGCGCCGCTTGCAACTTCCTACTCTTATGACGAAGTCGGCAATCGGATCAGCCAGACGGATGCCAATAGCCACATCACTGCCCTGGCCTATGACCAGTTGGGCAGGCGCATCAGCCGCACTCTTCCCATGGGAATGCAGGAGATATTCGGTTATGACGCCGCAGGAAACCTGACTTCGAAAACCGACTTCAACAGCCATACCACCACATTCCAATATGACACAGTGAACAGGCTGGCTAGCAAGACCGCCGATGCCTTCTTCTCCACAGGCTCTTGCGCCGGAGGAACATGCGGAGCAGCCCAAGTGAGCTATAGCTACAACAACATGGGGCGACGCCTCTCCATGACGGATGCTTCCGGCACAACCCACTACACGTATGACGAACGAGACCGCTTGCTGACCAAGGCAACGCCCTTTGGAACGCTTACCTACAGTTATGACGCCGCGGGCAACATCCTGTCCTCGCACTCTTCCAATCCCGGAGGCGCGTCGATGATTTACAGTTATGATGTATTGAACCGTCTGCATTCGGTGACCGATGCTTCCGGCACGACGAGCTATACCTATGATGCGGTGGGCAATCTCGGCGGCTTCGCTTATCCCAACGGGGTGCTGACCAATTACAGCTACAACGCTCTAAACAGGTTGACCAGCATGCAATCCACCTGCGCCACCGGCACAGGATGCGGCGCGCCGGGAACTCCTCTGGCCGGATACACCTACACGATTGGGGCGGCAGGAAATCGCTTAAGCGTGGCTGAATTGAACGGGCGGACGGTGCAATACGGCTATGACGACCTGTACCGGCTCACTTCGGAAACCGTGAGCGGCGCTCCCTCCGGCAGAAACGGCTCAATCGACTATACCTATGATGCTGCCGGGAATCGCGTACAAGTCAATTCCACG
>Ga0207694_10002701_pt1 | contig 14354 bp, 10 predicted proteins | sample KBSC34metaG_FD_184353 | JGI IMG/M metagenome (GOLD analysis project Ga0207694, IMG submission 184353) | Corn rhizosphere microbial communities from Kellogg Biological Station, Michigan, USA - KBS C3-4 metaG (SPAdes) (version 2) | ecosystem: Host-associated > Plants > Roots > Rhizosphere > Soil...
CATCACTGCCCAAACTGCATGGCGCTTTTCAAGCGTGAAGACGGCTTTTTTGTTGGCGCAATCCTCGCGAACGTCGTCACGACCGAGCTCGTGATTCTCTTTGTTTGCTTCTTTTTCCTGTTGATTGTCGGCGCCGATTACGAGAACGTGCTCGTGCTGTTGTTTATAATGGCGCTGATTTTTCCCGTCGCTTTTTACCATCACAGTTGGAGTCTCTGGCTCGGATTCGACTTCCTCGTCGAGTCGCTACCGAAATATAACCCCAAGAAACATTGACGCGGTTTTTGCGTTTTGCGGCGCTTTGTGGCTATACTCCGCTGAGTTCGCCCGCCTATCAGTCCAGACAGGTTCCGAGCACAATGAACTTGCTCCCTGTTTTATAGTTAGCGCCGGCAACTACAAGTTTCGTATTTGAAAGAGAATTATGCGCCACTATTCCAGGCGCCATCCCACAAATACCCACATTAATCCTTGCACAGTGACGCCTCGCCCAACGGCTTGCAGGCGTAGCGCTGTGCCTCAACTCTTGAAGAAGGCTGGTAATGGCAAAACAACTAATCGTGAGCGTCAACGGACGCGAGAAGAAAATTGCGATCATTGAAGACGACAAGGTCGCTGAGTTCTACATAGAACGTGGTGAACAACACCAGGGTATCGTCGGTAACATTTACAAAGGACGCGTAATGCGGGTTCTACCCGGCATGCAGTCCGCTTTCGTCGACATCGGCCTCGAACGCGACGCCTTCCTTTACGTTTCTGACTTCTTCGACGAAGAAGAAGAATTCGAACGAATCGTCATCGACAAGTCGAAGAAGGGTACGCCCGACGCGGAACACGCAGCCGCCGAGGAAGTGGCGCTCAACCGCGTCGAACGCGAACAACGCATCGAAGCAACTCAGGAACGCGTCGAGCCGCTACTGCAAGAACGCACCGAGCCGCTACTGCACGAACCCGCAGCCGCCGCCGCACCCGAAGAAGTTCCCGAATCGCAGGACAAAGATCGTGGTCGACGCGGCCGTCGCGGTCGACGTGGCCGGCGCTGGGAGAAAGGCGACGAAGCCGCACCTGCGACTCCACCACCAGCTACGCGTTTCGAAGTTCCGGACACACCGTTCGTCGCCGGCGATCCTTCGATCGAGCGAATCGTTGATGAGGAAGAAACGGCGCTCAACGGCGAGATGTTCAAAGACGCACGTCTGCAGGAACGCCTCTTCGATCAAATTCACGCTGTGGAGTTCAACATGGAAGACGACTTCCGCACCGCTGAGGTGGGCTCAATACTCACGAGCGGATTCGGTAGCGAGTCGTTTGAACGGATTGCTGACGAAGAAGAAGAGGCTGAGCCGATTCGCGAGGGAAGTCGACCACCGGAAGCCCACGTCTCGAGTTTCATCGACGATCTTGGCCCAGAGACTATGCCGAGCGTCGGATTTCAACGCATCAGCGACGATGAAGAGGAAGCTATAGCGCTGGACGGTATCGCAGAGAAGCCATCGAAGCGATCGCGCAAAGCTGCGGCTGGCGGGAAAAAGCGTCCTTCGAAAGCTGCGGCGACCAAGACTTCGTCGAAGAAAAAAGCATCGAGCAAGAAGAGCTCAAAGAAACGAGCCGCAAGCACGGAGAGTGAAGAGGGCGGCGAAACGACGACTTACGGCGACTCTGAAGCACGCATCACCGAGACCCAGTCGCGTGGCGAGTTTGCAACACGCCGTGGTGGTCGTAGACGTCGTCGTCCCGGGAAGGGCAAGCCGCAAGCTGGGCCCGCGGCAGAGACGGACCACGTAGAGGGACAGTCGAACGGCGAGGACAATGAGTCGATACCGTTTACAGAGCCGGAAGAGATCGTAGCCGCCCCTCCGCCGGCGCCGGAGCCGAGCCCGCGTCCACAACGCGGGCGTGACAGGGGTGAGAAACGCGAGCAGCGTGGATATCGCGGTAACCAGTCGCGACGCGAGCGACACCAGCCCGCGATCACGGATCTGCTGAGCGAAGGTCAGGAGATACTCGTTCAGATCGCGAAGGAGCCGATTGCGAAGAAGGGCGCGCGTATCACGTCGCACATCGCTTTGCCCGGACGTTTTCTCGTTTACATGCCGACTGTCGAGCACGTCGGTGTCTCGCGCAAGATCGAGTCAGACAACGAGCGTCATCGTCTGCGTAAACTAATTCAGGCGATTCGTGCTGAAGAAGATATTCCTTCGGGCGGATTCATCGTGCGCACTGCGGGCGTTGGCATCAGCGATAAAGATCTGCGCGAAGACGTTCGTTACCTCGTGCGTACGTGGCTCGATATTCGCTCCGCTGCGGAGAAGTCGAAAGCGCCCTCGCTGGTCCATAAGGATCTGGATCTGGTCCAGAGGCTGCTGCGCGATCAGTTGTCGGACGACTTCGAATCGATTCGGGTTGATTCGGAGGAGGAGTACCAGGCGATTGTCGAGTTTATCAACCGCATTCAGCCGCGTTTGGTGAAGCGCGTCAAGCTCTACACGAAGGACCAGCCGATACTCGAAGCGTATGGAGTGCAGGTTGAGATCGACAAGGCGATCAAGCCGCGTGTTTGGCTGAAGTCCGGCGGGTATCTCGTGATCAACCAAACCGAGGCCCTGGTTGCGATCGATGTGAACACAGGCAAGTTTGTTGGTCGTGGCAGTGGCCGGCTCGAAGACACGATCACGCGCACGAACCTCGAAGCCGTTGACGAGATTGTGCGGCAGATTCGTTTGCGCGACCTTGGCGGCATCATCGTGCTCGACTTGATCGACATGGAAGAGCGCCGGAACCGGCAGAAAGTTATGCAGGCGCTTCAGGACGCTTTGCGAAACGACAAGTCGCCGACGAAGGTGCTTTCATTCAACGACTTCGGACTCGTGATCATGACGCGCAAGCGTGTGAAGCAGTCGCTGGAGCGGACGCTGTGTTCGCCGTGCCCGAACTGCCAGGGCGCTGGACTCATTAAGTCGCCGCAGACGATCTGTTACGAGTTGCTCGAGGAAGCGCGCAGGTTGGCGAAGGGAATCAACGGCGACAAGGACAACAAGCAGGTCACGCTGCGAATCAATCCTGATGTGGCGAAAGCGCTACGCACGAGCGAGCGCGACGTGATGATCGAGATTGAAGACTATCTTGGGCCAATCGACATCACGAGCGACGAGACGATACATCAGGAGCAGTACGACTTCGCTGTCACATAAGACATAAACAGCGGGGGCAAGCCCCTCTTCCTGACTTGTTCATTACCCGAGCGCGTCAAAAAAGAACAAGGCAGGAAGAGGGGCTTGCCCCCGCTGTTTATTGATTTAGCTCGTCGCTAATTGCAATTCTTCAGCGTTGCGATTTACATGCTTGTAAAGTATGTCCCGCTGTTGGGGAACGAAGCCGGCCTCACGAATCAAAAACTGCAGCATCTTCTCATCAGCGCAGTTGTGAGCGCCGGCGGCTGAGACGACGTTCTCCTCGATCATGATCGAGCCCATGTCGTTCGCGCCGAAGCGCAACGCGACCTGCCCGAGTCGTAAACCCTGCGTCAGCCACGACGACTGAAAGTTTTCGATATTGTCGAAGAACAGCCGCGACACCGCCAGCATCTTCAAATAATCCACACCCGTCGGTTCGTCTTTAATCCTGCGACCTAAAGCAGTGTTCTCACGTTGAAACGTCCACGGAATGAACGCGGTGAAGCCGCCCGTCTCGTCCTGAACATCGCGGATGCGCTCCAGGTGCCTGACGCGATGCTCGATCTTGTCTCCGATTCCAAACATCATCGTGGCCGTCGATCTCAAACCGACACGATGGACCGCGCGCATCACGTCGAGCCACTCGTCAGTCGTACATTTCGTCGAGACACGCTTACGCACTTCATCATCGAGGATCTCGGCGCCGCCGCCGGGCAAACTGTAGAGTCCGGCGTCTTTCAACCGCGCCATGATCGTTTCGTAGTCGAGCTTCGAGATCAGGTGAATGTTGTGTATCTCAGGCGGCGAGAAACAGTGCAACTGAAATCCCGGATACTTCGCGCGCAGTGAGCGCAGCAGGTCTTCGTACCATTCGATGCCGAAGTCAGGATGCAGACCGCCCTGCATCAACACGCCCGTGCCACCGAGCGCGATCGTCTCGTCAATCTTCTGACAGATCTCATCGAACGTGCGGACGTAAGTGTCGGGCGCGCCCGGTCGCCGATAAAACGCGCAGAACGTGCAGACGACGTTGCAGACGTTCGTGTAATTGATGTTGCGATCGATGATGTAAGTGACGATGTTATCCGGATGGCGGCGCGCGCGTATCTCGTCGGCGGCAGCGCCCATCCGCGCGATGTCGTGCGATTCGAGGAGCTGCGTGCATTCTGCGACGCTCATGCGCTCACCCGCCAGCACGCGATCGAGAATTGGTTGAATGTTCGACATGATCTTAAACAAATCTCAGTGGCTTCACGCGTTCGATCAATCGATGCTTGAAAGCCAGTTCAAAATAGAGGCGCAGACCTCTTTCCATTGACTCATCTACTCTGAAAACGATGTTCTCAGTCAAGTAGTTTCGCAGCTCCTCGACACGCATCGGAATTTTATCCTGATACGACTGCACGATCTCTTCGATATGCGCGACGCCTTCATCACGCGCGCCCGCGAAGTCGACTTCACGCGCACGTAAGACGGCCTCGTCGCGCACCATCCACATCGCAAAGACAAACCCGAGACCGGTGTGTTCCTTCCAGAGACTCGCCATGTCCCAGACGTTCAGTCCCTGTCTCGGAAACGCCATACCCGGATCGCCGATGATCAACGCCGCATCGTTCTTCTCCAACATCTCTTCAAGATTTGGCGCGCGCGTGGTCCACTCCGGCTCGCGCTCGAGAAACTCTCGAAAGATCACTTTCACGAGTGTCGCCGAAGTGCGAGACGACTCATCGAGCGCCACGCTCTGAATGTTCTCGAGCCGCTTGTTTTTCGACACGAGCACAACGCTCAGCACTTCTTTCTGCGAGCCGACACACACGTTCGGCACGAGCGAGCCGCCGTCAATCCGTTGATACTCAATCACCGGCACGAGCGCGCCGTCTACTTCACCTTGAGAAAGCAGTTGCGCGCAACGCGCGGGCACGGCCTCGACAAACTCCACCGCGCCTTCGTGTGGCCCGTGTAAAAAGCTCCAGATTAAAGGTGCTGAATTTAAGTAGCTCGAAGCGGCGAGTCGAAAGGGCGCGTTCATGCAGGCGCAAGTATATGCGATTGAACTGCCGGATCAAATTGACATACTATTCGCCGATGCCCATTTACGACGTAACCGTTCCCATCAGCAACGAATTGCCGACCTGGCCCGGTGATCCAAGCGTGCAGCTTACCGTCTGGCGCAGCCTGTCGTCGGGCGACAGCGCCAACGTTTCGATGCTCAACTTCGGCGCGCACACCGGCACGCACGTCGACGCGCCCGCGCATTTCATCGATGGCGCCGCGATGATCGAATCGTTGCCGCTCGACGCGATGATTGGCGAAGTGCAAGTGATCGAAGTGCCTGACGATTTGCACGCCATCAATGAAGAGTTTGTTCTCACTTACTGCGCTCCGGAGACAACGCGCGTACTCTTCAAAACTCGCAACTCCGCGTTCTGGAGCGAGAGCGAGCCCGTGTTTCATACGGACTTCACCTATCTCGATCTGAACGCGGCGCAGCGACTCGTCGACCGGGGAATAAAACTCGTCGGCATCGATTACTTATCGATAGAAAAGTATGACTCGCCGAACCACGAGACACATCTCGCATTGCTGTCGTACGGCGTCGTGATTCTCGAAGGCGTGAACCTGACTGATATTCCGGCAGGCAACTATGAACTGATCTGCCTGCCCTTGCGTTTAAGAAACAGCAAAGGTGACGGCGCCCCGGCGCGAGTTGTTCTGCGAACGTTAGATTTGTAAATCCTGAAAATCCTGTAATCCTGTTTTCAACTCACGTCAGCTTAGACATGATTGCAGGATTTACAGGATTAACAAGATGGCCGAAAACAAACAATCAGACCCAAAATATCGCGAGCGTGTTTACGCAATCGTGCGTCGCATTCCTTCAGGCCGTGTGATGACTTACGGCCAGATCGCTGAGCTACTCGGCGATGGATACACACCGCGCACCGTCGGTTTCTGCATGCACTCGTCACCCGACGGCACGCCGTGGCATCGCGTGCTCAACGCTCAAGGTAAAACTTCAACCGGCAGGATCGTTCTGCCATTCGACAAACAACAACGCATGCTCGAACAGGAAGGCGTCGTATTCGACAAAAACGGTCGCTGCGACCTCGAAAAATTCCTGTTCATCCCAAAAACCAGATCTAAAAATGCAAGTCTCTATAGGAGATAAGCGATGTCAGACTCAATGCAACAACGCGTTCCGTACGCTGTCAGCCCGCCGCGTTATTCCGTGTCGCATCAGATGGTGACCACCGCTTTCGAGCTGCCGAACTTTCACGTCGTACAAAACCTCGGCGTCGTCCGCGGCATCGTCGTGCGCTCGCGAAACGTCTTCGCCACGATCGGTGCAGGACTGCAGACGCTCGTTGGCGGCAACATCACCGTCTGGACCACACTCTGCGAACAAACGCGCAACGACGCTTTCGACATCATGATTCAACACGCGACCGAGATCGGAGCCAACGCGATCATCGGCGCGCGCTACGACACGACCGAGCTTTCGCAGGGCGTGACGGAGGTGCTCGCTTACGGCACGGCCGTCATCGTTGAGCCCACGAACCCCGGCGAGAGTTATCGTTCATGACGCTCGATCATGTTCCATTCGCCAGGCTGCTTGGCATCGAAGTCGACTCAGTCGAGCCAGGCCACGCAGTGCTCTCGATGAAGCTCAGGCACGAGCACATGCGCAATAACGCGATCGCGCACGGCGGCGTCATCGCTACGCTCATCGACTCAGCGATGGCGATCGCGATCATGGCGCTACTCGAAGAAAACGAGCGCACGGTGACCGTCGATCTCACGATCCATTACCTGCGACCAGTCCCTGAGGGTTCGGCGAAAGCGTCAGCGCGCGTCGTGCGCGCGGGACGAAGAGTAGTCACAGTTTCTGCCGAGCTTTTCGACGGCGAAGGAAAGCTAGCGGCGACTGCAATCAGTACATATTTACGTGGATTGACGTAGATAAAGTATTATCCTTGACGTGGAAGATCTAAAGAAGTTTGCGCTGTATTTTCGGAAGTACAAAGCTCAACTCACCCTCGGTATCGCCTGCATTTTCGCCAGTGTTGTTGCCGGCCTCTTCATTCCACTGGTCGTCGGCCAGGCTGTTGACGCAAATTGGACGGAAGTTTCCTGGTCAAAACTGACGATCTCGGCCGGCAAGGTGCTGGCCGCGAGTTTGATCAGCGGTCTCTTTCTGTTCCTGCAACGCCGGATTCTGATCGGCATGTCGCGCAACGTCGAGTACGACATGCGCAAGGACTTTTATAATCACCTCGTCGATCAGCCGCTCTCATTCTTCCACGAACATCGCACCGGCGATCTGATGGCGCGGGCCACAAACGATATGTCGGCGGTGAGACAACTCGCCGGACCGATGATCATGTACACGTTGCAGACGGTGTTTGTCGTCGTGCTCGTGTTGCCGCTGATGTTCATGCTCAACTGGTGGCTGACGCTGCTGCTCTTAGTGACAATGCCGCTCGTTTCGTTGACGGTGAAGTTCTTCGGACAGCAGGTCCACACACGCTTCGAAAAGATCCAGGACTTCTTCGGACAGATCACCGCGCGCGCGCAGGAAAACTTCAGCGGCGTACGCGTGGTGCGTGCGTACGCCCAGGAAGACGCCGAGATGGCGGCCTTCAACACGCTCAATTGGCAGTATGCAGAACGCAACCTCGGGCTCGTAAAAGTCGAGGCGCTGATGCGGCCGTTGATGACGTTTCTGATCGGGCTTGGTTACGTGCTGATCATCTGGGCAGGCGTGCCGCTCGCTGTGCGTGGCGAGATCACTGTCGGTCAGTTCACGATGTTCAATCTGTATCTCACGCGATTGATCTGGCCGCTGATCGCGCTCGGATACGTTGTGAATCTTTATCAACGCGGCACGGCTAGTTTGAAACGACTCAATGCGATTCTGCGCATCGAGCCTTCGATCACCGATCGTCCTGGCACGGTCGAGCAACCGCCGATCAAGGGCAAGATCGAGCTTCGCGATCTAACGTTTCGTTACCATCCGAATGACGAGCCTGTGTTGAAGGACCTGACGCTCACGATTCCCGAAGGTCACACGGTTGCTTTTGTCGGACGCACGGGAAGTGGGAAGTCGACGATCGCGAATCTGATCCCGCGTTTGATCGAGGCGCCGCCATCCACAGTGTTCATCGATGGTGTCGACATTCGCCATTACCCGCTGGCGCAACTGCGCGAGAGCATTGGTTACGTGCCGCAGGAGACGTTTCTGTTCAGCGACTCGGTGAAAGGAAACGTCGCGTTCGGCGTCGAGAAGGCGGAGATGGCGGACGTTGAGTGGGCTGCGGAGATCGCGGGGTTGTCGGACGATATCGCCGCGTTTCCGGATCGATTTGAGGCGCTTGTCGGTGAGCGAGGTATCACGTTGTCAGGCGGGCAGAAGCAACGCACCGCGATCGCGCGCGCGGTCTTGCGTGAGCCGAAGATCCTGATTCTCGATGATGCGTTGTCGTCAGTCGACACGTACACGGAAGAGAAGATTCTTGGCCAGCTTCGCGGCGTGATGCGCGACCGTACGAGCGTGATCATCTCGCATCGCATTTCGACCGTCCGCGAAGCCGACATGATCTGCGTGCTTGACGAAGGCCGCATCATCGAGCAGGGCACACACGAGGAGTTGTTGACGCTCGGTGGTGAGTATGCGGATTTGTACGAGCGACAGTTACTCGAAGAGGAATTGGCGGCAACGTAGAAAGTCATCCACCGATTACACAGATCTTTTAAAAACGTCTGTGTAATCTGTGGATGGATCGAAAATATGTCTACTGCGGTAAAGCAATATCACGAGGAAGAGGCGATCGGGAAGACTTACGATCTTCAGGTGGCGCGGCGGCTGCTGCGTTATCTCAAGCCTTACATGCGTCTCCTGTGGACTGCGCTCGCGCTCACCCTCGTGCTGAACCTGCTCGGAGTTCTGCAGCCGAAATTCACACAGTACGCGATTGATTGGTACATCCTGCCGCGAAAGATGGACGGGCTGACGCTGTTCGTCGGTTTGTATCTGCTGTCGCAGGTCTTGCGTCTGGTCTTCTCTTATTTTCAGACGATGCTCGTCGAGTCGATCGGGCAGTACGTGATGTTCGACATCCGCAAGGAACTCTATAGCAAACTTCAGAACCAGGAAGTCGCGTATTACGATCGCAATCCCGTCGGCCGCATCATGACGCGATTGACGACAGACGTCGATTCTCTCAACCAGCTATTCACCGACGGTGTCACCGATCTGCTCGGCGATCTCGTGATGATCGGCGCGATCATCACCGTGATGGCGTGGACCGATCCGAGGCTCACGCTCATCAGTTTGCTGACCGTGCCGCTGCTGCTTGCAGCGACGACGTGGTTTCGACGCGGCGCGCGCAAAGGTTACGACCTTGTCCGCACGCGCATCGCCCGCATCAACGCCTTCTTGCAGGAACACTTTGCCGGCGCGCAGACGGTCCAAATCTTCAACGCTGAAACGAAGTCGCTCAGCAAGTTTGACCATATCAACGAGGACTATCGAAAAGCGAACATCGACACGATCTTTTATTACGCAGTCTTCTTTCCGCTGGTCGATCTGATCGGTGCGATCGGCATTGCCCTCATCATCTGGTACGGCGGTTATCGCGTGATGCAAAACACGCCGGACCATACGGTGCTCACACTCGGCGCGCTCGTCGCGTTCATCCAGTACTCGCAGCAGTTGTTTCAGCCGATTCGCGACATCTCTGACAAGTACAACGTGCTGCAAGCTGCGGTCGTCGCGTCGCATCGCATTTTCAAGACACTCGACCAACCGATTGCCGTGTTGTCGCCGGAGAAGGCGCTCAAAGCCGAGCGCGCGCGCGGACGCATCGAGTTTCAGAACGTTTGGTTTGCTTACAAGGATGACGACTGGGTGTTGAAGGATGTGTCGTTCACGGTCGAGCCGGGGCAGTCGATCGCGCTCGTCGGTCACACTGGGTCAGGCAAGACGACGATCACAAACCTGTTGATGCGCTTCTATGACATACAGCGTGGACGGATTCTGCTCGATGGCGTTGATCTGCGTGATTGGGACCTGCGGGCGCTGCGGAAGAACTTCGCGGTCGTGCTTCAGGAAGTGTTTCTGTTCAGCGGCTCGATTGAAGGCAACATTCGACTCGGACGCGAAGACATCAACGAGGATCGTGTGCGCTGGGCGGCGCAGGAAGTTCATGCCGACACGTTTATTCGTCGATTGAAGGGTGAATACGAGGCTGAAGTGCGTGAGCGTGGCGCGGGTTTATCGGTTGGGCAGAAACAGTTGATCTCGTTCGCGCGTGCGCTCGCGTTTGATCCGGCGATTCTGATCCTCGACGAAGCCACCAGCTCGATCGATACTGAAACCGAGCAATTAATCCAGCGCGCGATTGAACGCGTGATGCGTGACCGCACGTCGATCGTAGTCGCACACCGGCTCTCCACAGTTCAAAATGCAGACCGGATCATCGTCCTGCACCACGGTGAGATTCGCGAGCAGGGAACGCACCAGGAATTACTTGCAGAGCGTGGTCTTTACTGGAAGCTCTACAAACTACAGTACGCAGACTCTCGATCGGTACTAACCAACTGAACAAAGAACAAGTCAGGACTTGTTCTTTGTTTTGTGTCTTTGTGTCTTTTTGCGGCTAATTAGCCCGCTTTTGCATGGGCACGAGGCTTTCGAAGGACTTGTAGATCTGCAAGTACATCTGCGTCTCGCGCGGGATCAATACGCGCCAATTATCACCACCGCGCTTCAAATAACCCGGCAGCTTGGCTGCGTTTGAGTTGTAACCCGCCGCCAGCAACTCACTCGGCGTCGCAACCTTCGCGTTGAGTGCGTACTTCACTTCATCGTTTGCAGTCATCTCGTTCCAGGTATCCTGCATGTAGAGCAGCATTGCCTGGAGCGCATTGTTGTGATTACGCATTCCCGTCACGAAATCAGGTATGAGACCAACACCCGGATGACGCTCACGCTCGAGGTTGTAAGCCCACGGAATCATCTGCACCATGCCACCCGCGCCCGCCGTGCTCACTGAAAAGCGATACGTGTCGATCTGGTTGAGCGCAAACAAAGAATAGATCTCATCGTAAAGCGCGATCCGGTTCTCTTCGCGGAAGCGTTGATGATCCACATGTTCGACAACGCACAAACGCTCAGCCACATCGACGAGCATCGGCGAGATTGCTACGCCCTTGTCGCGCAAACGCTTCGCAGCGAGTTCGAGCATGTTGCGCACGTAACCTTGCCCTGAGCGCACGAGATCCGGTGAAAGCAGCGCGGGATGCGCCGAAGTGTAATAAGCGGTTTCGAGGAATTTTCCGCCACGCTCGATCGGATATTCGATCGTGAGCGGCGCGAGTGATTTGCCGTCGGGCGTGAAGATCGTCATCGCCGTGTTGACGCCGTTCGCGCGGACGATGTTGACCGTGACGCTTGCCCCCTCAGACGTCGTGGTATTGATCACAGAGCCCTTGGTCAGAAAAGTCTTCTTCAAAACAGTGATGAAGTGCGTGCGCGCGGTATCGCGATCGAGCGCCGCGATCGTGACGAAATCGATCTGTCCGACAGCCATCGCGGTCGGCTTCGGGCGCGTCTTGAACATGCGCTGCGCTTCCGAGATGCGGCCTTGAATGATCGACGGAGTCAGGTGCGTGATCGGCGCGGAGACCTTTTTCTGCTCGTCCATTTCGACGGCCGGCAGCGTAGGTGCGAGGTCAGCCGGCCTTGCCTGCGGCGCGGTCGGCAAAGAGGGCGCCTTTTCCTGCGCAACAGGGGTGACGACGCGTGGGCGAACTGCGTTACTACTCTCCTGTGCCTTCATCTCGACGGCAGCAAAAAGAAGGGCGACGACAAATAGGGCGAGACGGGTACGGGTATTCATATGTTTTATCTCAGGAAGAGTTACAGGACTAAAGCCACGACGCGTCGAGGGGCGACAACGTGGCGTTAGATTCGCGCATGCGGCATCGAGTTGTCAACCCGTTTTTAGCCACAAAGAGGCACAAAAGCACAAAACAGAAAACCATTCGTGCTTTTTGTGCCTCTTTGTGGCTGTTTGTATACTGTCGGGTTCGAAACTAGAAAGGGAGCGTTTGTTATGTCATTTCACCCACCCATTCGCTTTGCCCTCATTGTGTGTTTAGTGGCAGGTATATCGCAGCAGATGATTAAAACAATCAATTACCCCGAAGCTCGAAAGAGCGATCAGACGGACGATTATCACGGCGTTAAAGTCGCCGACCCGTATCGCTGGCTGGAAGATCTCGATTCAGCGGAAACACGCGCGTGGGTCGAGGCTGAGAATAAGCTCTCGTTTGGTTTTCTCGAGGCGATTCCGCAGCGCACGCCGATCAAAGAGCGCCTGACGAGGCTCTGGAACTATGAGAAGTACGGCATTCCATTCCGGGAAGGCAATCGCTATTTCTATACGCGCAACAGCGGATTGCAGAACCAGGCAGTGCTTTACACGGTGACTTCGCTCGATGCGCAGCCGCAGCAGGTGCTCGATCCGAATACACTCTCGACGGATGGAACAGTCGCACTCTCGGGTTTGCAAGTCAGTCCTGACGGAAAATTGCTGGCTTACAGTTTGTCAGCGTCTGGTTCTGACTGGCAGGAGTGGAAAGTGCGCGACGTCGAGACGAGCAAAGACCTTTCCGATGATTTGAAGTGGGTGAAGTTTTCCGGAGCTTCGTGGACGCGCGACGGCAAAGGTTTCTTTTACAGTCGCTACGACGAGCCCAAGAGCGATGCGCTCAGGGGAACTAATTACTTTCAAAAAGTCTATTACCACAAACTCGGCACGCGGCAATCTGAAGACGTTCTCGTCTACGAGCGTCCCGATCAGAAAGACTGGTTATTCAACGGCGTGGTTACTGAAGACGGCAATTACCTGATCATCACGGTCTCCCAGGGCACGGACGTGAAGAGCCGTATCTACTACAAAGATCTCAAAGCGAAAGACTCAGCAGTCGTGAAGCTGCTCGACGATTTCGATGCTGCTTACAACTTCGTCGGCAATGAAGGTCCACGCTTCTTCTTTCAAACCGATCTGCAAGCGCCGCGCAGTAAAGTGATCGAAGTGAACGTCAGCAAACCGGCGCGCGACAACTGGAAAGTCATCGTTCCTGAAGGCAAGGAGACACTGCAATCGACTACGTTCGTCAACAACAAATTTGTAGCTAACTACCTGAAGGACGCATACACGCAAGTCAAGGTTTACGACACGGCCGGCAAGCTCGTGAATGAAGTCGCGTTTCCTGGTATCGGCGCCGCGGAGGGTTTTGGCGGTCATGCGACTGATAAAGAAACGTTCTATTCGTTCACGGGTTTCACAACGCCGACCACGATCTATCGTTACGACATGACGACGGGCAGGAGCACTGTCTTTCGTCAGCCGAAGGTCGACTTCAATCCTGCTGATTTCGAGACGAAGCAGGTCTTCTACACGAGCAAAGACGGTACGAAAGTGCCGATGTTCATCACGCATAAAAAAGGCTTGAAGCTCGACGGCAACAATCCGACGTATCTCTACGGCTACGGTGGTTTCAATATCTCGATGTCGCCGGCGTTCTCGGTTGGCAATCTGGTGTGGATGGAGATGGGCGGCGTTTACGCGCAACCGAACCTGCGTGGCGGCGGCGAGTATGGCGAGGAGTGGCATCAGCACGGAATGAAGTCGAAGAAGCAGAATGTGTTTGACGACTTCATCGCGGCGGCGCAGTGGCTGATCGATAACAAGTACACCTCGACACCGAAGCTCGCGATTGGTGGCGGCAGCAATGGTGGTTTGCTTGTTGGAGCCGCGCTGACGCAACGACCGGATCTATTTGGGGCAGCGCTACCGGCGGTTGGTGTGATGGATATGCTGCGGTTTCAGAAGTTCACGATCGGTTGGGCCTGGGTTTCGGATTATGGATCGTCGGACAATGCGGACGAGTTTAAGGCGTTGTACGCGTATTCACCGCTGCACAACATCAAGCCGGGCACTTCGTACCCACCGACGCTCGTCACCACAGCGGATCACGACGATCGTGTTTGGCCGGGACACAGCTTCAAGTTTGCCGCGGCTCTTCAGGCCGCGCAGGCAGGCAGCGCCCCGGTGCTGATCCGTATCGAGACGAAAGCGGGCCACGGCGCTGGCAAGCCCACAGCAAAGATCA
>Ga0207694_10002703_pt1 | contig 14352 bp, 12 predicted proteins | sample KBSC34metaG_FD_184353 | JGI IMG/M metagenome (GOLD analysis project Ga0207694, IMG submission 184353) | Corn rhizosphere microbial communities from Kellogg Biological Station, Michigan, USA - KBS C3-4 metaG (SPAdes) (version 2) | ecosystem: Host-associated > Plants > Roots > Rhizosphere > Soil...
GCCGTATCGCTGCAGGAGGCCAACGCCGTATTGTAGCACGTCCGCAGCAACCGGTCATGCCCGTCATAATTATATGACGTCACATTGCCCTTGGCGTCGGTCATCGTCGCGACCTGGCCGTTGAGCGTATGGATGTAGCTGACGTCAGTGCGCACCGACGCGGTGCCATAGCCCGACTGCGTGTAACCCAACAGCCCGGCATATTCCCAGACATAATGGGTGATGCGGTCGTCGCCATAGGTGCCAGCGGTCCCCAGCGTGCAGGCCGAGGACGGCCGCAATATGGACAAATTGCTTTGAGTGTGCCAAACCTTGGCGGCAGTCGATTTCAAATTAATAAGGGAGGTGACACAATTTATACATTTCAAGTTATTGAAATTCGTCGCCTCTTCTTGATGAAAAGAATAACATTAAGATCCCTTCAGAATATCGCTGGGTATAAGAATGTTATTGTCGGGGGTCATGTACTACGATTGATACGAAAGCCTTATTATTTTCCTAAAGGATATCAAATTTCTTTAGTTTATCCTTTTTGGACAAAATTTAGTTTATATGAGGAAATAGATGTTGAAAGAGTCCTTAAGCATCCGTCTGCTTTGGGCCTGTCATCAGAAACAGATCACTGAGATCCTCCTGATCGATAAGCCTTAATCCTCAGGATTATCGCAATGGCTGTTATCAATAAAGCAATTATGGACAGTACGAAATGTGCTTGAGGATGAAGTAGTATTATTCCAATGCCAATTATTGCTGACCCTAAAAATAAAACCCATTTTGCGACGGTCGACATAAGCATCTCACTCAGTTAATTCCGGTTAAATCACCCACATCTAGAGAAAATCCTACACAATCATGCAGTGTAGTAGCGAGAAGAAGTGGATCAATAACGTCGGCAGCACCATCTGTAAAAATTGCTGCAGCTATACCACCAGTACATCCAATACCATCCATCAACGTGCTAAGGTCTTTCTTAAGCCTTTCGCGCTCTTCGTCATTCAATGGTCTAGTTCTTTTGTTTGCTAAAGTAAAGGGTAGCATCATTTCATTAGAGGCAAACTGAATACCGCCCGGCAAAGGCACTTGCCGACCATTTATGGCCCCCGGCACGTGATATGGATCTCGGTGGCGAGCAGTCACCACGATATCTCCGCCTGTACCGGGCGGCGGCGTTCCGTCGCCGCCAGTATTTACGACGCTTCCGCTGGCCGGAGCTTCGGGTTTAACATTGCTCTTCCGCGCATTGACTACGATATCGTTAGGAGAAGGCGCCGGTTGAGCTTGTCCGGGAACATCTGCGCCCGGCACGCCGCCAAAATCAACAGGCGGCGGCGCGAGATTATTACCGTCGAACCCATCGGGCCCCGGAAAATAGATTGTGCAGCCTAAGCCGCAGCCCGGCGCGTTGACAACGATATCGTCCGCATCGTCGAACGGGTTCATCCCACTGGGATCGGTTCCATTGACCGGATCTGAGACGGCATAGTTATAATTATTTGGTCCATCTGGATACCCTGCTGGATCGGGCTGGAGGAACCGGCCGAGCGTGGGCGAGTAGATGCGGGCCTTGTAGCTGTACATGCCAAGCTCCGGGATCCAGGCCTGCCCGGTATATTGGAATCGGCCTGCATAGGACATGCTGCCCGGAATGCCATATTCGTCATAGCTGTACTTCTCGACGATGTTGCCCGAGCTGTCGGTGGCCGCGATGATCGAGCCGCGCTCGTCGGCCACCAGATAGCGCTTGTTCGAAAAGTCCGCGCCCTCGTACCAGATGAGCGGCTCGTCGGCACCCGGACCCCACACATAGCGGCGCTGGATCGTGAATGGCGACGCATCGAGAATTTCGGTCGAGATATGCTCGCCATCATATTGGAAGCCCTGACTGCTGCCGATGACGTCATCCAGCCGGCCCAGCGGATCATGGTAGAACCCCTTGCTGGTGTCGTTCCTCGACACAAGCTCGTTCTTGGTCGAGTAGTTGTAGCTGGCGGTGCCGCCCGCGGCCGATAGGTTCTGCTTGATGTCATAGGTCGGCGTGATCGTGCCCGCGGCGGTATACTGGTTCAAGCCGTTGGCGGAGTAATTGCGGTTGACGTTGACGCTGCCCGTCCATGCATAGCTGTCGTTGGACGAGGTCTTGGTCACGATCTGGCCGGCCGGGTTGTAGCTGAACCCCAGCGTCAGATCATTGGCGGTGCCGGCAAGATCATAGGTCAGGCTCGTCACGCCGAGCGGGTTGTAAGCATAGCTGGTCGTCACGCCATTGCCGAGCGTTAGCAAATTGCGGCGCCCGACATCGTCATAGCCGAACGTCGCCAGCGCCGTCGTCCCGCTCTCCTTGATCGTCTTCAGGTTCGATGCGCCGTCATAGCCATAGGTCACATAGCGTCCATCCGCGGCCCAGGTCAGTTGCGTGCGCTTGCCGGCCGCATCATAGGTCATCGTCCTGGCGCCGACGGAGTCCGATTGTGTCGTGACATTGCCCAGCGCGTCGTAGACATAATTGGCGGCATGGGTGTTGGCATCGATGGCGTTAGTCAGCCGTCCGAGATTATCATAATAAAGATCAACCGGCTGATCGTAGAAGCCGCCGCCTGGATAGGCGATATGGGTTGGCCGGCCCAGATTGTCATAGGTGTAGCCGATCGTGATTGCCAGCGAGTGTCCGCGCAATCCCCGGTTGGTCAGATGGCCCACGCTGTCATAGGTCAGTTTCACGATATCCGGCGCCGTATCGCTGCAGGAGGCCAACGCCGTATTGTAGCACGTCCGCAGCAACCGGTCATGCCCGTCATAATTATATGACGTCACATTGCCCTTGGCGTCGGTCATCGTCGCCACTTGGCCGTTGAGCGTGTGGATGTAGCTGACGTCGGTGCGCTGCGAAGTCGTACCATAGCCGGACTGAGTATAGCCCAGCAGGCCAGCATATTCCCAAACATAATGGGTGATGCGATCATCGCCGTAGCTGCCCGCCGTGCCGAGCGTGCAGGCCGAGGATGGCAGTGAGCCGAAGGTCGCGGGGTTCATACGCTGGGCGGTACAGTCCAGGCGGCCCGCGCCATTATAGCTGTATTGGGTTTTTGCAAAATACGTCAGGCTGCCGTCCGTGAGGCCGTCAACAGTTTTGCGTCCCGCGCTGTCATATTCGAAAATTTCGTAGCGCCGCGGCGTGAACACTGACGTGCTTGGATCGACCGAACCGTAGCCGGTCGAGTCGCGCAAGCCATCGCTATTATAGTGAATGACCACGGCCGGCCGGATGCTGTTCGGTAAACCATCGAGGCTCGGACTCCGGTAGCCAAGCGACTGCCGGTCGGCTGCGTAATAGAACGGCGTCACATTACCGACCGGATCGGTCACACTCGTCACGTTGCCGATATTGTCATACGCATAGGTGGTCGTGGAGGACGGCGAGCCGGTGCCGGATTTGACCGTACTATATTGGACGAGCAGATTGGTTGCAGACGGCCCGCCATAATAATCGAGCTCGGTCACGACCTGGTTGGCGGTTGAGCAGGGCCACGCGCCAGTGACGCAGGTGGTCGTGGTAGTGGGCAGGTTAACCGCGTCGTGCCCGGTGTTTGTCACGGTTCCCGAAGAGTTTTTGAACCAGGCCTGGAGGGGTCCCGTATATCCATAATGCACCTCGGGCCGTGCCGCACCCGACGTTGGCGCGGGCGCCTGGACATAATCGAGCGTGCCGTTGCTATTGTAAAAATAGTTGGTGACATTGCCGGCGACGTCGGTGGTCGTGGTCGGCTGATTGCAGGTCGCGGCATTGGTGCAGCTTGATGGAAAGACCGCGGAGGTGGTGAGCGTGCCCAAGCCCGAACCGCTCTTCGGCGTGGCGACTGTCTGGTAAAGGTTACCGCGGCTATCATAACTATAGGTGAGGAAATTGCCTTCGGGATGAACCGCGGTCTTGAGACGGCCGTTGGTGTCGTAGGTAAAGGTCGACGTATAGCCATTTTCGTCGGTAATCTGAGTAGGCTGCAGGACCGTGGTGTCGGAATAGATATAGCGTGGCGTAGGGATGCTGGGGGTTGTGATGGTACCCGTTAGCGTGCTTCCCGAAAGAGAAAAATTATACGCCCAGGTTCCCACGCCAGCGACCGCGACGCTGTTGACTCGGCTGTTCGTGTCGTAACCATAGGTCACGTTATCCGCGCTTGGCGAGGACGGGCGCCTGATACCGGTAAGCTTGCCGGCGCCTCCAGCGGCATCGGTGATATAATATTTGCTGCGGGTCGTTACCGTCGGAGATGTCGTCACCAGACTTGTAACCGTCTCGATGGTACCTGAACCTGCGGCGGCAATACTATAGGATACATAGGGCCAGGTCTGACTAAACCCGGTGCAGGTATCGGCGGTCGGATCGCAATAATCGACGGCATTGTTGATCGCCGCGACATTGCCCATCCGAACCCAGTCATCAACGGTTGCCGCGCTCAGCGTATTATTGGCATAGCTATATTTAAGCTGAAAACCGGTTGAGGTTGTCACCGACTGGAGGCGAACCACCCAGAATGTGATAAACCCGCCCAGGGGAATGCTGACCTGGTAAGAGCTTCGCTTGTAAGTCAGATAGGTTTTCAGTCCAGTGGGCGGCGTGATCACGGTTCCGACTGCATCCACGGCGCCGCCATAGCTGGCGTTCGATGCCGCGAGAGTCTTGTCGAAATAGATCGTGGTGCCGTCGCGCCCGGTGTATGTGAAGGAGGACGTCCCATTGTCGACCAAGCTAGATCCATCACCCTGGTCCGAGCTGTAGACACCGCCTGATAGAGTAAATCCAGTGCTCGACCCGCCAATGGACACTGTGACGTGCGTCGAGGAATCGACCTTCGCCGAGATCATATAGCCATGACGCCAGCCATTGTTTCCCGGCCAATAGCGTGTGTGCACAAGCCCATTGCTCGCAGTTCCGATCGAAAGCTGCGGATCGCTCATCTGAACACCGCCAGTCGCCGCGTCGACCCCGCGTTCGTCAACCGACGACCGTAGCGGTGCCGGCGGAAGCGTGATCGACTGAGCGGCCAGTGGTTGGGACGCTACCGAGCAAAGGAGGGCAGCATAGAAGTTTTTCGCATTTACAAGCCTGGATCTCATGATGCCTCTCCTGGGCGAACATGCTTGAATTCGATGATGGGCGACGCGAGCCATTGTCATGGCGCGCTGCTCGAAGAACCGTCGGTCGCAATCGGGGCCGATGTATCCGAGCCTGTCGGCGAAGGCGTGCCGGGGTCCGTGCTCGGTGCATCCGAGATGGACGAGACGCTTGCCGCGACCAGCTTTGCCGACGCACACATCTTTTCGGGCCGCGCGCCTAGAACCTGAGTGAGCCGGTTTTGCACGGCGTCATTGCCGAACGCCGCCAATTTACAGACCTCGTCGCGGTAGGTTGCGACATCGATCGTGCCGCATGCGGTCGGTGTGAAGCCAAGCGCCGCATAATCACTCGCGTCGCCGGATGATATCACCAGCTTTGCCGGGCGATCGATGCCATTCGCGTCCTTGAAGGTGCGGACAACACATTGGGCAGAGACGCTTGGCTGACCTGCCACGTCAGTCTGCGCATGGCCTGGTGCGCTCCAGGCAAATGGAGCGGCCATGACCAGGATTGCGCCGAGCCCGACGGTTGAGGAACGCGGACGCCGCGTGGCGTGCGCTGGGGTTGCGGCGCTATGCGCCGATGAGAAGAGCTTTTCCATATCAGTAGACCACCACGATGATGCCGTTGGTACCTGAGCCGCCTGTCCGCGACCCGCCGCCGCCGCCGCCATAGCCGCCGGCATTACCGCCGGTGGCGCCGGTGGCGCCGCTGGTATTGCCGCCGCCGCCGCCGGAACCCGGTCCTACGGTCGTGCCATTGAGGGGGCCGGCATTGATTGCCCAGATGCCATATTGCGAGCCGGCGCCGCCGGTTCGGACACTGGTGCCTCCGCCGCCGCCGCCTGAGCCGCTGGTCCCTGCCCCGGCAGAGCTGCCAGTCGAACCTGCGCCACCAGCGGCGCCTCCAGGTCCGGTACCGCCTGCAGAACCATTGGTGCCGCTGCTGTTGTTGACGCCGGCGGTTGAGGAAAGTCCATCCGCTCCGCCGCCGCCAGACGCACCGGCTGAGGTAACATTGCCGCCGGCCTTGCCGGCGCCATCGGGACCCGCGGCACCGCCACCGCCCGAACCCCCATTGTTCGAGGTGGTACCCGCAGAACCGCCGGCATAGGTAACGTCGCCAACGCCAGCCGCACCGCCAGCGCCGACCGTGACAATGCCGCCGTTGCCGCCTGCATTGGCGAGCAGCGTGGTGTTATTGTTCCAATAAGTCTGGTTGCCCGAACCCGCCGCAGCCACTTGAACAGGCACCGAAGCACCTGGCGTAGTCGCATAGACATTGAGCTTGGCAAAGCCGCCGCCGCCACCGCCCTGGGCTTGGCCTGCAGTTGCACCGCGGCTGTCTCCGCTTCCGCCCGCGCCGATCGCATAGACGGTGACGCAGTTGACGCCGGTCGGAACGGTCCAGCTGCTGACACCTGCCGTGATCGCATAGCGGTTGCCGGTGCCCGGCACGCAGGTGGCGCCGCTTACGGTGACATTGCTGCGATTGTCCGCTGCATCATGGGTGTAGGCAGCGTTGACGCCATTGTTGACCGTGCCCGAATGCGCGACATTCGTGAGACGTCCTAGCACGTCATAAGTATAGTTGATGGTCTCGCTGGCACATGCGGGCATAACGTGCGTAAGCAGAGCTGCAGATGTCAAAAACCTCAGCAAATGCTTACAGCAAAGATCGCGCCCTGAGCGTGAGTAATAGCCCATACAGACGTCCCCTGTTGCGGCGACTCCTTGGTCACCATGCGACATGGCTAGACGTATTCAGTCCTCTAACAAGAGAGATTCGACACTAAACATTTATTAAGGATGATTGTGTTGTTTCGTATTATAGTCCTATTTACCTTTAAAATTATTGCGTGCTTCGTAATCTATGTGATTGTCTGAATTGATTGCAAAAAGAGTATGTTTTTCCTATGGAAGATTTCGAGCATGTCCTTCAAGAAAAAGCGTTTCTTAACCAGAACGATCTGAAACGGGCGCGCGAAGTTCGGTCAAAGACGCGAAATCGGCTGGCGGAAACGCTCGTGCGGCTGGGTCTCGTTCCAGAGGAACAGCTCGTCGCTCTATTCGCTGAAATGACCGGTTTGCCACATCGGTCACGCGAGGAACTCGCACCGGATTGCATTATCGAGGGGCTGAGCCGCGGCTTCCTGCAGCGTCACGCGGTCTGTCCTGTTGGCCGAACCGATGAGGCAATCGCCGTGGCGATGGCCGATCCTACCGACAGGCAAGCGCTTGCCGCGCTGGAATTTGCAACGCTGGCAGAAATCCGGCCATGTATCGCCACCTTTTCCGAGGTCGCTGATCTCTTAGGCCACAGTGCCGACGAAGCCTGCGACGTCGAAGGCCTGAGCGAAAGCGACGGCGCAGGCTCGGATATCGCGCGCATCCTCGAAGACGATTCGGATGCGCCCGTCATCAGGCTGGTCCAGCGCTTGCTCAATAACGCCGTCATGAGGCGCGCGTCCGATGTGCATATCGAGCCGATGGCTCGCTATGTCTCGGTGCGCTATCGCATCGACGGCAGGCTGCAGGAGGTCGAGCGCCATTCGGACGGCTTGGCCGGGCCAATGGCTTCGCGCGTCAAAGTCATGGCTGGCCTCGACATCGCGGAATCGCGATTGCCTCAGGACGGCAGGCTGCGGATCACGGTGCGCGGACGCGATGTCGATGTGCGTGTTTCAACTTCGCCGATCGCGCATGGCGAAAGCATTGTGCTACGCATCCTGGGCCGAACCGAAGTGCCGCTCGATCTCGATCGGCTCGGTCTTCCGCCCAGTGCGCTCGCTACATTCAATCGCGCTCTGGCGAAGCCCCACGGTATCATTCTCGTGACCGGGCCGACCGGCAGCGGCAAGTCGACGACGCTCTACGCTGCGGTCTCGCGATTGCTGAGACCTGAGGTCAAGATCCTGACGGTCGAGGACCCCGTCGAAGTGCTGATCGAGGGCATCAATCAGGTCCAGGTCCGCCCCGAAATCGGCTTGAGCTATGCTGCAACACTGAGAGCCTTTTTGCGTCAGGATCCCGACATATTGATGATTGGTGAGATCCGCGACCGCGAGACCGCCGATATTGCGCTGCGATCTGCGCTGACCGGCCATTTGGTGCTCTCCACGCTTCACGCCAACAGTGCATTAGGCGCCTTCACGCGCCTAGCGGACATCGGCATCGAGCCTTATCTGACCGCCTCGACGGTGATTGCGGCCGTTGCCCAGCGACTGGTCCGTGCGCTCTGTCCACACTGCCGCCGAGAGCGAGTTCCCGAACGGGAGGAAATGCGCTTTTTTGAAAGCGCTGGCGTGGCCTCGCCGCATCGGCTGTTCGAGCCCGTCGGTTGCGAGAGCTGTTGCGGGACCGGGTTTGCGGGCCGGATACCGATTATCGAGATCATCGAGGTCGACGATGCATTGCGAGAGCAAATCCGGATCGGCGCCGTCAACGATGCGGATCGTCTGAGCCACGCGGATAGCCTGGCCGGCCATGGCTTGGCACTGGTCGCCGCCGGCCAAACCAGCTTCAGCGAAGTCATGCGCGCAGTCGCCCTGCAATGAGCACATATCGCTGCCTGGTCATCTCACGCGAAGGGCAGCGGGACTGGCGCCTGGTCGATGCGCCCGACCAGAACAATGCGGTCGCCAAATTACGCGCGGATGGTCATACACCGCTCAAGATCAGCTCTGGTCCGCCAAGCCTTCTCGACCGGCTCAACCAGCCAGTCCGCATGACCAACACTCTAACCGTCGCCGACCAGGCGCTGATCATGACACAATTGGCGACGCTCATCCGGGCTGGCCTGCCGATCGATCGATCGCTGGATCTCCTTCGCGAACAAGCTGGCCGAGCCCGTCAGCGGATGCTGCTGGGACAAGTCCTTGCGCATGTGCGTGGCGGCGGCACGCTCGCACAGGCGATCGGGCAGCTGGGGAGTTTTCCTGCCTATGTCATTGGCGTCGTGCGCTCGGCCGAGCGGACCGGTCGCCTCGGCGATGCTCTGGCAGCACTTGCCGAACGCTTGACCATGGCCGCATCGACCCGGCGTCAGTTGATTACCGCCTTGACCTATCCTGCCGCCGTGCTGGTCGCGACGTTGTTCGCGCTGGGCTTGGTCCTGACGCTGGTCATTCCGCAATTTGCACCGATCTTCGAGGGACAGGAAGACCGGCTGCCAGAGGTCACGCGGGCAGTTCTCTATCTGTCGGCCGTGACCTTGGGCCATGCGCTGCTCCTCATCATCGCGATCCCGATCTTGCCGTCAGCTGCATGGCTCATCGTTCGTTCGCAAACGGGCGCAGCGCTTTTGGCGCGACATCGCACTGCCATTCCTGGCCTCAAGATGCGTGATCAATATCTGGCCGGCCAATTCATTGCCATCTTCGCGACGCTGGTGGGCAACGGCGTGTCAGTGGTCAATGCGCTGCCATTGGCGCGCGATGCGATGGGCAGCGCGCGGTGGCGATCCTGCATCGCTGAGGTCGAACAAACGGTTAGAGCCGGCTCGCGCCTTTCGGCAGCATTGGCGAGGACCTCGCTCGTTCCGGCAGCAGCTGTGAGATTGATCGAGATCGGCGAACATTCGGGAGAGCTTGCGCAAACCTGCCACGAGGCAAGCAATATCATCGCTGAAAATGTGCGTGCCAGGATTGAGCGGATTGTGGCGCTGGCTAATCCGATCGCGATCATCTCGCTTGGCGGCCTGGTCGGCCTTCTCGTCGCAGGTGTCATGCTCGGCATTTTCTCGCTAGGAGACTTTGCCGGTTGATCGACGCAGGAGCACTTCCTCCCATTTTCCTGACCGCGGGAATTCCACTTCCGGCGGTCACGGCGCTCGGTGGCGTGACCGGCGCTGTGCTGGGGAGCTTCATTGCTACCTTGGTCATACGCTGGCCTACCCCCGCAGTCGCAGGGCGATCCCGATGTGACGAATGCAGCGCGCCGATCGGCTATGCACGCCTGATCCCGCTCGCCAGCTATGGCGTTCAACGCGGCAGGGCATCTTGCTGCGATGAGCCGATCGACTGGTTGCATCCTGTGAGCGAACTGCTCGGATTGATGATCGGTTTGCTCAGTTTCTCGCAAGGAGGATGGGAAGCTTGGCCTGCGGCGGTACTTGGTTGGATGCTCCTTGCCCTCGCATTGTTCGACCTTCGCCACATGATCTTGCCCGGCTGGCTAACCGGGTTGCTCGCGTTTTCGGGATTGGCGACCGCCGTGATCGCGCCGGAGACGCTCATCGATCGGGTCGCCGGGTTGGCATGCGGCTATGCGGCGCTTGCCGCAATCGGCTTCATCTATCGGCGGCTGCGTAATAGAACGGGTCTGGGCGGCGGCGATATCAAGCTTTTCGCAGCGATCGGCGCATGGCTTGGTTGGCAGAACCTGCCGCTGCTCCTGTTGCTGAGCGGAGCATTGGGTCTCCTGTCGGCAATAATCATGCAAATGAGCGGATATGAGGTGAAGGCGACGACCCGCTTGCCCTTGGGCACGCTGATGGCAGCCGCGGCGTGGCCCTTATATCTGATCGCTCGTCCATATTAATCACGCTGTAGTTAACTCTCCATTGTCCAGTAACATCATCCAATGATTATTGGTCGACTGGCAGATAATGACAAATAATTCTTCAAAATTACGATCTCTTCAGGTCTCCATGAACAAGAGCCAGCTTAAGCAAGAAAATAACAGCTCCTTTGGGTTGAGCAAATCTTCCGGAGATGAAGCGCGATCGGGCTTCACGCTCATGGAGATGCTGGTGGTCCTCGTGCTGATGGGCCTGATTGCAGCGGTCGCCGTGCCTCAGGTCATGAAGCTGATGGGGAGCGCCAAACATAAGGCTGCCAAAATCCAACTCGAGACGCTGAGCCAGAGCCTCACCAATTATCAGGTCGACATCGGTGCCTATCCCACCACCCAACAGGGCCTCGCCATCTTATGGACCAATCCAAAAACCATGCCCGATTGGAACGGTCCCTATGTTCGACGCCAGCAACAGCTTGTCGATCCCTGGGGACATGAATTCATCTATCGCTCGCCCGGGAAAGCCGCGCCCTATGATCTGATCACGCTGGGCGCCGATGGGGTCGTGGGAGGAACGGGCGATGACGCCGATATCTCAGCCGCCGACTGAGCGATCCAAGGTGGAGGCGGGATTCACGCTGGTCGAGATGTTGGTCGTGCTGGCGATCATTGGGCTCGTTGCAGCCGCAGGATTAGCGCTACGTCCACAGAGTTCCGGGACATTGGCCCGCGAGAAGCTTGGCGCCAGACTGGCGCAATCCTTAGCGAATGCGCGCACGCAAGCCAGTGCATCGGGTCAGGTGGTGAGGCTAAGCTTCCGCACTACGGATTTGTCGACGGATCTCTCGGTTTCATCGCCGCTCAGCCAATCCGACAGCGTCCTCATCTACCCCGACGGATCGTCGAGTGGCGGCATGATTGCGATTGCCGGCCGGCCCGTCTGGACGCTGGACTGGCTGACGGGAACGCTCGTCAATGCGCGTTGAAGCTTCCGATAATGCCGGCTTCACGCTGGTCGAGGTGCTGGTGGCGCTGGTTGTGTCGAGCCTGCTGCTCGCCATCATCTTCGATGGATCCGCGACCGGGCGCCGTCGCGAGAAAGCCGCGCAGGAAAGCCGTCGGGCCTTGCTCGTGGCGGACAATCTGCTCGCTCGCGCCGCCGCACAACCGATGGGAGCCGCATCTGGACAAGGAACAAGCGGATCCTTGGCATGGTCCGTCGATGAAACCGTTGTGTCGCGCGATCCGAGAGGCCTGCTGGCGTTGGTCGAACTCAGAGCCAATGTTGCTGACGACGAAGGCCATCGCCGGTTCACGGGCGCGCTGCGTCGACTCAAGACGGTGCCGCAGCAATGAGCGATCAGCGGGGCTTCACTCTCGTCGAGATGCTCGTGGCACTCGTCGTCGGCGGCCTGCTCCTGGCCGTACTGAGCAGCGTTGTCGCCGGTCTCAGTCGGGATTTGCACCGGTCGGAGAGCAAGCAAGCGGCTTCACAGGTCGAGACAATCGCGCCTGCGCTCAAAAGCTTGCTCGAAAATGCAGTGCTACCTGATGGCGAGAGCAAGCCTGTTTTCGCAAGCGATCATGTGCAGCTGACGGTCACGCCTCCCCAGGCGCTCGCGAGAGCGGGCCCACTCCACATGGAATTGAACGTGGAGAAACGCGGCCAGGGAGAAGCGCTGGTCGCGACCTTCCAATCAGGCGAAGGCGCGCCGCTTGCCCCTTTCATATCCGGGCCGCGCCTGCTCGCCCAGGGATTCAAACATATCGAGATCTCTTCATCCTCATCGCCTGTGGCCGACGCAAGGCCGCTTCCCGCCCTGATCACGATCTCGTTCGAGCCACTTTCCGGTCCACCTGTCGAAATCGTAGCGGAACCCCGACTGTCATCCGACGGCGCCTGTCACTTCGACCCGATCTCGATGTCATGCAGAGCCTGAGCATCCTCGCGAGTTCGGAATTGGGCGTTGCCGCCACCAACGCCTGGCGCTGGTGGCTCGCTGAGCTGGCGACCATGTGGCCGGAGCGCATCCAGCCTTGGTCGCGCGCCAGCAACTGGTCCGACGTGCGGGTATCACGCCAGGGTGTCGAGGTTGAACGGGTTGGACCTGACATCGGCCGACGGTTCAAGAACGACATTGCCCTCCATCGCTTTGCCGATGAGGATTGGGAACAGCTGATCGAATTAGTCCGGGATTACAAGGCGAGGATCGTCCTCGAACCACCCTATGTCTATGTCAGCACGATAACATTGCCGCGCGCGGCGCGGGGTCGCGTGCGCGCAGCCGTCGCGCTCCAGATTGCCGAACTCTCCCCTCTGGAGCCCGATCTGGTCGAATGGTCGATCGGAAAGGTCGTGAACGAGGGCGAGACTTTGTCGGTCCCGGTGCTGTTCGCCCGAAAGGCGCAGCTCGATGAATTAAGCGCGATGGCATCCGGTCAGGAGCTTGAAGCTGCCATTTACGGAACGATCGGAGCCGACCTCGTAGAGTTGCGCAGAGTCCGGCCCGCGCATTTCGGCCAGCTGCCGCGCTGGCTGTCCAGCCAGGGGCTGATCATCGCCGCATGTTTTGCCGCCATTCCCGCCATGATCCTGATTGCTGCTGCATGGCTTGCCTCGTCCAACCAGGTCGCGATCGAGCGGTTGCGAGATCAGGTTCGACCCAAGCTTGCGCTCGAACGGCAGTTGCGGGAACGCGAGCATGTGCGGGCAGCGCTCGCGCCGCTGACAGCGCTTTCGACCGCCAGCATGCTTCTTGACGATCTTGCCGGCCGTTTGCCGAAATCGGTTCACTTGCGCGACATCGCCTATGACCATGGTCAAGGCATCAGGCTGACCGCGGTTGCGTCCGATCCCGATGTCGCCAAACAGGCGCTTGGCAGCGACCCGCTGCTGCCCAATTTGCGGCAGCTCGATCAGACCCCCGCCGAACAGAATGGCATCAATCTTGTCTATCGGGCCGGCCAGCCATGACCGAGCTGTCGCCATTCGTGCGCAAATTTGCGGCGCTCACCATCCTGGCCCTTTTGATCATGGGATCGATCGAACTGATCGCTTGGCCGTTGCTGAGCGGCGCTCGGCAAAATCTCGATGAGCTTCACGCGCTGCGGCTCGAGCGAGCGCAACTAGAACAGACCGATGCTCGTCCGATGCTCAAAGCCGGCGATGCGGTTCCGGCCAATCTTTACCTCCATGCAATGAGCTCCGCGCTCGCCATGAGCCAACTGACCAGCCTCGCGAATAACATGGCGCGGTCATCAAAGCTCGCGCTCAACCAGATGAACGCTGTTCCCGAGGATTCAGCGCAAGCGCGGATAGTGGCGCTCGATGTCCGCCTCGCCGGCAAAGAAGAGGACGTCATTGGCTTCCTCAATACGCTCGAGGGCGGCCAGCCCCTCATCCGCTTATCGCAATGGTCGTTGTCGGCGACCGATCCCGCCCACGATCAGGTTCAATTTGCAGGGCGCCTCTCCGCGGCATGGGGACAGCCATGAGACGTCCGTCGCAGCGCGAGATCATGATCGCGGCGAGCGCGTTCATTGCGCTTGCCATTCCCACGGTCCTGCTCTGGCCAAGCGCCGTACCAGAAACCCCAGTGGCCGCGATGCACATGACCCGCCTGGTCAGCCCGGCTATGCTGGCGTTGCGGGGTACAGCCCTGGATGCGCCGCTGTTTACTCCCGAGCGGGAACGGCCGGCAGAAGCGGGTGCGGAGGTAGCTG
>Ga0207694_10002706_pt1 | contig 14349 bp, 9 predicted proteins | sample KBSC34metaG_FD_184353 | JGI IMG/M metagenome (GOLD analysis project Ga0207694, IMG submission 184353) | Corn rhizosphere microbial communities from Kellogg Biological Station, Michigan, USA - KBS C3-4 metaG (SPAdes) (version 2) | ecosystem: Host-associated > Plants > Roots > Rhizosphere > Soil...
GCCTGCCGCCGCCGGAACCAATCGGGAGTCCCGCGCGCGATCGAGGCACTTCGGCCGCGATCGATGTGCACCGCGCGGGGCTCCCGTTTCATTGGGAGGAGCTTGATGAGGGGAAACGAGCCAGACGTGGACGACAACGAGCGCTTCCGCCAGGCGGTGCGCGAGGCGATCGCCGGCTCCACCCTCCGCGCGGTGGCGAAGGACGTGGGGATGTCGCCGTCAGGGCTGCAGAAGTTCCTCGATGGGACGAAGCCGTACGGGAAGACGAAGGAGCGGCTGCGGTTCTGGTACTTCCGCCAGGCGGGGTTCAGCAGCTACGCGGTGGAGGACGCCGCCTACATCCTGCGGCGGCTGGTCGGCACCCTCCCCGCGCCCGACCACGGCGTCGCCGACGTGCTCAACGCCGTCGAGGCCTCGTACCAGCGCGCGGGGATGTTCGCGCCGGAGTGGGTGCGGCTGATCCGGCACGAGCTGAATGCAACTTGAGCCGCCTCGGATGCAGCCGACGTGGTGCCCGGTGAACTGGTGGCGTTCGAGCCGGGCCTGCGCGGTGGGTTGTGGTGAGCGTGACGCTGGCGTAGGGAGCTAGCGTACCAATTTGAATCAGATAGTGACGTACGCATGTTCCAAGATGTGAGAGAGCGCTCCGCGATCCCTTTCGTGTGGCGTCCCGATCACCATTGCGCGGTCTAAGCCATGGTTGATCGTCTCGCATGCTGTCTCCGGCAGAAGGATGCAGGAGTGGCAGGCGGCCAGGTTCGCGAGATATGCTCCCTGGCCGCCGAGGTTCTCGGAGCAGACCGGATCCGCGGAGCACCAAGATGCACGGCTGAGCGCCCGCTGGAAGACGGCTCCTAACCGCTCCGGCCGCCCGAGACGGACCAGCCCCCCGAGCGTGCCCTCCGAATCTCCCGCAGCGGTGTAGATCAGGAATCCGGCCATGGGTGACACCGCATCGTCGGAGACGTAGAGACGCTCCCGAAGCGAGGCGGTGCTGTAGCCGCTCTCGAAGACCATCTGATTGATCAGGATGTGGGCCGTGCTGTGCACGAGGAGGTAACGCGACGCCCACTTCCAATCGGCGGCGGACATCGGCGGAAGAGTTTGGCCACGCTCTGCGACGCGGGTCACGAAGTCTTGGCTGAGGCGCTCCCTCAGCCATTCCTCGTTCTCAGCCTGCCATGCGCCGATCGCATCATTCCGGAACTCGACGTAGATACCTTCTCCGAATACCTCGACGGCCGGCAACCACTTCTGACCTGGAGTGTGCGGCGGGTCGAGGAAGAGCTGTTTCATCGCTAACTCCGGCATGTTAGCGAGCGGGCTGGGATCTGGCTGCAAGCGATCGAAGCCATAGAAGACCCGCGTTTCCTTGAGGCGCTCCACGAGATGTACGCGCGAGAGCCAGTCTGTCAGAATTCCCGGCACCTCGGTGGGAATTACACGGAGGGCTGGTACTTGAACCGGGTCGTCAATGCGGCGCCGCAGAACGTTAAATTCGGCTCTCCGGAAGCTCAGCATTTCCGACTCGGGTCCCGCAGCCGGGGTCACATCAGCACCCCCGATCGAAGGGGCGAAGATGCTTCGGATTGCCTCCACGATCTTCTCCGGTGCGGCCGTGAGACCCCGCTGGGCAAGAACGACTGAGGCTTGTGCGATCGCCATGTCCATCTGGTTCATGTCCCAAGCGAGCTTCAGGTACACGAGTACCGAATCGTTCTCGATCTCCTCCTTAACTCGCAGCACCTCTGCGTCGTGGATCTCGACATCAGGAAGGAGGATCGCCGACACAGTGCGCGGGAAGTAGAGGTTTGTCTGGTTAATCAGCGCGCCGACCAGAGGCGTGTTGCATACCTCCACCGCGTTGTCCCCGAGCCATGGCCGCTCACCCGGACAACTGATGCCTGCGCTCTCGAACGCGCTCCGATCCTTCTCGTCGATAGGGCGCTGCGTCACCCCCGCGAGCGAGCGGCCCGTGCGGCCCGCATCCTTGCACCTGCGGCAATACACAGTAATGCTGCTGAGCTCCGATCCGCCCATATCGATGAGGTAGAGCTCTCCCTCCCCCTCACACTCGCAGCGGCTCCACTGCTTCCAAGGGAATTCGCACAGGTGCCCAGCCTCGCACGCGGCGATGAAGCGGACCGGGATCCACCGACCCCCGTGCCCAGCGGCCTCTACTCGCTTCGAGTCCAGGTTGAAGCGCCGGAGGCGGCCGGTCTTCGAATGACGATACCAGCCAGGAAACCGGTGTGCAGGGATGTACAGATTTGCGTTGTTGGGTGGACTTGCGCCTTGGAGCGCCCTCCGGAAGTCAGGTGGCGTCCGGAACCGGTCCACGCGCAGGAGCTGAGCAAGGCGCGGCTCGAACCGCTCGTACTCGTCGGGTTTTTCGCAGGGTAAGGCTTTTCCCTGCGTCGCATCCCAGCGCTTGTACCAGTAGTCCAAGCCGCAGACGATGTGCGGGATGCCCCGGCGATCGGTGTACAGGCTCCCCGGCCCGAACGGCGCGATCAGCTGCCCGATACGGATCTCCTTGTGTGCCATTACTCCTCGTATGCTGCTGATGGGCCCCCTCGCACTAAAGACGCGTAGGCTTCTGTGATGATCAGTTCGGCGCTGCCGTCGACCTGCCGCAGGCTGCTAGGGACCACGACACCGCGCCGCTTCTGCAGCGCCGTTGCGTACTGACCGGGCCAGAGCATCAGGTACTCTCCGTCCGGTGAGGGCGGGAATTCCTCAAACTTCTGTGGATTCGCTGACCAGCGATTCAGGAGATCGGTGCAGACGCGCTCCATCTCCTCTAACGAACGGGCTGCATCGCTGGGCTCCTGCACGATCCCACAGCGCTCCTTCAGCAACTCGAACCCCCTCAGAACCTCCTTCCTGTACGCATTCCAGTCCGATACGTCTGCATTCACCTGCTGCCGAGCCCAAGTGATGAGCGCACCGGCGAGCGCGCGCTGGACCGCCGAGATAGCGAACGGAGTCGCTGAGGTCGGCTCTACGCGCTCGTAGAGGCGGCGGTGGTAGGAGTGGAACTGCTCGTAGTGAGAGCGGTCGCGGCTCTTCGCAGGGCTGTAGAGCATGAGGATAAGACCCGGCCGATCCATCCAGCGTCTGCCGACCCGTCCAGTGACCTGGATGTACTGCGCTGTCGTCTTGGGCTGCCCTACCACCCCCATGAGAGACAGGCGGTCGATGTCCACGCCGACCTCGATTATGCTCGAAGCCAGACACGCGTCGGGGGCACGGTTTCCCTCGCCCGGCGTGTACTCGGTGGAGAGCAGGTCCATCATGCCGACGATCTCCGCTTGCGAGAGGCGGCTCGTCAGCTCCTCGGCCGATCGCAGGCGCCGCCGCTCGGACTCGGGAACCCGCTCCCGGTTGAGCAAGAACTTCAGCCGCGAGCGAATGTCCGAATCGAACAGGGTCTTCGCACCGCCGAGTTCGCGGAGGCTATTGTAGAAGACAAGCAGCGTCCACCAGGGATCGCGCAGGTCTGAAACGAAACTTCCGGCCCGGCATAGCGCGGCGGAGAAGGTCCGGACCTGCGTGGTGAGGACCGATCCGTATTCGCTCGCATGGATCCCGAGGTAGAGCCGGCCGGATTCAAGCAGCCCGTCAGGGCGGCGTGCGTAGACCCCGAAGAAGGAGTCACCCATGGTGAGTCCGGGGCTCGGAAACAGGCGCACGTTCGCCTCGTCCCCGCCGGGCCTGATTCGCGCGTACAGGGCCCGGGTCTGATCCGCCGCACCGCGGATGGTGGCTGTGGAGGCGATGATTTTCGGGCGGATGACCTGGTTCTCAGCCTCAAAGGAGCAGAGGCGCTCGAAGACCCCCTCGTACAGTCCGTATATGGTGCCGAGCGGACCGGCAATGAGGTGGAGCTCGTCTTGGACGATCAGGCCGGGGGGAAGGCGCTCCTGCGACACCTCGTCGCTGGTCCGGCGACGGCCGAACAGCGCCCCGGCCACCGGCCGGTACGCCAGCATCGCAAGCTTGTCCGCGGTCGCCACCACCATCGAGGGTGCGGCCTGGTAGATCTGCTCGTCGATCACCTCGACGGGCAGCCAAGAGGCCACCTGCTCGCGCCCGAACTCGCAGGTCGCGTCAGAGCAGTGGAGCCGCGGCCCCTCGTCCTTCAGCTCGGTGATGCCCGCGAGTCGTGCCGGACCCTTTGGAGGCTCGTAACGGCCGATCTCGGCCCTGCACCACGGGCACTCTGTGATGACAAGCGGATTGCCCTCCACTTTCTTCATCCGGAAGGCGTTCACCTCCCGCGCTGCATCTCGGACTTTGTTGGGGGTGCCATCACCCCCAATCCACAGGCCGAGAGAGAACCGGCTTCCCGGGACACTCACCTGACCGGCGTGCTCCGGGTGGCGCCGGAGGTACTCCATGGCGCAGATCAGGCTCGCAGCGCGCTGGAACTGCTGCGTAGTCAGCATCCGGAGGGTGTAGCGCATCAGTACGTTCGTTCCATCGCGCGCCGGTGAGTTCCCCGCGGACCGGATCAGCAGGCGCTGGTGGAACATGTAGAACGCCATGACGCCCAGATACGCTTCCGTCTTCCCACCTCCGGTGGGGAACCAGATCAGATCGACTATCTCGCGTTCCGGGGACGATCCGTCGGACATCCCCTCGAGCTGCATGAGCAGGAACGCGATCTGGAAGGCGCGCCAGTACCCGAGCTTGTTTCCTTCCCCCTGTGCCTCGAAGATGCTCCACGGCGAGGTTCCGACTCCAGCCGGTACCACCCGCCCTTTCGCCCTGTCCCAGGTAAGCGGGCGCTTCGCGAGCCGCTTCGTGGCGATCTGCTGCAGCAGCATGGAGCGATTCGCGAGGCAGAAGGCCGTCCTCACGTCCGCGTCGGCCTCGAGGAGTGCCAGGCCGCGACGGATCCTCTGCAGGCACTCCGCGCAATCCTCGAGGTGCCGGAGGGCGACCGGCCGCAGTGCATCGCTCAGCGCTTCGGCATCCTGACGACGCCGGTCGATCCAAGCCTCATACTCCGCCACGAGTGACCGGAGCGCAGCCCACGCGTCGCCACTGCCGTCATCTGGGAGTGTCGCGAGGTCCCGCATCCGGAGCCGGATCTGCTGGCCCTCCGCATCGGCGATGTCAGGCGTCATGCTTGGCGTCTCGACCGTCGGCAGGACATCCGCGTAGAGGAACGACGGGCTCTCGCCCGGACCGGAATCCCAGGCCGCAGCGCACCCGTGACCGACCGCCCAGGTGGCTGACTCACGGTACAGCAGCAGCAGGGACTGCTCCTCCGGATCGAGCTGAACGAAAGGGCGCTGGCTCTCCGGGTAACGTTCCAGCGCTCCGCCCTTTACGGTCACCTCGAAGTATGCCTGAAAGAGTGTCGCCTCGCGGTTTCCCTCGCTTGAGGCCTGCTTGCGGTTGCGCAGCACCACGGTAACGAGGTAGCGATCTGCTGCATTCGCTAAGACTCTGGGGTAGAGGTCCACCGTAAGCGTAATCGGGCTTCCCTCAGGCATCGAGATGCGCCTGCTAATGGGCTTCCCCGTGGCGAGCTCGCCTCCAGACACCGTGACCAAGGTCCCCTCGGCAAAGGCCGGGAGTCGTCGCCAAGCAGGCCCCTTTGCCGGCGCCCGGCCATCGATATTTATCCGACGCTTGCATTCCTCGTAGCGACCGTTGACGGGGAAGGGACGCGCGTCGTTCTCCTGCCACGGGAAGTGGCGCGAGCGGGGGAGCTGGACGACCACCGCTCCATCCGCGGGCACGTGGCAGCAGAAGGTGAGACCCATGGTGCTGGGGTGCCGTACATCGGGGCTCGTTACCTCGAAGTCGTCGCTGGTGGGATCAGACCCGTCCAGCGCAGTTGCGCCCCCCGCGTTCTCTCCCGATTCAGGGTCGCTCGACGTGGCCTCGATCTCCGTGTCCTGAAGCTCCGCGCCAAGCGTGTCCGTCGCCTTAGCAGCCTCCTCCTCGGGAGGCGTCGTGCGGGTCCCCTCCGGGTGAAGGAGTCCGGTGCCGTACTTCCGGTGGGGTGATTCCCGGTCGTAGTAGAGGACCTCTTCCAAGGGCGTCCCGGTAGCCGGGCGCCAAGCGAGGGCTCCCCTGCGGCTGGCATTGGTGTCAGTGAAGACTCCGTCGTGGAATTCGACAATCTCGGGCTCCGAGAGGGGCAGGGCCGGTCCCACAATCTCCCCCCGGAGGTAGCCGATCAGCTTAGACCGCTCCTTCATGCCCCGAATCCTCCGGCCCAAGTGAGTAGTTTCGCCCCGTCTTCCTTCTTGCAGAGCACCCGCACTAGCGCGGTCGATCGGGTTAGCGCGGTGTAGAACAGAGCCCGGCTCAGCTCTCCCTTGTCGAGGTCAATGTCCGTGAGGATGACGACGGGGCTCTCCATCCCTTTGAAGGCGTGCACGGACGAATAGCGCATCTCGTCGCCAGCGCGCTCGGCGGGAAAAATCCTGTAGCCCTGTGCCTGAAGCCGCGGAGCAACACCCTTCTCCGAGGCCGTGAACGACAGGATAGTGATATCGCGGTTCCTGTAGCCCCGGGTCTGTATCTGCTGGATGATCTCCTTTAGCTTGACTAGCTGCTCGTCCAGATCCGTGTACGTGATGTACCCGATGTCGTCATGGGAGTCGCCGGTGCGCAGGTATCCCGAATAGACGTCCGGGGGAAAGCCGCTTAGGCGGAGCGCCGCGTCACCGACGATCCTGAAGTTCCGGCAGTTCTCTGACAGGTGCCAGGCCACCGGTCGGGCGCGTTCCTGCACGCCAGCCATCGCGGCGGACATGCTCGCCTTCGAGCCGAGTACCTGGTGCTCCAGATCCCCAAACAATGCAAATCGGCCCCTCTCCATACCTCCCGCAAGGAGCGAGGTGAGACACTCCCACAGCTCCGGCCGACCGAGGATGTCTTGCGCCTCATCGATGATGAGGTAGTCGAATCCCGCAGTCGTGACGAACTCGGGGTCCGTAAATCGTTCCTCCAACAGGGAAGGAAACGTTTTATTCCAGAACTCCACTCCGGCGGCGGGAGGTGCGGAGATCCCCGCCATCCGCATCAGGAGGGACTGCGCGCTGCCGACCACGAGGTTGGGGAGCGGTATCCCTTCGCGCAGCGTCGCTGCTATCCAGTTGCCTACGAGCCGGTTAAAACAGACGAGCGCTACACGATCCCCCTGCTCCGCAGCACGTCGAGCCAGCTCCATAGCGATGAGTGTCTTTCCGGTTCCGGCGCCGCCGGTGGTAAGGAGTCGGTCGTTCCATTCCGCCAGCCTGAGCACAGGTCGCTGCTGCTCGCGAAGGAGTTTCTCCATCTCCTCGCGACGTCTGCGGATCTCGTCAGCTGCGGAAGGACGGCGTTTCTGAATCGGCACGCACAGTTCCACAAGGCTGTCCACGCGCTGCAGCGGCATGGGCGAGGCGAGCGGAGGTATTCCCTCTTCGTCCACCCCCTCTAGCAGCCGCTGCCGCAGATCCGCGCAGAACTGTATAGAGGTCTTGAAGGAACGGAACGTGTCCACATCCATTACCTCCCATGGTCGGATGGAAAGGTTCTTCCGGACTTCGAAACGCGCGTTCGGGAATATGCAGCAGTGAAGGACGGGGATCCCCTGCACATACGTGCTCAAGTCGCACAGGCGACGCCGCAGCGCAAACCGCGCATCCATCGCCTGCTTGAAAGGCGAGCGTTTGATGCTCGGCGGGTACCAGCTCTTGCCGTCGAAACCCAAGGCCGGGTGTGACTTCACCTCGATGCAGAGGATACCTGCGTCGGGGATGATCACGGCGAAGTCGACTTCCGTCCGGCGACTGGAGTTCCAAGGCGCGAGGTCCAGCGAGTGCAGGACGGTCCAGTCCTCCGGACCACCCGCCAGCATGTTGTAGACGTCGCGTTCGCCCGGAGGGGACGCCTCGTCGATGAAGGAGGGGATCAGACGCGCCATTCGTAGGCTCTGTCCAATGGCACGATCGTTCTGAGTACGGCTTCCGGGACCCGATACCCGGACTCGACCGCGTCGATGTAGTAAAAGGTGACGTGCCCCTCAAGTCCCGCGCGGGAGAGGGGGAGCGCGAAAGTCCTGCCTGCCTCCGCGGTTTGGGCCAGGAACCCGGAGACGGAGCCGAGAATCGCCATCAGCTCGCTCTGGATGATCTCCTGCTCGTGCATCCCGACCTGCACCGCATGACCACGGGAGCGGGCAATCTCGGCCCACGCCCGCAGCCACCAAGGCGCTTGGGACGTGCGCCCGCCGGCACACGGCTCATCTTGGATTCTGAGCACACGGATCAGGATCTCGAAGTGCCTCTGCTGCTGGGGCGCGTGGATCACGCTCGAAGCGCGTCTGGTCCAGTTTTCCAGACAGCTTCTCAGACGCCGCAGGTTCAATCCCTCACGCCGCAGCTCACTCTCGAGCCAGATCGGCCGGGACGCGAAGAGTTCGGCGAGTCGGTTCTTCCAGATGGCGCTGTACGCACCGTCCGTCGCATGCGTTCCACCCAGATCCACGTCACCGAGGTCGGGCCAAGCGAGGAAGCTCTCGCCGCCCATCAGGCCTGAAACGATCGTCGACGCCACCTCTACCGCTCCGGATGGTTTTCTACTCAGCGCGATTACCTCCGCGTTCGGCGGGTACATGACCGCAATGTCAGCCCCGATCTGGACTAGCACCGCGGCCCGAGAATCGACGCGCTGCGGGGCTGGACGGGTAAACAGCGTGAGCTCATCCACCGTCTCGGCCGATGAGGTATGGAACAGCTCCTCCGCCCCGCTACGAACCTCACTGCGTTTCCAGAGCAGCGTACCTCCGTATGCGCGCTTCCCCACCTGACCCGGGTTCTCTTCTGTCCCCTGATCCAGAACGCCGAGGAGCGGATCCCGGCCGAACTCCGTGTCATCCGGGAGGTCCGACCAGGTGAACTGCTGAAGGGAGCGATACCGAGGCGCGTTGATCACCGCGCCCGTCAGACTCGAATAGCCAGTCCTGCGGAGGGGACCGACCTTAATCAAAACGTCGAAAGGCTCAGCGATCCGGTAATCGCGGGGGGTGTGAAGGAATCCGACCAAGCCCACCTCCTCGAGCTCGGCCCAGCCGTACATCGAGGTGAACGCCGGTCGGGCCTTGCGGTGGCAGAACACCCGGACGCAGGCACCGCTGCCGGCGGTGCTGACGAGGATGTTCTCCACCGCAGTGCGAAGGGGACTGCCCATCGTGCGAAGCTCCGCCAGCCCCTCCAGAGCCGAGACATACGCCTTCAACACATCTCCGCCCCATAGCCTGCCTACGGCGACGGGGCCCCCCAGCCCCTCAAGGAGAGGAGCGCTGTCGAAGTCCGCGAACGGGAGGGGAATCGTGAGCCAGGTGAAAAGGAGGTGACGGAGCCACTCGGTCTCCTCAGCGGCGGAATCGTCCTCAAGCAGCGCTCTAATCACGGTGCGCATCCCGCGGCGTACGCGTGACAACTCCGGACACGTGAACTCGTGACGGATATGCGTCCGTTCGGAAACTTCCTGCAGCATCTGAAAGATCGCGGTCGCGCGAGGCATCGCTCAGCTTTCCCGGCGCAGCGTCATAATCTCTACGCCCGCGGGCGGCACGGGCAGTTCCGTGGCGATGTCTGGATCCGGATCGTACCACTGTGCGAGAGCCTCGACACGCTGCGCCAAGCGATCGAGTTGATCCGGATCCGCCGTGCGCGAAACCACGGCAACCACGTTTGAGTTCAAAACCTCCGGGTGGTCGTATACCGCTTCGAATGCGGTAGGACCGTCAGCGATCATAAGACCCGGCGGGGGTCCCGGACGGTCAAACTCCTTACCAGTCCCTGCTCGTGGATTGAAGTAGCGAATACGGGACACGTTCAGAGGTTGCCAGCCGTAGACGGCTAGCAATTCACTCAGAGCCGCCTCCTCAGTATCAACTCGGAGTCGAATGGAACTTAGAACCTGCTCAGTCACTGCGCGACCACCTCCTTGACCGGCAAGTGCCACGAATGAATCCGTGCGACGGAGGTTGGTTTCGCACAGTTGCTGGCCAAAGGGGAGTAGCGACCTGTAGATCTGTGTATACCTCAACTGAGCGCCCGGGTATCCCTCGACTGGTGGCTCCCCCTCGAAATACCAGTTAGCGGCGTGGGAGTCGATGAGAATGTGACGTTCGGGATCTTTGCGTCCGAGTTCCTGAAACCGAACTTGCCCGAACTCGTCGCGGATCAACTCGTAGCGTTGCCCTGTGCGGATGCGGTGACGGAGAATAACTCTGCCGGCGGTCTCGGGAGTTAGATGCTGAAGGCGAGTGAGGTGAACGCTGTGGTCGTCGGCACCCACGAGCTCCAAGCGCTGTAGCATGGCTCCGAGCGCGATCAGGCCTGCAGCCGCCGATTCACAGGGAGTGGATACAAAGCAGACACGCCGAGGTGAAGAGGCAGTCGGCCAAGAATACCCTAAATGAATGAGCGTTGCGGCCCAGGTGGGAAGTGGCTCCCACGGGCCGTTGGCTTCAGAAAACGTGACACGTGGTTGGAAAGCAGGGTGGACGGCGGGTATCTTGCTGTCTCTCAGAAGATGTGAAGCGTAAAACCAATTGTAGTTAGCGTATAGTATTTGCCAGAAGCCCGCAAGTGACATTTAGGGATGAGTAGCACGACTTCAACGACTGTTACCGAACTGCGTGCCAGGCTATTGGACTGGTGGGGTCGGTCTTCTAGGGTGTTTCCTTGGCGTAAGACTCGTGATCCGTATCGTGTGCTTCTTGCAGAGGCACTGCTGCACCGGACTCGTGCGGATCAGGTTGTAGATCTGTATGAGCGAACATTACAGGCGTACCCAACTGTGGAGAAACTGGCGACTGCGGATAGGGGTGCACTGCATAAGCTCCTGCACTCAGCAGGTCTTCGTTGGCGAGTTGATCGGTTAGCAGAGGCGGCAAAGCACATTGTGGAGCGGTTTGCAGGTGAAATTCCGAGAAACCGTGCAGATCTTGAGAGCATTCCGGGCGTTGGCCATTACATCGCAGCAGCGGTGCAGTGCTTCGCCTTTGGCGCTCCCGAGGCAATTATCGATAGCAACGTAGTCCGCGTCTATAGTCGCGTGTTCGATATCCCGGTGACGGATCGTCTGCGGCGAGATCAGCACTTCCACCGGCTTGCGCAGTCACTGATTGATCCCGAACACCCTCGGGAGTTCAACTTAGCATTGCTCGACCTTGCAGCGGCGATCTGCACACCTCAAAAACCCAAGTGCGAACAATGTCCGATCGTTGGGTGCTGTGCTTTCGGACACCGCGTATTGGGTCTTAATCCGCCGCCATCTGTCCTCCCTCGTACTCAGGCGGGAGTTCCAGTTCCTCCGGCGGAATGATAGCCGCGCGTGCCAGCACTCGCTCGGTGAAATCCCACAGTCCTGACTGCAGGACGGCTTGGATTTTTGTGCCGAGAGTATTCTGATGGTAGCCGAAATATTCCCCAACAGCCTGTCTGCTCCATCCACAATAGGCGCGCAGCACTCCAGCCGCGACAACTACCCGATTCGACACTCTGCGAGACCCACGCCGCCTTCGCGGGAGTGTGAGTTCAAAGCGTGGAGCTAGCTGTTGCCAAGCTTGATCGGGAACAATGGCGCGTGCCCGGTCGTCGCTCGATCCGATGCGTCTATCCGAATGGCAGAACGACGTCGCAAATGCTTCAGCTAGAAGCGGAGGGATAGCATTTCCAACCATGCGAAACGCGATGCCCAACACCTCCGGCAGCCTGAAACGGTCAGGAAAACTCTGCAACCTTGCGGCTTCGCGTACCGTGACCGTCCGTGCATCTCGGAAGTGGATAAATTTGTAGCAATCCTTCTGCAGGTGAGCCGTGACGGTCCACGCGTGCTTGTCTGGATCCAGCTTGTGCAGCTTATCCTGAAATTTCTCGGTCGAGTATTTTATTAGCTTATGGTCAGGATTGATCGCCAGAATAGCGGCTTGCACGGCGTCATCGCTAAATCGAGCACCAGGTCCCATTTGCTCGAAGAGCTGAATGTCGTCGGCGTTGTGAGATCGGCAGATGTGCGCGGTTACAAGTGTAGCCTGCTCCTCCGGGAGGCCTTGACGCATACGGCTCTGGTATTCAGAAAGCTGCTGCTGGGAGTAGGAGATTGACGCAGTCCGGTGCCCGGCACGAACTGCTGGAAGGTCCCCAATCGCGTGCAGCACGACTGGGCCGGTTGTCTTTCTGGGACGCTGCCATACAACTCCGAGATCCTGGCGAGCGCCTACCATTATGAAGCGTCGACGGCGCTGAGGCACTCCATAATCAGAAGCCCAATGGTTCTCTCGATGCAGGTTATACCGTAATTGAGCCCCGTCTGCCCGCTGAAGGTTCTCGAAGCGCTGTTCGATGAGCGGATATGTTTCGTGGCTCCGGATGGTGGGGACATTCTCAAACAGAATCCACCGAGGTGCGAGAGCTTCGACAAAGAGCGCGTATGCTTCAAACAGCATGGTGCGAGTCCGCACGATCTCCGTCCAGGTCTCGCGCCGAGCTTCATCTTCTCTCAGCAACGCAGCGACTTTCGTCTGCCCGACTGATGAGAAGCTCTGACATGGAGGACCGCCAACAATTACGTCACAGAAGCGCTCGTGGACGCCGTGGTCTTCGAGGAAACGAAAAACGTCTTCGTGTGAGGTGATCTGGCTCAGATCAGCTCGCACCGCTGTCGGTCTCCCCCGGCGAGGAGGAAAGTTGCTGTTGTAGCAGTTAACCGCGTGCTGATCCAGGTCTACTGCGAGGAGGCACTCAAACCCGGCATCGTGAAAGCCAACCGATGCGCCGCCGCAACCTGAGAACAGGTCGATGTATGTAGGACGTGCGGAGCCGCGTGGCATCAGCTTGAGATTCTTTAGTCCGGAGCCGTGAGCAGATAAAAGTTCGTATAGTATTGCCCTGCTTAGGGTCACGCAACCAGAGTCTTGTCTCCCTCCGCCTTGACATCTCCCCCCATTTTCGCCACTCTCAAGCCTCGCATGTTTCCGCGCGGCATCGGCTTCCGCCGGTTCGCTCCCCGGATATCCCCGCTGTTCCTCAGCTCCCGCGCTTGCCGGGGGCACGTATCCGCAACGCCCCGCCAACCCCCAGTGAGGTAGCCATGCAGCTCAGCTCGCCGACCCTTCGCCGTGGCCTGGGCCTCGGCCTGATCGCGCTCTCCGCGGGCGCCTGCAACCTGAAGGACAAGATCCCCGGCGCCGGCGCGGGGCACGACGGCGGCGCGGCGCCCAGCGAGGTCGACCAGAAGAGCGAGGGGAGCGTCACCGAGGCCGAGGCGAACGCCTTCAAGGCGCCCGCCGACAGCAGCCTCACGCCGCAGCAGGTGGAGGCGTACCTGCGCACCAGCCTCACCCAGTTCGACCTGATCCGCTCCGAGGCGCCGGCGCTGCACCAGCAGGTGGCCGAGATGGAGAAGCGCGGCAAGAGCGGCGGCCTGATCTCCGGCCTGCGCAACGCCGCCGAGGGGATCGGCGCGATGAGCCACTGGGCCGACCTGGTGGGTGGCAGCTACGTGCGCTCGGCCCGCACCCTCAAGTACAACCCGGCCGAGATGGAGTACGTGCGCGAGCGGATGGGGGCCATCAGCACCTACCTGATGACCAAGCCGATGCAGGAGGCCGGCAAGCAGGCGGCGCAGCAGATGCGCCAGCAGGCCGAGGCGATGAAGGGCCAGCCGGGCGTGGACCAAGCCTCCATCGACCAGATGCTGCAGAGCGCCGCGGAGATGGAGAAGAACGCCTCCGAGTCCAGCGTGTCGCCGGCGATCCGCCAGAACCTGGAGGCGCTGCGCCGCGCGCGGGGCAACGTGACGGAGCCCGCCTGGCAGCAGATCGGCTTCGCGAGCGGCGGGATGGGCATCCTGGCGCTCAGCGGCCTGGGCGACCCGGCCGACACCGCCACCACGCGCAAGCTGAACGAGTTCCGCCAGCTCTACACCGACGCGCTGAACAACCGCGTCACCCCGGGCACCGAGGTCAAGCCCGCCGGCTCCAACTGACCCACCGGCAGGGATCGACGAAGCGCGGGCGGCTCCCACCGGGGGCCGCCCGCTTCGCATGGTGTGCCCGGCTCCCGGAACGGATGGCAACGGCGGGTTTGGGCGTGTCCCTCCGCTGCGCTCCGGGCCGGGCTGCGCGCGCGGTAGGGCACGATACGACTGTGCCCAACCGCGCCGAGCCCGCGTCGGCGGAAACTGCCCCGCCGCCACGGTCTGAACGACCGGCATGTTCCTTTACAAAACAGACCGGCAGGATGGTTGACACTTTCTACCCGGACGGAGATCGCCCGGCAAGTTCGTCATCATCCTTCTTCCTTGTCCAAAACCCCGGGGTTA
>Ga0207694_10002713_pt1 | contig 14328 bp, 10 predicted proteins | sample KBSC34metaG_FD_184353 | JGI IMG/M metagenome (GOLD analysis project Ga0207694, IMG submission 184353) | Corn rhizosphere microbial communities from Kellogg Biological Station, Michigan, USA - KBS C3-4 metaG (SPAdes) (version 2) | ecosystem: Host-associated > Plants > Roots > Rhizosphere > Soil...
GGCTTCCCAGCACTGCTCATCACCAAGCCGTTCATTCTCGATCCGCAGTTGGTCGACGCCGCCCTGGCGGATACGAACAACAGCGAGATCAAGCCAACGGACATGACGGACATCATCGCCAACATCGGGACGCTCGCCTCCGCCTTCAGAGCGCCGACGCACTACCTCGGCATGATTGCAACGATGACGCACCAGGTGGGTCAAGAGGGAGCGACCACGAGCGTCACGATGACGCACGCCCGGTCGCACCGCATCACCGAGGATGACTTCCTGTCGCTCTACGCGGCCCAGTACCAGTCGGATACGCAGAAGACCGAGGTGAGTACGGTCCTCGATGCGGCTTCACTCATTTCACAGGGCGACTACAAGAACCTCAAGTCTCTCATCGACATCACTACTCAGAACGCGCCTGACGAGGCGAAGCAGATCGCGCAAGACAACCAGCAGGCACAGCAGAACGTCAATCCGTTCGGCGACCAGCAGCCTCTGGACCCGTGGGAGGCCACGAGCCGGCCGAGTGCTGTCTTCCGTCCGGCAAACCTCGACAGCATCGCCCCCATCCTTCAAGCGCCCTCCATCGACCTGAGCTCAACCGTGGTGGCGTCTTCGACGCTCGTCCAACCGAGTGGGTCCATTCCTCTTCGAGCCAAGACGATTCAGGCGGAGAGGCCGAACGGTACGAAGATTCTCTCCCCAGCCACAGCCGGCAAGCTTCGCGTTGGTCAGAAGGGCCCAAAGGGAGGGACCATCACGCAGATCCAGGTGGCCTCCGACCAGGTCATGGCGGTGAGCATCCAGGACCTCGAGTTCGCTGAGCAGGGCAAGACTGGACGGAAGCAGAGCGTTCAGACAGCTCTGAAGCCGAACAAGAACGCCAAGACGGTCTACGTCTGGCAGAAGGCTGTCATCTACGAGCAGCAGACCAGCAACAAGGTCTTGCGCCCCATTCCGGTTGAAGAGTCGCTGCGGCCGCCCTGGTTCTCGCCGCTCTACTCGAACCTCTTCATCGGGGACAACATCTACCAGCAGTTCTTCGGAACTGGGTCTATCGTTGACCAGGCCGTGTTCCAGACGCCGTTTGGCACTGGTGCGACGGGGACCAACAGGCAGAAGCAGCGCGAGCTGGTGAGCCAGGTCGAGGCGGCGGACGGTGACATTCAGAAGATTCAGCAGATCCTCTCGAATGCCACGCCAGATCAGCTCTCTGACATCCCGTCCATCGAGCAGTCGGCTGATGTCCTAGCCTATCTCTACGGCGAGGTGCGGCGTCAGGGCCTGGACGTCCACCGCTTCATTGCGGACTACACCCACCGGCCGGTGGCGACGCTTGAGAACGTCTTGGGGTCTGTCGATCTGACATATGAGCAGAACGGCAGCACCCTGAGCAAGACCGCGGGCGTGCCTGGCTTCCACTCGACGGCGGTTGGGCCCTACAGCAACCTCGTTGGTCTTCTCGACAACCCCGACCAAGAACTCCCTCGTCTCAAGACGAAGGGCAAGAAGTTCGCGATCTCGAAGGCTCTCGACCCGAGACCGGATCGGCGTGCCGCGGTGCAGGAGTATTCCGATGAGCTTGGCGGAGGTACGGGATCCTTGGGTATCGGGCTCTTAGGCTGACAAACCACTTCCCGCCAGGCCCTGCGGCGGGTATCTTCTGGTACGGAGGACGCATGGACTTCACGAAGAAAATGGCGGCAGCTTTCGAAGACGAGCTCAAGAAGATCGCCTTCGAGAAGCAAGCCAGCGCAGCAGCCGCGGTGGCGAAGAAGCCGTCGCTCCTCGTCCCTGGTCTGGTCGCCGGCTCTCTCGGTACCCTGGCTCTCCAGCGCGCCCACAAGGACTGGCGGATGGGTCGCGCCATGCGGATGCAGAACCAGGCCTACTGATGAACCTCTTGGGCTACAGGGCCTTCACGGCCGAGCTGATCAAGATCGCCACCGAGGTTCAGGACGCGGACATTCGGGCGATGATGGCCGAGGCAAAGGGCAAGGAGTACCTGCCCGGCGGCCAGATCAGATCGAACGCCGAAGTCGAGACCAACTTCAAGCCGAAGCTTGCCATGGGCTTCATGGGCTACACCCCGCCCAGCGCCTACAACTGGCGCGGCAAGAAGCCGACGGCGACAGGCACTCCTTACGAGACTGCCTCCAACTTTGCCTCTGCGGCACTCAAGGGCGGCATGACGGGGGCTGGTGCGGCGACGCTGGCGCACACCCTCCATCACGGCCACGATTTCAAGATTCCACCGAAGCACCTGGGAAAGGCCGTGGCGCTCGGCAGCGGGGTTGCTCTCGCCGATCGGGCGCTCCGCCGGCGGGCGGTCATCAAGCAGCAGAAGATGAAGACTGCAATGCTCGGCTCCAGTACCTTTACTCCTGCTCGAGCACTCCAGACGGGGCAGCAGCAGGGCCACTTCGAAAACAAGTTACACCGCGGCGTCGTGAAGTCGATGCCCGGCATGATCGGCCGCGAGTCCAGCGCGCCACAAGGAGTCTGAGATGCTGCGTCGAGACGACTACATCAAGATGCTGGAGAAGCGGGCATCGATCTCCGATGGCGGGAAGATCGGCCCGACGTTCGACCACGACGTCGACAGCGCGGCCGTCGCCAACTCCGAGCACGACAAGAACCTCAACGACAACCGCAATACGCTCGGCACCCTCTTCAAGAACATGGGAGAGGCTCAGAAGGTCGAGACGCGGTTTGCCAACAAGTGGTTCCCGTCGGATAAGTTCGAGAAGGACACGTCAGCGCCCCTGCTCAAGGTGGCGATGGCAGTCCTGAACGAGTCGAGCACGTTCCAGGCATATCCAACGCATTACAAGGCTGCGGCAGTGCGCAGCTTCATCAACGAGCTGGGCGCAATCCGCACGGGTGGCTGATGCTCAACCGGCAGTTGGCGCACACCCCGGACTACCACACGCAGATCCTCGATCTCTTCCTCGATCAGCACGTCAAGACAGCCGCGCCGAAGAAGTCGCGGGAGGAGATGAAGGAGACGCAGAAGAAGGAGCTCGAGCTCTGGCACCATTGGAACACCCATGGCCAGAAGCCGGAGCACCTCATCCCTCTGTACGAGAGCTACAAGCCACTTCTCGTTCGAGAGGCGAATAAGTACGCCAACAAGGTCGAGATTCCAACCGCCGCCATCCATCACGAGATTGATCGGCACTTCGTCAACGCTATCAAGACCTTCAACCCCAAGCGCGGAACTCAGCTCAACACCTGGGTCCAGACGAACCTGCAGAAGTCGTCTCGCTACATCAAGACCTACCAGAACATCGGCAAGATCCCCGAGGGGCAGATCTCCCAGATTCGTCGATTCGATGCGGCGAAGGAGCATCTGATGAACCAACTCGGGCACGAGCCGGATACCAAGACGTTGGCCGACCATCTTGGTTGGCCTCAGCGCCGCGTCGTTCAGATGATCAAGGAGCGCCGGCGAGATCTTCCAGCGTCTGGTTTCGAGAGCGACCCCGCTGAGCTCATGACGCCCAAGGAGCTCGAGGCGATCAAGCTGATGCAGTACGACCTCACGCCCGAAGAGCGGACGGTCTACGAGTACACCTTCGGCATGAATGGCAAGCCTCGCCATCAGCCGGGCCAGATCGCCAAGACGACCGGCATTCACCCTTCCAAGGTCTCCCGCATCCGTAATCGCCTCGTCGACAAGCTGAAAGAGGCAATGGAGCTGGTCTGATGGCTGGTGCAGCGCAGAGACTCCAAGAGCTCAAAGATGCCGCCGACGACTGGTTCTCGAAAGAGAAGAACCGGTTGAATGCACAATTCGACTTCCTCGACAACATCTCCAAGAAGCGAGGAGGCAGCGTCGGTCTTCAAGACGCCAACGCTCAGGGCGCTTCGAAAATTCTGGCCAACTCGATCAACGACTATCTCGGCTCCCCGCTAGAACCTTCTAACGAGTAGTTCTCTTCCCAGTCCTTCCCCATCAGGGGAGAATGCTGGACGGAGGACTCCACAAGTGTCGGTACCGACGAGGCTATGCCGAGCTGCTGTGTGGGCGCTTGCGCTCTTCACAGCATCTGCAGCACTTGCACAATCCCCTTCGCCGACGCCGTCGTACACCACGATTCAAAATGGTGGAACGGCTCTGCCTCAGAGGCGCATTGCCAATTTCAGCGGTGCGCTCCAGGCGACGGATAATTCCGGGTCGAACAGAACCGACGTCACTATTCCGAACGGCTCGATCGGCAATGCGCTTCTCGCCAACTCGACGATCAGCATCCAGGGGTCGTCTCCACTCGGTGGTGGCAGTCCGACCGTTCCTCTTGGTGGCTCTGTTCTTCTGACCTGCGCTACCTGCCTCACCGGCACTCCTACCGCCGGCGGCGATCTCATGTACTCGATCAGTGGTGGCCAGGCCATGGCCCCGCTGGCAGATGTTGCGGCCGGCTCCTATCTGCGAAGCGGAGGTGTTGGAGCTCTGCCGCTGTGGTCGACGCTCAAGCTTCCGAATGCGGCTACTACCGGCGATATTCTCATCGCCACTGGTACGAACTCGATTGGCAGCTTGGCGGATGTCGCGACTGGATCAGTTCTCGTCTCTGGCGGAGTTGGAACGGCGCCGACGTGGAGCACGTCTCTTCCATCTGGCGTGCTCCCCAGCGTTGGCCCGGGTGCCGGAACGTACACCTGGTCAACGGGTGATAGCGTCGGACTCGATGCGCAGGGACGAGTCACTGCCGTCACGAACGTCACCCGCACGCTGACAGGCGGAACGGGCATCAATGCAATCGGAGACCTCTCCGCCGACCGCACGATCTCAGTCAATCAGGGATTCAGCCCAACCTGGACCGGAACGCATACGTTTACGCTGGCCCCAGTCATTGGTGACGGTACGGGAACGACGAAATCGATCTCGTTCGACAACCTCGCCGGGCTTGGAACGCTGAGCTGGAATCCGAGCACGACGAGAACGCTTACCCTCCCAGACGCAACCGATACCATCGTCGGCCGGGCTACCACTGACACGCTGACGAACAAGACGATCAGCGGCGCCTCCAACACGCTGACCAACATCGGCAACGGCTCACTGACCAACAGCTCCGTCACCATCAACACCACAGCACCGGTGGGCGGCGGAGGAACAGTCTCTCTTGGCGGCTCTCTTACGCTGACTTGCAGCACTTGCCTTGTTGGAACACCGACGGCAACTGGCGACATCCTGTACTCGACCGCGGGAGGCCAGTCACTCTCTCCGCTCGCCGACGTCGCGGTCGGATCATACCTGCGGAGCGGAGGCGTTGGTGCTGCGCCTCTTTGGTCTACGCTCACTCTCCCGAACGCAGCGACTACGGGTGACCTATTCGCAGCGAGCGCCTCGAATGCGATGGGTCGAATCACCGCTGTTGCGGTGAACCAAGTCCTTCTGTCACAGGGCGTCGGGACTCTTCCTGCGTGGGGAACTGTCCCGAATGCGGCTCTGACGAACAGCTCCATCACCATCTCTACAACTTCGCCAATCACTGGCGGTACCACAGTGTCGCTGGGCGGTACTGTCACTCTCGCCTGCGCGACTTGCATCGTTGGTACGCCGTCAGCGATCGGCGATATCCTCTACTCGACGAGCGGCGGTCAGGCCATGACCGCGCTCGCAGACGTTGCCGCTGGCTCGTACCTCCGCTCGGGAGGCTCGGCCGCCGCACCGCTCTGGTCGACGCTGACTCTTCCGAACGCCGCAACGACGGGCGATCTGCTGGCTGCCACAGCCACGAACGCAGTCGGCCGCATCACTGCTGTCGCGGTGAATCAGGTTCTTCTGTCGCAGGGCACAGGAACACTACCTGCTTGGGGAACCGTTCCGAACGCAGCACTGACGAATAGCTCGGTCACGATCAGCACGACCGGCCCTCTTGGAGGCGGTGGGTCTGTCTCCTTGGGCGGCACGCTCACTCTCACCTGCACGACCTGCATCACGCAGGCGTACACAACGGTCAAGAACTCGGCCGGAACCGCCCAGACTCAGCGGAGCAACTTGAAGTTTGGTGCGGACTTCACAGTTACGGATACCGCGCCAGACACCGTCATCGCCCTCACCAGCAATTCCATCACGATCAATACAACTGGACCTCTTGGAGGTGGCGGAACTTTCGCTCTCGGATCCACCAATACAATCACCTGCACAACCTGCCTCACTGGTACCCCGACAACTACCGGCGACTTGATGTACTCGACGGCCGGCGGACAGGCGATGTCTCGCCTCGCCGACGTCGCTGCTGGTTCCTATCTCCGGTCTGGCGGAACGGCGGCTGCCCCAGTCTGGTCGACACTGACCTTGCCCAATGCAGCGACAACGGGCGACATCCTTTACGCAACCGGATCGAATACAATTGGCAATCTTGCAGATGTCGCGACGAACCAAGTGCTGCTGTCTGGCGGCGTTGGTGTTGCGCCCTCTTGGGGTACGGTTCCAAATGCAGCGCTAGCCAACAGCTCCATCACCGTCACTGGAACGGCGGGGCAGATCAGCGTCAGCGGCAGCCCTGTCTCTCTCGGAGGTACGGTCACCGTCGGTCTTCCGAACGTCGGCCCTGGTGCTGGCACGATCGGCGGTGGTGGAAACTTCGTCAGCTCGGTCACTCTCGATGCGCAGGGCCGGGTTACGGCGGCTACATCGAGCGGAGTCAGCGGTACGATCGGTGGCTTGACCTCTGGACGTATCCCTGTCGCCTCGAGCTCGACGACACTTGCCGACTCGAATCTGACGTGGGCGAGCAATACTCTCGATGCAACCGTCAGCGCTGTCACTCTCGGTGGCACAATGCTCACACTTCAGTGGGCAAGTGGCACGAGCAAGACGCTCAATGTTGCGACGGCTGCGGCTGACACTGCTGGAACGACTTTCACCGTTCAGGCTGGTAATGGCGGTGCCGCTTCAGCGACGGGTGGTGGCAGCGGTGCAACTCTTAACCTGAATGGTGGAACCGGCGGCGCGGGCACTGCCTCGCTGACTGGTGGCGCGGGTGGCCAGAGTGTCATCCAGGGTGCTTCTGGCGGCGCTGGCACGGCTACGGCCCTTGGTGGCAACGGTGGCGCAGGTACTGTTCGTGGTGGGCCTGGTGGAACGAATAACGGTGCAGGTGGTGGTACTGCCGGTACTGCATCAATTCGAGGAGGCACGGGTGTCGCTCCCAGCGGCAGCAACAACACCGGCGCGGCGGGCGGCCTAACACAGATTCTTGGCGCCATTCCTGCCGATGGTACTGCCTCGGCTGTTGGCGGTGCTGCTGGTGCGATTCAGATCACCGGCCAGGCAGGCGGCGCGGACAACGGCGCCGGTGCAGGTACTGGGTCTTCAATTACCATCACCGCTGGCATCGGTCGAGCGGGTCTCGCAAGCAGTGGCAACAGCGGCTCTTCGGCGGGTGCAATTACCATCTCGAGCGCTCAGAGCGGCAACGGCGGTTCTGGCGTTACGAACGGCAATGGTGGCAATGGCGCTACGAGCGCAGCGTGGGCATGGACCGCGAACAAGGGTGGCGACGCCGGAGCAGGCAACGGTACTGGCAACGGCGGCATCGGCGGTAATGGTGCGGCGTGGACCATTCAGGCTGGTGCGGGCGGACAGGGCGGCACCGGAACCGCTCCAGGCGCCTCAGGCACGGGCGGAACTCTCACACTACAATCTGGCAACGGCGGTCTCGTCCAGGGCAGCAATGGTGGAGCGAGCGCTGGCAACGTCGTCATCGATACGGGCACCACTTCTGGGTCGGCAGCAGCCGGCACCATCACCATCGGTGGGACCAACAGTGGTCAGGTGAGCATCGGCCGCTCTGGCCAGAACATCATCATCCCAGGCGGCATTGTTCGCGCCACCACTCCAGGCACTGGCGTGGCCGGCACTGCTCTACTCTTCGGCCAAGGCAACGGTGGCAACGGCTCTGGTGCGACGCCTGGTGGTGCTGGTGGCACTGCCACGCTGTTTGCGGGCCAGGGTGGTACGGCGACGACTACGTCTGGAGGCACTGCTGGTGTTGGTGGTGCGGCGACTGTGCAGGGCGGTCAGGGCGGCACGGGCGCGGCTTCGACAAACGGCCCAGGCAACGGTGGTGGCGTCAACATCAATGGTGGCTCGGGCGGTACTTCTGGCGGCACTGGCGGCGGCAACGGCGGCTCGGTCGCAATCAATGGTGGTGCTCTATCCGGCACGGGCGTCAACGGCTCAATCACCATTGGAACGACCTCGACGGCCGGAATCACCATCGGCGGTACCACGCTTACAACGGGGCCGATCTTCAATACTGCAAGTGCCACGTCTTACGTCTGGCGCTTCAATAACACGACCAACCTGACGCTCTCGTCGTCGATTCTGCAGTTCTCGGGAACTGCGAACGCGACGTACAATATCGGAACAGCAGCAACTGACGTCGCCGGAAAGAACCTCACAGTCAACGCCGGAAACGCTGGCACCGCCTCGACGGTGAACGGTCAGGCCGGCGGAATCATAACTATCAGAGGTGGTGGTGGCGCCGCGGCTACGAGCACTCTGTTTGCTGGTAACGGTGGCGAGACCGACATCAATGGTGGAACAGGCGGTGCTGGCAGCGCTGCGCAAGCTTCTGGCGATGGCGGCGCAATTGTCATTCAGGGCGGTACCGCCGGATCCGACGGTGGCGCAGGTCAGGGAAATGGCGGCGCTGTTGCGATTCGTGGTGGAAGCACTACTAGTGGCTCTTTTGGAAACGTCAATATCTGCGACTCGTCTACCAACAATTGCAATATTGGCGCGACCGGAATCTCCCTCGCACTGAATTTCAGCGACGGCACTACTCAGACAACGGCCTATACCGCAGCCGCTAATACGCTCTCTTCGGTATATGCGCACGGATCAACGACGGGAAATCAAACAATCACGACGTCCTCCGCCAATGGTGGTGGCGTGATCATCGCTAACAACGGCACCGTCGCAGATACGCTCATCGTAAAGGATGGCTTTGGTACTGCCGTCATCGACGTGCAGACGGTTGGTAGTCCCGCCAATGTCGCAATCGGCGGCACGATGTCGATCAACAACACTCTCACACTCTCTGGAACCACCCAGGCCATCGCCTTCGGAGGTGGCGATCTGGCGATGGACATCGGCTCCAATGCGGCTCGTGGTCGCAACTTCTTTGCCTCGCAGTTGACAGCCGGTACGGTGGCGGCTGCGAACGACACCGCCGGCACGTCTTTGGCCCTCGGAGCTCAGCTTGGAGGCCCAGGTAGTTCAGTTGCTGGTGGAGCCGGTGGTGATATCTCCGTCGTTGCTGGCGGCGGCGGAAATGGGTTTGCGTTTGCGCCTGGTGCTGCTGGCCGAGTCTTCATAACTGCCGGTGCAGGAAATACAAGCAGCGGAAGCAGCGCTACTGTTGGCGGTGCGGTCAACATCAATGGCGGTGTCGGTGGTAATAGCGGCGGTTCTGGCCTAGCTGTTGGCGCCGGTGGCGCGGTCAATATTACTGGCGGTAATGCAGGCACGTGGACTACGGGAGCTACGGGCGGCGCCGGTGGTGCCGTTGTGCTCACGGGTGGAACTCCGGCATCAAGTGCCGCTGCGACTGGCGGCGGTATCCAACTCAACGCTGCCGCGGGTTCCGTTGGTAGCTCAAGCGCAGCCCCTGGCGCAGGTGGCTCGATTCAGCTCTTGGCCGGTGCTGGTAACACGATGATCTCCGGCTTCACTGGATCTGGCGCACAGGGTGGTGCGGTTACGATCACCGCCGGTGCCGGTAGCGATTCGAGCGGAACAGCGACGACGTCTGGCGCTGCAGGAACGGTCACTATCACGGCGGGTAAGGGCGGCGCCGGTGGTGCATCAGACGGCGGTGCTGTGGGCGGCGCTGCGGCTCTTATCGCTGGTGCTGGCGGAGCAAATAATAACGGATCTGCTTCTGGTAACGGCGGCGCTGCATCTTTGCAGGGTGGAGCAGGTGGAGCGACCAACAACAACTCCATCTCTGGCGGAACTGGCGGTGCCGCTCAAATCATCGGTGGAAACGGTGGAAACGGCAGTGCCCAGGGCCCCCCAGGTCCCGGCGGTAACGTCACCATCACCGCTGGCAACTCAGGCTCTGTTGGTGCATTCGGCGGCAACGTCAACGGTGGCAGTGTCACGATCGATGGCGGAACGAAGGTCAACAGTGGCACCGCCGGCACCATCACGATTGGTGGCACCAACGCGAGCGCGGTCAATATTGGCCGCTCTGGTATCACGACGACGATCACTGGTGGCCTCACTCAGTTGACTGGCGCCATCAGCCTGACTGGCAATGCAGCGTCCACCATTACGACGAGCAGCGGTAACACTACGGTCGACTCTGCCGCGGCGCTACAGCTTGGCACCTCGAACGCTACCAGTGTCTCGATCTCGAAGTCTGGCGTTCGCTCGACGGTCAACGGTACCTTCAACGTTGCTTCACAGGCGGCCCCTGGATCTCCGACCAATGGCGACGTCTGGACCGACTCGACTCAGAGCGCTCTCGCTACCCAGCAGCTCGGTCTCAAGCAGATGCTGCAGGGAACCGCCTTCTCTTCAACGGCGAACGGTACGGTCAACACTGCAACCACTGCCACGATCGTCGGCACCGGCGTTGGAACGGCCACCCTCCCAGCGAACTTCTGTGCGGCAGGCAAGACCCTGCATATTCACAACGGTGGGGTCATCACCACTACGGCGACGCCAGGCAACTTCACCTGGCTCATCAAGCTGGGAGCCACCACAATCGCAACGACTGGCGCCCTCAGCACGGTTGGAGCGTCGCTCACCACGAAGGGCTATGACGTCGATGCATTCCTGACCTTCCGCACCTGTGGATCGAGCGGCACGGTCATGGTCGACGGCAACGTCATCTTCCCGACCTCAACTACCGCTCGTGGTTTCGCCGATTTGAACAACAACGGCGGTACGACCACCATCAATACGACAGGATCTCTTGCCGTCGACGTGCAAGCTACTCTCAGCGCTGCCAGCCAGACTGTCTCTGGAACCGTCACCACTGTTGAAGTCCTGAACTAAGTGGTACAAAGGGGACGGGCAATCACTGAGAGGCCAACCATGAAGATCCTGATCCCGATCCTAGCTCTGCTGCTCTCGACCGTCGCGCTCGCCGAGCCCAAGCCGTCTCCTCCCTTGAACTTGCCATCCAAGATGGCGATCACGGACGCTCTCAAGCTCACGGCTGCGTGGGCGAATCGAAAGCGGATCTACGAGACGGCGAGGGCTGATGCAGCGGTCTTCGACATGGAGATCGCGCGCATTTGCAAGCAGTACAAGATCGATCCGAACCAGCTCACCGTCACGGTTGGTGTGGACCCGGATTCCGGCGAGATTCAGCGCGCTCGCCCGCCCGAGCCGCCGAAGCCCGAGAAGGCTGAGCCAAGCAAGAAGTAAGGCTCTCTGACCAGGGAGCGGAGACGGAGGACGTTTAGAGATGGCCAGCCCCCACGTTGTTGGCTTTGCATTGTTCAGCAATGTCGACGGATCTCCGCTCACTGGTCAGTCGCCGACCTTCTTGACGTACTGCGACGAGACTGGTTCAGACATTCTTCCGAAGCCACCCATCACTGAGGTGAAAGGTGGCTTGTACGTCTTCACTCCATCATTCCACGCGAATCACCTGCTCTGCTACGTGATCGACGCTGGAGCGAGCTCGCTCAGTCGCTACTATTCGGACATCCTTCGTCCAGAGAGCTTCGACGTCGACCAGATCGCGGCAGCGGCCACCAACGCAGCCAGTGCGGCCACCGCCGCGACGAATGCGGAAGCCGTCTCTGTCATCGTGAGGAAGATTCAGACCAACAGGTGGATCGTTGCGTCCAACCAGCTCATCATCTACGACGACGACCGGACGACGCCGCTCTACACGTTCAACCTCTTCGACCAGAACGGCATCCCGTCGATGACGAGCATCTTCCAGCGCGTTCCGACGCCGTAGCGAGGAGCCATGACCGCGACACTTCTGACATTCAACATCCCTCTCGACCAGCTCCAGAATGTATTGGCGCTGTACGACCATATGCAGGTCTGGCGGTCGACGACGGGGTCAAGCGGCACATACACCGAGATCACCGGCTCGCCGGAGACCGCGGCCGTGGCGAAGAGTACCACCTCACCACCGTGGGCGGTCTCTGGGCTCGTGCTCAACGTCTCCCTGAGCAGTGCCGACCCAGTCGCCATCACCTTCCACGACGCCAACACCGGCCCAGGCCCACTTCGAATCGAAGACGTCGTTCAGCAAATCAATCTGGCGATTCCTGGCCTGGCTAAGATCGACCCGGACGACAACGCTGTCTTCGACTTGACCAACCCGCTCACCGGCACCGGCTCGACGATCTTGCTCACGGGCAACGCGCTCGCGATCTTCGGTCTTCCGTCGACTCTTCAGAGCGGGGTTGCGCCGAGAATCTTGATCGGGCTCCTGAACACCCAGTACAAGTTCACGGACCTCGGCGGAGATCCCACCTACTGGTACAAGACGAGGTACTGGAGCTCAAAGACCAACGCGGTTTCAGCCTTCTCGACACCCCAACAGGCGAATCCGTCTCAGGTTTTGGCCAACGGAAGCCTCGTCTTGGCGACCGTTGACCTCGTCTCAGTCACCGGTGCGCCAGTCGTCGGTCGGCGCATAATTATCGTGCCTGTGGTGATGCAACAATTCCTAAACGGTAGTATAGACTATGGCTTACTACCGAGCAGCGATAGGATCGAGCTGACCACAGATGCATCTGGGCATGCGCAGACAAACCTGGTCGTCGGTTCCACGATTCGGGTCTTCTTCGAGGGCTCCGGCTACTCGCGTGAGTGCGTCGTGCCCGCGGCTCAATCACCGGCCACGAGCATCGACCTCTTGGCCATTCTCTCGACGCAGCCAGATCCCTTCTCCATCGTCCAAGCTCCCCCCATGCCCATCCGAGAGGGATAATGTCGACGCCAGTCCAACTGACCGTCCAGGACGACCAGCCGTCGCCGCAGCCCGTCCAGTCAGTGGTGGTGCAGATCTACACCACGCTTGGCGCGCTCGTTACGTCGGGGACAACGGACAGCAGTGGGAACGTTTCCTTCCTGCTCCCCGATGGGCCGTACAACGTCCTGTTCTACAAGCAAGGCGTCTCGATCCTGCCAAGGCAGCCGCAGCGGATCGTGGTCGATTCGCTCGCGATCTCGAACAACTTTCTCGTCTCGAGTCACGTCTCCACCTTGCCCGAATCACCAGATCCTCTTCGGTGCAGGGCTTCGGGCGACCTTCTGGGCGTGGACGGCCTTCCGATTCACGACTTGCGGATCTCGTTTCGACCGACGACCGACCTGCAAGTGGTCGGAGGAAATCTGGTCTCAGTGCAGTCGCAGATAGAGGTCAAGCCGGACCAGAACGGACACTTCCAGTTCGACCTACTGCGCGGGGTCGTCTACAAGGCCTACCTGAGAGCGGTCGACAGCTTCCCGATCCTGGGTATCGACCCACTGGCGCTGGACGTGATCGGGCCCCCGCTTCCAGCGGTGTCGTTGGTGAACTTGCTGTTTCCATTGCCGGTCCTGGTGGAGTTCTCAGTGGACTCTATTTCCATTCCGCTCGCGGCGGGGCCGAACGGGGACGCAACGCTGGGAACAATTCACTACGCGGACGGAACGACGAGCGGGACAACTCCCAGCAATCGGACACAGCTACCGCCCTTCGCAAGGCTCGACTACGTCTACTCGGATCCCGATCTCTTCAGCATCATCCTGTCGAACGGAAGTACACAGGTGACGCCGTACAAGACGGGAACCGGAACCGTCACCTTAGTTCGGTCCCTGCCGCAGTCGATCTTCTGGCCAAGCCCGCCGGCCTTCATCAGCGAGACCCTGACTGTAACAATCACCTAGTCGACTACGTCAAGCGCCTGGCGGCCAGCCTCCCGTCTCCGCCTCCAGAGCGCTATGCTCCGGTCCGCCTTCTCTGGATCAAAGTCATCATCAGAGCGGCGTTCGATTTTGCTCTCTACAAGAGCCACCGCGATCTGAAGCTCCGCAAGTTCGCGCTGGACGCCGAGCGTTGGCTCTTCGACCCGTCCCGGCTCGTCAATAGCCTCGAGAACATCTGCCACGCCCTCGACATCAATGTTGAGCTCGTGCGGGCATTCTCAAGACGAGTGACGAGAGAACAGGTCAAGAAGATGGAGTTCCTGGAGCGGACCGGCAGTAGAGACTCGACGAAGGCCTTCTTGGCTGTCCTCGGCTCTTCGTCTTCTCGTGATGAAGAGGGTGAGGATGGCGACTAGCATCGACACGGCATCGGTCGTCGGCAAGTACCTCTCTCGACAGACCACTGGTACCAGACTCAACTCCGACGC